>Ga0181607_10001144_pt1 | contig 23896 bp, 21 predicted proteins | sample 041ome_9_FD_132420 | JGI IMG/M metagenome (GOLD analysis project Ga0181607, IMG submission 132420) | Coastal salt marsh microbial communities from the Groves Creek Marsh, Skidaway Island, Georgia - 041413US metaG (megahit assembly) | ecosystem: Environmental > Aquatic > Marine > Intertidal zone...
AGAAGATCGGGAACCGACACCATGCTCCGGCAACGAGTGACGACAGCACTGATCCTTGCGGGAGCACTCATTGCGACCCTCCTGTATGCGCCGTATGAGGTGCAGGCTGTCTTGTTTGGCCTGGTTGCCTGTGCGGGCGCCTGGGAGTGGGGTGCATTGGTCGGCGCGCGAACCTCTACACAGCGCCTCGCTTTTGTTTTGCCGCTAGGGTTGGCGTGCTTCGGGCTATGGGAAAGCATGGGTCTCGCTGGACATCAGTCGAAGATCGCAATGCAACCCCTTCTGGCGGCCAGCGCATTGCTGTGGTCAGCCATGTTACTGGGATTGAAGTCCTATCCCGCTGGCAAGTGGTTATGGGGTCGGGCCGGGTTCCGCGCCCTCATGGGGTGGCTGATCTTGGCGGCAACTTGGTTTGCCGTGGTGGTCTGTCTGACCTTGGATAACGGCCCGCTGGTGATTTTTTTCCTCATTCTGACGGTGGCGGCGGCGGATGTCGGCGCCTATTTTGCGGGGCGTCGCTTTGGACAGCATGCACTGGCGGCGGCCATCAGCCCCGCAAAAACCTGGGAAGGGTTCTGGGGGGGCATGCTTTGCGTCGCCGCTATGGCCGTGTTGCTTTGGTACAACCTCCCGCCATCGCATCTGCATCTCGGGCTCGGCTCGCTGTTGGCATTGGCGCTGGCGACGGCCGGTGCTTCGGTAGTGGGTGACTTGACGGTCAGTTTGCTCAAGCGAGAGGTCGGACTGAAAGACTCTGGGTCATTGTTGCCGGGTCACGGCGGAATATTGGACCGGCTGGACAGTATCTGCGGCGCGGCACCCGTTTTCACGCTCGGCCTGCTCTTGGTGGGGTACTGAGCCGTGCGGCGAGTAGCGGTACTGGGTGCAACAGGGTCAATAGGGCAATCTACTTTGGATGTTATTCAGCGCCATCCAGATCGCTATAAGGCGACGGTGTTATCTGCGCGCCGGTCGGTAGAACAGTTGGCTGCATTATGTCGGCAGCATCAACCTGATTATGCCGTCATGACTGATCCTGATGCAGCTAGTCAGCTCTCTGAAGAATTGGCGGATCTGCCCTCGGTAAAGGTATTGTCTGACGCCGAGGCCCTCGACGACCTCGTTGCTCAATCCGATGTCGACACCGTTGTTGCGGGCATCGTCGGGTTCGCTGGGTTGCGTCCTACCCTGAGCGCCGCGAGAGCGGGCAAAGTTATTTTGTTGGCCAATAAAGAAGCGCTGGTCAGTGCAGGCGGGTTATTCATGGAGGCTGTGAGACAGGGCGGCGCGACGTTGCTACCTGTGGATAGCGAGCACAACGCCATGCACCAGTGCTTGCCGGTTGACAGCAATGGTCTGCCCGATATGGCGAACGTTGAGAAAATTATCTTGACGGCTTCCGGCGGGCCGTTTCGAGGCCGGTCGCGGGATTCACTGGACTCCGTGACACCCGAGGAGGCCTGCGCGCATCCGAATTGGTCAATGGGTCAAAAGATTTCGGTTGACTCGGCAACACTGGCCAACAAAGGTCTGGAGCTGGCGGAGGCATGCTGGTTATTCAATCGAACACCCGAGCAGATCGAGATCGTGGTGCACCCGCAAAGCCTCGTGCACTCTATGATTCGTTACTGCGATGGATCTGTCCTTGCTCAGCTCGGACAGCCCGACATGCGCACGCCGATCGCCTACTGTCTGGCTTGGCCGCAGCGGGTTCATGCGGGCGTGGAGCCTCTGGATATGGTGACGGCAGGACGGCTCGACTTTGAGGCGCCGGACCTGCAGGCCTTTCCTTGCTTGGCACTGGCCCAATGGGCTATCGCACGCCCAGGCGGGATGTGCGTATTCAGTGCGGCCAATGAAGTCGCGGTAGCCGCATTTTTAGCGGGCGAGATTCGCTTTACCGACATCGACAGGGTGATTGATAGCGCCTTGCAAGCGATCGATTTGGCGGAACCCGAGACGCTCGAGGCGGTCCAAGCACTGGATCAGCTGGCAAGAGTTCATGCGCGAGCCGCTGTTTTGTCAGGCAACCCTCCCGGTGCCGCTTGAGGATTTGAAATGATCGATCTGGCGCAGACCATTATTGTCACGCTGGCCACGTTTGCTGTCGTGGTGGGCATTCACGAGTACGGACATTTCTGGATGGCGCGCCGCGCAGGCGTAAAGGTACTGAGGTTCTCAATTGGATTCGGCCGCCCCTTGCTGCGATGGCGGGGTGCGGACGACACAGAGTACGTTCTGGCGGCGATTCCGCTGGGGGGCTACGTGCGCATGGCTGACGAGCACGACCCTGAGTTAGATGAAGCTGAACTGTCGAGAGCGCACAGCAGGCAGTCGGTGGGCTACCGGACGGCCATCGCAGCGGCCGGCCCGTTGGCTAATTTCTTATTGGCCATTGTCGTGCTGTGGGGTTTGTTTCTGCGCGGAGAAATGGGCATCGTCCCTGAGATCGCTACAGTGGTCCCAGCCTCGCTGGCCGAACAGGCTGGACTGCAGTCGGGGCAGGAGATCCGCGAAATTGACGGCCGTCCAACGCCGACGTTGGCGGCGGTGAATTTTGCATTGCTGGAGCGGTTGGGTGACTCGGGCGCGCTGAAACTCGCGGTGAGTGGGCCCGGTTCGGATGTGCTGCTCAGATCCGAGGTAACACTCGATCAATGGCTCAAGGGTGCCGAACAACCTAACTTACTGGATGCACTCGGTATTACGGTTAAGACGCCTCCGGTCCTCCCGCTGGTCGGTGGGCTCACCGAAGAGGGCAGGGCCATTGCCGCAGGTTTTGAAGTCGGGGACTTGATTCTTGCGGCAGACGGACAAGCGATTGATCTGTGGATGGATTGGGTGGTTTATGTGCGAGCACGGCCGGATCAGTCGATTGATGTGGTGGTGGAGCGAAGCGGGACGAGACAGGGCCTGAGTGTGACACCCGCGGCGCTGATCTCTGAGGGCGAGCGAATCGGCTCAGTCGGTATGTCGGTGCAGCTACCAGAGATACCCGCCTCCCAACAGCGATTTTTTGAGCGTGGCCCCGTCGATGCTTTGGTGGCTGCTGTGACGCGCACGGCCGATTTGGTGGTATTTACGTTCAAATCGATTCTGAGAATGCTTCAGGGGTTGATTTCGCCAAGCAACCTCTCCGGCCCCATTACGATTGCACAGGTGGCTGCGTCGACAGCCGAATCCGGATGGGTCGCATGGTTTGGATTTTTAGCGTTGCTGAGCGTGTCGTTGGGGGCCCTGAACTTACTGCCGATTCCGGTGCTCGACGGTGGTGCCATCGTTTTTTGTGCCTTCGAAGCGTTGCTGGGTAAGCCGTTACCTGAGCGCGTTCAGATGGTGGGTTATCAGGTTGGGGTGGCGCTGGTGCTAAGCATCATGGTGTTTGCTCTGTATAATGACGTGGCAAAACTCTGATGACGTCAAACGGTCTGAAGGTGCGCTCCCGCGGACGCACCGAAAAGCCGTTGCTTTTGGGCGAATCGTTACTCTCGCGACGGCAGGCAAATAGGCTTTTATAAAAAACGGTATGTCCCCAATAGACGTTAAAAGACCGCGGGGCGTTCGCCTCGGCGTCGCGATGCTACTCGCTTTGCTGAGTCTGTGGCGACCTGCTTTTGCTCAAATTGAACCCTTTGTGATTCAGGACATCCGCATCGAAGGGTTGCAGCGAATCTCGCCCGGTAGTGTATTTGCAGCGCTGCCCGTGGGCGTTGGAGATGCGGTCGATACGTTGGTAGTCCGCGCTGCAGCGAAGAGTTTGTTCGCCTCGGGTAACTTCGATGATATCTCCATCGCGAGAGACGGTGGTGTCCTCGTGGTGGTCGTCGCCGAGCGGCCCAGCATCAGCGAGATCACGATCGACGGTAACAAGGCCATTGAGACGGAGGCCCTGCTTGATGGTCTCAAAGGCGCTGGTTTGGCTGTGGGACAGGTGTTCCAGCGATCCACTCTCGAGGGCATGCAGTTGGAACTTCAGCGACAGTATGTCCTGCAGGGACGCTATGACGCGACCATTGATTCAGAGGTGATTGCCGAGCCACGCAATCGGGTATCGATCGCGATTGATGTTAACGAGGGGACCGTTGCGACGATCCAACATATTAATGTGGTCGGTAACAGCATTTTCTCAGACGAAGATTTGCTGGATCTCTTTGAATTGAAAACGGGCGGCTGGTTCTCTTTCTTTACCAGCGACAACAAATACTCGAAGGAAAAGCTGACCTCCGATCTGGAGTCCCTGTCATCTTATTATCTGGATCGCGGATACCTGCAGTTCAATATCGATTCGACTCAGGTGGCCGTCTCGCCGGACAAGGAAGAGGTCTACATTACAGCCAATGTCACAGAGGGCGATCGATTTACCATTAGCGAGGTGGGGCTGAGCGGTGATCTGGTGCTCCCTGAGGAGGATCTGAACCGTTTTCTCATCGTGCAACCTGAACAGGTGTACTCGCAGCAGCTGGTGACCGCTACCGAGGACTACCTGACGCGGAGGTTGGGGAACGAGGGTTATAACTTCGCCAAAGTCACGGGCATGCCTGAGATCGATGAAGACAGCAACACGGTTGTCATGAAATTTTTTATTGACCCTGGCAAGCGCACCTATGTCCGTCGCATCAATTTTGCGGGCAACATGACCACAATGGATGACGTGTTGCGCAGGGAAATGCGGCAAATGGAATCGGCTCCTGCTTCGGCCGCTGCCATTGAGCAATCGCGCATCAGGTTGGAGCGATTGGGCTTCTTTAAAACTGCCCAGGTCGAGACAGCAGAGGTGCCGGGCTCGGATGACTTGATTGATGTGAACTTTGCCGTAGAGGAGCAATCTTTCGGTTCGATAGGCGGCAGCCTGGGCTATGCACAGGACGCGGGACTGATTTTGGGCCTCAACCTGCAGCAGAATAATTTCTTGGGTACTGGACGCAGGGTTGGTGTGTCGCTCAACTCGTCGCGCTACCAGGACGTGATCAGTTTCAATTACACCAACCCGTTCTTTACAGAAGATGGGGTCAGCCGCGGATTCGGCATCTTTTATCGCAAAACGGATCTGTCAAAAATCAACGTCGCGAGCTACACCACCGACACTTGGGGTGGCAGCATGAACTTTGGCTATCCCATTAGCGAAACCCAACGCTTGGGCTTCTCGCTGGGTGTGACCGATACTAAAATCACATCTGGCCAGTATGCGGTGCAGGAAATTGCCGCCAGTCCGCGGTTGGCCCCAGAGATCGAGTATTGGTACTACTCTACGCTACAGCGTGACGGTAGCTACTCGGCGCCTGAGGTGCTGCAGCCTATCGACACGATTCCGCTGTCTGTGCTCTCGCCACCAAGCAATGCCGGATTTTTGGATCTGAACGGTGACCAGTACTTGAACTGGAGCCTGACGGCGAGCTGGTTGCAATCCACGCTGAACCGAGGACAGCTCGCGACCCGTGGTGCGTCGCAATCAATGTCGCTGGAAGTGGCAGTGCCTTTATCGGACCTCGAGTTTTATAAGCTGAGTTATCGAGGCGAAATTTACTTCCCTTTGTTTGGCGAGTTCACGCTGCACCTACGTGGAGAGGTGGGTTACGGTGATGGCTACGGCGCGACCAGCGAATTGCCTTTCTATGAGCACTTCTTTGCCGGTGGGTTCGGTTCGGTACGTGGCTATGAGGCGAACACGCTGGGACCTCGATCCACACCACCTTCAGTCTACTCGGCCAACACGGCCGTGACAGGCATCGACGAAAATGGACGACCCACTGAGTTTGGTGGTCCAGACGGGCGCGGTTATGGCTATGCCGTTGATGCTGCGACGGGCAAGATTCCTGTTCAGCAGTTCTATAACGAGCCCGATCCGTTTGGGGGCAATGTCCTGATTGAAGGTAGCGCCGAGGTGCTATTCCCTATGCCTTTCATCAAAGATCGCAGCTCGCTGAGATCGGCACTATTTTTTGACGTGGGTAACGTTTTCAATACAAATTGCCGTGAAAATCAGGTGAATTGTTTTGGTATCGATGCGGGGGAATTACGGTACTCTGTAGGCATTGGTATTACCTGGCTATCAGGCTTTGGCCCGCTGACGTTTAGTCTGGCAAAGCCGCTCAACGCCAGCCCAATCGATGAAAGAGAGGTCTTCCAGTTCACGCTGGGTAGAGGCTTCTGATGATGAAAAATATGGAGAGAATGCAATGAATGTGCGCGTTTGGCTTGCCGGCCTATTAATGGTTGTTATGCCTTCGGTTGTGATGGCTCAGGGTCGGATTGCCGTGGTCAACCTCGAGCAGGCCATTCTGCAGACCGACGTTGCGCAGCAACGGTTACAGGAATTCGAGAGCAATGAAGACTTCGCGTCAGATAAGTCGCAGTTTGATGCACTGCGTGCGGAGTTGGATCAGCTGGTTAAAGACTTCCAGCGAGATCAGGCGGCGATGAGCGAGGAAGATCAGGTGGCGGCGCGCCAGAAGATGGCTAGTAAGCAGTCTGATCTCGAATACGTCGCCAAAAAGCTACAAACGCTTCAGACCCAGAATGCACAGCGGGTCATGCAGGAGCTGGCGCCGCAGGCTCAGGAAGTGCTGAGAGAGATTATTGAAACCGATCAAATTGGCCTGCTGTTACAACAGCAAGCAGTGATTCACGCCGACCTGGGTTACAACATTACGGCAAAAGTTTCAGACAAGATGAATCAATTGGGCGCGGAGTAATTATCTGTGCCGACCCTCGGGGAGCTCGCGAAGACTTTGGAGCTCGAGCTCCGGGGGGATGCTGACTTTACGATACAGCGACTCGCGCCTCTCTCCGCGGCTACTGCCGTTGACCTCTCCTTCGTTTCTGAAAAAAAACACTTAGGGAAACTCTCAGTGACCCTGGCCGGCGCTGTGATTCTTCACCCGGACTGGGCGGGAAAGTGGGACGGTAATGCGCTGCTTAGCGATGCGCCCTATGTCTCTTATGCGCGCGCTACACGAGTCTTTGATAACCACCCGCAACGCAGTGGGGTCATTCATGCGCGCGCCGTTATCGACGAGGGCGCACAATTGGGTCGCAATGTCACCATCGATGCCGGCGCCTGTATTGAGGCCGACGTCGTGCTGGGCGATCGCGTCTGGATTGGCGCTGGCGCCTACATCGGCCACGGCACGCGTATCGGCGCTGACTCTGTCATTAAACCCAACGCAGTGATCTGCCACGCCGTGACCATCGGCGAGCGTTGCGTCATTCACCCTAACGCAACCATTGGCGCTGACGGTTTCGGGTTTGCGCCCAGCGCAGAAGGATGGGTGAAGATCGAGCAACTTGCCTCTGTGACCATCGGCAACGACGTGGAAATTGGTTCGAATTCTGCCGTCGACAGAGGTGCGCTTGAAGATACCGTGGTGGAAGACGGCGCCATCATCGACAACATGGTGCAGATTGCCCATGGCGTGAAAGTGGGGAGTCGAACGGCTATTGCCTCGCAGGCAGGTATTTCGGGTAGCACCCATATTGGCGCACGCTGCATTATCGCCGGTCAGGTGGGCATGGCTGGACATCTCACGATTGCCGATGACGTCCACATTGGGGGTCAGGGAAGGGTCGCAAGTTCGGTGACTGAGCCCGGTCATTATTCTTCCGGGACGCCGATTCAGCCCATCAGAGCGTGGCTCAGAAGCGCATCGCGGTTTACCCAGCTGGATCAAATGGCGAGACGTATTGCAGAGCTCGAAAAAGCGGCCGGTCTCGATCAGAAAGAGGATGACAAAGCGTGACACTCGATATTGAAGAAATCCGTAACCGTCTCCCGCATCGATATCCGTTTCTGTTGGTGGATCGCGTGGTGTCGGTAGAACCGGGTGAGCGAATTGAGGCCTACAAAAACCTCAGCATCAACGAGCCTTTCTTTGATGGTCATTTTCCAGGGATGCCTGTGTTTCCAGGTGTGTTGCTATTGGAAGCGATGGCACAGGCAGCGGGCATTTTGGGTTTTGTCACGATGGATAAAACACCTGCCAATGGCTCCATTTATTACTTTGTGGGCGCGGACAACCTGCGCTTTAAGCGACCCTGCGTCCCTGGAGATCAAGTCATGCTATACGCCAGTATTGTCAGTGAGCGGCGCGGCATCTGGAAGTTTGAGGTGGAAGCCAAGGTGGACGGCGAACTCGCCGCTGCGGGCACCATCTTATGTGCCAACCGTTGATTCATGATCCACGACACCGCCATTATCGATCCCACTGCTCGACTCCATGAGTCGGTCGAGGTGGGGCCCTGGACGCTGATAGGCCCCAGCGTTGAGATAGGCGAAGGGACCAAGGTTGAGTCGCATGTAGTGATCAAGGGGCCCACGAGGATAGGCGCCCGGAACCACATCTATCAGTTTTCAACGGTAGGGGAAGCGACGCCTGACCTGAAGTATCGTGACGAGCCAACCGAGCTCCACATTGGCGATGACAATGTCATCCGGGAGAATGTCACCATCCACCGCGGGACGGTTCAGGATCGATCACTGACATCGATCGGCGATCGAAATCTCATCATGGCCTATGCCCATGTTGGACACGACAGTGCTGTGGGCAACGACACTATTTTGGTGAACAACACAGCGCTGGCAGGTCACGTTGAGGTCGGCGACTGGGCAATTCTGTCCGGCTACACGCTGGTGCATCAGTTCTGCAAGATCGGAGCACATAGCTTTAGCGGTATGGGCACATCCATTGGCAAGGATGTACCCGCGTTTGTGACTGTGGCAGGCAGCCCGGCAGAAGCCAAAACGATTAACGCAGAGGGCTTGCGTAGAAGGGGTTTCGATGCGTCCGAAATCTCAGCGTTACGTCGCGCTTTTAAAATTCTATATCGTCAGGGGCTCACGTTGGAGGTCGCGATGGAGCGACTGGAGAGCATGGTTACCGATGCGCCCAGCGTGCAAATATTGATCGACTCTTTGCAGACTTCCCAGCGCGGCATCGTTCGTTAGTGACGGAGCAATTCTCCCGTATTGGCATTTGTGCGGGCGAAATGTCCGGCGACCTGTTGGCCGGTGCGGTCATGGAGGCATGGGCAAATCGTGGCGGCTGCCCAGAACTCACGGGTATTGGTGGTAGCCGTTTGCAAGCTGCGGGACTGCAATCGCTATGCCCCATGGACCGATTGTCGGTCATGGGTTTGGTTGAGCCCTTAAAACGCTTACCTGAGCTGTTAAGCATTCGCCGACAGTTGATTTCCCAGCAACTTGGGGAAGTGCCGGATCTTTTTCTGGGGGTCGATAGCCCCGACTTTAATCTACCGGTGGAGCGGCGCTTACGACGTGCCGGTATCACTACAGCGCATTTAGTCAGCCCCTCGGTCTGGGCATGGCGTAAAGGGCGGATTGAGGCTATCCGAAAAGCCACTGAGAGAATGCTCTGTCTTTTGCCTTTTGAGGTCGAACTCTATTGTTCCGCGGGCATCGATGCTGTGTGTGTGGGGCACCCTTTGGTCGACGAATTGTCGCTGCTTCCTGACGCTACGACCGTTCGTCAAAGCCTCGAGCTTTCGGAAAATCAGTCGATTGTTGGCGTGTTGCCGGGCAGTCGAGAAGCTGAAGTTAGACAGCATCTGCCCATCTTCGCCGAAGCGATGACAGAACTTTGTCGTCGCTATCCCGATCTCCATTTTGTGATTCCCGCCGCGAATGCAGAGCGTCGAGCGCAAATTCAGCAGATGCTAAGCGGCTTCGATTTGCCGCTTGTCGTGGTCGAGGGTCAGGGTAGAGAGGTTATGCAGGCCAGCAACGCATTAATGATTGCATCGGGCACCGCCACTTTGGAGGCGATGTTGCTGGGCAAGCCGATGGTGATTGGTTACCGCATGGCCGGTCTGTCCTGGTTCATCCTTTCGCGACTCGTGACATCCCCCTTCGTTGGTTTGCCGAATATCCTGGCGGGCGAGGCGGTGGCGCCGGAGTTATTGCAGCAGGAGCTGACCTCCCAGCGGCTAGCGGATGCGGTGTCGGATCTGTTAAGCGGGCTTGGCGATGCGCAAACTGCGCGGTTTCGGGAGCTGGCGGGCCAAATAGGCGGTAACTTTGCTGACCGATGTGTCGATGCGCTGCTGCCGCTGACGCAACGTTCATGAGTGGTGATCTTTTTGAAGGGACGCAAGGCCATCTGATCGCCGGTGTAGATGAAGTTGGAAGGGGTCCTCTGGCAGGTGATGTCGTCGCTGCGGCAGTGATACTGAACGACCCTCCACCTGCGGGCGTCACGGACTCGAAGGCGCTGTCCCCGGCAAAGCGCGAGCTGCTTGCCGACGCGATTAAGCGTGAGGCCGTTTGTTGGGCATTGGGCCGCGCGTCGGTAGAGGAGATTGATCAACTCAATATTCTCGAGGCTTCGATGCTGGCCATGCGCCGCGCCGTCGAGGGTTTGGTGGTGCTGCCCAGTCTGGTATTAGTGGACGGTAACCGACTGCCGAGATGGCCCTATGAAGCCCGGGCTATCGTGAAGGGTGACCTGACCGAACCCAGTATTGGCGCGGCATCCATCCTCGCCAAGGTGCAGCGCGATGGGGAGATGCAAACGCTTCACAACCAATATCCGGGCTATGGGTTTGACCGCCACAAAGGCTATCCGACACAGGCGCATCTCTCGGCGCTGAGGCGTCTTGGCGTGTCGCCCGCGCATCGGCGCAGCTTCGGGCCAGTGAAACGCTTGCTGGCCGACCCGGAGGTGAGATAGCGTTCCGGTATGAGCTCGTTTGTTCACCTTCGCCTCCATACAGAATATTCCCTGATTGACGGTCTGTTGCGCATCAGGCCCACGGTTGAGCGGGTGGCGGAATTGGGTATGCCGGCGGTCGCGATCACTGATCACCACAACTTCTTTGGTCTGGTAAAGGCCTACAAGGCAGCCGCTGAAAAAGGCGTCAAGCTCATTGTCGGCGCAGATCTGCATGCACTGGATCCAGCGGACCCAGACCGTCACCATGAGCTCTGCTTGCTGGCACTGAATGACAAGGGTTATCAGAATTTAATGTTGCTGCTGTCTCGCTCTTATCAGCAGGGCCAATATCTGGGACGCCCGCGGGTGCGGAGAGAATGGGTGCTGGAGCACGCAGAGGGATTGATCGCACTGTCTGGTGGTCGCTTGGGCGATATCGGGCAAGCACTCGTCAATGGCCGCGAGGCAGATGCGCGGAGCGCACTGGAGTACTGGCAGGCTGCTTTTCCCAACCGCTTTTATCTGGAACTGCAGCGAACAGGTCGCGAGGATGAGGAGGATTATCTCCACGCAGCGGTGGCACTGGCGGCGCAGTATGCCTGTCCGGTTGTGGCGACAAATGATGTCCGCTTTTTGGAAGCGGAGGAATTTGAGGCTCATGAGGCGCGGGTGTGTATTGGCGACGGCCGAACTCTTGACGATCCCCGGCGCCGAAGAGCTTATTCCGACCAGCAATACCTGCGGACAGCAGAAGAAATGGCGGAGCTGTTTGCCGATATCCCCGAGGCACTTGAGAACACCGTTGAAATTGCTCGGCGTTGCTCTGTCTCGCTGACATTAGGCGAGCCTTTTTTACCCAACTATCCGGTGCCCGCGGGCGAGACGATCGAGCAATACCTGAGCCGTTTGTCGTTCGAGGGACTCAGCCAGCGCTTCACTAACTGGGATGATGAACGGCTGGTTCCGTATCGCGAGCGTTTGGATTTCGAACTCAATACGATCAACCAAATGGGTTTCCCGGGCTATTTCCTGGTGGTAATGGACTTTATCCGTTGGGCGAAGGATCAGGGAATTCCGGTGGGCCCGGGTCGGGGGTCCGGGGCGGGCTCGCTGGTAGCCTACGCACTGGGCATCACCGATCTTGATCCGATTGAGTATGACCTGCTGTTCGAGCGATTCCTGAATCCTGAGCGGGTATCGATGCCAGATTTTGATGTCGATTTCTGCATGGAGCGGCGCGATGAGGTGATTGAGTACGTTGCCCAGACCTATGGCCGTCGAGCGGTATCCCAGATTATTACTTTTGGCACGATGGCGGCCAAAGCGGTTGTCAGGGATGTTGCGAGAGTGCAGGGCAAGCCTTACGGGCTTGCTGACCGCATGTCCAAGCTGATTCCTTTTGAGGTCGGTATGACCTTGTCCAAGGCGCTTGAACAGGAGGAGCAGCTAGTCCAGCTACTGCAGGATGACAGTTCGGCGCAGGAAATCTGGGATATGGCGGTCCAGTTAGAGGGCGTCACCCGCAATGCCGGAAAACATGCCGGGGGTGTGGTGATTGCTCCCGGTGAATTGACGGATTTTTCCCCCATTTACTGCGACGAGGACGGCGGGGGTGTCGTTACCCAATACGATAAAAATGACGTGGAGGAAGCCGGCCTGGTGAAGTTTGACTTCCTCGGTCTTCGCACTCTGACCATCATTCAGTGGGCGATCGAAATGATCAATGCCGGAACCGAGACGCCTTTGGATATTGACCGGATTCCGCTGGATGATGAAACCGTTTTCCGATTATTGCAGGGGGGCGATACCACCGCGGTATTTCAGCTTGAAAGCCGGGGTATGAAGGAGCTGATCAAGAACCTCCGCCCTGATTGCTTCGAAGATATCATCGCGCTGGTTGCGCTGTTCCGCCCGGGTCCACTGCAATCCGGGATGGTAGAAAATTTTATTAACCGAAAGCACGGCCGCGAGCCGGTGGCTTATCCTGACCCGCAGTACCAGCATGAGTGGCTTCAGCCCATTCTTGAACCCACCTACGGCATCATCTTGTATCAAGAGCAGGTCATGCAGATCGCTCAGGTGCTGGCGGGTTATACGTTAGGCGGTGCGGATCTGCTGCGACGGGCCATGGGTAAAAAGAAACCCGAAGAAATGGCGAAGCAGCGGAGCGTGTTCGAGGAGGGCGCGGCCGCACAGGGTATCGACCCAAACTTGGCGATAAAAATATTCGATCTCGTCGAAAAATTTGCGGGCTACGGCTTTAACAAATCGCACTCGGCTGCCTATGCGCTGGTGTCCTACCAAACGGCGTGGTTGAAAACACACTATCCAGCGGAATTCATGGCCGCGGTGATGAGCTCTGAAATCGATAATACGGATAAATTGCTGACGTTTCGTGACGAGGCAAAGCGTATGGGGTTGACCGTTCAGCCGCCCTCGATTCAGGTTGGGCAATATGCATTCTCAGTGGATACAGAAGGGTGTATTCGGTACGGGCTTGGTGCCATTAAAGGTCTTGGTGAAGGTCCCATCGATAATCTTCTGGCGGCGAGAGACAGTGGACCGTTTCTCAGTCTGTTTGATCTGTGTGCGCGAACGGATCCACGCAAAGTCAATCGACGTGCGCTGGAAGCGCTTATCAAGAGTGGTGCGCTTGATGAGCTGGGCGTAGAACGCTGGGTGTTGATGGCAGCACTTGACGATGCGATCAAGGGCGCCGAGCAGGTGGCTAATAATTCAGCGGCAGGTATCGATGATTTGTTTGGTGAAGTCATTGCCGCCAGCGACTCCAGTGAGGATCCCTACCAAGAGCACCGCGGTGCCCGACCTTGGTCGCTGACAGAATTGTTGAACGCCGAGAAGGAGAGCCTGGGTAGCTTTCTCAGCGGCCATCCCATGGAGGCGTTTGAATCTGAGGTGAGGAAGTTTGCGCCGCGGCGTATTCGTGAACTTCAGGCCAATAACCAGGCGGTGGTCGCGGGTTTGATTCTGGATATTCGAACCATCAAGACCCAGCGCGGCCCCATGGCAGTGCTGACGCTGGATGATGGCTCGGGTCAGATTGAGGCGACGGTATACAACGACGTGTTTACCGAACATCGGGATCTGCTGCAGAAAGACCTAATCGTTTTGCTGGACGGCAGACTGCAGGTGGATGACTTCAACGGTGGTCTGGCAATGCGGACCAAATCTGTGCGCTCGCTGGAGCAGGCGAGAAAAGCCAAGGTCTCCCAGCTGCGTCTCAGGGTTACAAGCCACAGCGTGGATGAGCACTTCAGCACCCATTTGGCCAACACGTTGCGAACGGCAGTCGGTGGCCAGTGTCCTGTGGTCATGGAGTACAGTCAGCCCAAAGGGTCAGTGGCGGTTCAGCTTGGCGGGGCCTGGCAGGTCCATCCCAGTGACGCACTGCTGGATGAGCTGCGAATCGCAGTCGGTAACGATGCGGTGGATTGGGTCTATGAGGCGTAGTCTCTGTGTGACCGCTTTGTTGTCGCTGGTGGCCTGTGGTGAGACGCCGCCCCCCTGTTCCAGTAACGCGACGGAGCCGTCGGCACCGAGCGCGGGTTGTTTGGTACCCACCGAGGGCGGTGTGCTGCTGGTGAAGGATTGGTCCGGAGAGTGGGCACTGCCGGGTGGCAGCGTTAAGAAATCCGAGTCAGCGCGTTGCGGTGCGGAAAGAGAGGTGTTCGAAGAGACGGGGCTGGCTGTTCAGGCCGGAGAGCTGGCAACGGTCTTTGATAACGGCTTTCACCTTTATTGGTGCACGGCATCCTCACCGGATGCGCTGCACATCCATCGTCCTTTGGAGGTGCGAGAGGTTGCTTGGTTGGCACCCGACGCGGTGCCCGAGTCATCATGGCGCTACCCCGGTCAGGGTGAGATGATAGACGACCTTCTCGCGGGGCAGTCGCCGAAATAGTGTCTGCGCCATCTCGAAAATATTTACTCAATAGGCAGAGTCCACCATGAACCAGGAATCGATTGAGGCGGCGGTCTTCCGACGTTTGCTGTCACATTTGGACGGGCGGAAAGATGTACAAAATATTGATCTGATGAATCTGGCCGGCTTTTGTCGTAACTGTCTCTCCAAGTGGTATGCGGAGGCTGCCGCCGAAGCAGGCGTGACGCTCGACAAAGAGCGTGCGCGTGAAATCGTTTACGGCATGCCCTACGCTGACTGGAAAGCGCAGTATCAAACTGAAGCGACGCCCGAACAGGCCGCTCAATTTGCTAATCAGCGCTCCGATTCAGCCGGGTAGTGAATCCAAAACCTCCCTTAACGAGACGACATCGGCATATTTGGCATTGAGATCGTACAGGTTAGCCTCGTGCGCCTGCTCGTCACGGTCTCCGCACGCCTCTCTGGGCACCAGAACCCGGTAGTTGTTTTGTAAACCATCGACTGCAGTCGCGCGCACACAGCCGCTGGTTGTGAGACCGGTGACGACCACCGTATCGACGTGGTTGGCTCGGAGCCAATTGTTCAGATCGGTGCCATGAAAGCTACTCGCATGGCGTTTTTCCAACTGCAAATCAGTCTCGACAATGGGCAACCGAGGATCGAATTGGACCCATTGGGAGTCAGGGGTCAGTAGGTTGAGTGCGGGCACCCGCGCACGGAATACGGAGGCTTGTTCCTCGTTGTGGTAGACCACGGTGGTGAGTACAACCGGCATCTGTGCCTGATGGAAAGCATTCATCAGCTCGACATTGGCTTGTACGACGGCGTCTGCCTCTGACCCCAAAGGGCAGGCGGGGTCGGTGAAGCCGACGACCACGTCGACCACAATCAGTGCAGGTCTCTGGCCCATGCCGCCATCCACTCTCTCTAGGGCGTTGCGTTGTGACATAACCGTGATTCCAGACAAGTTCAGGAGCCGGTGCCATCATGGCTGATCTGCCCAGACGACGCCATCGTCTTGTCAGCGCCGGTTTTTCATCCATAAGCCTAGATATGTTCTGACACTGACACGCCCGAGGTTGATGCCGATCGATCGAAGTGGCGCTACACTCTTCGAACTTCCCCCGTTGACCTATATGGGTACCCGGGTGGATATGAGAAAGGAGAAACACAATGACACAGCAGGTGGTGATCAAGGAGGTAGCGGCGCGCGATGGGCTGCAGGCTCAGCCGAAGCATCTGACAGTGGAACAGCGCATGAGCTTGCTGGTTGCGCTGGCGCAAACCGGGGTGCCCGAACTGGAGATTGGCTCTTTCGTCTCACCCAAAGCAGTTCCTCAAATGGCAGGGACCGACGAAATCGCTGCCAATTTGCCGCCTGTCGACCTCGCTTACAGTGCGCTGGTACCGAATATGAAGGGCTATGAGCTGGCAGTTCAGGCGGGTATTCGCAGCCACGCGATTGCGCTGGCGGCGACAGAAGAAATGAATCAAAACAACATCCGCAAAAGTCTCGAAGAGACCCTTGTCATGGGCGAAGATATTCTGGACCGCGCAGCAGCAGAGGGTGTTGCGGTTCACGCTTACTTGGCTGTCGCTTTTGAATGTCCCTATGAAGGGCCTGTTTCAGAGTCGCTGGTGCTTGAGCAGGTAGACAGGTTGATGCAGCACAAGCCGGCTAGGTTGGTCATCGCCGATACCATTGGCGCTGCAAATCCCGCGGCAGTGCAGTCCATGATGCAAAAATTGGTTGATCGATATGGGCCGGATCAATTGGGGTGCCATTTTCATGATACCCGGGCCATGGGATTGGCGAATGTTTACGCTGCCCTGCAAGCGGGTGTCCGACAGTTTGATGCCTCGGCAGGTGGGTTAGGGGGCTGTCCTTTTGCTCCCGGTGCTAAAGGTAATGTCGCCACCGAGGACGTGGTGATGTTGTGTGAATCGATGGGCTACGAGACCGGCATCGCGATGCCGAATCTGCTGGACGCAGTGGCGCTACTGAGCGACATGATCGGTGCGCCTCAAGGCGGCAGGGCGCACACCTGGCTGACCAAGCAATGCGCTTGAGCTGAACCATGCGTGTCAGCGATGCCATTACGGGCCGACAAAGTATTCGGGCTTTCCTGTCGGAGCGCCCTGTTGATGACGAGCAGATAGAGGCGCTATTAACCATCGCAGGCAGAGCGCCGTCAGGGTCGAACATTCAACCTTGGCACGTTTATATCGTCCGGGGTGATACCAAGCATCGCATCACCGAGGCCTGCACAACCCGATACCTCTCCGGTGATGAGGGAGAGTACGAATATCATTATTACCCCCGAGAATGGCGGCAGCCCTATATTGGCCGGCGTCGTCAGACGGGGTTCGGTCTCTATGGTCTCTTGGGTATCGAACGGCAAGATGTCGCTGCAGTACAGGGCTATCGCGCTCAGAACTATGCGTTTTTTGGAGCGCCCGTCGGGCTGTTTTTTACGATTGATCGAGATATGGAGCAGGGTAGTTGGCTCGATTACGGCATGTTTCTCCAATCGTTTATGTTGGCCGCAAGGGAGGCAGGCTTGGAGAGCTGCGCACAGGCGGCCTTTTGTTCCTACTACGATAGCGTCATGCCAATTTTGAATGCACCCGACGAACAGATGCTCGTTTGCGGCATGTCCCTGGGCTACGCGGACCCCGACGCGCTGGTGAATACCTACCGCACCGAGCGACTGGACGCCCGCGAATTTATGACTGTATTGAACTGATCCTGCTGGTCACGACGCGCGCGCAACCATTTGCTTTGCGATGATCATGCGCTGAATCTCGTTGGTGCCCTCCCCAATACAGAGTAGTGGCGCGTCTCGGTAAAACCGCTCGATTTCGTATTCCGGCGAATAGCTATAGCCGCCAAACACTCGCATCGCGTCCAAGCTGTTCTGAACCGCCGCCTCAGAGGCAAAAAACTTCGCCTGACCCGCCTCGAGATCACAGCGCTCGAGACGATCAAACTTGTCGGCCGCCTGGTGCACTAGCAATTCGGCAGCCGCCGCCCGGGTCGACATTTCAGCCAGTTTGAGCTGGATTGCCTGATGTTCTGCAATTGTCTTGCCAAAGGTTTTGCGCTCCATCGCATAGTGAAGGGCCATATTGGTGGCGCCTTTGGCCATGCCGGCACCGCGCGCGGCAATGTTGATGCGGCCGAGTTCCAGCCCTCCTGCAACTTGCTGAAAACCCTTGCCTTCCTCGCCACCGACCAAATTGTCCTGCGATACCCGAAAATCCTCGAAAATGAGTTCTGCGCTGTCGATGGATCGGTAACCCAGCTTTTTCAGTTTTTTCCCTACGCTGAACCCCTCACCCTTTTCACAAATAAACAGGCTCATGCCTTTGTGCCTGGGAGAGGCGTTGGGATCCGTTTTGGTCAGTACCGCCAGGCAATTGCCGTTGATGCCATTAGAAATCCAGGTCTTGGTGCCGTTCAGGATGTAATCCTCACCATCTTTTTTGGCAACCAGTCGTATGCCTTGAAGATCCGACCCGGCGTCGGGCTCGGTTAAACCAATGCCGCCTCGTAACTCACCGGTCGCGAATTTGGGTAGGAAATGCTCTTTCTGCGCTTGCGTACCGGCGCGTTCGACGCAGCTGGCCATAATTAAATGCGAGTTAAAAATACCGGAAGGCGCCATCCACACCTCGCAGATACGCGACACGATGCGGGCATAGGTGGATGCGCTCAGCCCTAGACCGCCGTATTCCTCCGAGATGGTGGCGCCGAAGAGTCCCAGCTCTTTCATCTGCTCTACGAGGCCCGTTGGGTACGCGTCGGCTTGATCGTGTTCCCGGGCGATGGGCCGCAATTCCTGCTCTACCCATTTATCGATGGTCGCCAGAATCTGTTGTTCAACTGAGGCATCGTGACCCATGGTAAATCTCCTGAAAAATGAGTTTAGGCGGCCCGCTTGGGGACGAGAATTTGGCGCTCGAAGACACAGACTTCGACATCGTCCTGATTGATGCCGCGGGTGAGCACGCTGACTATCCCGGCGTTGGGTCGCGACCGAGACTCCCGCTTGTCCAGTACTTCGGTATTGGCATAAAGCGTATCTCCCGGAAAAACAGGTGCCGGGAGTTTGATTTCTTTCCAACCGAGGTTGGCGATGGCCGCCTCGCTAACATCGGACACGCTCATGCCAACGATGATGGCGACAGTGAGTGGGCTAGCAACGAGGGGTCGGCCAAATTCGGTCTCCGCGGCGTATTCCTCATCAAAGTGCAGTGGATGTGTATTCATCGTGAGCAACGTAAACCATGCGTTGTCATGCTGCGAGATCGTCCTGCCGGGAAGATGATGATAAACATCGCCCACAGTGAAGTCCTCGAACAAGCGGCCTTTTTGGTGCGCGTATCGCGCTTTGGCGCTCGGTTTGGTCATGATCGGCTCCCATTTGCAGGACTTTAGAGGTTGTGACAAGTCCAGATCCAACTAAAATGTCTGGACAATTAAAGTCTGGGGGGTTGCTGGCGTCCATGCAAGCTGAACCATCAAAAACTGCAGCGGCAAAAATAGAACCAACGAAAACTGAACTTGCTAAGAAGAGCAGTGTGGCGTCGCTGCAGAGCGATACGCGCATACCTTTGTATCGACAGATTTCAGATCAGCTATTGGCCGGCATTCGCGAGGGCAAGTTTCCTGTTGGCACGTTTTTGCCGGGAGAACTGGATCTGATCGACCGCTTCGACGCCAGTCGCCACACCATTAGGGAGGCGCTGCGTGTCCTCGAGGATATGGGGCTGGTTAAACGTCAGCGTGGTCGAGGTACCGTGGTGTTGTCGACCGACGCCTCGCCGGCTTTTGTGCAGATGGTGCGCTCTCCCTCCGAGCTCTTCAGCTACCCAGACAGCAGCATGTTTCGCTTGCTCTCGGACAAACGCATAAAGGCGGATAAGTCGTTGGCGCGCGAATTGGGATGTCAAGCTGGCCAGGAATGGGTTCAGATCACAGGACTGCGAACACTGGGCTCAGACGGCATGCCGATTTGCTGGGCGAGTGTTTATGTTATCCCCGAATACGGATCGATCGCGCAGCGCTTGGGCGGCAGTGCGCGCCCAGTTTACGAAATGATCGCGGAGACATTTAAAGAAAGCATTGAAAACATTACGGTTCGCCTCACCGCAGGGGTGCTGTCAGCGCAAAAGGCGGAAGCGCTGGGAGTGGAGGCGGGTTCGCCATCATTGAGCGTCAGTCGTTTTTATCAGGGTAGGGGCGGCCGCGTGTTCGAGGTTTCAATCTCTGAGCACCCTGCCAGTAACTTCAGTTATACCTTCGAATTTACGCGTGGTTGGCAGACAGCCGACCACTGGTCCTGGAGCAACTGAGATGGCGCCAAACCACGATACCCCCATTCGTAGCTTTCTTTTTACCCCGGCTAATCATCCGCGGCGCGTGGAAAAAGTGTTTCAGGTGGGCGCCGACGCGGTCATTTTGGATCTGGAAGACGCTGTTGCCATTTCCGAAAAACCGGCCGCGCGCCAGTGTGTGGTGGACGCGTTTAGTGCACGACCGGACCGCTCAACCCGCCATTATGTTCGGGTGAACAGTGTCGATACGCCCTATTGTGAGGAGGACATAAAGGCGACCGTTGGTCCATGGCTCGATGGGGTGGTGTTGCCGAAAGTGGAGTCACGTTCGTGCATCAACCAATTAGAAAGTCTTTTGGCGGCAGCCGAGGCCGAACAGGGGTTGCCGGTGGGCAGTCTGGATTTGATGCCGATAATCGAAACCGCCGCAGGGGTGGAGTCAGCCAAGAAGATTGCGACCGCCGATAGCCGTGTGAGAAGGATGGCGTTTGGCGGAGGGGACTACACCCTCGATCTCAATTATGAGTGGGGAGCCGATGAAACCGTGTTGGCCTACGCTCGCGCCAAGCTGTCCCACGCCGCAAGGTTGGGCGACTTGGAGCCCCCCATTGATACCGTTGTGCTGCAGATCAAAGACAATGACCGCTTTCTGCAATCGGCGAGATACGGCAAACAGTTTGGATTTGGCGGCAAGCTCTGCATTCATCCCGGCCAGATTCCGTTGACGCACCAGATCTTTACGCCATCCGAAGAGGAAATCGCTCACGCTCGGGCGGTGGTTGATGCTTTTGAAGCTGCAGAGGCTGAGGGTTCCGCTTCCATACAGTTGGACGGATATTTCATCGATTATCCGATTGTGTATAAGAGTCAGCGCATTCTCGCCTTGGCAGACAAGTTACTCGGCTAAGGCACGCTGTATCGCAGTGGGGTTAAGTCTTAGCTAGCGTCGGCCGCCCGGGCGAGTCGGCACAGCCTGTGCGTTGGTGTATTATGTCCGGACATTTCCGGAGTGTCCGATGCAAGCCTCCCACCTTACCCACCAGACGGCGCCTCTTAGCCGCGCTATAGCGGATAGTGTCCTCGCATTAGATCGAGCCGGCGTGCCGGACGATGTCTGGCATTACCTGAAGTTGTGTCTTGCCGACGCGATAGGCATTGCATTGGCCTCCCGACAGTCCGACTTTGCGCGCAAATCTCTTCAGTCACTGGAATTGTTGGGTAGCGCGGGTGCCTCGACGATCATCGGTCAGCAAGACACGGTATCGCTCCGCGATGCCGCGTTGATGAACGGTCTGCTGGTGCACGGCCTTGACTACGATGACACCCATCTCGCGTCGGTGGTCCATTGCACCGCCAGCGCGTTCCCTGCCGCACTGGCCTTGGCGGAGCAGCACCAACTCAGTGGCGCCGACCTGATGTTGGCGACGTTGGTAGCGATAGAAGTTGACGCCATGTTGGGCACTCAGGCTGGCGGTGTCTTCCAGCAGGTCGGTTTTCACCCTACTGGCGTGGTCGGCATTTTTGGGGCGACGGTGGCGGCCGCGCGTTGGATGGGCGGCAACGCCGAGGCGCTGGTGAGAGCCCAGGGCGTTGCACTTAGCATGAGTAGCGGCAGTATGGCTTTTTTGGATGACGGCAGCTGGACCAAGCGGCTCCACCCCGGCTGGGCGGCCTCAGCAGCCCTGCAGGCTGCTGCGCTCGGTGTGTCAGGCTTTGAGGGCCCAGCTGAGGCCTATGGTGGCCGCTTCGGTTTTTATGCGCTTTACGCGCCGGGTACCTCAGTCGACACCGAGGCGGTGTCAGTTCAGCTGTTTCAGGAATGGGCGTTGCGGACTGTCGCGATTAAGCCCTTTCCCATTTGTCACTTTAATCACGCCCCGGTAGACGCGGCGCTGACGTTGCGTCGGGAGCATGGCGTTGCGCCCGAGGATATTGAATCAGTCACGATCTTGCTGCATGAGCGCCAGTTTGGTGTCGTGGTGGATCCCATCGACGCCAAGCGACAGCCGCAGGGTGAATACGACGCCAAGTTCAGCGTGCCTTACGCGGTAGCGACCGCATTGTGCAAGGGGCGTTTTAGCCTGGCCGACTTGGAGGATGCTGCGCGCTTGGATGCGGAGGTGCTGGACTTGGCGCAACGCATTGATTGTGCCCACGACGAACGGTCCCGTTACCCTGATGTGTTTTCCGGTGGTGTCAAAATCAAACTCCGGGATGGCAACGAGCTTGAGCATTTTGAGTTGGTGAACCGCGGAGCTGAGGGCAAGGTGCTATCGCATGATGAAGTGCGCGGTAAATTCCTCGATAACTGCACGCTGACAATCAGTCGCGAGTCGGCCGAGCAGTTATGGGACGCGCTACTCCATCTTGATGAAATGAATGATTTAGTGGCATTGACGGCATTGCTGCGGACTGGAGCCAGCGGCGCTGATTAAGCGCACGAGGAGCAGGGTATGTTGATGAAAGCAGGGGGCCGCATCATGAGCGCGGCCGAGTATGAGGAGAGTCTACGGGAGTACAGTCCGACGGTTTATGTCGACGGAGACCGGATTGACTCAGTGGTCGATGAGCCCCGATTGCAGCCCGGTATCCGTGCGATCGGCGTGACCTACGATTTTGCCCAGAAGCCCGAGTACGGTGGATTGATGTTGGCTGACCAAGCCACCTCGGGTAAGACTGTGAATCGAATGCTGCACATTAACCGTCACAGCGAGGACTTGCTGTCCAAGCTCGAAGCGGTGAGGCTGCTGTGCCGAGAGAGTGGCTGTGCTCAACGCTATCTGACCCACGATGCGCTCAATGCCATTTATCAGGCGACTTGGCAGATGTCGGAGGATACTGCCGGGGAGCACCACGAACGTTTTCTTGCCTACCTGCATCGGATTCAGGACGAGGACCTGACCCTTGGGGTCGCCATGACCGATGGCAAAGGGGATCGCAGCAAGCGCCCTGGCGATCAGCAAAATATTGACAGCTACGTGCATATCACGGAGCGGCGCGCTGAGGGTGTTGTCATCTCGGGGGCCAAGGCGATCGTGACCGGTGGTCCTTATATGCACGAACTGCTGGTGATGCCTTGCCGAACGATGCGAAAGGAAGATGCTGATTTCGCAGTATGTTGTGCGGTCCCTATCGATGCGAAGGGCCTCACGATTATCTCGCGACCCGCGGGCAGGCCGGGTGAGGCCGATGCTCAATTCAGCTCTAAGTATGGTCAGAGTGTTGCGGTATGCCATTTTGATCAGGTGCTGGTGCCCTGGGATCAGGTGTTCCTGGCAGGTGAGCACCAATACACCGAGCATCTTGTGACCTCATATGCCAACCATCATCGGCACAGCTGTATTGGTGCGCGGGCCGGCTTTGGCGATTTGCTCATTGGTGCGGGGTCACTGATGACTGAGGCTAACGGTCTCGATATGGATAACGTGCCGCACTTGCGTGACAGCATGGCCGAACTCATCAAACTGGTTGAGGGTTTCTTTGCCTGTGGCGTGGCGGCCTCGGTTTATGGTGTAGAGGATCCCTGCGGCTCCTGGATGCCCGAGCCTGTGTTTTCCAATGTCGGCAAGTTGCTGTTGGCCACGCAGATATACGACATGCACCGCATAGCCCACGAAGTGTCGGGCGGGCTCATCGTCGCGTTGCCCGGGCCTGATGAGGACCATAACCCGGCAACGTCGGGCGATTTGGCCTCGGTGCTGGCTGGCCGCCCGGATATCCCTTACGACCAGCGCAAGCAGGTAGCGCGATTCCTTGGCGATATTACTGCTTCGTCAACCGGCGGGTGGTATTCGGTGATCAGTCTTCATGGCGGTGGCTCTCCTCAGGCGATGAAGCGGGAAATTTACCGCCGGTATCCGATAGAAGAGCGCCGCTCGTTGGTCGAGCGATTGCTGGATCGAGGCGTCGCGGAGTCTGGATCGTCGGGCGCCCCCAATCGACAGAAGCAGCCCGGCCAGTGTTGTGCCACGGGTTGTCAGCCTCCCGA
>Ga0181607_10001147_pt1 | contig 23874 bp, 17 predicted proteins | sample 041ome_9_FD_132420 | JGI IMG/M metagenome (GOLD analysis project Ga0181607, IMG submission 132420) | Coastal salt marsh microbial communities from the Groves Creek Marsh, Skidaway Island, Georgia - 041413US metaG (megahit assembly) | ecosystem: Environmental > Aquatic > Marine > Intertidal zone...
CCACTCGTGCGCGGGCTTCGCCAATATCCGTGGTCCAGTCGAGGCCAACCGCATCGGCGCCGCAATCTGCTATCGCTTCTAGCCACTGTCCGCCGCCCTTGGTAAAGACAATGACCGGTACCCGTCGGCCCTCGGCTTCCCGGGGTAATTGCTCAATGATCTCCGCCATGTATCGGAGTGAAAATTCTCGATAGGCATCGTGGCTCAGTGAGCCGCCCCAGGTATCGAAAATCTGCAGGGCTTGGGCGCCGTTGCGAACCTGTTCACTGAGGTAAACCGCGACCGACTTGGCCAGCTTGGAAAGCAGTTGGTGCATCACCTCAGGCTCGTTAAATGCCAACGACTTCACCTTGGCGAAATCTTTGCTGGATCCGCCCTCAACCATGTAAGTGGCCAGTGTCCAGGGGCTCCCGGCAAAACCAATGAGGGGGATACTGCCTTTGAGCTCCTTACGAATCAGCGCCACCGCGTCCATCACGTAACCGAGCTCATTCGCAGCGCGATCTGGATCCAGCGCTGCTATTTCGGCGGCTGAGGAGATCGGGCGCTCAAATCGCGGCCCCTCACCCTCCGAGAAGTAGAGCCCTAACCCCAGCGCATCGGGCACGGTCAGGATGTCAGAAAACAAAATGGCGGCATCCATCGCATAACGCCTGAGAGGTTGCAGCGTGACTTCACAGGCGAGCTCGGGATTAGTGCACAAGCCCATGAAGCTCCCCGCCACTTCGCGGGTCGCACGGTACTCGGGCAGATACCGGCCTGCCTGGCGCATCATCCACAGTGGCGTGCGGTCTACGGGTTCGCGCATCAGTGCGCGTAGGAACCGGTCGTTTTCAAGACTGGCCATGCTATCGACTCTCTTTTGGTTATGTCTTTTGTTCTATCTTTATTTTGATGATGTTGCTGTTGTAATTCCGGGCCACTAACCGCGGCCATTCCCCAATGCCCGAGGTTCTTTTCGCAGCTTAGTGTAACCCCCGCTACCAGTTAGGCACGAGCCCGCATACTAGACGCCCAAATAATCCAATATGCCCTCTGCGGCCTGACGTCCTTCCCAGATCGCGGTCACCACCAAATCCGACCCTCGCACCATATCACCCCCGGCGAAGATCTTGGGATTGGCTGTCTGGAACTTGAAAGTCTGATGTTCGGGTGCAATCACGCCGTCCCAGTCATTACAGGTCACGCCGACATCCGAGAACCAGTCTGCCGGATTCGGTTGAAAGCCAAAGGCCATGATGATCGCATCGGCTTCAATCACAACTTCACTACCTGCGACCGTCTCCGGACGCCGACGGCCATCCGGGCCGGGCTCTCCCAACCGGGTTTCTACGACTTTGACGCCGATCGCCTCACCAAAATAATCCATGACCTCAATCGGCTGGCGATTGAATAAGAACTGCACGCCTTCTTCTTTGGCATTCGCCACCTCGCGCCGCGAGCCGGGCATGTTCTCTTCGTCACGTCGGTAAACGCAATACACCCGGTCAGCCTGCTGACGCACGGCCGTTCGCACGCAGTCCATCGCGGTATCGCCACCGCCCAGCACCACAACCGTTTTTTCCTTGAGATCGATGTACTCCTCCGGTTCGCGGGGGTAATTCATCTTTTCATTGACGTTTGCAACCAGATAATCGAGCGCCTTGTAGACGCCGGGCAGGTCTTCGCCGGGAAAGCCCCCCTCCATGGCCTTATAAGTGCCCATGCCGAGGAAGACGGCGTCATAATCGGATAACAGCCCATCAATCGTGATGTCTTTGCCGATTTCGGTATTGAGTTTGAACTCAATGCCCATACCCTCAAACACTTCCCGGCGACGCTCCATCACCTGCTTCTCAAGCTTGAACTGCGGTATGCCGAAGGTCAGCAACCCGCCAATCTCGGGATAGCGATCAAATACCACCGCTTTCACGCCATTGCGCGTCAGAATATCGGCACACCCCAAGCCAGCAGGCCCGGCGCCAATAATCGCTACCTTCTTGTCAGTCGGGATCACATCGGACAAGTCCGGTCGCCAACCCATCGCCAATGCTGTGTCGGTGATGTACTTCTCCGAATTGCCAATGGTGACAGCACCGAAGCCATCGTTGAGCGTGCAAGCGCCCTCGCAGAGCCGGTCCTGCGGGCAAACGCGTCCACAAACCTCGGGCAAGGTGTTGGTTTGATGGCTGAGTTCAGCGGCCTCAAATAAATTGCCCTCGGCCAGCAACTTCAACCAGTTGGGAATAAAGTTGTGTACCGGGCACTTCCATTCACAATAAGGGTTGCCACATTCGAGGCAACGATGAGACTGCTCCGCCGCCTGAACCTGCGTGAAGGGATCATAGATCTCGACGAACGCCTCAGTGCGCGTGTCCATATGCTTCTTGTCAGGATCCTTACGATCAACATCGAGGAACTGAAACGGGTTGGCCAGGCGAGTACTCATGTGTGGTGCCTCAGTCCGTATCCCGCAGTCGCGAGAGCAATTGATTGATATCCGCAGCCTTGGGCTTCACCAGCCAGAATTTGCCAACGTAGTCTTCAAAGTTATCGAGGAGGTGAGCACCCCACGCCGACCCGGTCTCGCTGACAAATTCGCGAATGTTATCGCGCAAAAAATGACGATGCGCCTCCATGGACTCCGCAGCGACGCGATGAATTTCGACCAACTCGCTGTTGTACCGATCGATAAAAGCACGGTCTTCATCCAACACAAAGGCGAGGCCACCGGTCATACCAGCGCCGAAGTTGACGCCCGTGGCACCCAATACGGTAACGAGGCCACCGGTCATGTATTCACAACAGTGATCGCCTGCCCCTTCAATCACAGCATGAGCACCTGAATTGCGCACCGCAAATCGCTCGCCTGCAACGCCTGCTGCGAAAAGCCTGCCACCGGTGGCACCGTAGAGGCAGGTATTACCAATAATGCTGGTGACGCGGCTTTCAAATCGGCTGCCCTTTGGTGGTGAGATCACCAATTTTCCGCCAGCCATACCCTTGCCGACGTAATCGTTGCAGTCGCCCTCGAGGTACATATGCAGGCCGCCGGCATTCCAGACACCGAAGCTCTGTCCTGCCGTGCCGGTCAGATTCACTGTCAGCGGATGAGGCTCCATGCCCGTATTACCGTGGCGCTTGGCAATCTCTCCAGACAAGCGGGCGCCAATTGAACGGTCACAGTTGGTGATGGTGTAAGCAAAGCTGCCGCCACTCGCAGATTCGATGGCCGGCAACATATCAGCGACCATCTGATTGGCTTTTTCTGCCGTGTCAAACGGGTCGTTGCTCTCCACCTGGCAGAACTGGGGTTGGTCGGTCGCTTCTTCATCGACCCACAAAATCGGTGTCAGATCGAGACTCTGTTGCTTAGCGGTCTCGCCTGGCAAACACGCCAACAAATCGACACGGCCAATCAGCTCCTCCAGCGAGCGCACGCCGAGCTTGGCCAGCCACTCCCGGGTTTCAGTCGCCACAAAAGTAAAGAAATTGACGACCCGCTCCACGTCACCCACAAAATGAGTTTGACGCAACTGAGCGTTCTGAGTGGCAACCCCGGTCGCGCAGTTGTTGAGATGACAGATTCGGAGGTACTTGCACCCCATGGCCACCATAGGCGCCGTGCCAAAACCAAAACTCTCCGCACCTAGAATGGCGGCTTTCACCACATCGAGGCCGGTCTTCATGCCACCATCTGCCTGCAGCCGCACCTTGCCGCGCAGGCGATTGCCGCGCAGGGTTTGCTGTACCTCGGCAATACCCAGCTCCCAGGGAGAACCGGCATATCGGATAGAGGTGAGCGGGCTCGCCGCCGTACCGCCGTCGTAACCCGAGATGGTAATCAGGTCCGCATAGGCCTTTGTCACACCTGCCGCAATGGTCCCAACGCCCGGCTCAGAGACCAGCTTTACCGACACCAGCGCATCAGGATTCACCTGCTTGAGATCGAAAATGAGCTGCGCCAGATCCTCGATCGAGTAAATGTCGTGGTGAGGTGGCGGCGAAATCAAGGTCACGCCCGGCACCGAATAGCGCAGGCGCGCGATCAAGTCGTTGACCTTGCCGCCCGGCAACTGCCCGCCTTCGCCCGGCTTAGCGCCCTGAGCCACCTTGATCTGCAACACTTCGGCGTTCACCAAGTAGTGCGGCGTCACACCGAAGCGGCCCGACGCGATCTGTTTGATTTTGGACACCCGGTCGGTACCAAACCGGTCTGGATCTTCGCCACCTTCGCCGCTGTTGGAGCGCGCACCGATCTGATTCATCCCCATGGCTAGCGCCTCATGGGCTTCTGGCGACAGCGCCCCCAAAGACATGCCGGCCGAATCAAAGCGGCGCAGGATATTGTCGATCGGCTCCACCTCGTCGAGGGGCACCGGCTTGTCAGCCAGCTTGAGCGTTAGCAGATCGCGCAGCGCCGCAACAGGCCGCTGGTTACAATGGCTCGCGTAGCGCTGGTAGTCGGCGTAATCCCCGCTCACCACCGCCGACTGCAAGCTCATGACCACGTCGGGGTTGTAGGCGTGGTACTCACCGCCATGTACGTACTTCAATAAGCCGCCCTGATCGAGGGTTTTTCGACGCGAGCGCGCCCGGCTCGCCACCTGCCACTGATCTTTTTCCAACTGATCCAGCGTCACGCCGCCGATGCGCGAGGTGACACCCGTGAACGCGACGTCGACCAGCTCACTGTCGAGCCCCACCGCCTCGAACAGCTGGGCACCGCGATAAGAGTTCACCGCAGAGATGCCCATCTTGGACATGATCTTCAGCAGGCCTTTATTGATACCCTTACGGAAATTTTTCTGACACAACTGCGGATCACCGAGGAGCTCGCCTCGGGTCAGCAAATTCTCGATCACGCTGTAAGCCAGATAGGGATAGACAGCAGTCGCACCAAAGCCCAGCAAACAGGCAACATGATGAGAGTCGCGTGCTGTGCCGGACTCCACCACCAAATTACACTCTGAGCGCAAGCCCACCCGAATCAAGTGGTGGTGCACCGCACCGGTCACCAGCAAACTGTGCAGCGGCACGCGCTCATCGCCAATATTGCGATCGGACAGTATCAGAATGTTGCGCTTGTCCCGCACCGCGGCCTCAGCGCTCGAACAAACAGCCTCCAGAGCCTGACGCAGATTTGCCTCGGCAGGATCATAGGTTGCGTCCACCACGACACTGCGAAACCCTTCTTCCTCTAGGGCGGCAATATTCTGAAATTTAGATTGAGACAGTACCGGTGAGGTCAGGCTGATCCGCCTCGCGTGCTCAGCAGACTCCTCAAAAATATTTCGCTCGGGGCCCAGATCCACCTCGAGCGACATGACGATGGATTCGCGCAACGGGTCGATAGGTGGGTTGGTCACTTGCGCAAATTTTTGCCGGAAATAATCGTAGAGCGATCGTTCCTGCCGCGACAGCACCGCCATGGGAGTGTCGTCACCCATTGAGCCCACCGCCTCATTGCCGGACTCTGCCAGAGGGCGCAGCACTTGATCCCGCTCTTCAAAGCTCACCTGAAACATCTTCTGGTAAACGTCGAGTTCAGCTCCGGCGATCGCCGCCACCGGCTCGCCTTCAAAGCTGCCCTCGATTAAACGGGCGTTTTGCCGCAGCCATTGCTTGTAGGGCTGCCGACCCTTCAACAACTCATCAATATCCCGAGTGTGGAGCACCCTGCCTTCCTGGGTGTCAACCACCAGGATTTGTCCTGGCCCGACACGGCCCTTGGCGATGACCTGATCAGGCTGGTATCCGTGGGTGCCAATTTCAGAGGCGAGGGTGATAAAACCGTCATCGGTTGTCACCCAACGCGCCGGGCGCAGACCGTTGCGATCGAGCAGACAGCAGGCGTAGCGGCCATCGGTCAGCACGATGCCGGCGGGACCGTCCCAAGGCTCCATATGCATTGCGTTGTATTGGTAGAACGCCTTTAGATCCGGATCGATGCCTTCGATATTCTGCCAAGCCGGCGGGACCAGCATGCGCAGTGCACGAGGCAGCTCAACGCCGCCCGTGGTCAGCAGTTCCAGCATATTATCGAGGCTTGAGGAGTCGGAGCCCTCGGTATTGACCAGAGGCGCCAGCGACTGCAGATCGGGCAGCAGCGGCGAGTCGAGCTTTGATGTTCGGGCGCGAGACCAACTTCGATTGCCCTCGATGGTGTTGATCTCCCCGTTGTGCGCCAACATGCGGAAAGGCTGAGCCAGCGGCCATCGGGGCAAGGTATTGGTCGAAAACCGCTGGTGGAATACGCAGATGGCGGTCTCCAGCGTCGGGTCATTCAGATCCGGATAAAACCGCTCCAAGTCGGCCGGCATCACCAACCCTTTGTATGAAACAACGCGATCCGACAAGCTGCAGATGTAAAAATCAGGATCGCCGATCAGGGCCATCTCGGCACGACGGCGAGCAGTAAACAGCTTGCCTAAACAATGGGCATGATCGATGCCGTTTGCATCGACAAAGACCTGTTCGATGCGGGGTAACTGATCGAGCGCAATCTCGCCACAGACGCTCTCATCAATGGGCACCGCCCGCCAACCAAACACGGACAACCCTTCGTCGGTCAGCGCCTGGGTCATCGCATCCCGGGCAGTCTGTTGCAGAACCGAATCTTGGCTGAGAAACAGCATGCCGATCGCGTAATGCTGACCCAAGTCGACGCCCAGCAGCGATTGGGCTTCAGCGCGCATAAAGGCATCTGGCATCTGTAGCAGTAGCCCGCAACCGTCACCGGTGCGCCCATCCGCCGCAATTCCGCCGCGGTGGGTCATACAGGTCAATGATTCGATCGCAGTTTGCAACAGTCGATGGCTGACCTCGCCCTCAATGTGAGCGATCAGACCAAAGCCACAATTGTCCCGAAATTCTTCGGGGCGGTAGAGACCTCTGGAGGGCATCGATTGACGATCGATGCCGCTCGCATCTACAGCATGATTCATAGATTGTTTCGCCTTTGAACCGGCGCACAACACCGGCGAAACCACCCCGCAAGGGGCATAGAAAAAAGGGTGCGTAGTGTACACGCCCGAAAACGGGCACTCAATGAGCGCAAACGTCGCCGATCAGGCGGTGATCACGCGGGCAATATCGTCTTCCGTGACGCGTTCGGTCACCATCGCCTCACCCAACGCTGACAGCAAAATATAGCGAACTTTTCCCGCTGCAACCTTTTTGTCGCTCCCCATGGCGCTCAGGAGCTGAGCAGTTGAGATGCCAGCGGGAAGCGAGGTCGGTAAGCCCAACGCCTCATTAAACTCAATGAGCTGCTCTACTGCCGACGCCTCGAGCGTGCCGCGACTCGCCGACAGGCGGCTGGCGATCACCATTCCCGCTGCCACTGCTTCGCCGTGCAACCACTCGCCGTAGCCCTGGATACGCTCAATGGCGTGACCAAAGGTATGACCAAAATTAAGGTGTGCACGCACGCCGCCTTCCCGCTCATCCTCCGCGACAACGCCCGCTTTGATGCGGCAACTGCGCTCAATGGCGTGAGCGAGGGCGCCGCTATCGCGCGCTTTAAGTTCGCCAACATGACCGATCAACCAGTCGAAAAACGCGGCGTCTCGAATCAGGCCATACTTAATGACCTCAGCCAACCCCGCTGCGAACTCTCTCTCTGGAAGAGTTTGCAACGTGTCTAAATCGATCAGCACCTGTATCGGTTGATGAAACGCACCAACAAGATTCTTGCCCATGGCATGGTTCACACCCGTCTTGCCACCGACGGAGGAATCCACCTGCGCCAAAAGCGTGGTGGGCACCTGCACAAAATCCGCGCCGCGCATGAAACAGGCGGCGGCAAAACCGGTCATGTCGCCGACCACACCACCGCCGAGCGCAATGAACAGGCTCTGCCGCTCGTGGCGGTCCTCGAGCGACACATCCAAAATCTGCTGCACCGACCCCATGTGTTTGTGGGCTTCACCCGCGGGCAACACGACTTCGGTCAGCAATGAGGTTGACCCCAGTGCGGCTTTCAGCTGCTCAGCGTAAAGTGGTGCGACGCGATCGTCGGTCACCAAAACCACGCCGCGATGCTCAACGAGCGTTTGCCAGTGCGCGCTGTCCGAGAGCAGGCCCCGCCCGATATAAATAGGGTAACTGCGATCATCGGCTCTCGAACCTAGATCAACTGTCAAGGTGTGCATCACATCAGGCATGGTTTATCGGTGCCTTCGAATTAGAAACTAGCCAGCAGTGTTGGATAGTAGTCCACGCTCCAGCAGTTGGCTGTGTATTTGTCGGGCAACTTTACGCGCATTGCCGCCGCCCGCTGAAATGATGACATCTGCGAGCCCCCTGTAAAGCGGCTCACGCTCTGCCATCAGTTTTTTAAGCGTCGCCTCCCGGTCTCCCTGCTGCAGCAGGGGCCGCCCCTCACCAGACCCCGTGCGCTTCAGTTGCTGGGCTACCGAGACATTGAGGAAGACGACAACACCGCTGCGACCCATTAGCTCTCGGTTTTCCCCAGCCAGTATGGCGCCCCCTCCCGTCGCGATGACAGTCTCATTGCGCCGGGCAAGCTCTTCTAAGACAGCGCTCTCACGCCGCCGAAAACCCGCCTCACCCTCCACATCAAATATCCAGTGGATATCCGCGCCAGCCCGGCGTTCGATTTCATTATCGGAGTCAATAAAATTGAGGCCCAACAGGTCTGCCAGATGCCTGCCGACGGTGGACTTGCCAGAACCCATTGGCCCAACCAGAAAAAGCCGCAGGGCCCTTGGCTGCGAGGACATCATCGGGTCGTCAATTCACCAACGCCTCAGAGAGAATTCTGGGCGTGATGAAAATCAGCGTCTCGGTTTTCTGCTGAGTGTTGGCCGTGCTCTTAAAGAGCGTGCCCAAGTAGGGGATGTCGCCCAGCAGGGGTACCTTTTCGACCCTCACTAACTCCTCGTTCTTGAAGACGCCCCCTAGGACAACAGTCTCACCGTTACCCACCAGCACCTGTGTCGTCAGCTCGACCGTGTCGATCGTCGGGATAAAACCACCATTGCCGCTCGGAACCAAATCTCCAACGGCATCTTGGTTCACAACCAAATCCAGCAATATTCGATCATCGGGCGTGATGTTCGGCGTGACATCGAGCTTGAGCACCGCCTCCTTGAACGCCGTCGTTGTCGCGCCCGATGCGGCACCTTCCTGATACGGCACTTCTGTACCGGACTTGATGGTGGCCTTTTGCTTATCGCCGGTGATCACCTTGGGCTGAGATACGACCTCGCTCTCACCCGATGCTTCGAGCGCAGACAATTCGGCCGCCAGAAACAGATCTGTAGACGTAAAGCCCACCGCAAAGCCCGAGGTCGCATCAGCCACACCCAGATCAACAAACGGCGCAGACGGCATCGCTATCGGATTAGCACCCGCGATCATCTGGCTATTGAGGTCAGTAACGCTCGCCGAATCACCCGCTATCGAGGTGAATTTATCTCCGTTAACGTTAAGGTATCCACCACCCCAGCGAATTCCCAGCTGTTCTTCAAGATCGGACGATGCGATGACAATTCGCGCCTCAATCATGACCTGCCTAATTGGAATGTCGACCTTGTCGATTAGGTCCCTGATTTCTGCAAGCTTTGCCGCGGTATCCGTCACGACAATGGAGTTTGTTCGCTCGTCGACCACGACCGAACCTCGTTCGGAGATCAGCGAGCCGCCCTCTTCGGAGCCCGCCTCAAACAGTTCGACCACGTCGGTCGCTTTGGCGTAGCGAATCCGGATGAACTCAGATTGCAGGGGTGCTAACTCAGCCAGCTGCTTGTTGGCTTCAATCTCTTGCCGCTCACGCTCCGCGATCTCCTGCGCGGGCGCTACCATCAGCACGTTGCCAATCTTCCGGCTATCCAAGCCGCGTGTTTTCAATACTAGATCGAGTGCTTGATCCCATGGCACATTTTGCAAACGAAGCGTGATGCTGCCAGTAACCGAGTCAGAAGCCACCAGATTCAATTCAGTAAAGTCGGCAATTAGCTGCAACACCGCCCGCACTTCAATATTCTGGAAGTTGAGCGAAATGCGATCGCCCACGTAATCAAACTCATTTAGACGTTCACGCTTTTCTTCTTCACTAAGCGCTGCAACCGCCAGGATGTATTCGTTACCGGTCTGGTAGGCAAGGTAATCATAAAGCCCACTGGCTGTAAGCTTGAGGCGTGTGCCACGTTCAGTAGTGCTCACCTCAATGCCCTGCACAGGCGTCGCGAAGTCGGTCACGTCAAAGCGCCGAATTAGCGATTCCCGGACATTGGTATCCATAAATTGCAGGGTGATATCCCCACCCTCGCTGAAGATCGACGCATCGACTCCAGGATTGGTGAGGGTTAAGACCAACAAGCCTTCGCCCTCAGGCGAGCGCTGAAAAGCCAGTTCGGTGATTTCCGATACGACCCGCTCAACCCGGTTAGCGTCTGTCCGTAGAATGTCGGCACTAGGCGACGCAGCAACCATCGGACCCTCGTTCTCGCCCACCAGCAACGTCAGGTCACGACCTGAGACCGTGCTCTCAAAGGGCACCAGTTCGACGAGATTCACGATCAGCCTTGTCCGGTCACCGGACTCCAGCACCATCACGCTAGTAGCGTTGGCCTGCGACAGCGCATACCGTTTTTCTTTCAGGCCGCTCTGGGTATCAGGAAAATCGACCACAATCCGAGCGGGATCTTCAATTGTGTAGCTCTCTATATCGGCCGATGGAGGCTCGCTGAACTTCAACCGCACCTCCAGCTGAGCCCCGGGTTGAGCCGTGAAGGCAATGTCCTCGATCACCATTGACTGCGCCGCACCGACCCCGGTCCAAATCAGTCCGAGAACAAGGCACAGTGCTCCACTCCAAAATTTGCGCATGCGATGCGTGGCGTTCGTGCTCTTCATTCCCTATCTCCCTCGCTCACATCCCTGAGAGCTCTATCGTTCTGGGTCTCTCCACCCAGCCGTCCTCGGTTCCGTCGGGGACGATTTCAATTACCGCGACAAACGTGTCTCCCATCTCGACGATTTTGCCGTGATCCCGGCCAAGGAAATTGCCCACCTGAACCCTGTGAATCCCTCCGTCGGGGTCCTTGATCAAAGTCCAATCTTGGCCGCTCCTTTCCAGCGACCCTACCATCTGTAACGAATCGAGTGTGAATCGCTCCAGATACTCTTTAGGGCGATTACTGTCGGGGCGCAAAGCGGCCCTGGCAGATAACGCCGCCAACTGCCGAATATCGACGGGCCGATCGAAAGGGCTACGCAACGTTGTCGCTGCGTAAGCGAAAGCCTCATAGGCCTTGAAAGTGGGAATTGGCTCGATAACACCGCCCGGACGGGCACGCTTCTCGGCCATAAACGCATCAAGATCACTAAAGCCGTGGTCAGCGCATGAGACCAACACAAGGGCCATTGTCAGAACGCCTGTCAAACGCAGTTCCGACCTCGTGATATCAAGCGCCATCATCATCCCCCCGATAGCGGTATGTCTTCGCCAGAATACTCATTTCGAGCATGGGCGCCGCATCAGTATCGATGGTGATATCAAAGTCATGCAGCGTAACAATGCGCGGCAATCCGGCCATGCCAGATATGAATGCTCCCAGGTCGTGGTAGGACCCCACCGCCTCAATGGCGATCGGCAGCTCCACATAAAACGTCTGGGCTTGCTCATCCAGCAAATCAATACGCTTGATGCTAAGGCCGTTGAGCTCGCCTTTATCGGTAATGTCCTCGAGCAAGCCGGGCACTTCGGTCTCAGACGGGAGCTGTGCTACCAAAGCGCCAAAGCGCGCCTCCATCTCCACTAATTGATCTTTATAGGCGTCGAGATTCGCTGCCTCAAACGCTTTCTGCTCAAAATCTTTTCTGAGCCTTTGTTCCTCCTTCTCGACGACAACGAGTCGCTGATTGAGGTCGTCTATATGAAAGTAAAACCCTGCGATGACTATCAAAGTGAAAAGTAGACCCAGCAAAATCACTTTCAAGGCCACCGGCCAACTGCCGATGTTCTCCATATCAAGATCGGCCAGATCAAACTCATTGAGCGCCTTGATGTGTTCAGCGACATTCACAAGGACAACTCCTGATCGGCTTCAGAGAGCTGGAGGTTTACGGTCAGTTTGAAGGTCGTCGCTTGCTCTCCGTACTCGGGCGCAGCCTGAACGGCGTCGAGGTTGGGGCTCTCCAACCAATCCGACGCATCCAGTCGCCGCATCAAGCTTGAGACGCGATTATTAGACTCAGCGACACCCTCGATGGATACGACATTGGCCTTGGTCTTCAGCGAGGTATAAAACACGCCGTCGGGCACTGTTCTGACCAGCTGATCGAGGAGCCGGACAATCACGGGGCGATTTCCCTGAAGCGCCTGAATGACACGCATGCGCTCAATTAATTGGTTGCGCTTGCGCTGAAGATCCCTGATCTCTGCAACCTCTTGATCCAGCAACGCGATGTGAGTGCTCAGATGTTGATTGCGAGATTGCTGATAATCGATCTGGGCATTGACCATGACATCCCATAGCAATACTGCCAAAGCAGCGCCGACTACCGTGGCACCCAGACCCACCAGAAACTGCGTTTTGCGTTCCTGGCGCCGGGCCTCACGCCACGGCAACAAATTAATGTTAGCCATTAGCGCAGGCTCCGCATGGCCAGTCCGCAGGCCACCATCATGGCGGGCGCATCTTTGGCAAGCGCCTGAGCGTTGACCCGTGGCCCAACCGACATATCTGCAAAGGGATTGGCAACGATTGTCGGTGTACTCAACCGCTCCTCAATCAAATTCGATAGCCCTTCAATCACCGCCACACCGCCGCAGAGTACAATGGCGTCCAACTGGGCGTATTCGCTAGAGGAGAAAAAGAACTGCAGCGAGCGGCTCACCTGCTGAACAACCGCCTCGCGAAAGGGCTCCAGTACTTCACGTTCGTAGTCCTCCGGTAAACCGCCCTGCTTTTTTGCACGGCCTGCTTCCTCAAAGGAGAGATCGTAACGATTCATGATTTCATCGGTGAGCTGCTTGCCGCCAAAGAGCTGTTCGCGGGTGTAAACCGACCCCCCATCCGCGAATACTGACAGCGTGGTCATGCTGGCGCCGATATCAACCATAGCAATAGCCTGCGATTCGCTGACAGGCATTTGCGTCTGCAGTAGCGCCAGTGCTCGTTCCAACGCAAACACCTCACAATCCATGATCGCGGGCGTGAGACCGGCAACCTCCAGAGCATCGACACGCGACTCAATGTTTTCTTGGCGGCAGGCGGCGAGCAAGATATTGACCTGATCATTTCGGCCCGAGACGGGGCCTAGCTCTTCAAAATCGAGCGCAACTTCTTCCAGCGGATAAGGAATGTACTGGTCGGCCTCAATTGTCAGCTGGGCTTCTAGATCCTCCTCAGATAACCCGGCCGGCATAGCAACCGTCTTGATGATGACGGCCGAACCCGAAACCGCAGCCACCGCCTGTTTTGTCCGTGTCTTGGACCGGACCACCAGATCATTGATGAGCGTGCCGACAGTCTCGACCTGATTGACGTTCTTCTCAACAACCGCCTCTGGAGGGAGCGGCGCTACGGCATAGCTGTCGACTCGGTAGCGGTCGCCCTCCCGGCTGAGCTCCAGCAGTTTGACTGTCGTCGAACTGATGTCGATGCCAAGCACCTGTGACCCTTTGGCCGTGCCAAATCTCCTCAACACCTGTCATTCCTTTGCGTGTGTCGATGTGACCCCCGAGAGGGATCCCTTTTATCAAGAGGTCAATACTACGATGGGCTCTCCGCTTTATAGCCCGTCAAAGTCGGTAAAAGGTCACTTAACGCCGCCAATTGTGTGAAATCTCTACAAAAGCCCTGATATGTTTGGGCCTTCAGGCATCTGGAATCGCCCCAGATCGCTTCACAGGTAACGTGAACCCAGCCTGAAACGGATCACGCCGGAGAACACAGAGTGTCGACAGCTCTCACACTGACGCGATATATCGCCTTGCTTGCTTGTGCGGCAATCTGGTGGCTGGCTGGCTTGTATCTCTATTTGAGTCCGAACCTCCCGGAGGAGAGCGCGTTGCGCAACATTACCTTGCGCACGCCAATGCGGGTGCTGAGTAGCGATGGCGCGCTCATTGGGCAGTTTGGTGAACAAAAACGAAAACCTCTGCGTTTCGATGACATACCGCAGAGCTTCGTCGACGCCTTGTTGGCTGCTGAGGACGACGGATTCTTTGAACACAGCGGCATCGAACCACTGAGTTTGATGAGGGCGGTAACCGAGCTGCTACTGACCGGTAAAAAAGGCAGTGGCGGATCCACACTGACCATGCAGGTGGCGCGCAACTATTTTCTGACACTAGATCAGACCTTTCTCAGAAAATTTACGGAGATCCTGCTGGCCTTTGAAATTGAAGCGCGGCTGACCAAAGAGGAAATCTTTGAGCTCTACGTGAATCGGGTCTTTCTAGGGCATCGCGCCTATGGATTTGAGGCTGCGGCCGAGACGTATTACGGCAAGCCGCTCTCCGAACTGAATCTCGCGCAGCACGCTATGCTCGCCGGCGTGCCAAAGGCACCCTCTCGCAATAACCCCCTGAGCAACCCTGACAAGGGGAAGGTGCGGCGAGACTGGATTTTGGGGCGCATGGCCGGTCTCGGCATGATCGGCGACCGCGAGCGTTTAATCGCCCAGCGCGCACCGGTCACGGCATCTTTCTATGGGCAGGTCGTCGAAGTCGACGCCGATTATGTTGCCGAGATGGTCCGCCAGGAAATGGTGGAGCGCTTCGGTAACGCCGCTTATAACGATGGCTACGTGGTGTACACGACCGTCAGAGCAAATCTACAGCAGGCTGCTCAAGACGCCCTGCTGACAGGCTTGAGAACCTATGACTGGCGGCATGGTTGGCGCGGGCCTGAGCGCAGACTGGCGCCGAGGGAAGATGAGTCCGCCGAGGAAACGCTGGCCCGCTGGCAGGAGGCGCTCCGGGCTATGCCTATCATCGCCAAACTATCGCCCGGCATCGTCACCGATATCAGCGAGTTGCAGGCAACCGTGCTGACCAAATCGGGCGAATCGGTGTCGCTTTCCTGGGAAGGCGATCTCGAGAAAGTGCGTCGCTATCGATCCGTCAACCAAACCGCCGCCCCCGAGAAGACGTTGTCGGCGCTGCTCGCCCCCGGCGACCTGATCCGTATTCGGGAAGAATCAGGCATATGGCGTCTGACGCAGGTACCCAAGGCACAGTCTGCACTGGTTTCTTTGGACCCCAAGCACGGCGCTATTCGCGCACTGGTCGGCGGCATGGGATTCGAGCTGTCGAAATTCAATCGGGCTACCCAGGCAAAGCGTCAGCCGGGTTCTAACTTCAAACCCTTCCTCTATGCCAGCGCGCTGGAGGCCGGCATCACTCCGTCAACCGTCATTAACGACGCGCCCGTAGTCCTCGATAATCTGGCGGCGGCCGAAATCTGGCGCCCCGAGAATGACAGCGGCAAGTTTTATGGCCCGACCCGACTGCGTGAAGCGCTCACCTTCTCGCGCAATCTGGTCTCGATCAGGGTCTTGCAGCGGGTGGGGGTCAGATCCTTCATCCGCTACGTCGAGGCTTTGGGCTTTGATACCGAGGGCATTCAGGCCAACCTGACGCTCGCCCTGGGCACCCATACGTTCACACCGCTGGAGGTCGCCACCGGCTATGCGCTGCTGGCCAACGAGGGATTCAAGGTGGAACCGTGGCTGATCGAGAGAATTGAAAACGCCAAGGGTGAGGTGATTTACGCCGCTGACCCAGAGGTTGCTTGCGCTGAGTGCAATCAGCTCTACAGCGGTAATACCACCCCTGCCGACAACGCTAACGAAGAACTCAGAATGGAGGATATTTTGGGCACCTCGATCCCGGAGGTGCGCGTTGCCGAGCGCGTCATGGACCCACGGGTGGCTTATATCGTTTCCTCCTTTCTCAATGACGCCATTCAGCGCGGCACCGGCCGGCGTGCAAAAGTCTTGGAGAGAGCCGACATAGCGGGCAAAACGGGTACTACTAACGGACCCAGAGATGCCTGGTTTTCAGGATTTAACAGCGATTTGATTACGACCGCTTGGGTGGGCTTTGATGATTACGCGCCCCTGGGGCGGCGAGAGTTTGGCGGCACCGCGGCCTTGCCCATCTGGATCGATTACATGCGACAGGCGCTCCCCCCCGCTAGGCCCAACGCGCCCATGCCGCCGGGGATCGTCAGACTGCGCGTAGATCGCGACTCCGGATTGCGGGTTCGAGGCCAGCCAGAGGGCAGCATCATGGAGTACTTCTTGGAGGAGCACCTTCCAGAGTGGGATACCGAAGCGGGCGACCAGAGCAGTGGCGGTAATCTGGAACAAATCTTCTGAGGCAAAAAAAACGCCGGCTGATGCCGGCGTCTTTAACATTGCTGTCACTTAACCCTTCAAACTTCGACCGCCGAAGCGCTTGTTGAACTTTGCTACGCGCCCATCACTTTGCGCCACCTTCTGTTTGCCGGTGTAAAACGGATGTGATGCACTGGAGATATCCAGAGTCATGTAAGGATAAGTTTGCCCCTCATAGTCTTTTGTCTCATTGGTCTGCACCGTCGAGCCCACTACAAAGTAAGTATCAGCTGATGTGTCATAAAAAAGCACGTCCCGATATTCGGGGTGAATGTCTGGTTTCATGCCAAGCTCCCTCAGCACCTGTCGTATGAAAAAGAGCGCGGATCATACCAGAGCGGGCTCCGATAGCAACATGGAATACGCCCAGCCACGCGCTCTAGTACACTGAGCCTGTTGAGCAGCGCACCGAGCCGATCTTGAGCCAGAAATCCGAAGATAACCGCCCCGATCCGTCGATCTGGCGTTGCGCTGTGCCGTCCCCCCTGAGAAGGGTGTTCGACTATCTTCCGCCCCCCCATTGGCAAGGCACTGTGACTGCAGGCACCCGAGTCAAAGTGCCTTTTGGGCGACGAACGGTCACTGCCATCGTGGAATCGGTAGCAGGCGAATCGTCGATCAAGGATTCCAAGCTAAAAGCCGTCACAGCAGCATTGGATGAACAGCCTCTATTTACAAGAAAACTGCTCGCACTGCTGACATGGGCGGCAGATTACTACCACCATCCCATCGGCGAGGTGCTGCCCTTGGGTCTGTCTCCGGGAGAACGTCGAGGTAAAGACCCGCGTAGCGTCGGTGAGGCGGCCATCGCACTCACAGCCAGAGCCCGCGGCTTACCTGAGGGCGCGCCACATCGTGCGCCGAAACAGGCCGCATTGATCTCCGCCCTACGCGCCGGCGCACAACCCCTCGCCGCATTGGCGCAAAGCGGCTTCAGCAAACCAGTTATCAAAGCGCTGCTCGACAACCAGCTCGCTAAACCCTGCGAGCTGAGCGAGCCGGCGAGCTGGCAAACCTGTGACAGGCCCCTCACCGCCAATGCCGAGCAGCAAGCCGCTATCGATGCGGTGGTGTCGCAGATCGGTCAGTTCGGCGTGCACTTACTTTACGGCGTGACCGGTAGCGGCAAAACCGAGGTCTACATGCAAAGTATTGCAGCCTCCCTAGCGCAAGGCCGTCAGGCTCTGGTGCTGCTGCCCGAGATTGCACTGACGCCGCAGACACTGGCGCGCTTCGAATCCCGGTTTGCCGCACCCGTGGTCGCGTTGCACTCGGGCATGGGCGATGCGGAGCGTGATCGCGCCTGGGCTGCCGCGCGTCAGGGAACGGCTGCCGTCATACTGGGTACGCGGTCAGCGGTGTTTGTACCCCTCAAACAGCCCGGTTTGATTGTCGTGGACGAAGAACACGATGCCGCCTACGTGCAACAGGACGGCTTTCGCTATTCAGCCAGAGACGTCGCCATCAAGCGTGGTCAGCTGGAGGACTGTCCCGTAGTGCTGGGCAGCGCCACCCCCAGCGTGGAGAGCTGGCACAATGCGGATCAGGGTCGCTACCAACGCCATACACTGCCGCATCGGGCAGGCGGTAGCGCGCTACCGCGACAGCACTTAATCGATGTAAGCGGTCTTGATCTGTCGGCCGGGTTATCTGTCGAACTGCTCGGTCGCATAGAGCAAACCCTCGCGCAAGGTCAGCAAGTGCTGGTGTTTCTCAATCGGCGCGGGTTTGCCAATGCTTTGCTGTGTCACGACTGCGGCTGGTGCAGCGACTGCCCGGACTGCGATGCCCGGATGACGCTGCACAAAACGCCCGCCGGTTTGCACTGCCACCATTGCGATCGTCGCAGTCGCTTGCCACAACAGTGTCCGCACTGCAGCAGCAAACGTTTGGTAGGCACGGGTATCGGAACGCAACAAACCGAATCGTTTCTGGCCCAGCACTTCGAGACCACGCCCGTCATTCGCGTCGACAGTGACACCATGGTTGGGCGAGACGCCGTACCGGCGCTAATCGAAAAACTCTCCGCTGGCGACCCGGTGATCATGATCGGCACCCAGATGTTAAGCAAAGGCCATCACTTTCCCGGCGTCACCTTGGTAGCCGTTGTCGACGCCGATGCATTGCTCTTCAGCCCGGATTTTCGGGGTGAGGAACGGCTGCTACAACTGCTGACCCAAGTGGCTGGCCGAGCCGGCAGGGAAAAAATCGCCGGAGAGGTGGTCATCCAAACGCGGCATCCCGACCATCCACTTATGCAGTATCTGGACACCCCCTATCACTCGGCACTGCCCACACTGCTGAAGCAACGAGCACAGGGCGGCTTGCCACCCCATGGCGCTCTGGGCGTGATTCGCTGTGATAGCGCCACTCGGCAACAAGGCCTCGACTTCCTTCAGCAAGTGCGCCGCGGCGTCGGGGCCATTCGCGGCTGCCAGCTGATTGGACCGCTCCCTGCCGCCATGGCCCGGCGCAAAAACCGCTATCGGGCGCAGCTGGTCGTATCAAGTGTTAATCGCGCCACACTGGCAGCGATGATGACCTCGCTGGTGCAGATGGCAGAGTCGCTTCGCCAACCTCATCGACTGAGCTGGTCAGTGGATATTGACCCCTATGAAAGCTTGTGACTTCCTTGGCTGGAGACAGCGCCGCCACTTAGTAATAATAGGCGGCGCGCGCAAACGCAGCGCGTCACGATTCTGACAGGGCTATCATGAAATCCGAACTGGCTGCGCTGATCCATGCGGCGCTGGAACAACTCGTTGCAAAAGGCACTCTGGCAGAACTGCCGGATACCCCGCCGCAAATCGATCGACCAAGAGAGGCCAGCCACGGCGATCTCTCCTGCAACATTGCCATGGTATTGGCGAAACGCGCAGGCGTTGCGCCGCGGGATCTTGCCCAGCAAGTCATCGATGCACTGCCCGCCAACACCGTCATCCGCCAGTCTGATATTGCCGGCCCGGGATTTATCAATTTCTTTATCGAGCAACACCACCACACGGAAGTTATGCGCACGATTCTTGAGGCGGGTTCCTCGTTTGGACATTCCGACTCGGGCGCCGGTCGACGCGTTCAGGTTGAATTTGTCTCTGCGAACCCCACCGGCCCACTGCATGTCGGTCACGGACGGGGTGCGGCGATTGGCGACTGCCTTGGCCGCCTGTTAGAAGCCACCGGCTGGTCGGTGCAGCGCGAGTTCTACTACAACGACGCAGGGCAGCAGATCAACAATCTGGCGCTGTCGGTACAAGCGCGCGCTCAGGGCAAGGGCCCGGACCACAGCGATTGGCCGGCAGACGGCTATCAGGGACACTACATTGAAGATGTCGCCAAGGCTTACCTCGCGGGTGAGACCGTGCAAGCTGCCGATCGGGAGATCACGGCCGCCGGGGATCCAGCTGACCTCGAGGCTATTCGAGACTTCGCGGTGGCCTCATTGCGACGCGAGCAAGATCAAGACCTGCGCGCTTTTCAGGTGGTATTTAACGAGTATTTTCTCGAATCCTCTCTCTACGACGATGGCGCCGTCGAGGACACGGTGACCGCGCTTCAGGCTGCTGGCCACACCTATGAGGATCAAGACGCATTGTGGCTGCGGACAACTGAATTTGGCGATGACAAAGATCGCGTCATGCGTAAGAGCGATGGTGGATACACCTACTTCGTACCCGACGTTGCATACCACCACAACAAATGGCAGCGGGGATTCGAACGCGTTATCAACGAGCAGGGTGCCGACCACCACAGTACGATCACGCGTGTGCGGGCAGGTTTGCAGGGGCTAGACGTCGGCATTCCGGAAGGTTGGCCGGAGTACGTACTGCACCAGATGGTCACCGTGATGCGCGATGGCGCCGAGGTAAAACTGTCCAAGCGGGCGGGCAGTTACGTCACCTTGCGCGACCTCATTGACTGGGTGGGTTGTGACGCGACGAGATACTTTTTGGTCGCGAGGGCTCCCACGTCGCAACTGACTTTCGATGTCGACCTCGCCTTGGCAAAGAGCAACGAAAATCCCGTTTACTATATTCAATACGCCCACGCCCGCTGCGCCAGCGTGCTACGCAAGGCCAACGAAAGCTTAGGAGAGGACAGCGCTCAGGAAGGCTTAAGCCATTTGTCTTGCCTGAGTGAGAGCGAGACGCTGGCATTGGCCATTAGCTTGGGGCGATTCCCCGAGGTGGTTGCCACCGCTGCCGAGCGGCTGGAGCCGCACGATCTGGCAAATTATCTGCGCGAGCTCGCCGCGGATTTTCACAGCTTTTATAACGCCCACAAAGTGCTCGAAACAGAACCCGGCACCGCAAAGGCGCGTCTTGCCTTGGTGGCCGCCACACAACAGGTGATAGCCAATGGACTCGCGCTGCTGGGCGTTTCGGCGCCGGAGGCTATGTAATGGCCAGCGCGGCAAAACCGGTTAAAAAACCCTCAGCGACACGCAGTCGGAAAGCGACTGATGCTGCCGAACCACCGCCCACTCTGAGTGCAGCGCATTTTCAGGGATTTGCCGTTGGTCTGATCACAGGCGTCATCGCCAGCATCATTTTCATACCCGCATCGGAAAGCCCTGTGTTGGCTAACGAGTCGCTCACCACGATAACCCCCGCAGGACAGATTGATGAGGGTCCGCGCTTTGATTTTTACACTGTGCTACCCAACCAGGAGCTAGACCTCAATCCAAATATAGAGCCCGCCGATCTGCAATCTCGGAATGAAGGAGACGCGCAGTATTTGCTACAAGTGGGCTCTTTCAGACAACAAGCTGACGCCGATCGGCGCCGAGGCGAGCTGGCGCTGCTTGGGCTCGAGGCAACCGTTGAAGCGGGCGACAGCGACAGTGGGCGATGGTACCGGGTCTATCTGGGGCCCTTCGAGAGCCGATCCGATATGGCGCGCGCGCGCGCGCTCACGGCTCAAGCCGACATGGACACCCTGCTGCTAAAACGCGAAGCACCACAAGGATTGCAATGAGTACCGGCAAGGAACATCGGGTCACCCAGCTGCACTACTCTCGATCACGACGGTTGCTGCAGTTAAACTTTGACGACGATGCCCAGTTCGCCCTCAGCGCGGAATTTTTGAGGGTATTCTCACCCTCGGCAGAGGTTCGCGGTCACGGGCCGGGACAGGAAACACTGCAAGCTGGGAAATCGTCCGTCACCATTACCCGCATCGACCCGGTCGGGCACTATGCGGCTCAAATTACCTTTGATGACGGCCATGACTCGGGGCTCTACAGCTGGCGCTATTTACGCGATCTGGCGGAGCGACAAGACCACTACTGGCAAATCTATCTGAAAAAACTGGCCGCCGAGGGCAAATCCCGTGACCCGGAGCTACAGGTTCTGCACTTTGAGCCCTGACGCAGGGGTGTCGCCCTCCTTCGTCTAGCGCTGAACACCGCGCCCACGCTCAGGTACACTTGCCGACCCGCCGGCTCAAGGTCGGCAAGACGAGGCACTGTGGCTCATGAGCGAAGATCGGGCAAACACCGCCGAAGACAACGACGACACCACCGACTTTGGATTCACTCGGGTAGATCGTGACGCCAAGGCCGGCATGGTGCGTGGCGTCTTCGACTCTGTTGCGAGTCGCTATGACCTGATGAACGATCTGATGTCCGGCGGCATTCACCGGCTTTGGAAGCGCTTTACTATTGAGTTGTGTGCCGTACGGCCCGGGCAGACCATTCTCGATATCGCCGGCGGTACAGGCGATCTCGCGGCCCGCTTTTCACGGCTGGTGGGCCAAGACGGCAAAGTTATTTTGGCCGATATCAACGCGGCGATGCTTGAGGTCGGTCGGGATCGACTGATCGACAAGGGCGCCTCGGATAACATCGAAGTCGTCCAGGCGGATGCCCAGTATCTGCCCTTTGCCGATAACAGCATTGACTGCATCACCATCGCCTTCGGATTGCGGAACGTCACAGATAAGGCCATCGCGCTGCAATCGATGTTGAGGGTACTGCGACCGGGCGGACGCCTCTTGGTGCTAGAGTTCTCAAAGCCCACCTCTCCGCTGCTGGGCAAGATTTATGACCAGTACTCTTTTCAGATTCTGCCAGCAATGGGCCGCTTGGTGGCTCAAGACGCCGACAGCTACCGGTACCTAGCGGAGTCCATTCGCAAGCATCCCGACCAAGAAACATTGCTGGCCATGATGGCGGACGCGGGATTTGTGGAGTCCCGTTACCACAACATGACGGGCGGCATTGTCGCCGTGCATCAGGGCTTCAAGGCGTGACCCAGCATGATCCCGCATTACTGAGCGCGGCGCTCGCCGGCGCCGAGCGCGCCATGAATCAAGCGATCGCATTGTCGCCCACTTCCCATCAGGCACTGGGTGGCCTCAGTGGCACGCTACTGGGCGTGGAAGTCACAACCCTAGACTTGACGCTGTATATCAAGATGGTCGACGCAACCGAAGTCCGACTGATGACGCACTGTGAGGATCAAACTGATGCCTTTGTCCGGGGCACGCTGGAAGATTTTGGCGCCCTGGCCACATCTGAAGATCCTGCCGCAATACTGATAAACAGCAGCATAGAGCTGCAGGGTTCTAGCCATAGCTTGATCGCACTGCAACAAGTGGTCTCCCGAATGGACATCGACTGGGAGGCGCCCCTTGTCGATGCGCTTGGGGACGTGATGGGCCATCAAATCGCAGAAGGGCTGCGCAGCGTGTTTCGCTGGGGCGAGGGCGCGCGGGCAAGCCTAAAACGGCAGGTCTCCGAATATCTGCTTGAAGAGGGTCGCCTCACTCCGCCCAAAGCAGAACTGGAGCACTTTTACGATGCGGTGCAATCCTTGGCCATGCGCGTGGACCGCGCGCAAAATCAGGTTGAGAAATTGCTCGCCAAGGCCGCCCTCAAGAGAGAAACCCAATGAGCCGGGTGGTGACCCTGTATCGGACGGTCGCCCGGTATCGTCTGGACCAACTGCTGCCGCCCAACCAGCGCCCGCGCCTGTTTTCCCTACTGCTGCGCATCTTTCCAGTCCTTTCCGTGCCCGGCACAACTCCCCGAGGGGAGCGACTGCGACGCGCGCTGGAAGATCTGGGCCCAGTGTTCATCAAGTTTGGCCAGTTGTTGTCTACGCGACGAGACCTTCTGCCGCATGACATTGCCGACGAGCTGGCCCTGCTACAGGATCAGGTCGCGCCGTTCCCTGCGAAAGAAGCAATACAGCGCATTGAGCAGGCCCTTGGTAAACCGCTGAGTGAGTGCTTTTCGGAGTTTGACGCCAATCCCCTCGCTGCAGCGTCGGTCGCTCAGGTCCACAGCGCCCAGCTGACCGACGGTCGCGATGTCGTCGTCAAAGTGCTGCGGCCAGGGATAGAGAAAACCATTGATCAAGACCTGAAGCTACTGAAGCATGCCGCGCGCTTACTCGCGGGATGGTCACGCAGCGGCCGCCGTCTGCGGCCCGTCGAAGTCGTCAACGAATACGACCGAATTATCCATGGCGAGCTCGACCTTCAACGAGAAGCCGCGAATGCCTCCCAACTGCG
>Ga0181607_10001153_pt1 | contig 23815 bp, 26 predicted proteins | sample 041ome_9_FD_132420 | JGI IMG/M metagenome (GOLD analysis project Ga0181607, IMG submission 132420) | Coastal salt marsh microbial communities from the Groves Creek Marsh, Skidaway Island, Georgia - 041413US metaG (megahit assembly) | ecosystem: Environmental > Aquatic > Marine > Intertidal zone...
CTGCTGATTGTGCAAGATCCGGGCGGCTGGGCGTTGATTGCCGGGCTTGTGGTGAAAGAAGTGCCCTTCTTGCTGCTGATGGTGCTGGCCGCGCTGGGCCAATCTGATGCCAGCCGCGCCCTGCTGATGGCGCGCAGTTTGGGCTATGCCCGGCCAGTGGCATGGATTTTGGCGGTCTTCCCGCATGTCTACAGGCAAATCCGCCTGCCGGTGCTGGTGGTATTGGCCTTTTCCATGACGGTTGTGGATGTGGCGCTTATCTTGGGCCCAAGCACGCCGCCCGTGCTGGCGGTGCAAATCACCCGCTGGATGAACGACCCCGATCTCAGCCTGCGCATGCTGGGGGCGGCGGGGGCGGTTTTACAGCTGTTGCTGGTGGGGGTGGCGATGGTTTTGTGGCTGCTGGCCGAGCGGGTGCTGGCCAGATTGGGGCGGCGCTGGGCGTGGGCTGGGCACCGGGGGGGGCCGGGCCCACTGGCGGCAGGCGTGGTATTGCTGGGCGCCATGGCCGTGCTGGCCAGTGTGGTGCTGGGTTTGGGGGTGCTGGCGCTATGGTCGGCATCTGGGCTGTGGTCCTTTCCCAACCTGTGGCCCGATACGATGGGCTGGGGCCAATGGCACCGCCACATGCCCGCCGCCCTTGACAGCCTGTGGCGCAGCTGTGGCATCGCGATGGCGGCCACCGCGGTTGCGCTGGTTTTGGCCTTGGCCTGCCTAGAGGCTGAGGCGCGGTTTTCCATGCCGATGGGGGCGGGCGTGGTGTGGCTGCTGTATTTGCCGCTGTTGGTGCCGCAGATTGCGTTTTTGCCGGGGGTGCAAACCCTGATGCTATTGGCGGGGGTGCAGGGCGGGGTTTTGGCGGTGACGCTGGCCCATATCTTGTTTGTGTTCCCTTATGTTTTTTTGGTCCTTAGCGCGCCTTACCGGGCGTGGGATGCGCGTTTGGGCGTTATGGGGCGGGCCTTGGGGGCGGGCCCGGCGCGGGTGTTTTGGCGCCTGCGCCTGCCCATGCTGCTGGCCCCGGTTTTGGCCGCTGTGGCGGTGGGCATTGCGGTTTCGGTGGGGCAATATTTGCCCAGCTTGATGATTGGCGGCGGGCGTGTCAGCACGCTGACCACCGAGGCGGTGGCGCTGGCGTCGGGGGGGGACCGGCGCGCCATTGGGGTGTGGGCGCTGTTGCAAACTGCGCTGGCGCTGGCACCTTTTGCCGTGGCAGTGCTGCTGCCAGGGCTGTGGTGGCGCAACCGGCGCGGAATGCGCCAAGGATAGGCTGCAAGGATGGGCAGGGGCTGAGATGGCTGAGATGGCACAAAACACAGACCCGGCGCCGCTGGTGCTTAATGGGGTGGAAGTTGCGCTGCAGGGGCGGGTTTTGCTGCGCCAATCGTTACAGGTGCTGCCGGGGCAGATTGTATCGGTGATGGGGCCCTCGGGGGCGGGCAAATCTACCTTGCTGGCGGCCATTGTGGGGGCCTTGAGCCCCGAGTTTCAGCTGCGTGGGCAGGTGATGTTGGGGGGCAAAGACGTGACTGGCCTGCCAACCGAGGCGCGCAGCATTGGCATGTTATTCCAAGACCCACTGCTTTTCCCCCATCTGAACGTGGCTCAAAACCTGGCTTTTGGCTTGGCGCGCCACTGGCGTGGGGGCGCGCGCCGCCATGCGATCGAGGCGGCATTGGCCGATATCGGGCTGGCAGGCTTTGGCCCACGCGATCCGGCCACCTTGTCGGGGGGGCAAAAGGCGCGTGTGGCGCTGATGCGCACGCTGTTGGCCGCACCCCGCGCGCTGTTGCTGGACGAGCCGTTTTCCGCCCTTGATGCCGATTTGCGCGCTCAAATGCGCAATTTGGTCTTTGGCCGTGCGCGTCACGCGCGTTTGCCTGTTTTGATGGTCACGCATGACCCCCAAGATGCCCGCGCGGCGGGTGGCCCGGTGGTGCATTTGGCCGATCCTGCGGCGGTGGCCCCTTAGCCTTTTTCGTGGAAAAACGCGTAAATCGTTTCGGCGATGGCATCCGATATGCCATCGACCGCCTTCAAATCGGCCAAGCCCGCCCGAGATACCGCCTTGGCCGAGCCGAAATGCGCCAACAGCGCGCGTTTGCGCCCGGCGCCCACGCCGGGCACCTCGTCTAGCGGGGTGGCGCCAACCGCCTTGGCCCGTTTTGCGCGGTGGGTGCCAATGGCAAAACGGTGCGCCTCGTCGCGCAGGCGTTGGATGAAATACAACACAGGGTCATTCATCCGCAGCGCAAAGGGGCGCTGGTGGGGGCGGTGAAATTCTTCTTTGCCATGGTCGCGATCAATGCCTTTGGCCACACCTACCATGGCGATATCTTGCACGCCATATTCGGCCATGATCTGGGCCACGGCCGAAACCTGCCCGGCGCCGCCATCGATCAACAACAGATCTGGCCACAGGCCAAGGCTGCGGTCTGGGTCTTCTTTCAGCAGGCGTTTGAACCGGCGGCCCAGCACCTCTTTCATCATGCCAAAGTCATCGCCGGGGGTCAGATCATCACCGCGAATGTTGAATTTCCGATAGGCGTTTTTCATAAACCCCTCGGGCCCGGCCACGATCATGGCCCCCACGGCGTGCGCGCCTTGGATATGGCTGTTGTCATACACCTCGATCCGCTGGGGGGGCTGGGGCAAGCCAAAGGCCTGCGCCAAGGCTGCCAGCAATTTGGTTTGCGTGGCGCTTTCGGCCATTTTGCGCGCCAAGGATTCGCGCGCATTGCGCAAGGCACCATCGACCAATTCGGCCTTTTCGCCCCGCTGCGGCACCAACAGCGCCACCTTGCGGCCCAGCTTTTGGCTAAGCGCCTGTTCCATCAGGTCGCCATGTTCCAGCGGATGTGACAGCAAGATTTGGCGCGGGGGCTCTTTGTCGTCGTAAAACTGGCCCAAAAACGCCTCTAGCACCTCGGGCGCCTCGATATCGGCGCCGGCGCGTGGGTAAAAATCGCGGTTGCCCCAGTTTTGGCCGGCACGGATGAAGAATACCTGCACGCAGGCCTGCCCCCCCTCCATATGCAATGCCACGATATCGGCTTCGGTCACCGTGTGGGGGTTGATGCCTTGGGCGGTTTGCACCTGCGTCAGGGCGCGAATGCGGTCGCGCAGGGCGGCGGCGCGTTCAAATTCCATCGCATCCGAGGCGGCCTGCATCTGCGCTGCCAGCGTTTCTTGTATCTGGGTGGATTTGCCCGACAAATAGCGCTGGGCATCGGCCACTTGGCGGCCATAGTCCTCGGCGCTGATTTTGCCCACGCAGGGCGCGGTGCAGCGTTTGATCTGGAATTGCAGGCAAGGGCGGGTGCGGCCCTCGAACTGGCTATCGGTGCAGTTGCGCAGCAAAAACACCCGCTGCAGCTGTGCCAAAGTGCGGTTGACCGCACCTGCGCTGGCGAAGGGGCCAAAATAGGTGCCTTTTTCCTTTTTCGCGCCGCGGTGCTTTTTGATCATCGGATAGGCGTGATCGGTGACCAGAATATTGGGGAAAGATTTGTCGTCGCGCAGCAAAACGTTATAGCGCGGCTTCAATTGCTTGATCAGGTTTTGTTCCAGCAGCAGCGCTTCGGTTTCTGTGCGGGTGGTCAGAAACATCATCGCCGTGGTTTCCGAGATCATCCGCGCGATGCGCCCCGAATGGCCACTGGGGCGGGCATAGTTTGATACCCGCGCCTTTAGATTGCGCGCCTTGCCCACGTATAAAACGCGGCTTTGCTGGTCGAGCATCCGATACACCCCGGGCGATCCGTCGAGGGTTTTCAGATAGTCTTGTATCAATGCATGCCCGTGCAGGGGGGGCTGATCATTTGGCACGGCAATACCCCTTTGGCGATTCCCCGTCTTGCTGCAACGAAACCCCGCCCTGTGCAAGCATGAACATGTCCACGATTCCTGTGGATAAGTCTGTGGGTAGCATCTGGGCAGGGGGAATTTTTCGTTGCGATAAGGTCACTTCCTGCAGTTGCCTAAATTTTAGGCATGTTTTCAAGTATTTGAAAGCGTTGATAAAAAAAGGCAATAGGAACAAGTGCCTGATTTTTATAACGTTTTTGTAACATCTGCTGGGCCAGTTTGGGCCCGGTGCAAAACTTTAAAAGCACAGGTTGCGAAGAGCGGCTATTCCACACCCAAAACATCAGGGGTTTGCCAGCCCAAATGCTGGCCGCCATCGCAACAAATCAGCTGGCCTGTCACGCTGGGACTGTCCAGAAAAAAGCCCAAGGCGGCGGTGATATCGCTGGGGTTGGCCCCGCGCTGCAGCACGGTGGATTGGCGCTGGCGGGTGAAATGATCTAGCGATTGCCGCCCGCCTTGTAGGGTGGGGCCGGGGCCAATGGCGTTGACGCGTATTTTGGGCGCCAGCGCTTGGGCGGCGGTTTGCGTAAAGGCCCACAGCCCCATTTTGGCCAGTGTATAGGTCATAAATTCCGGGGTCAGCTTGCGCACGCGCTGGTCGATCATATTGACCACCAGCCCTTGGGCCAGCGGTTCGCCCATCGCGTCGGCCAGCGGCGCTGGAATGGCGGCGGCCATGGCTTGGGTCAGCACGAAAGGCGCGCGCAGGTTTGATTCGAAATGCCGGTCCCAACTGCTGCGCGTGGCGGTGGCGATATTGTCATACTCGAAGATAGAGGCGTTATTCACAAGGCAGGTAATGGGCCCGCCCAGCGCATCGGCGGCCGCAGGCAACAGCGCTTGTGTGGCGGCCTCGTCCAGCAGATCGGCCTGCAGCAGGGGCGCTTTGCGTCCCATCTGTGCCAGCTCTGCGGCCAGCTCTTTGGCATCCTGCGCAGAGGCGGCATAATGGATGGCCACGTCAAAGCCGCGCTGCGCCAGATAATGCGCCATCGCGCGCCCCAGCCGCTTGCCGGCCCCTGTCACCAATGCCCGCTTCATTTTTTCTGCCTTTATGCCGTTGTCAGACCAATACGCTGACAGCATAGCCCAAATACAGGGCGGTCAAGGCCAAGCCCCATTTCCAGGTGATATCTTTGCCAAAAAATACGAACGGCACCAGCAACAGCGAGGCGCCCAACATGACCCAAAGATCATATGACAAGAACTCGGGCGCGACAGGAATGGGTGCCACCAGCGAGGCTACGCCGATAATGCCCAGCAAATTGAATATGTTAGATCCAATCACATTGCCCAAGGCCACATCTGCCTGACGGCGCAGCGCGGCCATCACCGTGGTGGCCAGTTCCGGCAGCGAGGTGCCAATGGCCACCAGCGTCAGCCCGATCACTGTTTCGCTGATGCCAAATTCGCGCGCGATGACCACGGCGTTATCGACCAGCAGATCGGCACCCAAGGGCAGGCCCACAAGGCCCAGTGCCAAAAACCCAATAATGCGCCACCATGGCATGTTGGGGTCTGCGCCTTCGGGCGCGTCGTCGTCCTCGGCGGCTTGACCTGCTTTGCGGTGGGCTTGGGCATCGCGGACGGCCAAGCCCATGAACAGCACCAAGGCCCCCAGCAAGACCAACCCAGAGATCCAATTGAAGTTGCCCGTAAAGGCCAGCGCGATGAACAAGACCGAGGCGGCGATCATCTGCATATAACTTTTGCGGGTATCGCAATTGTGGGTATGCATGGTGGCCAACATTGCTGGAATGCCTAAAACCAGCAAAATATTGGCGGTGTTCGAGCCCACAACATTGCCCATCGCAATGCCCGGCACGCCGTCTATGGCGGCTTTGACCGAAATCAGCAGTTCCGGCGCCGAGGTGCCAAAGGCCACGATCGTCAGGCTCACGATCAGCGCAGGAATGCCTATGCGCAGTGCAAGGTTCACAGCCCCCTTCACCAAGGCATCCCCGGCCAAAAGCAAAATCAGCAGGCCAAGCCCCACAAGCAACCATTCCATAATCAGTTGGATCCTTTTTGGCAGGGGCAGGGGCCTTTGCCCAGCTTTAGGCGCCCGCACGCGGTGCAGCGCCGTGCGCGCAGGGCTTTTTGGCCCGGAAAGCGCAATTTTCCAAACATCGCCAGCACGGCCATGCCCACCAAAAACAGAGCGACGATTTTGCTTAGCATTCTACAGTCCAAACCTTGCGAAAGCGGCGCGTTCCTCGATGCCGCCCAGCGCGTCTTGCGCCAGTTGCATGCCAAAACGCTGGAACATGGGGCGCCTGCGGCTGTGCCATGCAAAGCGGGTTTTGGGCCCGTATGTTTCTTTCATCTTATCTTCCATATGGCCGATACCATCGATCAGGCCCAGCGCTTGGGCGCCCTCGCCCATCCAAATATCGCCCTCGAACAGGGGGGTATCACCCGCGGCCTGCAGCTTTTGCCCGCGCCGCTGTTGCACCCAATCGATGAACACGCCGTGCATTTGACCCAAAATGGTTTTCAAGCGCGCCACGTCGTCTGGGTTTTCGGGGCAAAACGGGTCGAGCATCGATTTCGAGTGGCCGGCGGTGTATACACGCCGCTCTACCCCTTGGCGGGCCAGCAATTCATGGGCGCCAAAGCCTGCTGAAATAACCCCGATCGACCCCACGATCGAGGCCCGATCGGCAAAGATCTGATCTGCCGCGCAGGCCAACCAATACCCGCCCGATGCCGCCACATCTTCGACAAAGGCATGCACGGGCAGTTTGTGCGTCTCGGCCAAGCGGCGAATGCGCATGCCGATCAGTGCCGATTGCACCGGCGATCCGCCCGGCGAGTTGATAATCAGCGCCACCGCGTTGGGTTTGCCCTTGGTAAAGGCGCGGGTCAGAACGCGCTCTAGCCCCTCGTCTGACAAGGCCGCGCGCGGGCCTGCCCCGATCACGCCGGACAAGCGCACAACTGACACCAGCGGGTTTCTTTTTACGAATGGGATAAAGCGTTTCATGTCATGTGATGTAGAATGTCGGCCACCAACAAACAAGGACGGGGCCAAAACAAAACATGTAGCCACGGCATGGGTTTTTCAAAACACAGCTTGGCCGGGCAATCTGTGGCTGTTTATCTGTTTTTTCGGGAAAATGGTGCTGCAGGGGAGGATTGAACTCCCGACCTCTCCCTTACCAAGGGAGTGCTCTACCACTGAGCTACTGCAGCGTCGGTGGGCGGCTGATTAGACGCAAAATGAATGCTGTGCAAGCCTTATCTGGACGCTTTTTTTTTGCTCATGTAGACAAAGTGCATGAACAGCAAAAACAATGGCAAATCACCCTCGAAAAAGGATGCTGACCGCGAAGCGCGGTTGAAAGCGGCGTTGAAGGCCAATATGGCCCGGCGCAAGGCGCAGGCCCGCGCCCGGGCAGCCCATCAAGGCGGTGATGAGGCAGAGCAAAAGGACAAAGGCTGATGGATTCGATTATTGTGCGGGGAAATGGGGCCTTGAATGGCCAAATCCCGATTGCCGGTGCCAAAAACGCCTGCCTGACGCTGATGCCCGCCACGCTGCTTAGCGAAGAACCGCTGACCCTGACAAACGCGCCGCGGCTGTCTGATATTCGCACCATGACGCAGCTTTTACGCTCGCTTGGGGCCGAGGTGGCGGCGATGCAGGATGGCAAGGTGCTGGCCATGACCAGCCACAACATTTCCAACCACCGGGCAGATTACGATATCGTGCGTAAGATGCGCGCGTCGATTTTGGTGTTGGGGCCCATGTTGGCGCGCGATGGTCATGCCATTGTTTCGCTGCCCGGCGGCTGCGCCATCGGTGCGCGCCCGGTTGATCTGCATTTGCAAGCGCTCGAGGCGATGGGCGCCGAGCTGGAATTGAAAGAGGGCTACGTGCATGCACGCGCCCCGGGTGGGCGGCTGCGGGGCGGCACCATTGCCTTTCCGTTCGTGTCTGTGGGGGCCACGGAAAATGCGCTGATGGCGGCCACCTTGGCCAAGGGCACCACCGTGATAAAAAATGCCGCGCGCGAACCCGAGATTGTGGATCTGGCACGCTGCTTGCGCAAAATGGGCGCGCAGATTTCGGGCGAGGGCACAGACACGCTGACCATCGAAGGCGTAGACCGGCTGAATGGCGCCACCCACCCCGTTGTCACCGACCGAATCGAGCTGGGCACCTATATGCTGGCGCCAGCCATTTGTGGGGGCACGGTGGAATGTTTGGGCGGCACCATCGAATTGGTGGGCGCGTTTTGCGAGAAACTGGATGCCGCGGGTGTTTCGGTGGAAGAAACCGACCTTGGCTTGAAAGTTAGCCGCAAGAATGGCCGCGTGCGCGCGGTTGACGTCGCGACCGAGCCCTTTCCCGGCTTTCCCACCGATCTGCAGGCGCAGATGATGGCGCTGCTTTGCACCGCCGAAGGCACCAGCGTGCTAGAAGAAAAAATCTTCGAAAACCGCTTTATGCATGCCCCGGAATTGATGCGCATGGGGGCCAAGATCGAGGTGCATGGCGGCACCGCCCGTGTGACTGGGGTCGAGCGGCTAAAGGGGGCGCCGGTGATGGCCACCGATTTGCGCGCCTCGGTCTCGTTGATCTTGGCGGGGCTTGCCGCCGAAGGGGAAACCATCGTGAACCGCGTCTACCACCTAGATCGTGGCTATGAGCGGGTAGAGGAAAAATTGGGCAATGTCGGCGCCCATATCGAACGGGTGTCTGGCCAATGAGCGAAGATGCGCGTTTCGAGGATGGCCGCGAAGCACCGCTTAATCTGGGCGCGATGGATGCCGATGATCTGGCGATTATCTCGGCCTTGGTGCAAGATGCGGTCTTTCCCGCCTCGGAAATTGCATGGCAACCGCGCGCGCGCCGCTTTGCGATCTTGCTAAACCGGTTTCGCTGGGAAAACGGCGCCCGTGCTCAATTGGGCCCCGAGCGTGTGCAATCGCTGTTGGTTTTTGACACGGTGCAAAAGGTGTCCAGCCAAGGCGTGGCGCGCGGGGCGTCTGATATGGTGCTGTCGTTGCTGTCGCTGGAGTGGCGCGAAACCGCGGCCCCCTCGGGCGAAGTGCTGCTGCAATTGGCGGGCGATGGGGCCATCCGCCTAGAGATCGAGGCGCTAGATGTCAGCCTGCGCGACGTTACACGCCCCTATGCCGCGCCATCGGGCCGCCGCCCCGAGCACGGGGTATAAGCATTGCTGGCTTGAGCCGGGGCGCGCCTGCCGCTAAGAGGGGCGTAGCCACAAAGGACCGCCGATAATGCCACAGTTTCTGGATGCCAGCGAAGCCGATTTCGAGGCCCGTTTTACCGCCCTTTTGGGGGCCAAACGCGAAGACAGCCCCGATGTGGATGCCGCTGTTGCCGCCATCATTGCCGATGTGCGCAGCCGTGGCGATGCGGCGCTGGTGGATCTGACCGCAAAATTCGACCGCTTACAGCTGGATGCGGGCAGCCTGCGCTTTAGCGAGGCCGAGATTGATGCGCTGGTGGCCCAAGTGCCCGCGCACGAACGCGCTGCGCTGGAATTGGCGGCCGCGCGCATTCGCGCCTATCACCTGCGCCAATTGCCCGAAGATGCCAGCTGGCACGATGAAACCGGTGCCATGCTGGGCTGGCGCTGGACGCCCGTCAGCGCTGCGGGGCTATACGTGCCGGGGGGGCTGGCCAGCTACCCGTCCTCGGTTTTGATGAATGCCATCCCCGCCAAGGTGGCGGGGGTTTCGCGGCTGGCCATCACCGTGCCCACCCCCGATGGGCAGGCCAACCCGCTGGTTTTGCTGGCGGCGCGGCTGGCGGGGGTGGATGAAATTTATCGCATTGGCGGCGCGCAGGCCATTGCTGCCTTGGCCTATGGCACCGAAACAATCGCGCCGGTTGATAAAATCACAGGCCCGGGCAACGCCTATGTTGCTGCGGCCAAACGGCGCGTTTTTGGCAAAGTGGGCATCGACATGATCGCGGGCCCATCGGAAATTCTGGTGATCGCTGATGGCGATAACGAGCCGGATTGGATCGCGCTGGATCTGCTCAGCCAGGCCGAACATGACGAAAGCGCCCAATCGATTTTGATCACCGACAGCCCGGCCATGGCGCGTGCCGTGGCGGTGGCGGTGGATCGTAACCTTGCCATGCTAGAGCGGCGCCATATCGCCGGGCCCAGCTGGCGCGACTACGGCGCCATCATCACCGTGCCCAATTTGGATGTGGCCGCAGCCCTTTCCAACCGCGTAGCGCCCGAGCATCTGGAACTGCTGGTGGCAGATCCGCTGGCCTATAGCGCCAAAATCACCCATGCGGGGGCCATTTTTCTGGGGGCCTTCACCCCCGAGGCCATTGGCGATTACGTGGGTGGGCCCAATCATGTGCTGCCCACCGCGCGCTCGGCGCGGTTTTCTTCGGGCTTGGGGGTGCTGGATTTCATGAAGCGCACGACGCTGGCGCAAATGACCCCCGAGGCGCTAAAAGCGATCGGCCCGGCTGCGGAAACGCTGGCCATTGCCGAAAGCCTAGAGGCGCATGGCCTCAGCGTGCGGGCCCGTTTGAACCGGCTGAACGAATAAACCCACCGCACCCATCTGCCCCATAAGCTGCAAGCTTGGCATGGCTGGTGCATTGCTTTTACAGGGCCAATGGGCTAGGCGCTGCCCATACGTTTCGGGAGACCATGACATGGGCTATATCAGTCATATCGAACTGGACGACGCGAACCTGCCGCCGCCCACACCGGAAATCGAGCAAGAGCGCAAAGTTGCCATGTTCGATTTGCTGGAAGAAAACCATTTCGATTTGCCCAAACGCGACGACCGCGTGGTGCCCGAGGGGCCCTATAAGGTGGGGTTGTCGATCCGCGAAAAGCGGCTTGTTTTTGATATCTTGACCGAGGCAGGCGACAAGGCGGCGGAATTTCACCTGTCGCTGTCGCCGTTTCGGCAGGTGGTGAAAGATTACTGGGCCATTTGCGAAAGCTATTTCGACGCGGTGCGCAACCTGCCCCCCAGCCAAATTGAAACCATCGACATGGCCCGCCGCGGCATCCACAACGAGGGTGCGCGCATTCTGATCGAGCGTCTTGAAGGCAAGGCCGAGATCGACAACGATACCGCGCGCCGCCTATTTACCTTGATCTGCGTTTTGCATTTCGGGGGCTAATGTGACCGACGCGTTGCCCCAATCGGTGCTGTTTTGCTGTGATTACAACGCGGTTCGCTCGCCCATGGCCGAGGGCATCATGAAGAAATTCTATGGTGCTGATACCTATGTGCAGTCGGTTGGGGTGAAAAGCGATTTGGAAATAGACGGTTTTGCCATCGCTGTATGCCAAGAAATTGGGGTCGAACTGTCGCGCCACCGCTCGCGCAGTTTCGAGCAGTTGAAAGAATGGGGCGATGATCTGTCTGCCTTTGATCTGGTGGTGGCGCTGTCGCCTGCCAGCCAACGCCAAGCGCTGGAACTGACGCGGGTGTTTCATTTGACGGTCGAATATTGGCCGATCATGGACCCAACCGGCCTTGGCGAAACCCGCGAGGCCAAGCTGGCCGCCTATCGCCAAAGCCGCGATCAGGTGGTTGAAAACCTCATCCGCCGCTGGGGCCCGCCGCGCGGCACCCAATAGGCGCAGCCATAGTCGCAGCTGGGCGGAAAAATGCCCGTTTCCAACCAAGCAAGGGCCAAAACAGCCTGCTAAGCCGCGCCCATAGCCAACAGGAGTTTGCCATGTCTCAAATCCCCCAGCCCGAAACTGCCCAGCCTGAAACAGCCCATCACACCGTCGCGCGCTATTTCGATGCCTTTAACGCGGGCAATACCGATGGCATGCTGGCCTGCCTGTCTGCGGATGTGGCCCATCATGTGAACGAGGGCAAAATCCGCCATGGCCAAGCCGCTTTTGCCGAATTTTGCGCCCATATGAGCCGCTGCTACAAAGAAAACCTGACCGATATGGTGATTATGGTCAGCGCCGATGGCCGCCGTGCGGCGGCGGAATACGTGGTCAATGGCACCTATCTGCACACCGATGCCGGGCTGCCGGCGGCCCATGGGCAAACGTATCGCTTGCCGGCGGGCTCGTTCTTTTCGCTGGAAAACGGCCAAATCACCCGGGTTGTGACCTATTACAACCTTGCCGATTGGATCGCGCAGGTCTCGGCGGCATGATCACGGTGCGCCCCCTCACCGGGGCTGCGCTGGATGCGGCATTAGACGATGTTGCGCGGCTGCGCATCGCGGTGTTTCGGGCGTGGCCCTATCTTTATGATGGCGATTTAGACTACGAGCGCCGCTATCTAAAGGCCTATCGCCAAAGCGCGCATGCGGTCTTGGTTGGGGCGTTTGATGGCGCAGATCTGGTGGGTGCGGCCACAGGCACGCCGCTGGCCGATCATGCCGATGATTTTGCCGCGGCCTTTGCCAACAGTGGTTTGGATATGGCCACTATTTTCTATTGCGCCGAATCCGTGCTTTTGCCGGGCTATCGGGGCCGCGGTATTGGGCATCGGTTTTTTGACCTGCGCGAGGCCCACGCCCGCGCCTTGGGGTTTTCGCAAGTGGCGTTTTGCGGCGTTGAACGCCCCGCGACCCATCCGCTGCGCCCCGATGGCTACCAGCCCTTGGATGGGTTTTGGCGCAAGCGTGGCTACCAGCCCCTGCCGGGCGTGCGCGCCACGTTTCATTGGAAAGACGTGGATCACCCCTTTGAGACCGCCAAAGAGCTGCAATTTTGGCTGCGTTCCTTGCAGCCCTGATACCCCAATCCGGGCAGGGCGCGCGGGCGCGCCCTGCGGTTTTGGCTTAGTCGTCGGGGCGGGCCAGCGCGAACAGATCGCGCACGACCGAATAATCGCGGTAGCCCAGCCGCGCCAAAGGCTGGTAGCGGGTGATGTCAAAAACCCCATCCACCAAGCAATCGTCGCGCATGTGAATGCCGGTGACCTCGCCCAGCACCAGAAAATTATTCTCGCCACGCTGCTGGATAATATCGATCAATGTGCATTCCAGCGCAGCGGGCGCGGCGGCCACGCGCGCGCAGGCAATGGTTTCGCATTCGGCCCGCTCTAGCCCGGCCTCGTCAAATTCGCTGCGCGCCGCTGGCAGGGTTTTCGAGCTGGTATTCATGGCGTCACGCATCGCGTATTCAACGATATTTACACAAAAAACGCCCGTATCGCGGATATTTCCCACGCTGTCTTTGCTGTCACCACGGTCGGGTTTATGCCCGGTCGAGGCAAACATCACCTGCGGCGGCACATAGGCTGTGGCGTTGAAAAAAGAATAGGGGGCAAGGTTATCCACCCCATCTGTGCCGCGCGTCGAAATCCAGCCAATGGGCCGGGGGGTGACAATGGCGTTATAGGGGTTGTGTGGCAGGCCGTGGCCATTTTTTGGTTCGTAAAACAAATGCGTGCTCCCTTCATCGTTTGTGCCAGACCTAGCGCCATGCTACCCCGCTTTCTAGCTGAATCGCAAAGAGGCGCGCGTGTTCGAACTGGCTGCAGAAACCGCACAAGATTGGTGGGAGGTCGAAGCCCTCTATGATCTGTGTTTTGCGCCGGGGCGTATGGCGCTGTCCAGCTACCGCTTGCGCGATGGTGTGCCGCCGGTGGCGGGCTTGTCGCTGGTGGCGCGCGACGGCGAGGGAATTTTGGCAGGCGCCATAAGATTTTGGCCGGTCTTGGTGGGCGGCCAGCACCCGGCGCTACTGCTGGGGCCGGTGGCTGTGCACCCCACCCGGCAGGGCGAGGGGCTGGGCGGTTTGCTGATCCGCGATTCCCTGGCGCGGGCGCGGGCCAGCGGCTGGACGCGGGTGATGCTGGTGGGGGATGCGCCCTATTACAAACGCTTCGGGTTTGAAAAATTGGCCGGCGTTGTGATGCCGCCCCCCACCAACCCCGATCGCGTGTTGGGCCAAGATCTGGTGGCAGGCGCCTGGGCGGGGGTCAGCGGGGCGGTGACCCGCAGCCCGGCTGGCACAGGCGCGGGCGGATAGGCCTTGAAACCGCGCCTGCGCCCCCCGATCTTTGGGTGAAAGGAGCGCACAGCATGCACATAGAAACGCGGCCCATTCAGCCCATCGATGTCGAGGCCGAACTAAACGCCTTGGCCCAGCGCTATCGCGGGGCGGGCGGGGTGGGCATGGCGGTGCTGAACCATCTGGGCGGGCAGGCCGAGGGGCTGCTGGGCCGCCTGCCTGCGCCGCTGCGCGACCGGCTGGACGGCGCCACCGAGCGGGCCTTGCTGCTGGCGCTGCGGGCCTCGCACAGCGCGCAACAGGTTGTGGGGCCGCAACCGCGCTGGCTGAACACGGCGCTCAGCACCGTGATGGGGGCGGCGGGCGGCTTTGGCGGTTTGCCCAGCGCGATGGCCGAATTGCCGGTCACAACCTGTGTGATCTTGGGCGCCATTCAGGGCGTGGCGGTCGAGCAAGGTTTTGACCCGCGCGCCGAAAATGTGCAGTTCGATTGCCTGCGGGTTCTGGCCAGCGCGGGCCCCTTGGCCCATGACGATGGCTCGGATCTGGCATTTATCGCCACCCGTCTGACGTTGACGGGGCCCACCGTGCAACGCTTGGTGGCCAGCGTGGCGCCCCGCTTTGCGGCGGCCTTGGGCCAAAAGCTGGCCGCGCAAACCGTGCCGGTGTTGGGGGCGGTGGCGGGGGCCGCGACGAATTATGCCTATACCAGCTATTACCAAGAAATGGCGCATGTGCATTTTGGCCTGCGCCGCTTGGCGATCGAGGCGGACATACCCCATGCCCAGCTGATCGAGGCGCTGCGCCAACACGTGGCCCCGCCGCCCGCCGCTTAAACGCGAGGCGCAATGCCGCTTGCAAAGGCGGTGCAATTTGCCCAGCCTGCTTGTGGGAGGACCACCATGAGCAGCGCACCCCATTACGCCATAGACCCGCAGCAATTTTGGCACGATCCATACCCCGATTTGGCGGTGATGCGCGCCAAAATGCCGGTGTGTTACGTGCCCCAGTTGGGGGCCACCTTGGTGACCCGGCGCGATGCTATTTTCACCTATGAAAAACAGATCGATATATTTTCCTCGCACCAGCCCGAGGGGCTGATGACCCAGTTGATGGGGGAAAATATGATGCGCAAAGATGGCGCCCCCCATATGGCCGAACGGCGCGCCATTTTCCCCACGGTTTCCCCCAAAACCGTTCAAAACATTTGGAAGGCCCAGTTTGCCGAAGGCGCGGCGCGGGCCTTGGCGGGGCTGCAAGGGCGGGCACAGGCCGATTTGGTGCGCGATTATGCCATGCAGACCAGCGCCGAGGCGCTTAAGGCTATGACGGGGCTGACCAATATGGCCTGGCCCGAAATGGACCGTGTCAGCCAAGGAATGATTGATGGCTGCGCCAATTACGCGGGCGATCCGGCCATTACCGCGCGGTGCAACGCCTGCACGGCCTCGATTGATCGCCACATTACCGAACGTATGCCAGCCCTATTGGCCCAGCCCGACCATTCGCTGATTTCGGTGCAGCTGCAAGCAGGCCTGCCCGAGGCGCAGATGCGCGCCAATGTGAAACTGGCCATTTCTGGCGGCCAGAACGAGCCGCGCGATGCCATCGCGGGGGCCGCTTGGGCCGTTTTGTGCCACCCTGAATGGCGCGCTGCCCTGCGCGAAGGCCAGATCACTTGGATGCAGGTTTTCGAAGAATATGCCCGCTGGATCAGCCCTATTGGCATGTCGCCGCGCCGCATTGCACAAGAGCATCAGTTCGAGGGTATTCACGTCAGCCCCGGTGACCGGCTGTTTTTCATGTTCGGGTCCGGCAACCGCGACGAGGCGGTTTTTGAGGCGCCCGATGTGTTTGACCCCACCCGCGATACTGGCCCCGCCATTTCATTTGGCGCAGGCCCACATTTTTGCGCCGGCGCCTGGGCATCGCGGTGTTTGATTGCTGAAATTGCGCTGCCGATGTTGTTTGATGCCTTTCCAGACATGGCGCTAGAGGGGCCGGCGCCCTTTGGCGGCTGGGCCTTTCGCGGGCCCTTGCGGGTGCCTGTGCGGCTGACGCGCGCCTAGGGCAGGGTGCGCAGATAGTCTGTGATATCCTCGCGCACCGATTGTTGGCCATTATCGCGCCCGCTGTGAATGATGTGGCGCACGCGGTCCAAATCGACACGGCGCAGCATATGCTTGACCGGGCCGATCGAGGCAGGCCGCATCGACAGCGTGGGAATGCCAATGGCGGCCAGGCACACCGCCTCGACCGGGCGGCCCGCATCCTCGCCACAAAAGCTCAGCGGGGTGTCCGAGGCCGCGCAGCGCTGCACGATTTGTTCAAGAAAGCTTAAGAAGCTGACATTCAGCGTGTCATAGCGGCGGCGCACGCGTTCGTTTTCGCGGTCGGCGGCAAAGAAAAACTGCTTTAGGTCATTGCCGCCAATCGACAAGAAACCAACCTCTTGGAAAAACGCATCGGGGGCAAAAGCCAAGCTGGGGGTTTCCAGCATGGCGCCGATTTCCAGCTGCGCGGGCAGGGGGTGGCCCAAGCGGCGCTCGCGGTCGATGGCTTTGTCCATTTCGGCGCGTGCTTGGCGGTATTCCTCAAATTGCGCCACGAAGGGAAACATCACCGACAAGGGCCGCCCATCGGCGGCACGCAACAGCGCTTGCAGCTGCATGCGCAGCACGCCGGGCTTGTCCAACCCCACGCGGATGGCGCGCCAGCCCAAGGCTGGGTTCGGCTCGTCTGTGGGCTTCATATAGGGCAGCACCTTGTCCGAGCCGATATCGAGCGTGCGAAACACCACGCGCTTGCCCTTTGCCGCGTCAAGAACGCGCGAATAAAGCGCCGATAATTCCGAGCGTTTGGGCATTTGGTTGCGCACAAGGAATTGCAATTCTGTGCGAAACAGGCCCACGCCCTCGGCGCCCGATCCATCAAGGCTGGGCAGGTCTGCCATCAGCCCTGCGTTCATCTGCAAGCCAATGGTTTTGCCACAGCAGGTTTCGGCGGGCACATCGCGGATCGAGGCGTAGCGCTCTTGCGCCTTGGCCTGCATGGCGATTTTATCCAAAAACGCGGCGGCGACCGTGTCATCGGGGCGCAGATGCACCACGCCTTGGTCGCCATCCACCATGATGTGATCGCCATTCAGCGCCTCGGTGGTGATACGGGCGCAATGGATCACCAAAGGAATGGCCAAGGCCCGCGCCACAATGGCTGCGTGCGACCCGACCGAGCCCTCTTCCAGCACGATACCTTTTAGCCTGCGGCCATAATCCAGCAATTCGGCGGGGCCGATGTTGCGGGCAATCAAGATGGGGTCGGTGGGCATTTCTGCGCCCGTTTCCGTGCCTTGCCCGGTCAGGATGCGCAGCAGTCGATTGGAAAGGTCATCCAGATCGTGCAGGCGTTCGCGCAGATAGGCATCGCTGACCTGCGACATGCGCGCCCGTGCGGATGATTGCTCTTTTTCCACCGCAGCTTCGGCGGAAAGGCCACGGTCGATATCTTCCTCCATCCGGCGCATCCAACCCTTCGAGTTGGCAAACATCCGGTAGGCTTCCAGCACCTCTAGCTGTTCTTTATCCCCACTGCTGGCCCCCGCCAGCATTTGATCGACGCCAACGCGCAGCTGATCCACCGCCTCGCGCAGCCGCTCGCGTTCGCGCACGGGGTCTTCGGCCACGGGGTTGGTAATCACCACACGGGGCTCGTGCAGCCAGACATGGCCGCGCGCGGCCCCTTCTTGGCCGGTGGTGCCACGAAACAGAACCGGCTGCTGGTGGCGGGCCTTCAATGCGGCGCCTTCGCCCACAAAGGCGCCCAATTCGGTCATTTCGGCCAAGACCATGGCCACCACTTCTAACGCATAGATTTCATCAGACGAGTATTGGCGCGCCTGTTTCGACTGCACCACCAAAACCCCCAGTTTTTCGCCCAAGCGCTGGATCGGGATGCCAAGGAAGCTAGAGTAAATTTCTTCGCCGGTTTCGGGCATATACCGAAAGCCCTTTTCGGCAGGTGCATCGGCGGTGTTGATGATGTGGCCAGCCCGCGCCACGCGGCCCACCAGCCCCTCGCCCAGCCGCATGCGGGTTTGGTGCACCGCTTCGGGGTTTAGGCCTTCGGTGGCGCATAGTTCTAGGGTTTCGTCATCGCGGAACAGGTAGATCGAGCACACTTCGGTGCCCATCGAATCGGCGATGAGGTGGGTAATCTTATCCAGCCGCTCTTGGCCTGCGGCCTCGTCTGCCATGGTGTCGCGCAGGCGGCCCAGCAGTTTCCTGCTTTCGCTTTCTGTTCTTTCCTGCATGGCGCGTCGCTTTCCCCCGATCGCTATTCGGCTTGGCCATGGCCTGCCGACGCAAACCATAGACCACAAGGCTGGGCCAAGCGAAACGGGAATTTCGTGTGGTAGCGGTAAACTAAACCTAAAAACCTGTGGTCATTCGCCAAAAAGGCGAAAAGCGCCGCAAAATGCGACGCTATTCCCCAGTCTTCCGCCACGGTTTGGGCAGATCAGGCTTTTTCCAGCTCGAACGCGTCGTGCAGGGCCTGCACGGCCAGTTCCATATATTTGCGGTCGATCAGCACCGAAATCTTGATTTCCGATGTGGCGATGACCTTGATGTTGATGCCCTCGTTTGAAAGGGTTTCAAACATCTTCGAGGCCACGCCGGCATGGCTGCGCATGCCGATGCCCACAACCGACACTTTGCACACATCGGTATCGGCCTCTAGGCGGTCGAACTTGATGGTGCCTGCATCGCGTGCATCCAACAGCGCTTTTTCGGCGCGCTTTAGCTGGTCGATGGGGCAGCTAAAGGTCATGTCGGTCACGCCTTCCTTGTGGCCTTGGTAGCCTTGCTCGGACACGTTTTGCACGATCATGTCCACATTCACCCCTGCCTCGGCCAAGGGGCCGAAAATCGCGGCGGCAATGCCGGGGCGGTCTTCGATGGTGACAACGGTCATTTTCGCCTCGTCGCGCGAAAAGGCGATACCCGAAACGGCTTTGGATTCCATAATAAGCTCCTCGGCGCAGACCAGCGTTCCCGCGCCCTCTGAAGGTTCCTCGAACGAGCTGAGCACGCGCAGCTTTACGTTATACCGCATGGCCAATTCGACCGAACGGGTTTGCAGCACTTTCGCCCCAAGGCTGGCCAATTCCAGCATTTCCTCGAAAGCGATCTTATCCAGTTTGCGGGCCTTCGAGCTGATCCGCGGATCGGTGGTGTAAACGCCATCGACATCGGTATAGATGTCGCAGCGTTCCGCGCCAAAGGCTGCGGCAAACGCCACTGCCGTGGTATCCGAGCCGCCGCGCCCCAGCGTGGTAATCCGCCCCTCGGCGCTGACGCCTTGGAAGCCTGCCACAACCGCCACTTTGAAACCTTCGGCGAATTTCGCATCGATATTGTCGCGCGGGATGTCGATAAACCGCGCCGCGCTATGGGCCGAGGTGGTGTTGATGGGCACTTGCCAGCCCTGCCAGCTGCGTGCTGGCACACCCATTTCCTGCAAGGTCAGCGCCATCAGGCCGGCGGTTACATTCTCGCCCGAGCTGACCACGGCATCGTATTCGCGCGCGTCGTAAAGCGGGGATGTTTCGCTGACATACCCCACCAGCTTGTTCGTTTCGCCTGACATGGCAGAAACGATGACGATCACATCATAGCCGTTGGCAACCTCCATCCCCACGCGTTTTGCGGCGCGGCGGATGCGGTCCAGCGTGGCAACCGATGTGCCACCGAATTTCATTACCAAAATGGGCATCAGATTCCCCCAACCAAAAGGTTGCGGCGGGGTTTATGACGCCCGGGGAAAAAGGGCAAGCAGCGATTAAGTGGCTGCGGCGCAATAGCCGTGGTTTTCAGGCCTTTGGGCTGCTGGGCGGCGGCGTTAGAATGGGTGCTCATCACCCGCCCAAGTGCGAAAACACCCGCTGTCTGCCATATCCAGCGCGTCAAACCGCGCAGCCAGCCCTTGGGCGGCCTGATCGACGGTGATATCGGCGGCAGAGCCACCCATATCGGTTTGCACCCAGCCCGGGTGGTAGATGCCCACCGCAATATCCAAGGGGCGCAGATCCACCGCCAAATTACGCCCAAGGTTCAAAACTGCGGCCTTCGAGGCGCGGTAAATATAGCTGCCCCCCGGGGCCCGCGTGTCGCTGGCCATCTGGCTAGAGATGATCGCAATTTTGGGGGATTGGGACAGTTGCAAGTTGGGCAGTAACGACTGGATCGTCAAAAATACCCCGGTCACATTGGTGGCAAACGTATCGGCCCACATCTGCGCAGGGTAGCCATCGGCCATGTTTTGGCCTTTGTCTGGGTAAATGCCGGCGTTGCACACCAGCAGATCTACGGTTTGGCCGCCCAAAGCCGTGCCAAAGCCTGCAAAGGCGCCCGCGTCGCTGACATCAAGGGGCAGCAAGCCATTCCCACCGGCGCGGCTGGTGCCGGTGACCTGCGCACCGCGGGTTTGGTAGAGCTCGGCCAAGGCATGGCCAATGCCGCGGCTGGCCCCTGTGATCACTACATGCATGGCGTTCTCCCTAAGTTAATTGGTTTTGCGCCCCGGAATAAAGGGCAGTGGGGCAACGGGGATGCCGTCTTCCAACAGTTTGCGCGCCTCGTCTGGCCGGGCCTCGCCGTAAATCGCGCGCTCGGGGGCGGTGCCATCGTGCATGGCGCGGGCTTCTTTGGCGAAATTCATCCCGACATAATCGGAATTTTGTTCGATCTTTCGGCGCAGTTCGGCCAGTTGCTGTTCGACCGGGCTGGCGGGCCGTGTCAAGGCGCCGGGCGCCACCGGGGCCTCGGCCACGGGGGCCGGGGCGGTGGGTTGGGCGGCTTCGGCGGCTTGGCGGGCGGGGCGCACACGCGGGGCCATCAACGCCTTTTCAACGCTGGCCGAGCCGCATATCGCGCAGCTTACCATACCTGCGCCTTGTAATTTCTCAAAAGCCGAAGCCGATTGAAACCAGCTGTCAAACCGGTGACCTTCGGCGCATTTCAGGGAAAACTGGATCATATCCTGCCGCCTTGCCATTGACAGAAGTACATATCTGTCTGGGCAGAAAGTTCAAGCTGTGCCGCCCTTCAGCTTTTTGGGATCAAATGCCAGCACAATCTGTGCCAAGGCCGGATCATCCAGTTTGGATGCGGCCTTTTTCAGGCCAAACCACTTGCGGCGGCGCTGCCCGGCTTCGGGGTATTTATCGGCCAACCCTTTGACATGTAAGGGGTATACATGGCCGATGCAGGGCACAAGGCTGCGATCGTCTTGCCATTTGAAATAGGGAAAGCTGCCCAAAAGCAGGTTTTGCGCCTGCCCTTTTGCGCCCGCCTCTTCCCAGGCTTCTTGGGCGGCGCTTTCGGCCAGTGATTTGCCCGTCACCTGCCAGCCCTTGGGCAGCAGCCAGCGCCCGGTGCCGCGTGATGTAACCAACAGCACCTGCACCTTTTTCTTGGTGGTGCGAAAGCAAAGCGCCATGGCCTGCGGGCGCGCGGGTGGCTGCGTGGCCCCGGTTTGAACGCTGTTTATGCCTGCCAATTGCCCCACTGACCCACTGTGCCCCGATGCCTGTTTTGGTTATGCGCCAAGGATGACGGCATTCACGATTGTATTCAATGCTGCAGTTAGGGTTGTGTTCGTATTTTCAATGATCTTTTTCGCTGTGCATATTCAAGCAGCATATTGCCCTGATACGCTTGGGCAGATTAAGGCTGTCTTTATGAGCCATCCAAACAGCATAGCGTTTCACAGCCGGGCCATTTTAGCCCTTGGCCTGCCGTTGATTGGCAGCCATTTGGCGCAATTTGCCGTCACCATGACGGATGCCATCATGCTGGGCTGGTATGATATCGAGGTGCTGGCCCAACAAGTGCTGGGTGGCATGCTGTTTTTCGTGCTGTTCATCTTTGGTTCGGGCTTTGCCTGGGCGGTGATGCCGATGGTGGCCGAGGCCGAGGGCGCGGGCCGCCCGCGCGAGGTGCGCCGCGTGACCCGCATGGCGATATGGATCTCGGTGGCCTTCGGGGTGGCCAGCATGCCGCTTTTTTGGTGGTCGGCTGGGGTGCTGCGCGGCTTGGGCCAAAGCGCTGTGGTGGCGGAGGGCGCGCAAGACTATCTGCGTATCGCAGGCTGGGGCATTTTCCCGGCCCTGTTGGTTATGGTGCTAAAATCGTATCTATCTGCGCTAGAGCGCACGCAAATGGTGCTGTGGGTGACGGTGGCTGCGGTGGTGGTGAATATCGTGGTGAATTACGCGCTGATATTTGGCCATTGGGGTGCGCCGGAAATGGGCATTCGCGGGGCGGCTTGGGCCTCGGTGGCGGTGCAGGCGCTGTCGGCGGTTTTGCTGTCGATCTACGCGGCATGGGCCACGCCAGAACACACGCTGTTCAAACGCTTTTGGCGCGCCGACCCCGAGGCCTTGGCGCGGGTGTTTCGGCTGGGCTGGCCAATTGGTGTGACCGCTTTGGCCGAGGTGGGGCTGTTTGGCGCCTCGTCCATTATGTTGGGCTGGCTGGGCACGCTGCCCTTGGCGGCCCATGGGATTGCGCTGCAAATCACGTCGGCCACTTTCATGGTGCATCTGGGCTTGTCGAACGTGGCCACGGTGCGCGCGGGCCGGGCGCTGGGGCGTGGCGATCTTGCGGGGCTGCGGCGGGGTGCGCAGGTGGTGATTGTCATGTCGCTGGCCATGGTTGTGCTGACGATGGTGCTGTTTCTAACCGTGCCGGGGCCGATGATGGGCGCATTCGTGGCCCCTGATGACCCAGACCGCGCGGCGGTTATCGCGCTTGGCAGCGGGTTGCTGGCGGCGGCGGCGCTGTTTCAGCTGGCCGATGCCGGGCAGGTGATGGCGCTGGGGCTGTTGCGCGGTGTGCAAGATACCCGCGTGCCCATGGTGATTGCCGCCATCAGCTATTGGCTGGTGGGGGTGCCGCTGAGCTATGTGTTTGGGTTTGTTCTGGGGTGGGGCGGTGTGGGCGTTTGGCTGGGGCTGGCGGTGGGGCTGGCGGGCGCGGGCGCCTTTATGATGCACCGTTTTTGGGCGCGCGCTTTGCGGCGGCTGGCCCAAGGCGCGCCGGCCTGCCCCTAAGACGGCGGCGCCAGCCTTTCGGCTTTTTTGCGCACCAAAAGGCTGCGTAAATCATGCATCGCCAGCAACAGCGCATCTGTCACCGCCTCTAGCTGGGCGTCGGTGGCCCGGCTTTGGGCCCAATGCGTGGTCAGGTTTAAATGATCGACCGTGCGCAAAATATCGTCGATGTCGCGCTGGGCCAGCACCGCGCGGCGCTGGCCGATCCATTCATGGATTGCGGCGATATCGTCGGGGCTTAGTTGATAGCCACCTTGCGGCTTGATCTCGCCATTGCGGATATTGACCACGGCGATCTGATCCATCTGCATTTGGCGATGGCGGTTTTGGCCATCAACGCGAAACACTGCGGCACCGTTTTCGCGCACGCGGAAATAATAGGGGGGCAGGGGGGAAGTCATTACCAAATCCGCACCAGAAAAATACCTGCCCCAGCTTAACCCTATTTCAGCGCCTCGCAAAAGCCATGAATGCGTGCGCAGGCATCGGCCAAGATGGCATCAGAGGTGGCATAGCTGATGCGGAAGCAAGGCGACAGGCCAAAGGCCGCGCCAAACACCACCGCCACACCCGTGGCATTCAGCAATTCGGTGGCAAATACCTCGTCTGTGTCAATCACACAGCCGCCCGGGGTTTTCTTGCCGATCAGCCCCGCAATCGAGGGGTAGACGTAAAACGCCCCTTCCGGATTGGGGCAGGTTATGCCCGGTATCTGGTTCAGCGCCACAACCACCAGATTGCGCCGGCGCACAAAGGCAAGGTTGTTTTCAGCAATAAAATCATGCGGCCCGTTCAGCGCTGCCACCGCCGCCCATTGGCTGACCGAGCAGGGGTTCGAGGTGCTTTGGCTTTGCATTTTGCGCATGGCCGCAATCAA
>Ga0181607_10001156_pt1 | contig 23763 bp, 19 predicted proteins | sample 041ome_9_FD_132420 | JGI IMG/M metagenome (GOLD analysis project Ga0181607, IMG submission 132420) | Coastal salt marsh microbial communities from the Groves Creek Marsh, Skidaway Island, Georgia - 041413US metaG (megahit assembly) | ecosystem: Environmental > Aquatic > Marine > Intertidal zone...
CCAGCCCCAGTGCGCGTGTCGCCACCGCCAGATAGACCAGACTGAACACGGCGTTGATCCCGCGTGCGCCCATCAGCCATCCGGTATTTGTCAGCGCTCGGCGTATCATGATCCGCCCCCTGCCCCAGAAATCGCGCAATTGCAAAAGCGTTGCATCGCTGTAGGTCTAATAGCCAAACGGGAGTGACTTCATGGCAGAGAGCGCGATCAGCCTCGCATTTTTCAAGATCAACGTGGCAGACATGGATGGCGCGCTGGATTTCTGGCGCAGGGCCTTCGGCTTCGAGGTGCGCGGCACCTATGACGAGCCGACCTTTGTCGAGCATATCCTCAGCCTGCCCGGGCAGGAAGGCGGCCCCAGCCTGATGCTGGTAAAACCCAAGGGCGACATGGATGTGATCGTGGGCGGCGGGCATGGCCCCATCGGCCTGACTTGCAGCGACATCGTGACCGCGCTCGAAGTGGCGCTGGCGGCAGGCGGCACCAAGACGATGGATATCACGGAAGTGGCACCCGGCGTGCGCGTGTGCCTGTTGCATTCCCCGCAAGGCCATGAGATCGAACTGGTGCAGGCAGGCTGAACGTGGACATGACCAGCGCAAAGGGATCACGCCCCAACATCATCTTCATCATGGCGGACGACCTCGGCTGGGCAGACCTGTCCTGCTATGGCCGCGAGGATTACGAGACGCCCGCGATTGACGCTCTGGCGGCAGAAGGCATCCGTTTCACGCACGCCTATGCCAATTCCGCCGTGTGCACCGCCACCCGTGTGGCGCTGATGACGGGGCGTTATCAGTATCGCATTCCCATCGGGCTGGAAGAGCCGCTGCAAGGCCGCGACATCGGGCTTGAGCCGGATCACCCCACCCTGCCCTCGCTACTGCGTGACAATGGCTATCGCACCGCGCTGGTGGGCAAGTGGCACCTGGGCGATCTGCCGAAATACTGCCCGCTCAAGAGTGGCTACGATATCTTCTGGGGCATTCGCGGCGGCGGGGTGGATTACTTCACGCATGAGCTGAACGGCGTGAACGACCTGTGGGACGGCGAGACCAATATCGACCGGATCGGCTATCTGACAGACCTGCTGGGCGATCGCTCGGTGGAGGTGCTGGAGGACTATGCCAAAAGCGATGCGCCGTTCTTCCTCAACCTCAATTTCACCGCCCCGCACTGGCCGTGGGAAGGGCCGGAGGACGAAGCGGAATCGCTGCGGCTGAAGCACAAGACCGATGACATCATGCCCATCCAGCACTGGGACGGCGGCGATATCGCCACCTATGCCGCGATGATGCGCAACATGGATGACAATGTCCGCAAGGTCACCGATGCGCTCGACCGGCTGGGGCTGGCGGACAATACCGTGGTCGTATTCACGTCAGACAATGGCGGCGAGCGTTTCAGCAAGACCTGGCCCTTCGTGGGCAAGAAGACCGAACTGCTTGAAGGCGGGCTGCGCGTGCCGGTGGTGGTGCGCTGGCCCGGCGTCGCAAAGCCGGGCTCTGTCAGCGAGGAACAGCTGATGACGATGGACTGGCTGCCCACATTCCTTGCTGCGGCAGGCGGCGCGCCGGAACCCGCCTATCCCACGGATGGGATTGACGTGAGCACAGCCATTGCCGGGGGCACCTTGCCTGACCGCACGCTGTTCTGGCGCTTTGCCAACCATGACCAGAAAGCCGCGCGCCGCGGTGAGCACAAATATCTGCAGATGGGCCCCAATGCCTTCCTGATCGACGTGGTGGCAGACCCGATGGAGCGGGCGAACCTGAAGGACCGGCGCAAGGAGATATTCGATGCCCTGCGCGCTGAGTGGCTGGCATGGAACGAGACCATGCTGCCGCCTGATCCCGAAGCGGGCCGCCACGGCTTTACCGCAGACAAGCTGGCCGAATATTACGGGGTCGATTCCTAATCGTGGAGGACCGGATATTCCGGGTTGTCGCGAACGCTGTCGAACAGGAAACGCTCGGCCATGTCAGCCCGCTCGTCATCCAGGCCGGCGCGGCGGAAATAGAGCAGGCGCCAGTTTTCCATCGGCATGAGGCAGATCACGTTATCGCGCATTTCCAGCGGCAGGATGGCGTCGGAGAAGGAGGCAATGCCTAGTCCGCGATCGAGCATGGCGGCGATCACGTCAAAATACTGCGTGTGGCCGATGATATGCCGCGGGTGAATCCCGTTGATCTCGTAATTGCGCATCACCTCGCGTTCCTGCTTGCTGGTCGCCTTGGGTAGGATGAAGGGCATCTGGTTGAGCAGTTCGGCCGACAGCGGCAGATCGTGGCCTTCGGCAAACTTGCGGTGGCCGTACATACCACCCTGGACAAGCGCGATCTGGCGGAACTCGGCGTGTATCGCATGGTCAGCACGCTGGTGGATCAGCGCAAAGTCGAACTCGCCTTGCTCCACCGCGCGGAACAACTGGCCGAACGGTAGCTGGGTCTCGAACTCGAGCTCGATATTCGGATTGCGCGCGAAAAAGGCATCGAGATTCCTGCGAATATAGGAATCGAACATGCCTTGCCCCACAAGGGCGCGAAATTTTGCAACGCTCGGCGGGGTGGATGGATCGTCCCGGCGGTGGCTCGCCAGCTGCTCTGCCGCGCGCCTGAAAGTGCGCAAATCATCCCGAAAGGCCAGCCCCTCCGGCAACAGCAAGGGATTGCGGCCCGGCTTGCGATCGAACAGCGATACCCCCAGCTGCTCTTCCAGCGCCTTTAGCTGATTGCTGACCGAAGCCTGCGAAATGCCCAGCGCTTCAGCCGTCCGGCGAAAGCTGGTGGTGGTCGCCAGACTTTCGAAAACGTCGAGTTGTCGCAAGGTGAAAGGCAGATTGGGCATTATGGATCTATCCACAAGCCATAACCTGAAGTCAATGTATTGGCATCACTTTGCCATGCGTTGCTTTGCCCCTTTCCTTTCCGGAAAAGCGTTCCTGATAAAAAAGGGGAGGAATACCAATCATGTCTCATACCATGAGCCGTGCCCGCGTGGCAGGCTGCAAGAATCGCAACTGGCTTGCCTGCGGGGCGAGCGCACTGGCACTGGTGCTGGGCGCAAACAGCGCGCAGGCACAGGACAATGCGGAAGAGGAAGCCGAGAACGTCTCGGGCGATATCATCACCATCACCGGTTCGCGCATCCGTTCTGACGGCATGGCTGCGCCCGTGCCTGTCACCGTCGTGGCTGCCGCGGAGATCGAGGCGCTGTCGCCGGGCGCGCTGATCACCGGCGTTTCGCAGCTGCCGCAATTCTACGGCAACCAGACGCCGAACTCGGGCAACTTCTTTACCCGTTCGGGCTATGGGGCGCTGAATCTGCGCGGCCTTGGCGTGAACCGCACGCTGACGCTGCTCAACGGCCGCCGCGTGCCTTCCACCAGCGCCTTTGGCGGGGTGGACATCAACCTGTTCCCCGAAGCCATGATCCAGTCGGTGGAAACCACCACCGGCGGCGCATCGGCCGCTTACGGTTCGGACGCTGTTGCCGGCGTTGTGAACTTCGTTCTCGATACCGATTACGAAGGGCTGGAATTCAGCGCGCAGGGCGGCCTTACTGACCGGAGCGATGGCGACAACTACGAGCTGTCAGCTGCCTTTGGCACCAGCTTCGGCGGCGGCCGTGGCCACTTCCTTGTATCCGGCGAATATTACAACCAGGAAGGCATCTTCAACTATGATGGCCGCGACTGGTACGATGCCTGGGGTACTTTCGGATCGGGTACCGCGGCTAATCCCTATCGCTTCGTGCCGCGCACTGTTTCTGCCAATGCCAGTTTCGACGGGCGCATTTCCGCACCCGGCACGGTGATCCACGCGCTGGAATTCAACCCGGACGGCAGCACCAGCCCCTATGTTCCCGGCACGCTGAGCCAGTTCCCGTTCGGCATTCCCCCGGCACGCACGGCCGGTGGCCCGAATGACGACCTGGGTGCAGAAGTGGCAAGCATCTCGCCCGATCTCGATCGCTATTCGATCTTCACCTATGCCGATTACGAGCTGACCGACAACTTCTCGGTTTTCGCCCAGTACCTGCACGGCAAGACCAGCATCTGGCAGTACAACACCCCGCGTTCCAGCTTTGGCGGCACGCCCACGGCGTTGACGATCTTTGCTGACAACGCCTTCCTGCCGGACAGCCTGGCCGACACCATGGCCAGTGAAGGAATCGCGAGCTTCACCCTGCGCCGCATGGGTTCGCTCGACGACATCGGCCTCGGCTATCTGGATGACCAGACCACGCAGCACATCGGGGTTACAGGCTTCTCGCTGGACCTCGACAACGATGGCTTCCTGGGCGGCTGGAACTTCGATGGCTTCTACCAGTACGGGCGTTCCAAACGCGTGTGGAAGCAGAACGGCCTGCGCGTGGACCGCATCTTTGCCGCGATCGATGCCGTTGACGAAGGCGAGTACAACACCGGCACGCCCAACGGTAACATCGTCTGCCGCACCTCGCTGTTCGGCAATGCCTTCCCGGGCTGCCAACCGCTCAACCTGTTCGGTGCGGGCAACGCCTCGGCAGCTGCGATCGACTATGTCGTGGGTTACGAGCCGGGCGAGCAGATCACCACGCCAATCTTCTTCGCGGATGATGGCTTCGCTTCGGGTCGCACCTACAGCTACACCACCAACGCGGAAAAGACGAACGTCACCACCTTCGAACAGCACTTTGCCGAACTGTCGGGTGCAGGTGACATCATCGACTTGTGGGCTGGTGCGCTGGCGGGCGCGTTCGGCGGTTCCTATCGCCGTGACGAGATCCTGCAGTTGGTGCAGGACCCGACCAACCCGGCATCGAACCACGAGACCGGGCACCCCGTGCTGTGCAGCGGCGAGGCCCCCGGCCTGCGCGGTGTCAGCGTGCCGGACTGCCTGAACACGGTCGGCCTGCAGTATTCCAAGGTGTCCAACATCAAGGGTGCGGCCACCGTCTGGGAAGCTTTCGGCGAAATCCTGCTGCCACTGGTCGACAGCGACGGCTTCACCGCCAATGCCAGCGCCGCAGTGCGCTGGGCCGACTATTCCGGTTCGGGTTCGATCTGGGCATACAAGGGCGGCCTGGAACTGGGCTTCATGGACCAACAGCTGCGCCTGCGTGGCACCTACTCGCGTGACGTTCGCGCAGCCAACCTGTCCGAACGCTTCGACAAGACCGGTGGTACGGCCACGATCGACGATCCGCGTACCACCGCGATCGAGGCGACCACCGTCACCCGCTTCTCAGGCGGCAACCCCGCTGTGCAACCTGAGGAAGCCGACACCTATACCGCAGGCATCGTGTTCCAGCCCGATTTCCTGCCCGGCCTCTCGCTCAGCCTTGATTATTACAACATCAAGATCAGCGGCGCGATCAGCCAGGTCGGCAACCAGGAAGTGCTGGATCGCTGTTTCCTGAACGGGGCACAGGAGTTCTGTGACCTGGTAACGCTGAGCACCGGCCCGGCATCACCCAATGCCACGGGCGATATCGTCCTCGTCGGTGACGTTTTCGTGAACGTGGCGCAGGCTGCAGTGGAGGGCCTCGACTTCGAATCCTCCTACCGCACCGATGTCGACTTCTTCGGCGGCGATGAAACGCTGGATGTGCGCGTCTTCGCTTCCTGGCTGTTCGAACGTTCGGACACGGACTTCCAGGGCAATGTGACCGACATCACCGGCCAGACCGGTGCGGCACAGAACTCCGGTGTTTACCAGCCGTTCGCGGACTTCAAGGCAACCGGCGGCATCACTTACCGCAACGGCGGATTCTCCACTCTCGTGCAGGCACGCCACATCGGGTCCGGCCTGCAGGATGCCTGCGCTCAGGTTGGCCGCTGCCCCACCCTGCGCGTCCTTGAAGACAACAAGGTCTCCTCGGTTACCTATATCGATCTCCGCCTCGGCTACGAGTTCGACATTGGCGGGAGCGAAGTGGAAGTGTTCGGCAACATCACCAACCTTGGTGATGCATCACCGCCGCTCACCCCGTCCTACAGCGCGTTCACGGGTTACTCGACGCAGACCAACCCTGCTGTCTACGACCTGCTGGGCCGCCGCTACACCGTGGGTGTTCGCGTCCGCATGTAGTGCGAAAATTTGCACGGATTCTCCAACTGTGCGACTTGGCGGGGTCGGCTTCCCACCCTTAAATGGCCGACCCCGCCCTTCACTTTCCAAGTTTACCCCAGGGGGTTTGATTTCGTGACTGACAAAGCAACCATGCCCGCCGTTTCCCGCCGCCAGCTGATGGCGGGTGCCTTGGGAACCGCAGCACTGGCCGTCAGCGTGCCGGGCCTTGCCCACAGGCCGGGTCGCAAGCCCAACTTCCTGTTCATCATGGCGGATGACCTCGGCTGGGCTGACCTGTCGTGCTATGGCCGCACCGAATACAGCACCCCGGTGCTGGACAGCCTTGCTGCGCAGGGCATGAAGTTCACTCATGGTTATGCCAATTCCGCTGTCTGTTCCGCCACCCGCGTGGGACTGATCACCGGACGCTACCAGTATCGCACGCCTGCCGGCCTTGAAGAGCCGCTGCAGAACCCGGACCTGGGCCTTGAACCCTCACACCCGACCATGCCGTCGCTGCTGCGCGAACAGGGTTATCACACGGGTCTTGTCGGCAAATGGCACCTTGGCCTGCTGCCCAACTATGGCCCGCTGAAGAGCGGCTATGACGAATTCTACGGTAATCGCGGCGGCGGGGTGGACTATTACACCCACCGCGTGGCCGGGAACGAGGACCTGTGGGACGGTGACGTGCTGATCGACGAGGTCGGCTATTACACCGACATGCTGGCGGACCGCTCGATCCGCTTCCTGAACGACCGTTCGGCCGAGCCCGACAAGCCCTGGCTGCTTTCGCTGCACTTCACCGCACCGCATTGGCCGTGGGAAGCGAATAACGAACTGGGCCGCAGCGAAAGCGCGCGCCTTGCCCAGCTGCCTTCGGAAAGCGATCTCGACATCGTCCATTTCGACGGCGGCACAATGGATACCTATGCCGGCATGGTCACTAGCATGGACATGAACATCGGCCGTATCCTCAACCGCCTCGCCGAACTGGGGATGGAGCAGGATACGGTGGTGGTCTTCACCAGCGACAATGGCGGCGAGCGGTTCAGCAAGACCTGGCCCTTCACCGGAATCAAGACCGAGCTGCTTGAAGGCGGCATCCGCGTGCCCCTGATCGTCAAGTGGCCGGGCGTCACCGCGCCCGGTTCGGAAAGCGAAGTCCCGGCGATGTCGATGGACTTCATGCCCACCTTCCTCAATGCCGCAGGCGGCACGCCGCACCCGGACTACCCGCTGGACGGCATCGACCTTGCCCCTGCCCTGATGGGCCGCCCGATGCCCGAACGCACGCAGTTCTGGCGCTATTGGAGCAAGGACCAGAAGGCTGTGCGCCGGGGCCGCTACAAATACCTTAAGATCAACGACAACGAATTCCTGTTTGACGTGATCGCCGACCCGCGCGAGCGCGGCAATCTGAAAGACCGCATGCCCGAGCTGTTCGAGGAGCTGAAGCAGGCGCATGCCAACTGGAATTCGCACATGCTGGTCGATCCCAATGCCCGCAGCTACGGCTTCGAGCCGCGCATGCTGGCCGATCATTACGACTGGGACATGTAAGACTTTCCACCGGGAAATCCTCCCCGGGTGCGAAGACAGGCGGGCCGGTTCATGCCGACCCGCCTGTTTTCATTCATAACCTCGCGATCCGGTCAGCTGCCGGTCTTGCGGTATTGCAGGTATCGACCGATCATCCAGCCGAAGAAGGCGGTCGCGATCACCGTGGAGAACGCATGCGCCTGATCCTCGCCCTTTGACATGGCAAGCACGATGCCGAGCACGGCACCGGCCATAATCCCGCGCATGGCATAAATCATCGGGCTCGCCTGCTGCTCAGTTGGCCGGAACCTGCGCCGCGCCGATCCGCCCCTTGTTCACCACGCCCAGCACGGTGATGAGGATGGCGATCAGGATCGCAGGAACGGCAGCGGCGAACATGATCGTCTCAAGCGAGAGCGATGCCGCCAGCGCCAGGCCGCCAAGCGTCGGGAAGATGACCCCGCCTAGACGGCCCATCGCGCCTGCCCAGCCGATACCGCTCGACCGCATTTCCGGCGGGTAGCCCAGCGTGGCAAGGTTGTTGATCCCGGTCTGCCCGCCCACCTGGCAGAAGTTCCACACGATCAGCGCGGACATCACCATGATCGCATTGCCGGCATCGAGCATGCCGATCGAAGCGATGGCGATTGCATCGATCACGAAATAGACCGCCAGCACGCGATAGACATTCAGGCGGTCCATCAACCAGCCCATCGCCAGAGTACCCGCAGCACCACCGAAATAGCCGATGATCATGTAGAAGGCGAAATCAGCCAGCGACAAGCCGCGCATCTCCAGCATGAAGGTGGCCAGCCAGTTCGCCAGAAGCGCGATATTGCCGAGCGAGAAGAAGCAGATCGCGAACAGTAGGATCGTCTGCATGCGGAACCGCGAGCCGAACATGGCCAGCGGGCCAAGCTTCTCCACCTCGCCCTGGTCGCCCATGTGGAAGGTCTCGTTGCCGGTCAGCTGAACATCCGGCTTCAGGCGGCGCAGCATGTCCGGGATACGCGGATCTTCGGGGTTGCGATTGACACGGAAGGCCACGCTTTCGGGAATGAGCAGCAACAGCAGCATGGCCAGCAAGGGCACGATACCGCCGAGGATGAAGAAGATTTGCCAGCCATAAGGCTCCAGCAGCAGCGTAACCATGAAGCCGCTGCCAAGGTTGCCGCCCGAAAAACACATCAGCGCGATCGACATGAACAGCGCGCGGCGCTTCTTCGGCGTGGATTCGGAAATGATCGCAAGGCCCACCGGCAGCATGGCGGAAAAGAAAATGCCGGCAATGCCGCGCAGAACGGCGAGCATGGTGAAGCCGCTGGCCCATGCCGCCCACAAGGTGAGTAAACCGAAGATCAGCAGGCACAGGCCCAGCACGGGCTTGCGTCCGATCCGGTCTGCCAGCGGGGGAATGACGATGGCGCCCGCCAGCATGCCGAACTGCTGGAAGGTGACGACGGGCTGCATGTCCACGCTCTCGCCGCCCAGCCCTTCTGCAATCGCAGGCAGGATCTTGCCGAGGAAATACATGTCGAACCCGTCCATGAACAGCACGATGGAGCATACGACGAGGGTGAAGATTTCCCGCCTTCCGATTGGCCGGTTGTCGATCAGTGCTGCGACGTCAAAGCGCGTTTGCGCGGTGGCACTTGCGGCCATATTTCCCTCTCCCCAGGGGTCCATCCCAAGCGGCCAGACTGACGCGCAGCTTGGCCTGCGTCAATGCGCGCGTTGTAACAGCCTGTCGCTATCTCCGGCGCGTCAAGCGGCGAGGCGAACCCGGTTGCGGCTAGCGCTCTTGGCGGCATAGAGCGCCTGGTCTGCCTTGCGAAGGATCGCTTCCACATCGTCGCCTGACTGCAAGGTGGCAAGGCCGACGGACGCAGTCAGTTCAGGCAGGCCGGGAAGCCCGCTGCCATCGGCAATCGCTGCGCGCAGCCGGTCTGCCAGATGGTGTGCTTCGGTGCTGGCAAGGCCGGGCAACAGCCAGACGAACTCCTCACCGCCAATGCGGCCGACAAGATCATCCTTGCGCACATGGTGACGGGCGATCTCTGCCACATGCACCAGCACGTCGTCTCCGGTCTGGTGGCCGAAGCTGTCGTTCACGCCCTTGAAGTTGTCGATATCGAACATGACCACCGAAAGCGGCCTTCCTCTGGTCTTGGCTTCTGCCGCCAGCGTCCTCAGACGCGCCAGCGAACAGCGGCGGTTGGGTAATCCGGTCAGGGGATCGGTATTGGCCAGCAGCTGCGCTTCGGTCGCCAGCTTTACCGCGCGGCCATGCGCCTGTTCCAGCGCCTGTTCGCGGGCAACCTGCTCCGTCACATCCATTGCCACGGCAAACAGGGCGATGCGCTCTCCATCTCTGTAAAATTCGTTGAGGATCGAGATGCGCAAGGTGCGTTCCTGCCCCTCGGCAGGCGCGATGCGATAGTTGAAGCTGTAGGGTTCCCATTCCTGCGGATGGCGGGCGATCATTCCGAACAGCTCTTCACCGCCATCGGGCAGCAGCTTGCGGACATCGCCGGGATCGGGCGCCAGCGACCGGTCCAGCCCGTTCAGTTCCAGCATCCGCTCGGACCATTCCTGCTTGCCGCTGCGCAGGTCATAGCGCCAACGGCCCACCCCTGCGAGATCCTCTGCAAGGTCAAAGATCGCAACGCTGCGGTGCAGGTCCGTGTTGCGCTGGCGCAGCTTGGCTTCCAGTTCCTCGCGCCGCACCAGCATGGCCGAAATCGGCAGCGATACTGCCATCATCAGCAGGATCCACTGCTGCAGCACCGCTTGCGCAATGACCGGTGGCGCGTCGATGAAGTGCACGGGTGTCTGCCCGCCAATGCTCACCAGCGTCGCCCCGGCAGCGCAGGCCAGCACCGCCGCGGCTGTGCCGATCTGCGCGTAACGGACGGTCGCCATGATGATCATGCCCGCAATCAACGGCAGCAGCGGCACGCCCTCACCGCGCAGCACCAGGGTGGAAAACAGCAGCATCGCGGCGAAGGTAAGCGCGAATTCGCGGTTTGAACCGACGCGCGGCAGCGGCTTGCCTTCCTCTATCAGGCGGCGGATCGATACCACCACGGGAGCGCCGGCCAGCATGCCCAGCACATTGGCAAGTAACCACCAACCTGCTTCCTGCAGGTTCTGCGTTTCGAACAAGGGGAATGCAATCGCCGTGCCGATGGCACAACCGAGCAAGGCGGCCCCGAACATGGCCGCGATCTGGCCCAGCGTCCGCGGAAAGGGGTTTTGCGGCGTCAGGATTTTCCAGCGCAACGCCACGCAAACCCATGCCGCCGCCAGCGAGGAAACGGAGTAGCCCACCGCGGTCAGCAGCGCAAAGCCGTAATATCTTGCCCACGCCGCCATCGCGACGCCGAGGACGGCAAGCATCACCGGCCAGTCGCGTCGGTCGGCTATGTGCAGGCTTGCCACCAGCACGCCGGCAGGCAGCCACACGGGTAGAGAGGCTCCAAGCTGGTCGCGCATGGCGGTGCACACAAACGCCAGCGCAACCCACAGCAAGGCAGCCGAAAACGCATCGGCAAGTTGCGGCAAGCGCAAGCTGGCAAGATCCATGGGTCGCATCAAGCGTCCCATAGACTTGAATGGTTAACATTTTCGGTCTGAAACCAGTCGGTTAAGCCCGAAAATCAAACAGTTCAGGCAGCGTCGGCGTGACGCTCCGCCAGTTCGAGGTTGAGCATTTCCGCAAGGGTGAATGCCAGTTCCAGTGACTGGGCGGCGTTGAGGCGCGGATCGCAATGCGTGTGGTAGCGATCAGCCAGACCAGCATCGGTAATGGCGATGGCGCCGCCGGTGCATTCGGTCACGTCCTGTCCGGTCATTTCCACATGGATGCCACCCGCATGGGTGCCTTCGGCGCGGTGGACGGCAAAGAAGCCCTTCACTTCGGACATGATCCGGTCGAACGGACGCGTCTTGTAACCGCTGTCGGACTTGATGACGTTGCCGTGCATCGGGTCGCAACTCCACACCACCGGATGGCCTTCGCGCGCCGCGGCGCGGACCAGCGGCGGCAGGCCGGCTTCCACCTTGTCATGGCCGAAGCGGCTGATCAGCGTCATGCGGCCCGGCTCGCGACCGGGGTTGAGGATGTCGAGCATCCGCAGCAGCGCGTCCGGCTCCAGGCTGGGGCCGCACTTCATGCCGATGGGGTTGTTGATGCCGCGCATGTATTCGACATGGGCCGAATCCTCGAAGCGCGTGCGATCGCCGATCCACAGCATGTGGGCCGAGCAATCATACCATTCGCCGGTGAGCGAATCCTGCCGGGTCAGCGCCTGCTCATAAGGGAGCAGCAGCGCTTCGTGGCTGGTGTAGAGGCTGGCCGTCTTCAGCTGCGGCTGGTCCTCGATGTCGATGCCGCAGGCTTCCATGAAGTCGAGCGATTCACCGATGCGGTCCGCGATCGACTTGTACTGTTCCGCCCACGAGCTGCGATCCATGAAGTCCAGCGTCCACTGGTGCACCTGACGCAGGTTGGCATAGCCGCCGGTGGTGAAGGCGCGCAGCAGGTTAAGCGTGGCCGAAGCCTGGCTGTAGGCGCGCAGCATGCGCTGCGGATCGTTACGGCGGTTTTCCGGGCCGAATTCGATGCTGTTGATGATGTCACCGAAGTAGCTGGGTAGTTCCTGGCCATCGAGCACTTCGGTAGCGGCGCTGCGCGGCTTGGCGAACTGGCCGGCCATGCGGGCAACCTTTACCACCGGCATCTTGCTGGCGAAAGTCAGCGTGGCCGCCATCTGCAGGATCACGCGCAGCGTATCGCGGATGTTGGTCGCGTTGAACTCGGCAAAGCTCTCGGCACAATCACCGCCCTGCAGCAGGAAGGCGTTACCAGCCGAAACTTCAGCAAGCTTGCCCTTCAGCGCGCGCGCTTCACCGGCAAAGACCAGCGGCGGGAAAGCGGCCAGCGTTGCTTCCGCTGCCGCAAGCTCGCTTGCGTCTTCATAGTGGGGCAGGTGCTTCGCGGTGAATTTGTCCTGCTTCCAGCTATCGGGTGTCCAGTTCTGTGCCACGTCAATCTATCCAGTAAATAAGCGGCTTTGCCGGCCCAAAGGCCCGCCTTGCCACGAGTCAGTTGTAAGGAAAGCCCCCCATCTAGTGCCGAGTCTACGCGTGTGCAAAGGTTACATGCGAGATAGTAACGCCTGCCAACCAGTGCCGAGTTCGGCTCGTAATGGACGGGCGGCCTATTCCTGCGGCAGCACCGCGATCTTCAGGCTGCGATCGTCAGCGAGGTATCGCTGCGCCAGCGCCCGCATTTCATCTGGCGTGGTGGCAAGATAATCGACTGCGAGGTTGGGCAGGTTGGCAAGGCGCAAGGGGTCCTGCGTGCCGCCCTCGATACGGTTGAGCCAGAAGGTGTGCCCGGTCTGCGCGCGGAAGATGCCTTGCCGCACCGGCTCCACCACCCGCTGCAATTCGTCAGCCGTCGGCCCGTTGGTGGCCAGGTCCTGCACGATATCCTTAGCCATGGCGAAGACCATGTCGACATCGTCCGGCTGCACCTGCACCAGAGCCATCATATAGCCGCCGCTTTCCGCATCGAGCGGCCAGTCCGACGTGGCAAAGGGCGTGTAGGATGCGCCGTCCGCCTCGCGCAGACTGTCGAGCAGGCGGTTGCCGAGGATCTGCGCCAGCAGTTCCAGCTTGCGCGATTGCGGCAGGCCGGCAGAACCGCCCCCGGTGGACCATGCCACCAGCGCCGCCGCCTGGTCAGCCGCGCCTTCGTGCCGCAGGATCACCGGCGACGCCGAGGGTTGCGGCCCGGGCAGAGCGCGGTTCGCGATGGCTTCCGGCAAGGCATCCCGCTCTGGCAGAGCGCCGAAGGTGTTGCCCAGCAGAGCGATGGTCTGTTCGGGATCGATATCGCCAAACACCGACACTTCGACCGGGCCTTGCGCCAGCAAGCGCGACCACACACGGCGGAACTCGCTGGCATTGGCTGCGCGCAGCTGGTCAGGCGTGGGCGTGGCAAAACGCTGATCGCCCCCGCGCAGCAGTTGGTCGACATCGCGGTTGAGCACTCCCATCGGATCACCGGCGAAAGCATCATAGCCCAGCATCGCACTGGCCTTGGCGCGCTCCACCGGCGCCACGTCCCAGCGCGGCATCGCCAGCTTGGCTGCCAGCAGATAAAGCTGTGCTTCAAGGTCCTCGGCGCGGGTGATGCCTTCAAACTGGAAAGCGCCGTCACCGATGCTGAAGTTGAAGGTGATCTTGCGGCCCGCAGCCATGCGATCCAGCTCGTTCTGGCCCAGCGGCCCGACGCCGGACGGCATCAGCGCCCGCTGGCCAAGCTCGGCATAGACAGCCTCGTCCTCGCCGATCCCGCGCCAGCCGGCACCGAAGCGCACGCGCACCGTCACGCGGCCCGGCTCGTTATCGCTGTCACGCAGCAGGGCCTGAACCCCGTTGGGGAACGTCATGCGCTCCGTAGTGGAGAGCATCCCCGGCCCCAGCGGTTCGCGGGAAACGGGCATGGCAGGGGCACCGATGGGCGGCAGCTCGGCAAGGTCTATCGCTACCGCTTCCTCGCGCTGGTCACCGCTGGCTTCAACCGGCTGCAGCAAGGCAGCGCGCAGTTCGGCAGGGCTTGCCTCGCCCGCTTCGGGGGTCAGCAGCAAGCCGCGCACGACCTCGCCTTCAAAAAGCCTCTGCGTGTGTTCAAGTATGGTTTCGGGCGTGAAGCGATCGCGCATGTTGCGGAAGACCGAAAGGAAGGTTTCCGGCGCGGCCACGGCTTCACGGATGTCCACCGCGTTCATCAGATTGTCCGCCAGTTGCGATCCTGCCTGAATGCGCTCCTGCCCGACCATGTCCTGGAAGATCACGTCATACTGGGCCACCGCCTGCGCGATCTCGTCTTCCGTCGCCGGATGCACCAGCGCGTCCGCAATCACGGTGCGCACGTCGGCCAGCGGCGTATGCCAGTCATCGGTCAGCGGGGCGAAGGTGACATAGGTGGAATCGGCGGAGCGGCTGACGTCATCCTGCCGCACGGCTGCGAAGAGGTAGTTGCCCCCCTCGCGCGCCTTTTCCTCCAGCCTGCGGTTGATGATGGCCTGCGCCACGGAATCGATCAGCAGGCCGCGGTTGTATTCGAGGTTGTCCACCACCTGCACCCACGGGCGCATGATGGCATAGGTCATCACCCGCGGCTGGCCGGGTTCGACCAGCACGGCGGTTTCGCCAACCGGATTGGCGGGGTCTGCACCAGCGGGCATTTCGGGCGCACCAAAGTCCGGCTCGGGCGCAAGCTCTCCGGGCACTTCCCAGTCCGCGAAATAACGCTCCACCATGGCAGCGAGGACATGCGGGGCGGCATCGCCGACCATCACGATCACGGTGTTTTCCGGGCGATACCAGCGCTGGTGGAAAGCGCGCACGCTGGCAGGCGTTGCGGCCTGCAGGGCTTCCACCGTGCCGATGGGCGCACGGTCAGCAAGCCGCTGGCCAGTGAAGAACAGCTCGCGCGTGGCCATGGCGATACGCAGGTCCGGGCCCAGCCTTTCGCGCCGCTCTGCCAGTACGATCGGCAGGTCTGCGGCGAGATTTTCCGCGCTCAGCGCGGGCTCCTGGATCATCCCGGCAAACAGGCGCGTGCTGTCTTCCAGCCGGGTGCGCGTCGCATTGGGCAGGTCGAGCTGGTAGACCGTCTGCGTGGCGCTGGTGGTGGCATTGGTATCAAGGCCAAGTGCTGCGCCCATGCGCTGGAAATAGGGGATCGCCTCACCCGGTCCGAAATCGCGCGACTGGCGGAACAGCAGATGCTCCAGATAATGGGCAAAGCCGCGCTCGTCTTCTTCCTCATGCAGCGAGCCGGCATCAATCCGCACGCGCAGAGACACCTGGCACGGCGGCACGCCGTTCTGACGCACGGCGTAGCGCACGCCGTTGGGCATTTCGCCGAACAGCCATTGCTGGTCCACCGGGATATCCGTGCCGCGATAGATCCACGGATCGTCCGGCATCGCATATTGCGGAACGTCCGCTTCGCTGGCGATGCCGATGGTGCAATATTCCTGCGCCAGTGCGGGCACCGGAAGCAGCAGGGCAAGCGGAATGAAGGCGCGGATCATGCGCGAGAAGTAAGTCATGGGATCGCTATAGGCATTCCAAGCGATGAAGGCTTGGTGAATATCGGCAAAGCGAGTGCTTTAGCAGGCACAAGGATTGCTGGCTTGTGGATGGCCCCAAGCGCCCCTACATCGCGGTTCATGTATATAGAGACAGAAGCCACCCCCAATCCCGCCACGCTCAAGTTCCTGCCGGGGCAGGAAGTGATGCCTTCGGGCACGCGCGATTTTGCTTCTCCCGAAGATGCCGAGGCCAGCCCGCTGGCGCAGGCGCTGTTCGACACCGGCGAAGTGACCGGCGTGTTCTTCGGCCAGACCTTCGTTTCCGTTACCGCCGCACCGGGCGCGGACTGGGGTGCGCTGAAGCCGCAGGTGGTGGCCGTGCTGCTCGATCATTTCGTATCGCAGGCCCCGCTTTTCGCAGGCGGCGACGCCAGCGGCATTTCGGTGCCGCTGGAAGAGGAAGGCCTGCTGTTCGAAGACGATCCGGCCCATGCCGACATCATCGAACAGATCAACGAACTGCTCGAAACCCGCGTGCGCCCTGCCGTGGCAGGGGACGGCGGCGATATCCGCTATCGCGGGTTCAAGGATGGCGTGGTCTATTTGCAGATGCAGGGTGCGTGCTCTGGCTGCCCCAGTTCCACCGCCACGCTGAAGCACGGCATCGAAGGCCTGCTCAAGCACTATGTGCCCGAGGTAACCGAGGTGCGCGCAGCATGAGTAGCCCGCTGACTGATGCCGCGCTTGACCAGCTGTTCCGCGATGCCCGCACGCACCAGTTCTTTGACGGGCGCGAGGTTTCCGACGAGCAGATCCACGCGATCTGGGACCTGCTCAAGATGGCTCCAACATCGATGAACCAGTTGCCGCTGCGCGTGGTCTGGTGCAAGAGCCGGGAGGCGAAGGACCGCCTCGCCGCACATGCCGCGTCCGGCAATGTCGAGAAGGTGAAGAACGCGCCGGTCTGCGCGATCCTTGCGATGGACGAGGATTTCCACGAACATCTGCCGGATTTCGCCCCGCACATGGATGATCCCAAGTCCATGTGGGACGGTCAGGACAAGGCCGATGCCCGCGCGAAAAGCGCCTTCCGCAACGGCACGCTGCAGGGCGGCTATTTCATTCTCGCCGCGCGTGCACTGGGCCTCGATTGTGGTCCGATGTCGGGCTTCAGCAATGACGGCGTCGATGCCGATTTCTTTGCCGATACGCCGAACTACAAGAGCAATTTCATCTGCTCGGTCGGCTATGGCGATGCCAGCAAGCTGCATCCGCGCGCACCGCGCCCGGAGTTCGCGCGCTTCAACCGGCTGCTCTGACGGGCGCCCTCCATGCGCGTGCTGGCCATTGAATGCGCGACTGAGGCGTGCTCTGTCGCGCTGTTCGATGACAGCAAGCTGCTCGATCACTTCCATGAAGAGATCGGCCGCGGCCATGCCGAAAGGCTGATCCCGGCGATAGAGGGCCTGCCCGGCAAGGGCCGCGCGGACCGAATCCTCGTTTCGCTCGGCCCCGGCAGCTTCACCGGCGTGCGCATCGGCCTTGCCGCCGCCCGCGCGCTGGGCCTTGCACGGCAGGCAGAGGTTCTCGGCTACCCGACGATGACGCTGGTCGCCGCGCGCAGCTGGCAGCCAACCCCGCGCCCGGTCACCGTTTGCATGAACGGTGGCCATGGCGAGTGGTTCATCCAGAACTTCGCCGACAGTTCGACACCGCAGGACGAGGTCCGCTCGCTGAAGCCAGAGGAGGCTGCAAAAGCTTGCCTGCACGAGGTGATCGTGGGCAATCGCGCAGCCCAGATGGCCGAACTGCTAGGCGATGATCGCCTGGCGCTAGAGCTAATGCCTGATGCACGCCAGACATTCCTTCTGCACGAAAGCCGCCTCACCAGCAATCTTACCCCCATCTATGGCCGCGCGCCGGATGCAAAGCTACCCAAGGCACGCACGGCATGATGGATTCGCTCGATGCCCTCATGGCGGTGATGGAAGCCGCTTTCGAACCTGCCTATGGCGAAGCATGGAACAGGCGGCAGGTCAGCGATGCGCTTGGTTTTCCCAACACCCATTTCCTGCTGGCTGACGAGCAGGGACTGGAGCCTGACCGGCCGGAAGACGCGGTGGGCTTCACTCTGTCGCGCCAGGCCGCCGACGAAGAGGAACTGTTGCTGATCGCGGTGATGCCGCAAGCACGCGGGGCTGGCGTAGGCCATGCCCTGATGAAGCGCTTCGTCGCCAGTGCCCGGGCGCGCGGTTCCACCCGGCTCTTTCTGGAAATGCGTCAGGGCAACCCTGCCGAGGTACTCTACACGAAGCACGGCTTTGCCATCGTGGGCAGGCGCAAGGATTATTACCGTTCGGGAACCATTGGCCCCTTCGATGCGCTTACTTTCTCGCGGCTATTCTGATAAAGTAAATTCGCAGGATTTTTCCCACATGAGGGGAAATATCCCCCTTGAATCCCTCAAATTGATGGTGCAGGGGATTTCGTGGAAGAAGCCCGATAAACGAGGCACCTAAAATTCCGTGGTCGCTGAATAAAAATAACGAGGAAACAATGGAAAATCTCGAAAACGACATGAAAGAGATGTTGATCACTCTTACGGCTGACATTGTCACCGCCCATGTTGCCAACAACAACGTCGAAGTGGCAGACCTGCCATCTCTGATCCAGAATGTTCACGGCGCACTGGCCGGCCTTGGTGGCGAAACCGCCGAAGAAGCCGCTCCGGAACCCGCCGTTTCGCTGCGCTCCTCCGTCAAGCCGGGCCACATCGTGTGCCTGGAATGCGGCAAGAAGATGCAGATGCTCAAGCGCCACCTCACCACCGAGCATGGCCTGACGATCGACGAGTATCGTGCACGCTTCAACCTGCCCGCCGATTACCCGATGGTCGCACCGGACTATGCGCAGAAGCGCCGCGAACTTGCCAAGGAAATCGGCCTCGGTCGCAAGCCCGGCCAGCGCCGTGGCCGCAAGAAGAAGACGGCATAACCCACCACGGTAAAGCCTATTCAGGTTGAAAATACGCCTCGCCGCTCACATACTGGCGGGGCGTATTTCATTTGGTGAGCAGGATCAGCACCTTGTCGCAAGCCCCGATAGACCTCGAAGCCCTCTGCGCGGAGCGTGGGCTGCGTATAACCGAGCAGCGGCGCGTGATCGCGAAGGTGCTGTCCGAAAGCTCCGACCACCCCGATGTGGAAGCGCTGCATGCGCGTGCCTCTGCGGTGGACCCCAAGATTTCCATCGCCACCGTCTATCGCACCGTGCGCCTGTTCGAAGAGGCGGGCATCCTTGACCGCCACGATTTCGGCGATGGCCGCGCCCGCTATGAAGCTGCGCCCGAAGCGCATCATGACCACCTGATCGATGTCGAAACCGGCAGGGTCGTGGAATTTGTCGATCCCGAACTGGAAGCCCTGCAAAAGGTGATTGCCGAGAAGCTGGGATACCGTTTGGTTGACCATCGGATGGAGCTGTACGGCGTCCGCATCGACCGAGACGATTGAGGCGCCCGACAAGCTGGGCTGGCGCTGGCTGCTCGTGGCCTTGCGGGTTGCGGGCTGGCTCACTGTTTTTGCGATCATCATCATCCCGCATTTGCTGCTGAGCCTTGTCGGCCTGCGGCATGTAATCCCCCCGCCCTTCCTCGGCGCGCTGGCATGGATTGCCGGTGTCAGGGTGCATGTGCGCGGCAAGCCCCGCCCCCATGCGCTGATGCTGGGCAATCATGTCAGCTGGATCGATATTCTCGCCCTCGCCGGTGCCAGCCGGTCTGCCTTCGTGGCGCACGCGGGCTTGTCCGAACATCCCTTCCTTGCCTGGCTGTGCCTGCAGAATGACACGCTGTTCATCACCCGCGACCAGCGCAGCACGGTGGCAGACCAGGTCGGTCAGGTGAGCGAGAAGCTGGGGAGGAGGCGGCTTACGATCTTTCCCGAAGCAACTACGAACGATGGCACCGCGCTGCTGCCGTTCCGTTCCAGCCTGCTATCTGCGGTAGAGCGACTGCCGCGCGATTTCCCGGTTCAGCCCATCGCGCTGGAATATGGGGATGCAGCCGAAGTCAGCTGGTTTGGCGACGAGCCGGGGCTCGACAATTTCTTCAGGATCCTCGCCCGCACGAAGCCGGTCTACCTTACGATCTACTTCCTCGATCCGCTGGACGGCGAGGATCTCACCAACCGCAAGACCATGGCCGCAGCGGCGCAGGCGAAGGTGGAGCACGCGCTGCGGCTTTAGGGCCTGCAATCCGCTACCGCTTCCATGCAGGGCCAAGAACCGCTATGGGCGCGCCCCATGCGTGAAACCACACCCCCCAAGACCTATCGGGTCAAGAGCTTCGGCTGCCAGATGAACGTCTATGATGGCGAGCGAATGGCGGAATTGCTGGCCGAACAGGGCATCAAACCTGCGCCCGAAGGCGAGGATGCGGACCTCGTGGTGCTCAACACCTGCCACATTCGCGAGAAGGCCGCAGAGAAGGTCTATTCCGATATCGGCCGGCTGGTGAAGGCGGGTGAGGAAGCCGGCAAGAAGCCGATGATCGCCGTCGCCGGTTGCGTGGCGCAGGCCGAGGGCGAGGAGATCATGGCGCGTGCTCCGGCCGTTTCCATGGTCGTGGGCCCACAAGCCTATCACCGCTTGCCGGAAATGATCTCGCGTGCCGCCAAGGGCAAGCGCGGCACCGATACCGACATGCCGGAAGACGCCAAGTTTGCGGCTCTTCCCAAGCGCCGCAAGGTTGGCCCCACCGCTTTCCTCACCATCCAGGAAGGGTGCGACAAGTTCTGCACCTATTGCGTGGTGCCCTATACCCGCGGTGCGGAAATTTCCCGCCCGTTCAGCGATTTGTTACGCGAAGCTGCCAGCCTTGTTGAAGCCGGCGCGCGCGAGATCACGCTGCTGGGGCAGAACGTCAACGCATGGTCAGGCGAGGATGTGACGGGCCGCGAGATCGGCTTTGACGGGCTGGTGCGCGCCATGGCTGCCCTGCCCGATCTCCAGCGCATCCGCTACACCACCAGCCACCCGATGGACGTGACCGAGGGTATGATCGCCATGCATGGCGAGGTCGAAAAGCTGATGCCTTACCTGCACCTGCCGGTACAGAGCGGCTCTGACCGCGTACTTAAGGCAATGAACCGCAGCCATACCGCAGACAGCTACCTCAAGCTGCTCGAACGCTTCCGTGCCGCGCGCCCCGATATCGCCCTGTCCGGCGATTTCATCGTCGGCTTCCCCGGCGAAACCGAGACCGAGTTCGAGGAGACGCTCGCGCTGGTCGATGCGGTCGGATACGCACAGGCCTACAGCTTCAAATATTCCGCCCGCCCCGGTACTCCCGCTGCGACCATGGACGGCCATGTGCCACTGCATGTGATGGACTTGCGACTCCAGCGCCTGCAGGCTCATCTCAACCGCGACCAACTCGCTTTCAACGAGGCCAGCGTGGGCAAGACCTGCGACGTGCTGGTTGAACGCAAGGGCAAGCACCCCGGCCAGTGGCTGGGCAAGTCTCCCTGGCTGCAATCGGTCTACTTCGAAGGTGATGCAGCGATTGGCGACCTTGTCCGCGTGAAGCTGGTCGAGGCTGGCCCCAATTCGCTGGCGGGCGAAGTGCTGGAGAAGGTGAAAGCCTGAACCGGCGAGCCCTCGCCGCTCGTGGCAATTGCGTGACTATCCACCGCTTCGATTGACCCTGTGGCTTGCCAGCCGCGAACCGTGGCCTACATTTCCGACTCGCTACTCATGCGAAAGGAGCACATGGCCCGCAAAGCCTCCAGCGCCGACACGTCGGCCAGTATCGCCCACCCGGAAGACCGCCGCGATCATTCTCGCCGTGCCAGGGTGGAGGTGGAATTCGAAGAACAGGCCACGCTTGGCGCGCTGTTCGGGGAATTCGATGCCAACCTTGTCCTGATCGAGAACCGGCTGGGCGTGTATATCGGCGCGCGCGGCAACAAGGTGGTGATCGAAGGCACGGAAGACGATGTCGCCCGCGCACGGCAGGTGCTCACCGAACTGCACGAGAAACTGATGCGCGGCGAGGAGGTGGACGCAGGCGCGATCGAGGCGCTGATCGCCATGTCCAACGAACCCACGCTGGATGGCATCGTGACGGGCGAGACCAAGGGTCCGCCGATCATGATCCGCACCCGCAAGAAAACGATCACCCCGCGCAGCGCCCGGCAGGCGGACTACATGCGCATGCTGGCGAGCCGGGACCTGATCTTTGCACTGGGTCCGGCAGGTACCGGCAAAACCTATGTCGCCGTGGCGCAAGCCGTCAGCCAGCTGATCACCGGCAGCGTGCAGCGCCTGATCCTGTCGCGCCCCGCCGTGGAAGCAGGCGAGAAACTGGGCTTCCTGCCGGGGGACATGAAGGACAAGGTCGATCCCTACCTGCGCCCACTTTATGATGCGCTGTTCGATTGCATGCCGCCCGAACAGGTTGAGCGCCGCCTCGCCAGCGGGGAAATCGAGATTGCGCCCATTGCCTTCATGCGCGGGCGCACGCTGGCGGATGCCTTCGTGATCCTTGACGAAGCGCAGAACACCACGCGCGAACAGATGAAGATGTTCCTCACCCGCTTCGGCCAGAACAGCCGCATGGTGGTGTGTGGTGACCCGAAGCAGGTCGATATTCCCGGCGGCGATTCCTATTCCGGCCTTGCCGACGCGGTACAGCGGCTGGAAGGCGTGGAAGGCATCGGCGTAACCCGCTTCACCGCAGCAGACGTGGTGCGCCACCCCATCGTGGGACGCATCGTCGAAGCCTACGAGGGCAAGGCCGAGGGTTGAGCGGGACTTGTCCGTTGCATCGTGCAACGGGCAGGACTAGTGAACGCGGCAAAACACCACCCCCCGCAATCGCCGGGGCCACAAGAGCATTCGTGTGACCAAGAACCCATTGCAGACATATGGCAGCTGGATCGCCGAAACCGATGACCAGTGGCCCGCAGATGCGCGCGAATGGGCGCTGCGCGAATTTATCGATACCTTCGCGGTGATGGTGCCCGGCGCGGTGGAGCCGGTGGCGGACAAGATCTTCGCCAATGTCGAGCAATGGGGCCACGGGCCCTGCACCGTCTTCGGCAAGCAGCAGACACTTGCCGCGCCATGGGCCGCGCTGGTCAATGGCACCATCGCCCACGTGCTCGATTTCGATGACAATTTCGATCCGCCCAAGGCGCATCCCAGCGCCGTGCTGGTGCCGGCCATCATGGCGGTGGCCGAGCAGGAGAAGCTCTCCGGCGCGGCGGTGATCGATGCCTATATCGTCGGCCTGCAGATCCTGGGCCGCATCGGACAGGGCCTCAATCCCACCCACCGCAATCGCGGCTGGCACGCCACCGCAACTGTCGGCGTGATGGGCGCAACCGCAGCCTGTTCACGCCTGCTGAAGCTGGACGCGGAACAGGGCGCGCGCGCCCTTTCCATCGCCACCAGCATGTCTTCTGGTTTCATGAGCCAGTTCGGCACCGAGATGAAGCCGGTCCACGCGGGCCTTGCCGCCAAGGGCGGGATCATGGCCGCCACCTTCGCCCGCAGCGGCGTTACCGCCGGCGAGGATACGCTGGACGGGCGCACCGGCATGAACCGCCTGATGGTCGGCCCCGACTATGAGGAATTGCGCGACACGATCACCCATATCGAACACGGGCAAAATCTGCGTTACGAGCTGGAGAGCGTGGGCGAGCCGCTGCTGATTACCGAACACAAGTTCCGCGTGAAGCGCTTTCCCACCTGCGGCGCGATCCACCGCGCGATGGACGGCGTGCTCGATCTGAGGGCAGAGCATGGCTTTACCGCGGATGACGTTGCCGCGGTAGACCTGCGCATGCCGCGCGTGCACTTCAACAACGTGTTCTACACCGATCCCAAGAGCCCGCTCGAAGCCAAGTTCTCCGCTGAATATGCGGTGGGCTGCGTGCTGGCTCGCGGGCGCTGCTCGCTGGTCGATTTTACTGAAGAAGCCGTGTGGGCAGACGATGTGCGCAGCCTGTTCCCGATCATCCACCGCCATCCGGTGGACCTGCTCGAAG
>Ga0181607_10001166_pt1 | contig 23621 bp, 17 predicted proteins | sample 041ome_9_FD_132420 | JGI IMG/M metagenome (GOLD analysis project Ga0181607, IMG submission 132420) | Coastal salt marsh microbial communities from the Groves Creek Marsh, Skidaway Island, Georgia - 041413US metaG (megahit assembly) | ecosystem: Environmental > Aquatic > Marine > Intertidal zone...
AGATACGCGGTGGTGCGGTAGCCGCTGACATGATCCCAGCCTGCCTGCGGATCGTCTTCGATGATGAAGATCGCCATCTTCGGCCAGAAGCTGCTCTGGGAGAGCCCTTCCACAATGCGTCCCACCGCCAGATCGTTGTCGGCCATACAGGCAGCTGGCGTGGGGCAGCCAGGGGATGTCCCGCTGGTGTGGTCTTGCGGCAGACAGATGATCGTCAGGTTGGGATAGCGGCCCTGCTGTTCATAGTCGGCCAGTTCCTCGAGCACGACGTCGGCACGAAACTGATCGGGCACGCTCATGTTCCAGCCGACAGTGTCGAGCGGTGAGTGTGGTCGCAATGATTCCACGGCAGGCTCTGCCGCAAAGATCACCTCACTCGCCTCGGGACCTGCCTTCCAGGCGGCGTAGCAGGCGGCAAAGTCAGGACTCCCTTCCCGTGCCGGATCCTTCCAGCGAACCCGTGGCATCATGAACTCACCGTAGTTGCGGACGGTCTTCCCCGCAGCGAGTGCAGAGTCCCAGATGAAGCCCGCCGGGCTCCAGGCGAGGGCGTCGTTGTCGGCGTCCTCCATGCCGTCGGGGTAGCTGCGAGGAAAGCCCGCAAAACTCTTCTCGAGATAGTCATTGGCCACCGCCGCCGTCGACCAGTTGTGGCCGTCGGCGCTTAAGATCCCGCAGCAGTAGGTGTTGTCGAGCAACACAAACTCTCTGGCGAGGGCATGCTGATTGGGCGTGATGTCCTCGCCAAAGATGCAGAGCTTTGGCTCCGCCCGGCAGCCTTCCATGTCACCAAGAACCTGATCGAAGGTGCGGTTCTCTTTGACGATGTACACCACATGCTCGATCAGGCTCGGCTCGCCGATCCGCTCCGGAATCGGCCGGGCAGCCACCCGCTCCCGCGGTGGCAGAGCCGCGGCGGCGACTGCGGGCAGCCGCATATTGCGATCGACCTGGCTGGAATAGTCGGCGAGCTGCTGCGAATCCGGCAGCGATACCAGCGAGAGCGAGCCGTGGTACTGATGTGTGTTGAAGCCCTCCGTGCCATCTCGTGGGCGGGGAGTGTCGGTGAGGCCCTTGATGTTGGCCACCGCAAGCTGGTCTCGTGCAGTGTCGTAGAGCACCGCGCCGGGAAACCAGCCGACTGGGATCAGCCCCACAACCTCGGTCTCACCCCGATCGTCAGGATCAAACTCGATCACAGCCACCGCATTCTGGGCACCGTTGCTGACAAAGAGCCGCTGGCCACTCTGATCAAAGGCGAGACCGTTGGGCATCGCGCTGTAGAGCTCTGCTGGTGTGCGTTTCGCCCAGACCGTCTCCAGCAGACCGCCACTGGCCGCATCAAGAATCGACAGCGAGTCATCGCCCGAGTTGGCACAGACCACATGCCGCCGGTCGGGTGAGATCGCAAGAGCCGACGCATGTCGCCCAACAACCACCTCGTGAACCTCTTGAGTCTCAAGATCGATCACACTCACCGAGCCCTCGCTCGATGTATGTCGCAGCGGATCAACCCGCACGAAGGTGCCACGGCCAGCAGCACCCGTGAGATCCCCTTGCTCCGGACGCCGTCCACCAAGGTTGCTGACAAACGCCTTGTCTTCTGTGAGCACCACCTCAAACGGTGCCACCCCCACCTCAAACGTCCGCAGCACGTCGCCTGTGGCAGTCTCAAGTTCCAGCAGCGAGTTGGAGAGGTTGCCGCAGACATACAGCCGAGTGCCATCGGCTGAAAACGCGAGGCCCGCGGGAATCTCAGCTGCTCGCTTGGGGGCGTTTGCCGGCGGCAGCGGGAGGGTGTGCGATGGGTGAACATGTCCGTCTGCCACGGCAAAGAGTTTCACCGATCCATGCACATTGCTCATGGCGAGCAGTTGGCCGTCAGGCGAAAACACGAGCCCGTTGTAGCTCTCGATCGCCCTCGTATCGGGGTCGAGGTTGCGATCCGACGGCTCGGTGATCGGCTCCCGCAGCTGTTCTGAAGGCGGCTGGACCCGCTGAAGAATCTCACCTGTCGCAGGATCGACCACGACCACTTCGTTGGTCTTTCCCGACGTCACCAGCAGCGAACCGTCTGGCGAGAGGGCCACCACCTGCGGCCTTAGCCCGGGGAGTTCCACCTGCACACCCGCCGGAGCCACCAGCTGATTGACTGGCGTGACTTGGGTGCCATCGTCGCGTCGACCGACGAGGGCATCTGCTGGGATCAGCTCCTCGGCCGGGACATCCGCAACCACTGCCACCACCTTTGGCAGCGCCCCTTCCTGGTCTTGGGCGTCACCAACGAGCACCTCGGCAGTCAGCCACATCTTCCAGGCCAGCATGCCAGCGAGCATCAACACCAACGGTATCCCGACAACGATCCGTCCGAGCATTCCAGCGTCCTCCCCACACAGCGTCGGTGCCCACGTGAATCATCAGGCGAGTCGGTATGATACGCCCCCTGGTGGCAGCCTGTCGGTGGAACTGCCCGCTCTTCAGCAACCACTCCGCGAGCGTGCGGCATGACAGCCTGGGATCAGTTTGGGCCTGACTACGACTTCCCGGAGTATCCCGGGCAGCCGATGAGCTACCTGATCGCCACGACACCACGCTGCGGCAGCCACCACCTCGGTCATCTGCTCACCGCCACCGGCATGCTCGGCAGCCCGCTGGAGTATTTTTCCAAAGGCCGGCTCCGCGACTGGCGGGAGAAGCTCGCCGCTGCCGACACAGTCGACCTCTTTCGTCAGCTCTTCCGACGGCGGACCTCGCCGAGTGGCTGGTTTGGGGTGAAGGCCCACTGGCCACAGTTTCAACAGATCATGGCCGACGAGGAGGTGTGTGGCCTCTTCAACTTCCGTCGCTACCTGCATATCGAGCGACGCGACCGGCTCGCCCAAGCCATTTCATGGGTGATCGCTCAGCAGAGTTCCGCCTGGATCAGCTTCCACACGCCAAACGATGAGCCTCGCTACGACTTCGACGCGATCCGCAACGCACTTAACGTGATCGACGCCCACTCCGCCGACTGGAAGCAGTTCTTCGCCACCCACGGGATTGAGCCACTGAGCATCATCTACGAAGACCTCGTGGCCACACCTGATGCGACTGTCGAGAGCGTGCTCGCCCACTGTGGCCTCACCCGTGACCCGACACTCGCACGGCATACCGAACAGCCCACCCGCCAGGCGTCACACCGCAACGAGATCTGGGCCCAACGCTACCGAGCCGACATCGCGACGAAGGCCGCACCCGACGAGCGTTAGCCCCTGGGCTCTCTCCTGGGTCTCTTACGAGTCCAGAATCCTATCGAGCGCCTCAAGCAAGGCCATCGCCTGCCGCGGTGAGCCGGCCTCTTCCACAAATGCCTTCGCAGCAATCAGCTGCTCGAGCGTGAATGCGTCGGAAGACGCCACTGGCTGCGGCCGGTTGGCCACCACCGGCGGAGCGGCAAGTGGCTTCTCCGGCACGGGTGGCAGAGAGGGACGTGCAGGTGGGGTCGCGGAAGCCGACTTCTTGCGACGTGTGCGGCCCTGCACGCCCATCTTCTTCAGCACAATCGAGACCTGTGCGGGGGCAACCGTGATGCCTCGCTCCTCGAGGGCACGCACAATCTCCACCGGCCGTGGATGCTTGCCTGCGTCGATCAGCCGGCTGGCCTCCGCCCGCACCTCAGCACTCTTGTTGACCTTTGCCGACTCAACCGGGGTGGCGGCAGGCTCGGGAGCCACCTGGGCGTATTCATCGCCAGCCACCTGGGATTCGGAAGTTTCGGTGTCAACGTCGTAGCTCATGCCTGCCCTCTCATTGCTGCGGTGTGGAAGCGTTTTGCGAACGCCTGCACGATTGTGCTTCGTCCTGCCTCAGTTTCCAAGTCACCAGCGGCAAGACAGCGGCAACCGCCTGCCCAGGCGAGCCGCAGGGCGAGCTAGCGACTGCCTGCATCGTCGGCCACAGCACCAAAGCCGCCTGATCTGCAAAACCGACCGCGGTCCCGCACGAGCCAGGCCACACCACCAACAAACAGGCCCGTGGCAATCACGAAGTAGATCGGCAGCAGGCCCGCCACAAAGCGAAAGGCCGGATCCTCAGTGCCGACTGCTGCCTCCGTCCCACCAACGCCGGCGGCTTCTGCCGCTGCCACGGCTGCTGAAAACACCAGGCTCATCACGCCGTAGCTGATATTGATCGCAAGCCCACGGAAGCTCAGCACGGTGGCCCGTCGATCCGAACTGACAAGCTGATTGAGGTAGTGGCTCTGCAGAAACATCAGCATTCGCATCGTCAGTGAAAGCAGCATCGAGAACACCACCCCCCACCAAGGCACAAAGCAGGCGGTTCCCACGAGCCCCAGGCAGGTGACCAGAGAGATCACCACAAAGTTCCGCTGAGGTGTGGTCTCCATCGCCAGCCGACGGATCGGGCCAGCCGCCACGAGACTGACAATCGCCGTGCCCGCGGCCACAAACCCGAAAGCAGGCTCGGGAATCTGAATCTGCCGATAGATCTCGCTGGAAACCACAAGCAGCTGGCGGATCGGCTGATCGAAGAGTACGCCGGCGAGTATCACGACCATCACCAGCGGATGGCCCAGGATCCACCAGCCTGTTGCAGCGGTCTGACGAAACGGCGCAAGCAAGCCTGTCGCCGCAGGCTGCTGCTGCCGCGGCGGCTCACGCATGGAGAGTGTGACAAGCACGACACCGATTGCCGAGCCGAGCGTGAGCCACACAGGCAGGCGAAAGGTGTCGGCATCTGTGAGCGTCGCCGGCAGACCGAGCATGCTGGCAACGGTATTGAGAGGGCCGGGTGTGTAGAGCAGGCTGCCCGTCACCATGCCCGTCATGGTCACGATCGCCCCCACCTGCATCAGCCGCTCAAGCACCCTCGGCCACTCCTCCGCCTTTCCGGCAGCGACCAGCGAATCGTAGGCGAGCGCCTCATCCGCCCCAGACGCAAAGGCCTCGGCAATCCCACTCACGATGCGGTTCAGCAGGAGGGCAGAAAACACCCAGGCCGACGGGACAGGCACCAGACACAGCGCCAGCATCTCGACCACCATCAAGATCCCTGCCGCCACCAGCAGCCGGCGTCGGCCTATGAGATCAGCCAGGGCGCCCGAAGGCACTTCCAAGAGCACGATCGCTGCGGCCCAGGCCGCATTGAGCAGGCCGAACTGCTCCAGGGTGATCCCGAAGTCGAGAAACAGGATCATGAAGACGGGGTAGTAGAACCGCACATTGAAGAGGATGCGGAACGCCATAAACAGCCGCGTGTTGCGGATGGCGAGGCGATCAACATCAACAGCGTCAGCAGCGGGAGACGGCCCGTTCGGGGTGGGTGGAGTCACAGACACACTGCTTTCTACAGACGCAACCAGGCCAGAATGTCGGCACGATCATCGTCAGCACAGGAACGAACACCCAGCTGAGGCGTCGCGACAGGCGGTACGACAACCGGTGCGGCCAACACGGCGATCACCGCCGCATGATCACTCGGTGTGCGTCCGGCGTCGCTGGTGCGATCGATTTCTGCTGAGATCACTCGCCAGTCCCGCGAGCAGCCGATCCAGTCGATGCGTGCTCCACCGACCTGTGATGCATCAAAGCCTGTAAAGGTGCCCTCGTTCGCCTGACTAGCTGGGGTCACCTGCCGCAGCGTGTCGACCAGCGGCAGCAGGCCGGCCTCGCTCGCAGCAGCATCGTCAGCAAAGAGCGCCTGGTAGGGGGCACTCCCTTCGGCCGCATTGAAGTCGCCAGACACGATCAAGCGACAGTCTGCGGCCTGCTGAGTCAGCCACCGGCGAATCAGCCTGGCTGATTCACGACGCGCCTCCGCTCCACGGTGGTCGAAGTGCGTGTTGAGAAACAGCACTGGCTGGCCCCGCGGCTGCTGCCGATCTCGCAGCCGCACCCAGCTGGCAATCCGGGGCAAGGCAGCATCCCAGCCCTTGGAGCCAACGACGTCTGGCGTAGGCGAAAGCCAGAAGTGCCCAGCATCGATCTGCTCGAAGCGAGCCTCACGGTAGAAGATCGCCGTCATCTCTCCCGCCTCATGGCCGTCATCACGGCCTGCGGCCACCACGGCGTAGCCCGGCAGCCCCGCTGCGAGTTCGTCTCGTTGGAAGGCGAGCGTCTCCTGGGTACCGAGCAGATCCGGATTCGCGTCGGCGATGCAGTCGAGCACCCGTTGGCGTCGGTTGGGCCAGGCATTCTCGCCATCCGCTGCGGTGCCGTAGCGGATGTTGAAACTCATCACCGTGAGCGGTGGTGCTTCCCCACCTTCAAACCGCAGCCGCCGGAGCTTTCGCTGATCACTCCAGCGACCACCAGCAAGAATCGCATCGCGATCCTCCGGTGGGCGAACCGTCGCCACGATGCCGAGCTCCGTGAGGGTTTCCCAACTGGCCGGCCGCGACTGCTGCTCGCCGAGTGGCTGCAGATCCTCCACGGCAACCTGCACCGTCTGCCACTCGGGTGACGCCTGCAACGGCATCGCGGCATACCAGGTCTCCGCAGGCCCACGGCCAAAGGCCTGCCAGCCGTTGAACTCACAGCGAACGACCAGCTCCCCGCCAGCCGGATCGAGCACATCGATCGCAAGCACCGCACCAGGCCTGCCGCGCCACGCAGGGTCTTTCACCTTGCGGGTCATCAGCTGGCGATGCAGTGGGTTGTCGGGACTGATCTGAAACCAGTCGTGAAGATCGGTGAAGGATTCCTCGATCACCGGCGTCGCCTGGAAACTCCCCCGCACCATCGCCGCCTGCAGCTGGGCAGGCTCAACCGTCACGCCCCAGCTGCTGACAAAAAATGTCTCCGGAGAACGTGGCTCCCAGGGTGGCCCAACGATCGGCGTCGGCTGCGGGTAGTGCACATTGGCCATCACAAAGAGTGGCGTGTCGGTGCGTTCCACCGGACAGGCCGCCACCCAGTCATCGCCCTGCCGCCGGACGTCGGCTGAACGCCAGAAGCGGGTGATGCCATGCGGATCAAGGCTGTAGTAGATGTCGACCTTCACCACCTCTTCCGCATGCTCCGGCCTGACGACGGCCAACGGCACACGATCCTCGCTGCCGAGATCGACCTTGAGCTGTGGCGTCTTGGGAAACCAGCCTCCGTCACGCAGCACCGTGTCGAAGAACCGCGGCCCCGCGAAAGATGATTCCGGCAGATGCCGGTGGTTGAAGTGCGGCGAGATGCTCAGGTGTGTGGAGCGACTGGGGATCTCCTGCCAGTTGGCATAGAGCTGATCGAGCATGCCATGGAAGTCGTTGTGCGGCCCGAGATAGAGGATCGGGCAGTCGATCTGTCGCAGGGAAGGAAGTTCATCAATCGCTGCCATGTAGAGCGGCGAGAGGTTGGGACGACGACGGATCGCAGCGCCCGGCCGACTGAGCAGGGGTTCCTGTGCCGCGGCCACCCCTCCACACGACGGCACTGCTGCCTTGACGCGTGAATCCACTCCGGCAGTCATCACCGTCAGCCGGCCTCCCATTGAGTGGCCGGTCACGCCGAGTCGCTCCCCGTCGACCTCGGGCTCCTCAGCGAGCAGCGTCAGACCGCGACGGGCTGCAACGGTGATCAGAAACCAGTTGTTGTTGCGTGGGCTTGGCACCGCATCGAGCGTTTTGTCATCCGGCTCTACCGAGGCGTAGTGGGTGTTGTGACCGGTCTGAGTCGCATCCACCGCTCCCCAGTCGGTGCCGGCATCCAACGGTTCCGCGTCCGCCAGCTCTCGGCCTCCCCAGTTGATCGCCAGGCAGGCGTAGCCGTTCTTGGCGTAGGCCTCGACCGTTGGCCGCTCGGCCCGCTGCCCACCCCCATGAATCTGCAGGATGCCAGGGACTGGACTGGGCACCTCGAGCGGCCGGGCGTAGTAGGCAGCCATCCTCGCCGGCTCACCTTTGAAGGTGCCGACGGTGTAGACGAGCATCTGCGTGAGAATCCCATCCGCCTCCCACGAGCGAACGACCTCACACTCAAGCGGTTCGACTGTGGGGTCGTAGCCCTGCCAGAGTTCACCGAGGTTCTGTGGCGGATGCTCTCCTACCAACGGTGGAAAGCTCTCCGTCGCGTGGGCTGGACACACAGCAGCCGCGAGCAGCACCACAGCCAGACACCAGACCAGACCACGCTTGATGCTTTCTGCCAGCTGTCGCACCATCTCGCCCTCCCCTGTTCCATCTGATCCCAGCCATGTCGCCCGGTCTTGTAGAGATCCGTCGCGATTCCACACCCGGTATGATGAACGGCCGATGGGTGCCCCGTCGACCATGCCCAGCTTCGGCCGGCACTTCGGCATTGGCAGCCCACGCGACTCCCTTCAGCTCACGGAGCAGATTCCATGACCAACGTCGTCACCACCGCACGCCTCACGCAGATCTTACGGCTCGCCGCGGCCTCGCTGATGACCACCTGCCTGCTGCCGCTCTCCTCGCCCGCGACAGCTGCTGAAGACGCCACGCCTGAGGCGATCTCGCAAGAGGAAGCTGCCACCGCGGCCCAGGCAAAGCTCAACCAAGGCTTCGCGAAACTTCTCAGCGGGGCGACGATGAAAGGCAGTTTCACCGTCGACCGCGACGCCGCCGAAGGCCAGCCCGCAAAGCCGCCGCGTGAGGAAGAGTATGCAATCTCCTCGGCCACGCATCTTGGTGGCGAACTCTGGCTGATCACCTCACGAATCCGCTACGGCGACGTCGACGCCACCGTACCAGTGCCGGTGGTGGTGAAGTGGGCAGGCAGCACGCCCGTGATCACGCTCGACGAGGTCACGCTCCCCGGCATGGGCACCTTCTCTGCACGCGTGCTCTTTCATGGCAACCGCTACGCAGGCACCTGGCAGCATGACGCTGTTGGCGGACTGATGTTTGGGCGGGTCGAACCGAAGGCAGACTGAACAGGCTTCGCTCGCCTGCTACACGAGTTCGGCCACCGGCTCGTAGTGGTCGGTGAGATACTGCGGACGGCCAGTGAGATCACGGACCGTCTGCAGGTGATCGATTCCGAGACGGTTGTAGAGCGTTGCGTGGATTTCCTCAAAGCGGACCGGACGCTCCACCACCTCGCCCCCCTTGCGATCAGTGGCTCCAATCACCTGACCGGTCTTCAGGCCACCTCCGGCGAGCAACGCACACGACACATTCGGCCAGTGATCGCGGCCGGCGTCTTTGTTGATCTGTGGCGTCCGCCCAAACTCGCCCCAGGCAATCACCGTCACATCGTCAGCCATGCCACGGTCGTGCAGGTCTTCGATCAGGGCCGATAGCCCCTGGTCGAGCTCAGGCAGGTTGGCCCGGCAGTTGCTGAAGTTGCTGCCATGGTAGTCCCAGAAGCTGTAGCTGATCGTCACACACCGCACGCCCGCTTCCACCAGCCGTCGGGCTGCCAGGAACTGCTGCATCAGCCTCGGGGCTCCATCTCCCTGATGCTTCTCAGTTCCGTAGCCGTAGCGATCCCGCACCGCCTGCGGCTCCTGTGACACGTCGAGCGCATCTGCGAGTGCACTTGAGGTGAGCACGCCGAAGGCCTGCTGCTGAAAAGCATCCATCCCTTCCATCAGTCCCGTGGTGTCGACGGAGCGGTTGAAGCCGTCGAGGGCCTGATGCAGTCGGCCACGGTCCGCCAGCCGCTCGAGCGAAAGCCCATTGAGCACCAGATCTCCCTTGCCATCGCCATTCGGCTGGAAGGGCGCATAGGCAGGGCCGAGGAACCCGGGATAGCCGGAGTTGTAGGGCGTGTGCTGCATGCGAGGAGAGAGGCCGACATACGGCGGTGCCGACGGCGAGGCAGCCCCCTGCAGCTTGGCGACCACCGACCCAAACTCAGGCCAGCCCCCAGACGGCTGCCGCTGATGGCTGCGGCCCGTCATGCACTGGAATGAGTAGTGCGAGCCGGTAGACCCAACGATCGACCGCACGATCGCCAGCTTGTCCGTGATCTTGGCCAGCTGCGGCATCAGCTCACAGACTTCGATCCCCGGCACGTTTGTCGGGATCGGGCGAAACTCACCACGCACCTCGGAAGCCGCATCCGGCTTGAGGTCGACCATGTCCTGATGCGGCGGCCCACCCGGCAGGAAGACCATGATCACCGACTTCTGGCGCGATCCCGTGGCCGCCTCAGCTCGCAAGAGCTCTGGCATGGAGAGGCCCGCGACACCGCCGAGCCCAGCCAGCGATCCAATCCGCATGAACTGCCGTCGCGGAAGGCCATCGCACATCCGGCCGGCACGTGGCTGTCCACCGAGAACTGAGAGCATCGTTTCCCCTTCCGCGTCGTTGGTCCGAGCACCGCTCGCGAGCCCACCGCACCCGATTGTACGTTCATCGACCACCAGGCACACCACCGTTGAGCCCGGCGAGGGAGAGTCCGATGTCTCCTACGAACTCGCCTCCACCCCGGCTTCGGCCAGAATCTCCCTCGGATCCACTGCCCGATGTTCCTGAGCCGACCGGTAGGCGGCATCCACCAACGCCATTGTGAGGAGATTGTCGTCACCGGTGCTCACCGCCGGCTCGCTTCCCTCGAGCTCGCGAAGCAGTTCGGCCATCGGACCGATGAAGGCATCCGGAAACCAGCTTTCTGGCCACCGAGGCCGCTGCCAGCCACCGGCGGTTGTGGTGTAGTCGAGCGTGGAAGGCACCTGCTCCGGCCAGGCGGGCCAGCCGATCGTGCCAACGGCGAGGCCCTCCGTGCCTTCCACACGAAACCGCACAAAGCAGTCAGACTCGCCACCCTCGCGAGCTGGGCCCGCCCAGACATCCTCAAGCGACGTGGCAATCAGCCCCGAGTCGTATTCGAGCGTCGAGGTGCAGATGCCGTCGGTGTGTTCGAAGCGACGGCTGGTCCGCGGGTCGGGCCGGACTGCGGTGAAGATACGTCGCGGCAGTCCACACCACCATCGCAGCGTGTCGAGATGGTGGATCGACATGATCCGCAGCGTCACCCAGCCCTGCCGCTCCTGCCAGTCCATCCAGTGCGGAATCGCTCGCATCTCGATCGTGGCCAGCACCGGCTCACCCAGTTCACCACGGGTGAGCAGCTTGCCACAGGCTCGCACCGCATGGTCGTACCGCATGTTCTGGTTGACCACGAGGGTGGTGCCAGTCTCACGTGCTGCCCGCACAAGACCTGCTGCCTCAGAACAGGATCCGGCCAAGGGCTTCTGGGCCAGGATGCCCTGAATGTGTGGCCGCCGGCAGGCCTCGCGGATAATCTCGGGCTGAACATCCGGCGGCACAGCAACATCGATCACGCGGAGTCGCTGATCGTCAAGCAACGTGCAGACATCAGGATGCACGGTGGGGATGGCATGCCGCTTCGCCACCTCTGCTGCGGCCGCTGGTCGCCGTGATGCGATCGCCTGCACATTGAGCCCAGCCGCTCGATACGCGGGCAGATGGCAGTCGGCCATGATGAAGCCTGCACCAACACAGCCAATCACGGGCGTGAGGTCATGAGGAAGTGGAGCGAGGTGTTCACTCATGCCTGCGGCTCCGTTGGCTCGATACCCGCTGCTGTCGCCGAGTGATCATCGCGGACATCAAGCCATGCCACATCTGCTACCGAATCGGCAAACCGCTTCACGCCCACATCACGAACGCATGCGTCCGGCACGACAGACAACGGTGTGTAGCGGGGGTGATGCGAATCGAGATAAGGGTCGTTGCGGGCAGCGTTGTAGCAGCAGATCATCGACCACCGCGGATGCTCGGAGCGGTTCATGTCGGAGCGGTGCAGAAGATTTGGGTGGAAGAAGATCGCATCCCCGGGCTGCATTTCGCAGTGCACCACAGGCAGCCGTTCGAGCACGGCGTTGACTCGCTCCATGTCAGCGCCCGCCTGATCACCACTCTGCAGATGGTCGATGCGGCCAAGTTCGTGTGACCTGGGAATCACCTGCAGGCAGCCATTCTCACGGGTTGCTGGATCGATCGCGATCGAACAGCTCACCAGCAGCGGCCAGAGCACTCCGTTGCGATACCAGTAGCCATAGTCCTGATGCCAGGTCCAGGCACCACCCACCCGCGGATCCTTCATGATCATCTTGGAGTGGTAGTGGTACACCTCACCCTCCAGGATCGCTTCGGCACTTCTGACCATTCGCTCGCAGCGGGCCACCATCCCATAGATACCGTCTCCCGGATGGTTCCAGAGGGAGAGCCGCACGGTGCCCCCCTCTCCATCGGCGCGGCCAAACGCATGCCGGTCGAGTTCCCGATCCTCCCGGGCGGCCCGTCCGAGAAGATCAATCTCGTCAGCGGCAAAAAACGCCGGAGCGATCACAAAACCGTCGCGATGGTAGTCCGCAAGTTGGCCTGCACTGAGGGTTTCTGCAGCCATCATGAAGTCCGGAAGAAGTTTCTGCTCTTGGAGACTCTCGCTCATACACACCTACCCACCAACAACTACTCAAGCATCCGCCATTCTCCAGAAGCCGTTCTGCGAAAGGTTCCGCTCGCTTCGCGAACAACGAGGGACAGCCAGCCGTTTTCTGCGAGCTGCCGAACGCCTTCATGCTTCGTAAGTACGGACGCAACAGCTTCTCGCGTCGCCTCAATCACAACGAGCAGCCGCAGAGGCTCGTGCTGAAATCGCGAACCATCATGGACGGCCTGCCAAGGCAAACCCGTCATCAAATCTCCGCCATTTCCTTCGAGAATTCCAAACTGGCCGACAACGTCATGAATCACTTTGCTTCCGCTTCCGTAACCGCGGTTGTCCGCCGCTGACGCGTAGTACTGCAAGTTGATCCAACTCGTGACAACCATCGGGGCGGTCATAATCGCTTCGAGAACCTCACCCGCCGGGTCTCTGCTTGCGTCGTAGTCGTGTAAGAACGTGCGGCCTCGCAGGTCTTCACCCAACGTGTGGGTGCGATCGCCAACAATGAACGCTGCATTGCCGGCCAGCCCCCATTCCGGCCTCACCTCAGACCAGTCACGTGCGCGATAGAGCAGCCGCTCATCGGATGCGTTACGCATCCGCCCACTCCTTTCGTGCCTCGCGGCCTCCCCTGCCGCCTCACACCACCGCTGGGCCTTCCCGACCGTCTCAACAAACGTCTCTGGCACCTCTTGCAGATCAAAAAACTTCACCTCGTCAGTCGTGGTGCAGTGAACTGCGGCGAGAAATCGAGTGTTTTCCGGAATCGCAATACCCCTATCGCCCAACAGCTCCCGCACTGCCGGATCATTGAGGAGTGCCGCAGCCGCACGCGCGTTCGGCTCCCCCGAATGGCCGCCACAGGCTCCGCAGTCATACCCTGCTTGATAGGGATTGTTCACCATTTTCGAAGCGTGACCGCAAAACACCACGACCTCGGCAAAGTTCTCCAGCATCCCGAGCCCGCGCAGGATCTTCTCTGCCAAGCCTGCCCGCGCTTCCGTTGAAAGAGAGGTGTCTTCATCGTCGAGATCCGGCCCAAGCAGTTGCTTTTCTTCTTCAGTCAGTCCGTCCAATGACGGATCTCCAACCGGTGGTGTTAAGCCCATTGAATCGGTGAACAGCTTTGGCAGATACCCAAGCCCCAACGATTCGACAAACGAAAAACAAGAGATCGCCGACGTTTGAAATATTTTCCAAGCCTTGCGTGCTTTTCTGAGCCGTCGTCGATAACTGCTCACCTCCGCAAGTCGCTCATGAGAGGCATTTCGAATTCCCTCCTGAACGGTGATGCTCGGTGTGATGAGTACAGGGCAATGTGCGGCACCCCACGAAGCTCCAAGCCGCACAAACTCCAAAGGGATCCCGAAAAAACCGGCAAAACCTGATGTAACGATCGCCTCGTTCTGTTCCTCTAAATGACGTCGAAACACTTCACTACGGACATCAATGCAAAACACCATTTGCACGAGAGGCCTCAGGTTCTGCGCGTTTCGTGACACTGTTCTGCGATCAATCCGATCCAGCAGACGCCGGCGATAATGGACTTCGCTTGCCTTAAGAACGAGATACCTCACACGAACATGAAGGCTTGGCGAATAAGCACTGTCGCACGCCCCGGCCACACGAGGTGCTAACACAGCCGCACCTTCCCGGATGAGTGCCTTGGCGGGATTGGTGAGATTGGAACTTTTTGCGAGTGCGACATCACACGTCAAACGGATGGCGAGCAATCCCACCAGATCCTCTGCGGCGGCCTCCGTCTCCTCCGAGTTCCAACTCTGAAACCGAATAAAAGCCGCCCATCCCGAAATCGACATTAACTGGCTGAGGAGCACACCCTCCCAGTGCTCTTGCGGCACCCCCAGCATCTCCAGCAAGGAACGGATCGCGCGATCGGGCTCAGTTGGAAGAAAACCCATCAATCCGCGGAAACCACTGATCCCGAGCGAGTCGAGCCTCTTGCTAATGCCCGCTCTTTTCAGCCACGCTTCATACAGCGGAAGTCCACGCCAAGGACTCGGCCACGTCGCCTGCCCACGGTCGAAGTGTGCAGCACAGTGCCGGGATATCTCTGTGGTTATGTGACTCTGCCAGCGTGTGTTTTGATCCCGATCAACCACCTCGGCGACAGTCAGAAACCCACGTTCTGCAAACTCTCCGGGCGGGTCACCGAGTGACTTCTCGTCGACATGACGTAAGAGGCGTTCCCGATCCGCCTCATCAAACCAGTCCGGATACTCTTCCTGGCATTCCTCGTAGGCAGCCTCGAAATCCCGCCGGGGGATGGCGTCCTTCTCCAACAGACTCTGCAGGTAGTCAGAACCCGGCAAAGGATCACACTGTCGAACGCTTACCAGGAGATGCCGAGCATCAAGAAAACGGCGGTCGCTCATCCCAACGAAAGGATTCACTGCCACGTAATCGGCCAAAGGCCAAAGCGGCGAGATGAGTTTTTCGAGCCGCGAAAGGACCGCTTTGAGGTCGCATGTCACTGAATCATTTTTTCCCTCCCGATCGCGGTAGCCGGTCGCCGAGGACCCGTCTGAGGGTGGATTGTCAACAGACACAGTGAGAACCTTCAAAGGGGACCGAAACAGTCGTACTCAAAAACCCGCGAGCGACTCAGCCGACGTTACCCAACGCTCTCATGAAACCGCGGCTCGCTGACCGTAGATACGTGCCGTGATGCGTCGCAAAGGGATGTCCAGATAGAAACCGTTGTTGGCATGCACATAGAACCTGTGCATCCACCAAAAATGGCTGAACCCTTGAGTGAAATGCGTGAGAATGAACATTAAAAAGAAACTCGCCATCGCAACGGCACTCACCGTGATGTCGAATGGAGAATCCGCAACAGGCTGATGAGACACTGTCTCTTTTAGTAGCGTGTCCATCACCTCAAACAACGACAGATAGAGCACCGCGACGCCAGCGGCAGCTCCTATTCCCAGAATCGAAAGCCTCAGATAGCCCGTTTCCATGGCGGTGCTCATCAGCCGCGACAAGGCCATCGCAAGCACAAGACCCAACACCCACCCACCAGGTTTCTCATCGAGCCTGAGCCCAAACAAGAAGAGCGATGCTGATAGAATTGCGACAGCGAGGATCGTGCTCAAAAAACTCATTCCTAGGCTGGCCTTCCATGAGAAACTGCGCGACTGGCTTGGCGGCATACGGGCGGCGAGCGTGAGAATGCTTCCAGAACTGAGGAAGGCGTGGGCCTTATACAGTGAGTGGGCAACAATATGGAGAAGCGCGGCAGAGAAACTGCCCAAGCCACACTGGAGCATCATAAAACCCATTTGAGCGATCGTTGAAAATGCGAGCGAACGCTTGACGCTCGTCTGAGTGAACATGACGACGCCGCCCAACAAAGCCGTCAAAGCGCCATTGATCGCAAGAAAACCTAAGGCGGCATCTGAGAGCACCACCATTGGGCTCAATCGAATGACAAGAAATCCGCCTGCGTTGATGATGCCAGCATGCATGAGTGCTGACACCGGGGTTGGTGCTTCCATGGTGTCTGGAAGCCAACTGTGGAAAGGAAACTGAGCGCTCTTTGTCATCGCAGCGATCACAAACAGACTCGCGATCATTCCCACAAGTGCTGTCTTCCCAAGAGACGTTCCCTGCATAGCGACAGCGGCCTCGAAGACGACGGTGTAGTCAAGACTTCCAAAGGTCATGTAGGAGGCGACGAGGGCGACCACAAGCAAGACATCCCCAAGGCCAGCAATTAAGGATCGCTTACGAGCGGTCCAGAGTGCCCATGGGCGGTGGGCATGGTGCGTAAGGAGTTGATGCAGACCGAAGTCGGTGACAATCCACGCTAACGTGAACTGGAGGAGGTTGCGGGAAACCACGAGGAGAAGGACGGATCCAAGCGTAAAGAGAATCCACCGTAAGAACTGCCCTTGATGTCCATCACCATCGAGATACCGCATCGAGAACCTGACAATAAAAATCCCGATACACGTGATCAGGAGAAGCATCGTGGCGGCAAGAGAGTCGAAGTAGACGCCGAAGTTCAGCACGGGTGCTCCGGGAACGGCCGCATACCGTACATCCACGGCCCCTGTGCCCACGAGCATCACTGCCGCGGCCAGGGCACAAATAAAAGAAACGAGGGTGACGACACTCGCGAGCCCCCTCATGAAGGGCACATGACGGTCTGCCCAAGCACTCGGCGTCAGACCTGCAGTGAGCAGAAGTACAGGCACAGCGAGTGCGACAAGCGAGATAATGAGGTCCACATCTTCCCCTTCAATCCTGGGCCCCTTCAAATGTGGGCCAACGCAACGCGATTTCCGTACATCCTAGCAGGAACCCCCTCCAAGAAGCTCCCGTCTCGCGGTTTGCGGGCCCACGCCGCCTTGCCTTTCTATCTCTTCGAAATGGCGTGCTTTCGCGAAACTTCGGCAAGTCGCCGGCGTTCAATGGCTAGTCGGTTACTGCGTGGTGTGAGTCCCAAAATGCTGAGAGAAACACCCAAATGGTGAACGTTTCGAGTTTCAACCGTCGCCGTCGCCCCGCCTACCAGCCACCTACGAGCGGCAGAGAGGGCAGGCGATCGCAGGTCAACTGGAAGAAGGTCTCCGTTCAGCTGCTCGCGGCACTGGCAGTCCTGGCACTACTGGTGACCGGCGGTCTCTGGGCAGCGGGTGTCTTTTCTGACCCTCCAGAGGTTCGAGCTGTCCGGGCGGCTGTCGACAAGCAGGTCGCCCAGTACAACCAGATCGCTCAGGGCAACGGGAGCTTCTCCAACGCAGGCTCTGACTTCGGCTCGATGTTCGGCATGATGCGGGAGATGCCCGAGGGCTACCGCGATCAGGTTCGCAGTGAAATGGGGCGGCTATTCGAAGCTCGTGAGCGAGCTGAGATTGGCTCCTTCTTCAACATGCCCGCAGACCAGCGGATGGCCGAGCTCGACCGTCGCATCCAGGCGGAACAGGCACAGCGGGAAGCACGTCGCCAAGAGTGGGCCCAGCGGCAAGCCTCCGGTGATCAGCAGCGTGGCCCCCGTGGTGGCGACGCTGGTGGCCGCGGTGGCCCACCGAGTGGTGGACAGGCCAGCGGTGGCACATCCGGTGGGCGACCAGGTGGCGGCGACCGCGGCTGGGGCCGAGGCTCTTCCACCGAAGAGCAGCGGAACGAACGCAGCAAGCAACGGCTCGACAACAGTTCGCCCCAGGCCCGTGCACAACGCGATGAGTATCGCCGTTTGATGCGAGAGCGGCGTGAGAAACTCGGTCTGTCCGGTGGCCGTCGTTGGTGACGACCACCGGAACATGACCGACTGCATGCCGGTGCACTGCATGCCAGCGTATTGGCCCGGCCATGCCTGTGCCGTGCGGCCCTTACTTCTTCTTCTTCTTGGGGCCAGCCTTCATCGCATCGCTGAACTCTTTGAGTGACACCGTGCCATTACCGTCGGCGTCAATCTTCTTGAACCGCTGATCCGCCTTGGCGACAGCTGGTTCCTTCATGCCGGCCTTGAACTCGTCGAGCGTCAGCTTGCCATCGCCGTCAGCATCCTTGCGGCTAAAGATCTTCGCGGGATCCCGCGGCTTCTGCTCCTTCTCGGCGGCCGAGAGCGGCAGGGCAGCAACGCCAATCAGGCTGGCGGTCAACACGAAACACGAAACACGACGAATCGATCGCATCGTTCGTTCCCCCAAGATAAACTTTCGCCCACGTGTTTCGCCCCAGAGGCGAACACGGCGAGAGCACTCGGGGATTGTAAACGTCTACAAGGGGAAAAGCATGCGGCGACCTTCGATGCGTCAGGTGGTGGAGTGGGTGTGTGGGCATGGGGCCGTGTTTGGACGCGGAGCAGTGTGTGTCGCTGCAGTGACCGTCATGCTTGCCGTCGCCACTACGCATGCTGCTGAGCCTGTGGCTGGGCTCAGCCCCACGGTCGGCTCGATCGAGCGGCTCGATCCACGGCTCGATGCGATCATCCCGGTCGACGCCACGATCGACGTCTTGGCGATGGGCTTTGCCTGGTCGGAAGGTCCTGTCTGGGTTCCCTCGGCAAGCCACGTGCTCTTTAGCGACATCCCAAACAATCGGGTGCATCGCTGGCACGACAAGGAAGGGCTCTCGATCTACATGGAGCCTGCGGGCTTCACCGGCCCCAACGAATATGGCAAGGAGCGGGGCTCCAACGGGCTTGGCATCGACGCCGAAGGCCGGATCCTCTTCTGCGAGCATGGCGACCGCCGCATCAGCCGGCTCGACACGGATGGCGGCAAGCGAACCCTCGCCGACGCCTACCAGGGCAAGCGGTTCAACAGCCCCAACGACCTCGCCGTGCACTCCTCGGGAGCGATCTACTTCACCGACCCACCCTATGGCCTGCCGCAGGGTGCGAACGATCCCCGTCGCGAACTCGACTTCTGCGGCGTCTACCGTCTTGGTGTGGATGGAGAGGTGACGCTGCTGTGTGACACGATGACACGTCCCAACGGCATCGGCTTCTCGCCTGATGAGAAGACGCTTTACGTCGCCCAGTCGGATCCAGCCGAGCCGATCTGGAAGGCCTTTGCCGTTGCCGACGATGGCACAGTCGATGAAGGCCGGGTGTTCTTCGATGCCAGCCCGCTGTCGAAGAAGCGGCAGGGCCTGCCCGATGGCCTGGTCGTGGCTCCTGATGGCACACTGTTTGCGACCGGCCCCGGCGGCGTGCTCATTTTCACGCCAGAAGGTGATCACCTCGGCACCCTGCTGACTGGCCAGGCGACCGCCAACTGCACCCTCGGCGACAACGGCCGCTCGCTCTACATCACGGCAGATGCGCTGTTGTGTCGCGTGCGGCTTGTGGGGGAGAATCAGTAGCGGTTTCGCCCGCGATCCCCTCTCCTCGCTCAGTTTGCATGGTTCACTACGGTCTTGCGCTCTCGGGTGGTGGCTTCCGCGCTACGCTCTTTCATCTCGGTGTGATCCGCTACATGCGGGACGCGGGGGCGCTGGAGATGGTCAGCGACATCGCCTCGGTGTCGGGGGGCAGCATTCTCGCGGCGCACCTGGTGCTCAACTGGGACCGCTACACCGGCAGCGATGAGGAGTTTGCCGAGGCGGCGGCTGAGGTCGTTCGCTTTGTGCAGTTTGACGTTCGCAACCACATTGTGCGGCGGCTGCCGCTGCAGCTGGTCGTTCGCTGGCTGGCCAAGCTCAGCCGCTGGGAGAACCAGCGGCTCACGCCCAATGCGCTGCTTGAGGACTACTACAAGGAGTTTCTCTACGGCGACCGCCGGCTATTTGAACTGCCTGAGAAGCCCGGCTTGCACATCCTCACCACCAACGTCAGCGACGGCGTGCTCTCCGTCTTCAATCGCGAAGGCCTGTTTATCGAGCGGCGTGACGAGGAGCGGGTCGGAGAGCACGACCGCTTTCAGCATATTCCCGGCAAGATGGCGAGCATTGCCAAGGTGGTGGCGGCATCAAGCGCCTTCCCGGGCTTCTTTCCACCGGTCACAATCACGGCCGACGACCTTGGCGTACGCGAAGGCAACTTTCCTGATGAGTCGTTCACCGATGGCGGCGTCTACGACAACCTCGGCACCCGGGCTTTCGCCTGGCTAGCCGAGCACCATGGCCAGCCCTACGACCGCGTGATCGTCAGCGATGCCGGCAAGCCGTTTCAGATTCTCGGTGGTGAGACGCTTGGCTTCGTCGCTCAGTCGATCCGTGCCTCCGACATTCTCTGGGACCGTGTCTGGCAGCTGGAGCGGGAAAACTTCGGTGACCAAAACGGTTACCACTTCGTGCCGGTCACGCACATTGTCGATCCTGAACAGGATCCGAACTGCCTGCATCCAGTCGTACAGACGGAGGTGTCATCGATCCGCACCGACCTCGACGCCTTCAGCGACCTGGAAATCAACGCCCTCGTTGAGCATGGCTACGAAGTCACCCGCAGCATTCAACGACACCTTGGCGAGCGGGCGCTGAAGAAGCTTTTCGAGGGCCGTCCGTGGGAACCGTTGCCCGGCAGGTCGTCGCTCGCCGAGGCAGTTGGCGACCCCGGCGAAACAGCTGTGCCTGCCGAAGGCGTGAAGAAAACCGCGCGGCTGGCCGGCACAAGCACACCTGTTCGGATTGCCGAGCAGCTCCGCAAATCGAGTGAGCGACGGGTCTGGACCACGCTGCTCGACTTCCGCGACTGGCCGACCTACCTCTACCTCGTGATCGCGATCATTCTGTTTGTCGTGCTGCCGGTGCGGTTCTACCGCATCCATCGCCATGCCGCCTTGCTCACCAGCGTGATCAACTCCATTGCCGCCGGCGACCCGGACATCCGGCTCGTGCTCGACCTCGTGGAGAGCAACCCGATGGCGGGCTGGAGCCGCTATGAGGTGAAAGAGGCGGCAGAGCCCACGGCGTCCGACTTCAGCGGCGTCGACATCCTCTCGCGGAGCCGGATCCTCGACCTGCGTGAACTCGACTTCTCGGCAGGCGGCACGCTCTCCAGCGGACGCCTCCACACCCGCGATCGGATTTCGCTGAAGTTCACCGAGGAGGCCAAGAAAGGCCGACCGCTGGTGCTGCGGAGCTACCTGCCGATCACCAATGTGGAGTTTCGCCATCCGGCCGACCAGCCTCCGGTTGAGGTTCGCAAAGTGAGTGAGGCCGATGTCAACGGCAAACAGCACACGGTCTACGAGTTTCACATCGATCTCTCCAAGCAGCCGGTCGAGACATCGGTCACGATCGAGATCGGGGCCTCGCTGGAGTTTGAGGAGGCGATACCCGGCCGGATCCCCTACTACCTCGAACAGCAGACCGAGTTGATCACCGTCTGGATGCTCTTCCCCGAGAACCATCCCTACCGCACCTACAAGCTCGTGCGGTATCCGATGGAGGGCGACGCGGCCCCCGAGCCAGTCCCTTCCCGCTACACGATCGACCATCCCTACGGCTCGCTCTTGGGCTGGTCGGCGATCAACCCCCGCGCCGGCATGGTCTACGAGTGCCGCTGGACGGGCGACTGAATCCGAGCCGTGGAAAGGCCATCGCGAGCCACGCGCTCAAACCGGGCTGCCGGGCCCCATCAAAAGTTGCAGCAGTCCCCGGGTCCACTCACTCCGCCTCAAGCCTGCTGCGGGCCTCGCGGATCCGCTGCTCGTCTTCGTCGCTGACGGTTGGCCAGGAGAGGCGGAGATCGGCGATCGTTCCGGCGAGCACCGTGGCCACCACCGCTCGGCTGACCCACTTGTGATCGGCAGGCACCACATACCATGGCGCGTGGCTGGTGCTCGTGGCGGTGATCGCCGATTCGTAGGCCGCCATGTAGGCATCCCAGTGCTGCCGCTCGGCAATGTCGGCGGCCGAAAACTTCCAGTGCTTGTCCGGCTCGTCGATCCGGTCGAGAAATCGCCGCTTCTGCTCCTCTTTGGAGACATGCAGGAAGAACTTCACGATCCGCGTGCCATTACGGGCGAGGTGCCGCTCGAAGGCATTGATGTCGTCGAAGCGGTCAAGCCAGGTGCGTTCGCTCGCGGTCACCCCCGGCACTCGCTGGGCGGCAAGCAGATGCGGATGCACCCGCACGATCAGCACCTCTTCGTAGTAGGAGCGGTTGAAGATGCCGATCCGTCCTCGCTCCGGCAGCCGCTTCATGCACCGCCAGAGGAAGGTGTGGTCGAGGTCTTCGGCGGAGGGATGCTTGAAACTCGTGACCTCGACACCCTGCGGATTGACTCCGCTCATCACATGCTTGATCGCGCCGTCTTTGCCGGCGGCGTCCATCGCCTGAAAGATTGCCAGCACGCTCCAGGAGTCGTCGGCCCAGAGCATCTCCTGCTGACGAGTGAGCTCGGCAACGCCATCCTCCAGAATCTCCTCGGCCTTCTTGCGACGGTCTTTCTCGGAGTGGCTGTCATCACCTGCCCAGGCCGTATCGCGAGTTCCCAGCCCAGCCGCCTCCCCCGGCCGCACCCGAAAGAGTTCATTCACCGTGTCAAAGTCACTCGCTATCGGCATGTCGTCCCTCGCATGTTGGCTCTGAGAGAATCGGTTTGTGCGGCGTGCGGTTCTCTACAAACGACGCCCACACAAGGCCGTGCAACAACCGCTACTCGTAATGGCTCCACAGGCGGAGAACTTTGACGGTCTTCTCGGCAACCAAGACCTGGTAGACCAGACGATGCTGAATGTTGATCCTTCGCGAGCAGGCTCCCTTTAAATCGCCCACCAGCCGTTCAAAGGGTGGCGGACTTCGAAATGGATCTTCGGCGAGCACGGCCAAGAGAGCCTCTGCCTTGGGCCGAAGACCAGCCGATGCCAGCTTGCGGGCGTCTTTTTGCGCCTGCTTGGTAAACACGACCTGCCAGCTCACCAGCCTGGCTCCTGGCTGCACTCCTCAACGGGCGTCGCCATCCCCTCTCGAACCGAGTCTCGCATGCCGGGAATAGAAACGAGGTGAAGCGTTTCCTGGATCGCTTCCCAATCTTCTGCTGAGACCAGCACGGCGTTGTGCCTCTCACCAGAGATCAGGAGCGGCTCATGCGTGGCCGCTGCCTCGTCGATCAACTGTTGGAGATTGTCGCGGGCGTCATTTGCTGATACCGGCGTCATGCGATCGGCTCCTCAGTGCTCGTGGCCTTTGTTCACATACGTTCATCATACCACGCCTGATGAGCCCGACTCTCCCTTCGGCTGGCCGCTGGCTTCCCTGCGACGGTATAACCGCGGGCTCGTCAGCTCAGCCAGGCTTGGGACACTCCAGAGGGACGTTGTCATGCGGCGATCGCTCAACAGGCTCGTGCAACTCGTGGTCATGGTAGTGATCTCATGCAGCTGGCTGACGAGCCCGCAGCTCGCCGCAACCGCTGAAACCGCAACCACATCGATGCCTGCCGCAACAGCCCCCGCAAACGAGATTCGTGTGGCCGCGACCTTTGCCGCGACCGACTCGCTCGCGGCCATGCCTTCTGATGCACGCGCCGATGCCCAGGCCTGCCTCGAAGGGCTCTGCTGGACGCCAGGCTCGTTTGAAGTCGAGATCCAGAAGCCCTGGAAAGAAGGAGCCGGTGACTTCTGTGTCTGCTTCCCCACACCGCGGCCAGTGGGCCATGGCAGCAACGACACCGTCGCGATGGAATGGTACGTCGCTCGCGACGAGGTGGGTGAGCCGCTGCTCGCTCCAGCCTGCGTCGTGGTGCATGAGTCGGGCCGCGGCATGGATGTGGGCCGACTGATCGCCCGCAGCCTCAATGCCCACGGCATCCACACCTTCATGATTCATCT
>Ga0181607_10001178_pt1 | contig 23482 bp, 27 predicted proteins | sample 041ome_9_FD_132420 | JGI IMG/M metagenome (GOLD analysis project Ga0181607, IMG submission 132420) | Coastal salt marsh microbial communities from the Groves Creek Marsh, Skidaway Island, Georgia - 041413US metaG (megahit assembly) | ecosystem: Environmental > Aquatic > Marine > Intertidal zone...
TTAGGTATAAATTTTACACTATCATTTACTATATGGTCATCCCATATGATCTTATTTGTTGGTTGCGCGGCAAAATTGCCCTCGTTTAATTTTATAAAATGAAATGGTTTATAAAACTTTGGGTCTTCTGCGCGATCTGATCCGTAAGGTTCTAAGGTAAACATGTATTGACCATGATGAAATTGTTTATTTCCATCAAAAAACTTACAATTCATATATTTGAGGTAATCGTATTCAATAACGCTATTGGAGTAGCTGAATGAGTCGTAAGTCATTAAAAATGATAAATCTCTTTGTGGAGCTTCCTTGAGCCAACAAAAGGCATGTAAGGGTAGCTTTGTGTATACTGCACCATTTTCAATCATAGCTACAAATGTCATAGCTTGATTTTTAATTGTGTGAACACCAAAAATTACACAATTTAAGTGATCAGGTATATCTTCAGAATTAGAGACAAATTCTCTCCTTAAAAAACATTTGATTGCTGGTGTATTATTGCAAAGTTCCACATGTTATTTTACACTAAATAACTTAGGCCTTTTATACATATATGAATCTTTTCTATTTTCCCAATTGGGAATTGCTGAGTGAGGTATATCTGCGGAAATTTGAATCATATTTTCTATAATATATTTGACCCGCCTGTCTTCACCATATAAATCTGTTAATGTTTGATGAAGTGTAAAGTATTTCAAGTGTTTATTATTTTTGAATTCAGTGATAAGCTTAGTTTTCCATTTCTCTATAATATAGTGATTAGGTTTGTCTACACATATAAACCAACTGACGGTTTCGCGATGTCCCATCTTGAAGCTCACCCGTCTAGGGAAAAATCTATATGTAAAAAAACCAGTATTATTTACAATTTTATCATAAAAATCAGAAAGAGGTATCATTGGATAGGCGGAAGCATCCACCCAAACCCCTCCATACTTTTCTAATAAAAGTAACCTTAAGAGGTCAGACCGTGCCGCAAAACTTCTCCATGGGGAAATTTTGACTATATCAAAAAATTCAGGAATATAGTTAGAAATTGTTCTTTGCGACAAAACATTTACTTTCCAATCGGGGTTTAATTCCCTCCATCGTTTAATGCATTCGCGATTTAAAGGGGGAAGACTCGAGTCGCTTTCACCCTGAAACCAGCACATCCATATTGTTTTGTTCATATGTTGTATTACACATTTTTTAAACTTTAATAACAAGCATAGGTCTTATAGCTGGTGTATTATTGCAAAGCTCCACATATTACGTTACACTCAAATAACATATTGAGACAATGCATCTTCCAATGCTTCTTGCGCAGTTCTAATCGGAATATACTTTTCAATTTTTGATGTATCAAGAACACAATTTGAGCGAGGAGCAGTAACTTCTTGCATGAAATTATCTAGTTTACTGAAGAATTTGAACTTTTTATTTGGTTTTAAATGCTCTTTTATTAATTCAACCACTTCTTTAGTAGTAACGCTACCTTTATTTGTTACATTGTAAATTCCAAATGGAACGTTTTGCTCGATTAAATCAATAGTATATTTTGCGAAATCCGCACGATGAGAAAGGGAATTGCGCGCATCTAATAATTGATCGTAAGTCAATAATTTTGTTAAATAATTGCGTGGAGATTTAAATTCATCAAATGGTATACGTAATCTAAAAATATAACTATTTGGAGCATGTTGCTTCACAATTTTTTCTGCAAGAGCTTTTGTGCCACTATAAAAACTGCCATTTTGAAAATCGAAATTAGGCGCATCTTCTTCAGAGAAATCTTTTTCATATCCGCCATAAATACATCCCGAAGAAATATGAGTATATAAATATCCTTTATTTGCGCAAAGTTGCGAAAGCATTGCAGGAAATATTACATTACCTTCAACTGTATCTGCTTTATTTAGCTCGCAAGCATCCACATTTGGTTTACCAATATATCCCGCGCAATTGATGATAGAAACATTATGATGTTTGACTGTTTTTTTGTATACAGTATTTGATAGCCAATTATCAAAAATTTTCATATTTGTATAATCAACTTTAGAGCGACTGAGAGCCCAATGAGGTAAATCGCGTGACGTTAATTCTTTAGTTATAGCTTCTGCTATGTATCCGTTTTTTCCTAGTATAATGTACATAAAATCAGCTTCGCTTTTTTAGGGTTACATGATATCGATATGCACTCGCAGGATACCAAGAAGGAAGAGGTAAGATTTTGCAAGTGAAATTATTTTTTATCGCAAAATTTAAAAACATTTTTTTTGATAAATATAATTGATCTAAAGCCATATTAGGATCTGTTTTCTCTCGATTCTTAAGCGATTCCTTGCGAACATTTTTAGATTTTATTTGATTTTCTAAATCGTTGACCTCGCCAAGTATAATAAGACCTTTACTTGACAATATCGAGGTCATTTTTTCTAAAACCGACTGGATTTCACTCTCTGAGTTAAAATACAATAAAGCTCCAAAGCTAAATATCACATCGTACTTTTTATAATTTAAAACTTTTAGCCAATCTTCGATTGGGGAATTCATGTCTAGGACATTAAAATCTACAGATTGATTTTTTTCTCGAGCTGCATTGATTAAATTTTCAGAATAATCCAAACCTTCAATTTCTAAATTTGAAAACTCAGCTTGTAATGCAGAAATGAAAGCTCCAGAACCACAGCCAAATTCAACGGTTTTTAAATTCGGTTCTCGCAAAAAATTTTCATTTTCAGATAAACAAGAATATGCAATTTCTCTATATTCTTTTTCGCTATTTAAATCCCAACCATCTAGTACATGTTGATCTTCTGTTTTATTTAGGCCTTTTTTTTGCCATATTTTTAACCAGTTTTGACTTCTCATATTTTGTATTGTTTTAAAGCTTGAATTAATTTTTGATTATCCTCGAAATCTCTGACGGCAACTCTAATATATTGATCAAAATCGCCGCATTTTCTCGAGCAATCTTTTATTAAAATTTTATGTTTGGAATATAAAAAAACAGCTAAGTCTAAAGCATTTGTATTGTTCAATGTGCAAAGTAAATAATTAGCTTCAGATGGATAGCATTCAATATAAGAAATTTTATTTAATTCTTTGCGTAGTAGTAGTCTGGATTTAATTAGATTATTACAGCTGGATATATATGCTTTTTTATATTTCTCGATGATTTCCATAAAAAATTCCGAAAAAGAATTAATATTCCAAATTGGAATTTTAGATTTTACTTTTTTTACTAAATCAGTATTAGAACTTACTAGAAAACCCAATCGCAAACCCCCAATGCCATAACTCTTGCCAATACTTTTAATAATAATTAAATTAGGATAATTATTTATAGTATCTAAATCGCATACAGACTCTTTGACTCCAAATTCGTTGAAATCCAAGAAAGATTCATCTAAAATTAAGGTTTGATTTTTCGTTTTGAACACATCTAATATATAAAGAATATCACTTCGAGATATAAAATTTCCAGAAGGATTGTCTGGATTGATTAATATAAAACCATCTTTATCTTTTGATAAGGCAAGAATATCTTGTTTTTCATAACGAAAACCTTTATTTTTAGGAAATTCGGTTGTAAGGTTTTTAAAAACAGAGGTGTATTCTTCAAAAGTGGGTTTAAACAAAGCGAAGTTGCCACCTAATACCCGTGGTAATGTTTTTATTAACTCGGCAGAACCATTGCCAACAACAATTTGATCAGGCTCAATATTGAGCATTTTGGCCCCCAATATACATTGAGAGTCTTGCCCAGAAGGGTAAGAGCCCATTAGTTGAGAGGAATAAAATTTAAATTCATCATTAAAATTTTGATTGGGAAAAAACGGGTTTACCAAAAAACAGAAATCAATTAATCCACTGTACCTCCAGTACCCACCATATCTTTTAGAAAGAAGATTATACTGGGTCACTGGGTCTGAGAAAAGAACTTCAGCGTTAGCCAAATCTTCTGCCGTGTCAATTTCATACCACGAATTATCTTGTAATACGAAAGCTCCTAAGCGCTTATTTCTTATCAAAGCTAAAACCCGCAAGACTTCTTCGTAGTACTCGCTCATTCCTATCGTGTTGCAATAAGCTTTCAAAAAGGGGTAATAAGCATTTTGAAAAAAGGTTTTAGAGAATTTATAAATATTAACAGTTTTGTAATACTGTAATAAATCTTTAAATTTAAATTCTGATTTTGGTATAAAAGAGCGAATACAATCTGAATCATCAAGTGTTACTACGGTTCCGTCATGCCAATTTTTAAACTTGTCTACCACGGCTAAATCTTCCCTAGGGTCATTTAATACAGATTGTAAAATATCAGAGTCGTAAATTAAATCGCTCTCTAATAATAAGGTGTCATCTTGGAGTAAAACATGGCTGGCGATAAACAGTGAATATATATTGTTCGTACAATAGTAATCTTCGTTGTGAATGAATTGAATATCTTGATGTGGGAATTTTGATTTAACATGCGACCTTAAACCTGCAGACTTAAAACCGTCGACGATAAAGATTTTTTTTATTCCAGCATTTATTATAGCTCGTAAAGATCTTTCAATCAAAGTCTCTCCGCAAACTTCGACCATGCATTTAGTTTGTTCTTTAGTTAATGAACCTAAGCGGGTACCACTACCAGCCGCTAATATTAATGCTTGCATGAAACTATTATAAACAATTTCTTTATTCTAGTCAATACTTTTTAAAATTTTCTCCAAATTATGGTTGCCGTATGCTCCGCTGGTATTAAAATTTTTTAAGAAATTGAAATCAATAAGCTTTACATTGTAGCTTTCTTATAAAAACTAGACATTGCCTTGCCGACATAACCATAACCTATTACACCTACTTTTTTCATAGAAAATTCAGGAATTTATTGACACTAATTAAATTTAACCACTCTTCCCTATTCTTATCTAAATTTTCATAAGTTAATTCTTGACCCTGCAAATCTAATAATTTTTGCGAACCTTTTTGTATAACCCCGCAGCCATAATCTGTATCTACAACAAACATGTTGATATTTGGATTTGTGGATCTAATTTTAACCCAAGCTTTCCAGCAATCACCAGTCCATTCGGGCTGTATGCGTGGGACAATTTGCATATTTTTTGATGTAGGGCTCATATCATGACAAACAATAAACCCGTTATCATTTAAAGCGTTTAATGAATTATTAATATCTCTTTCTACATACCCCGATTCATGCATGCCATCAATAAAAATAACATCAAAGGTTTCTTTGTTTTGTTCAAAGAATTGATCAGATGTCATTTCGTGTGTTGGTCGGATTGAACATCGAGAGCCTTTTTCAAAAACAAAATTACCGAATTGTGGGTCGATTCCATATTTTTTAGGACACTTTATACTTTTAAAGATATATCCAGAACCTAAACCTATTTCAACATATGATTCTGCATTGATTTTGTTTATTAGTTTTTGTATTAAATCTTGTCTTTTCATAAAAAATATTTCAAGAACATTTGTAATGAACTTTTTGTGAACAATTCGTAGTTAATATGATATGTTTATACATATAAGGCATCTTAATTTTTACACTTAAAATGTAGTTTTAAGAAATTTTAATTTTTGTATTTAGATGATGCATCTTCTAAAGATTATTCAACTGTTCTAGTTAATACTTTTTAAAATTTTCTCCAAAAGCTGTTCGCTGATTACATTATAATAAAGCCAAACGCCGTCCAGGCTTCTTTTAAAGCTCTTTTGAGGAATTTTAATTTTAGGGTTGGAGCCCAGACCTAGAGAAAAAATATTGCTGAAAGTTTTGTTGCCAATGATTAGTTCAAAATTCTTGTTGCTACCTACGGATTGTTTATACAGACGACCGTTGATTTTAGGCAACTTTTTATAATACCCCCAACAAGGAACTATGATATCAAAACCAGCACAAGAAATAGGGGTGCGATGGATTTTTTGTATACCATATTTATCTAAATTTAAATAGATTTTTTTGGAATTTTCACGTAAACCATCAAATCGATTAACGGTTTGAGTTTCAGTGCAAATATCTTCTTCATTAAATTTAAAGTTACGATTTAAACAAGCTTCACGAGAATTAAAAAAAACTTTAAAATCATTCCTGCAAAGTAAAGAAATATTCTCGGGGTTTACGCCTTTGGACATTAATGCATCTACCACAGATAAACTAGAGTGAGAAGAGCCAATAATGCCTATTTTCTTATCAAGAAAATTTTTAAAATCAACTCGGTTGGTAAAAATTAGATGGGGTAAAATACATTTACTTATGTTACCTATTAATAAATCGTCCGTGTCTTGAGCTATTAGCTGATCAATGTCTTGTTGGGCCCCCATGCTAATCACGCAAGTTTTTGATAAACGAGTGCCAATCTTAATTCCTGACGAAGCATGGGATATATTTTTAACTTTAAAATTAAATTTAATATCAATATTGTCTAATTTATTTAGATGTTCTAAAAAAACACCAACTAAAGATTTAATAATCTTATTGTAATCGCTCAGGTTGATATAACTGTCCAAATTATAAATCTTGTCAACCTCACTTAAAACCTCATCAAACATCTCAATTCTAAAAGGTTCAAGCAACGACTTTAAGGTGGAGTTGCTATTTACATTTTTATAATTTAAAGAATCAAGGCAAGGGGAAGAGCCTTCTTCGCATATCAAAATGCGATACCCGCCAATGAGTTTTCGATTATATAAATATAATAAAAAACAAAACGAAGAAATACCAAAGCCTAAAATTGAAATATCATAAATCTTACCGCGAGGAGAATGTAACATGTTTAAAACTTATTTTAGCGTGTTTCACTAGCCTTGCTTTTCGTCTCCCTGCCTCCAGTTTGAGCACCATTTGTAACTTTGAACACTGACCACTTTTTCTCGATCTTGAGGCTGTAAGTAATTTACAGCTGTACGCAAATTTGTCTGAAGGGTGTCTATCAGGGCATAAAGATCTGCAATTTGCTTATCTTTTTTAATTAATTCAAACTGAGTTTGTTGTGAAGAATTCATGGTTAATACTGATTATTATAAGTAATGTAGTAATTTTTTAAACAAAAAAAGATCTGTCTTCAGGAGTCAAAGAAAAGCGAGGGACTGAACGGTCTTTAAAGTGAAAGTTGTCACTAACATCACCCGTAGAAAAATAATTTTGTTTGTAGCGGCGAGATAAACTTGTGATACTACAAAGGGGGGCATTAATAAATGTCTTACCAAAAGGCTGTTTGCAAACCGTTTTGTGATCATCCTTGTGGAGATGCCCTCTTGCAACAGAGGTCCAGTAATCTCCATCAGAAATCATTTTAAAACAATCTATTAAACCAAAATGACAATGCTGGCATTCCGTTTGAGAATCTTGAGGTAAAATTTTGCCTGTATGAACATGCTTCATCCAGCCCCCGTTATACTTAAATTTTAAACCGTTTTCTTCGAGAAGAGGTTTTATGGATAAAAGGTTTTCCCAGTCTTTTTCTAAAAACATCAAGTCGATGTCGTCATCCCAAGGTATTATCCCACCATGGCGGTGAAGACCTATATCCGTACCCCCTTCCGCAAAATAATTGATATTAAACTCGCTGATGATTTGGCAAAAAATATCAAAATCTTTATAGCTTTGTCTAGCAGCTGCTTTTTTCTTTTCAACAATATGTTTGTATAAATGAAAATTAGAGCTGGCCTCGAAATAATTTTTAAAAGGTTTTTTGCAAAAAACAGAGTATTTTTCTTGATTCTGATAGTCAGCTAAAATTTCAAAACCAGTATTTATTAAAGACTCTTTAGTGGGTGCAGATTTAGAGTTCAAACACTCCGACAGAAAAAAACCACCAGGTTTTAAATTATTAAATATAAGTTGAAAAAAATCTACAGAGCTACCATCAAAATTAAAATCTTCAACAAAAATTAAATCTAATAAAGTTTGCAGCTTATATTCGGTGAGATGATCAAATAAAGAACCGTCGATAAAAGAAATCGAATCAATATCCAGTGGATGTAATGGGCGAACAACGTTGCAATGAAAGTTTTTTTTCGTAAAAAACCTACTGGCAGATAAATCAGACGAATCCGAAATTAACATATTCATGGTGACCCCCCGAGCGTAAAACTCAAACAAATGGTCTTCAAAAACTTTTTGAAAAAACGTCATGAGTTATTTTGAGTCGCGCCAAGCTAAAATTGGAAATCGAGAACATTGATGGTTTTTGCGCCCCAGTAGGTCAGAGTGATGCAACCAAGAGTCAGCAGAAAAAGGGTTTTCGTGTAACAAGCCAGCTAATAAAGAAAAAGTGCTACAAGAAGAAATGAAGTTTTTACCAGAAATCATGTTAAATAAATCAAAGTCTTCGTCTGAGCTACCCAGAATATAATCAGAATAATTGTCGACTTGTAAATTTGATTCTTTGAGAATGGTGAGGCATATTGCGTAGTCAATATCAGAAAAAACGGTAGAAGATAAGAAGACTGGACATTCAAATTTACTTAAACAAAAATTCACCAATTGTACTCCATCTTCAATACTTAAATATTGCTGAGGAATAGTTGTTCTGAATTTGTTATTCCAAGTGATTTCTTTGGTAGAAGGGTTGAAATCAGTAAGTAGATCATTTAATCTTAAGTGTATAACAGTAGCATTTTGAGTCTTTAAGGATTTTTGTCCGCCACCATATGCATCAAAATAGATTTGACGAACTTCATGAAATGTAGAAGAATCAAAAAATAACTCAGGAAATGTTTTATTATATTTGTTAAATAAATGTTTGCACGTAATTCTTGGAGACCATGACTTATTAGTAATTGATTCTAGAGCGGTTCCTGGCGAAGCTTTAGAGGTATGCAGAGTGTTGGATACTAAAAATTGATGCATAATCATGCGGTCTAAACCACGCTTTTTGCAGTTACCGCTGCAATTATGAAACAACTGATAAGACTCTAGTCGAGATTTAAAAACATTAACAAGAAAAGGCACTGCATTAGATCCATATCTGTCAACCCTAGTGTGAATAACATTCATTTTGAATTATTTTAGAATAAATTTATTTATATAATATTATATTATAATACACATATATAAATATGAAATTCCCAGAATATTATTCTCATTACTTATCGTTGCATAAAAATAAAGCATGTAGGGCACTCCATTATATAGGGCAATGGGCAACTATAGCATTTATAGTACTAATAGTTAAATACGAAATTTGGTTATTAGTTCCTCTAGTGCCATTTGTGGTATACCCATTTGCATGGAGCGGGCATTTCTTTTTTGAAAGAAATAAACCAGCAGCATTCAAAAACCCATGGAAAGCTAAATTAGCAGACTGGTGCATGTTTTTTGAAATATCAATTGGTAGAATCAAGATTTTTTAAGAAAATTTTAAACGCCAGGTTTTTACATGCTTTTTAAGCTGAGATAAAGAAATTAAAGAAATAACATCTTTTCGACCAGCCCGAGAATAAAGTTTATAATAAGAATCTTTGCTGAATTTGACAAACTCTTTACTAATAGAAGATTGGCAGTAATGAAGTAAATCCAACCTACTAACTATCAAAAAGTGGTCTAGCTGCTCAAAGGCTATATAGTTAGCACTACCATGTAACCAACCTTTCTGACCTCTTACATTTTTAAATTCAACCCAAGTGTAGTCTGTAGAGAATTCAACGTTAGATCGAGAAATACGTTTCAAACCTTTTACATCCACAAAGCTAGAGTTTACTTTAAAATCCCAATGTTCGTGCATGTCTGAGTTTCGGTCCGATTTTAATACATTAAAACCGAGAGAGATACATGCATCTCTAAACCTTAATTCAGCAGTATTCAATTAAAAAGAGAAGTTAGATGCTGTTTGCAAATCATCAATCTTAATAGAGCGATTGCTGGTCGCAAAGGGGTAGATCCATCCCGCCCCAGAATGTATTTCGGCATTCTCAGGAGGAGAATCTAACGGAAGGTTCAAGGCTTTGGCGAGAGTGGCAATTTCTCCAGGCTTTAATTTTGCTCGTTCGCCATTAATCCAAATGACATAAGGATAAAAACCGCCAATATTTAGAGGCCGAGGAATGGGGTTTATTTGTATTTCAAGAGGTTCGATATTAGGAGGCGGTGGAATCTTTGAATTTTTTATATGAGGCGGCAAAGAAGGGGGAGGAGAGAATGATTTAATGTTTAAAGTAGAACTTATTTGAGAAATCGGGGAATAACTCCAAGAGCTGACTAATAAAGCCAATAAAAAAAGAATTAAGAAAGAGTATTTCATGATTCATATAAAATAATAATTAAAAAAGCAATTATTAATAAAATCGTCCCCCAATTGTATTTAGAGAAATTAGTGATAAGGCTTAACATCTCCATTTTGTAGTATTTTTTTATCTTCATAGGGAGCTACAAGCCTACGATATAATTCTAACTTAGCGCATTCCATTGCTCCAATGATATCATTGCTAGTTTGGTAATTAAAATCATTTTGCTCGATATAAATTGATATAAGCTGATTTAAGGCATAATTAAATTGACCAGCAGTAGTAATTAAATTATCTTGATCGACACGTAGTTTTTCTGATTGAGGTATATAAGGCATAATGTTTACAGTTATATTAAAATTAAAATATAAAAAATCTAGAAATATATTTATAGTCCACTATAAGTCAATGTCTTCACATTTTTTTTTAAGAAAAAGAATTTCTAGGTAAAGTGTTTAAAATAGAATATGACATTTTAGGTAAAAAAATTTCACCAATAACTTTGCGAATAAAATTTGGTTTGTAATCGTATTGATAAGAGCCGTCGGGTTGAAGATGGGCAAATTTATCTAGACAATCTTCTGGTAACCCACAAACACAAAGAAGCTCCCTAATCGAGAGGACTCGAGGGTCTTGAGGGTGTACATTGTTTTGACTAGAAATAGATCCATTAGTCATAGTGACTGTAGGAGCAGGTTTGTTCCAATGCATGCGTTTATATGTAGTCATGAATCCTTTTATTCTGCGACCATCTTTTTGGGGGTAATCTTTAATATTATTAAAAGCCGTTTCACCTTCTGGAGTAGCACTCATCCATTTTACATGATTTTTGTTGTGATTGGGTGCAAAATGCCAAGGAATCGAAGAGTGTTCTCCATTTTTTAAAGAAGGTAAATGAGAGATCGCATCTTGTAGAGTTAAGAGGCTTTGAAGAGGCTTAGGATGTTGCCACTTTCCATCTTTTGATATTAAACAAATAGATCTTTTTCTAGACTGAGCAGTTCCAAAATTTTTAGCATCAAGAACAGAGAAAGATGCATTAAAATCTTTTCTTAAATTCTGTTTTACAAAATCAGAAATTTGGACCACGGAGCCTTCATAATTAATAAATGTATGAGGCATATTAGGAACATTTTCAATTAGCATGTATTTAGCGCCAATAGTATTAAAAACTTCTAATGCGTAAACAATTAGTTTGTTTCTGATGTCATCAGGTTTTTTTAGGGCATTAGCACCACTCATTCCTTGGCAAGGAGGTGTTGCTACAACAAGATCGATGGGCTCATGATAAGTTAGACAGCTCTTTATTATCAAATCTCTCCATTTGAGGTGAGAAATATCCCCATGGATACAGCGGGTTTTGGGATGAAATTTACTATATAAAGCACATCTTTCAGAGATAATTTCATTGGCGAATACAACATCAATACCCAAATTTTTGAAATAAAATTCACCAAAACCAACATTTGAAAACAAAGATAAAGCCTGCATATAGACCAATAATCTACCACAAAAAAGAAAAAAAGTCAATAACTTTCTATTTCAAGCTTTGTTTGTTTCATGTCTTCGATTAAATTATTGGTAATTTCTTGTAAGGATTGTAAAAGATTATCGTCTACTTGATATTCTTTTGGAATATAATCCGCATCTTGAGAATAATCAATAATTTGAGATAAGCAAAGATTTTGTTTTTGATATAAATGTATTAAGGAATGAATATTAGCTAGACATTTATCTTTTAATGTGCCCTTTTTGTATTCGACTCGAGAAAGTTGAGCTAAATCTCGTATGTGTACATTTTCAATGCGAGAGACTTCGGAACTATAAAAATTAAAAGAATCCCAGAGTAAATCCAGGTCGGATTTCATGAACCGCAGGTAGATTGAAATAACAAACCTTGATAATGGAAATCAACCTCATTTTTAGAAACAAGAGAGGCCGAGCCGAAGTCGCATAAAACATTGATGTCAAAAAAACCAGTAAAGTAAGTGACAAAATGATTAACCCCGTCAATATTGCGAGAGCCCGAAAGTTTTAAGCCATCTCCAGAAAATTGAATACAAGGGGTGTTAGAGATTACAGCAAAGTAATCCCAATTATTGGCGATCACTTGATAAGCCCCAAGACCAAGACCGATAGATTCTAAAGGTGAAGAGTTGACAACAAGATCGAGAGAGTCATTGATGGATAAAGTAGAATCCGTAGATAAGCAAGGAGCTTTAGCGCCGCCCGAATCTAATCGGCGAACAACCCCACCCCCACGAGTTTCGGTTTCTGTAGCAGTTTTAGTAGCTGTTGGTGTGATCTGAGCTGTAGCAGTGTCGGTTGGAGCTGTACCTGTTGGTGTGATCGGAGCTGTACCTGTTGGTGTGATCGGAGCTGTAGCTGTTGGTGTGATCGGATCTGTAGCTGTTGGTGTGATCGAAGCTGTAGCTGTTGGTGTGATCGAAGCTGTAGCACTTGGAGTAGGTGGTGTACTTGGAGTAACTGTTGGTGGAGTTGGAGTACTTGGAGTAGGTGGTGTACTTGGAGTAACTGTTGGTGGAGTTGGAGTACTTGGAGTAGGTGGTGTACTTGGAGTAGGTGGTGTACTTGGAGTAGGTGGTGTACTTGGAGTAGGTGGTGTACTTGGAGTAGGTGGTGTACTTGGAGTAGGTGGTGCACTTGGAGTAACTGTTGGACTCTCAGGAGGACAAGGGCCACCTGGGCAATTATCTTCTCCACAGCAAACAGTTGTGCCATCATCTAACTGTTTTGATGTACAATCAGTGTTGCAATTATTGTCGCAACCTGCATAGGTGCAGCCACTGCAATCAGTGCAGGGTAAACTAGATGGATCGCAATGATCATGAGCTGAAGGCCAAATATACGTGGAGCCTGCATTACAAGCTCCTGTACAACCAGGGCAACAACCCAGCTTTTTCACTGGGCCACCACAACCACAGTCGCCAAAACTAGCATTATTTGGATCATAGTCTGTATCGCAAGGATCGCTGCATCCAGGCTCTTCTTGAAAGTCTCCCTGAGCTTCAGTTGTGCATTCTCCGCAATTGTCTGTGTAGAGACAGTTTCCATTGGCATCACAATCACTACACAGAGGGAATGTGGCACTGCCAACATTTTTAGTAGCTGGGCAACTCCCCTTCTTCTTGCAACAACATTGTGGGTCAGGTTGAGTAGCCTGAGCGTTAAAACAGCAATCGTCCGCGTCCATGCAACCATATGTGGCATTCGCATTGGCACAACTAACCCATAGCGGGGCCCCGCATTTCCCTACATCTACATGGCATCCCCCGTTGCCATCGCACTCCGCCCCATTTATACCAAAGCATGCGACCGTGCAGTTAATATCGCAAGCAGCTGGGTCGGGATTTTGACAGGCTGCATAACCATTGCAATAATCTAGATTATCACAGCATTTGCATTCAAAGTTTGCAGTGTGATTAGCCTTAGGATCCCCAACTTTGAAACATTCTAAGCAGGCATCCCAATATTTACAGGTGCCATTTTCGCAGCCGCAGGCCATGTAATTGCTGTTTCCTACTGTGAGGCTCCCACATGTAACTTCATAATCTGCGATTCCCCCGCCGCAAACATCACAATCATCTATATACTCACAATTTCCAGCAATACACCCACAAAGATTTCCCCCCGCTGGGCCACCAGTAGCATCGCAAGCACATAGAGTTTGATCATGGCAATCTGCTTTGTCGTCATAATTACAATCTAATTGGTCCGTGCAACCCTTTTTTAAGCAGCATATATTAAAATCAGGATCTGATAATTCAAGGCAACACCCATCGGGATCACAATTAAATATGCATGTATCGTGATATTGACAAGGTGTTACGCAATCTGCAGAGCAACGCTTTCCATAAGTTGGGTCATCGGGGCACAAATCTTCTGGCTTCCCAGTACATTGGTCGGGGTCACTACAAGTGGCAGCGGGATCAAAATTGCAATCGTCAGGTTCTTGACAACCGCAATTTGGGGTCTCAGTCTCAGAGGGGCTAGGTTTAGGGACTAAACTAGAAATAAAAATATCTACAGAATGTTTTTCCATGAGGTATACAAGTTATACTTACACAAACTATACGAAAAAAATGTATAAATTTTTAATGTTTAAGAATCAAATTAAATCTTGGTAGGAGTTGACGTAGTTGAGATTCTTGCTCAGGTAACAAAGAATTTTTGCAGAAAATTAAAACATTCTGCTCGTAAAATTGAATTTGAGAAACAGAATCTTCGAGAGATAAACTTTTTACGGCATCTCGGATAGATTGTATTGAGCCAACGCCTTTTACGGCAAAAGGCCTATGCTGAATCATTTTGAAAGGACGATAGTAACGCCCGCATTTACACCGAGAGTAATCAAGCGAAAGATCCGCGTAGTCGCCATTTTGATAATTGATAAAAGGAGCAGCGATGTTCGTGAAGCATGTACTAATTAAAGATTGATCTTTCCTAGATTTAACATTCGCCAGCCCTTCGTGTAGATGATAGGTTCCATGTTCACAAGTAAAGAAGGTTACTCCTCCATCCCAACACCTCATGTGATCACAAAAGTGATTAATATTGCCACGACCCTTTAATAAAAGGAAATCTTCAGCACGAAGAGACTCCGTAGAATTAGTAAGTAAATGACAAAATTTATGTTTAAAATTAAACTTTTCAATATAAGTCCGAAGCATGTTGACAATAGAACCAGAAGATAGAACAACATCATAAAAACGCCCATCAAGAAGTTCGAGTAACTTTTCGTACCAAAGGTCTAATTCGGAGTGATAATCGGCAAAATTAAGAAAGGTTGTGGAAAAAGAAGAAGCGCCAAAGCTATTGAACATATTTCCAGGATGAAGATTATCAGTGTCTAGAAAGAAACTATCAAATTTAGTTTGACCAGGCCAGTTTAATAAGGATAAAACTTTTAAGTTTTCATCTGGCAGTAAATATTCTTTACGAATGATTTTAAACTCAGCCTCATCCTGAACAAAACTGAAATATTTTTTACAGTTAAAATAGTTAAAGTGTTTTCCTGTTGTGCTTCCGCTAGTATGCTGGTGAAGGATTTCGCTATCTTTGACCCTCAAAGACCTCCAGTCTTTGGTTGAGCCATAATCTAAGCGAGAGAAAACTTGATTAGGGTTTGATTTTAGATTTCGATAAATAAAACTATTGTTGATTGCAAAATCAGTAATTCCTTTGGTGAGTTTAAGTTTGATAGACTCAATAATTTCAGGCTTTTCAAAAAGAATATTTGATAAAACATTTTTTAAATAAAAATCTAATAAATCTTGATACGTAGAGAAAGAAAAATCCAGTAAAGCTTCAACAGCATTAGATCCACAATTTGGATTGATTTGTTTTTTAATATTAAAAGCTGGTTTGTAATCAGCAATGTTACTATATTCTATAAAAGATTCTTTCTGAAAATTAAATTCAGCAAATATTTTTTTAGGGATGTTTTCTGCTACCAGCTGATTTCTATCTAAAGAGTGATTGGATATCGCTTCGTTAATATCTCTACAATCAGACCAAGAATATAATTCGCTATCAGACGAAAAGGTTATGAACTTGGGGTTTTCAATAGGTTTGGATTTAACAGGTTTATTTATATAATTAAAACCTAATGCTCGAGCTCGAGAAATCAAGTCTGTATCTTGGTACGCCATCGGTAAAAAAGTTTCTTTATAACCAGCCAGCTTAATAAAGTCGTTTTTGTGCATACAAATTCTACCAAAAGTACCCGCATAACCTTTTTTCTGGCGCTGCATGTGTGTGGACATAGGCTTTTCTAGTACAGCCATATGCAATATAAAATTATCAATATATTTGGCGGAAACATCATCTATAGCTGACCTCATTCCATTTAAAGTATTATCAGAGTCTAAATTTACTAAATATTCAGCATCGCAATAATAATGAGCAATGTTTTTAGCAATAGGACAATTATAATAAGGTAAAGTTTTTAAAAAAATATATTTAATATCGCCAGAACGAACGAAGTCATGAAAATTTTCTTTTATATAGTCGTATAAACCATCGGTGCTATTATAGTCCACTATAACTAGCTGCTCATCATTTTTTTTTCTTCGCAAATTGATTGGTAAAGTTTTTTTAATGCTTTCAATTCTGTTGTATGCTGTTGTGCAATAGCCAACCTTGAAATGCCTAAAGTTTAAATTAGAAGAAGAGTTAACGTGTTCACTGAGGCAATATTTGGAGAAACTTGTTGAAGTCTTAGGTCCATAAAAATAAAAATGATAATACAAACGCTTTCTTTCAGAAATATCATGTTTCAAGCAAAAAGGTTTGTAAAAATTTTTTACTTCAGGATGAGTTTTTAAGTAAACAATTTCGTCAAAGTCTTCACTCGGAGCATGATTTTCATAAAATTTAAGAATATTAGGGGGGTCAACGGAAGATTTTGAGAAGAATTTAAACATGTTTATTGTATATACACAATTTAGGTGTATGCCTAATATGTAAAATGCTAATATCGCACAAAAAAAAATTTATAACAATTGATATTCCTAAAACAGGAACAAGGTCTTTAAGGGAGACGTTAAATCCCTTAGGGGTCATAGATATAATCGGAGAGCCGATTCGAGGAGCCGATTTCTACCAACATGGAACAGCTAAAGAAGCAAAAGAATCATTCATTAAATATAGCTTAGATTGGAGCGAGTATTTTAAATTTACAATTATTCGAAATCCATGGGATAGATATTTTAGCTTCTTCAAGTATTTTAGTAATTATAAGGATAAATATCTACAAAAATGCCCAACTATAATTTGGAAAGAACCTGAAGTGAACCAAGGTAAATACTGCGTGGAGTTATTCGAGAACCACACTAACCACGAAATTATGAATAGCATAATAACCAACCATCAGCCTCAATCTGATTTTATTTTTGATGAAAATGGAGTTTTGATGGTTGATTATATAGCCAGCTTTGAAAATTTAGATGAAGAGTTTAAATTTTTGTGCGCGAAAACAAAAACTAAATATCTGCCATTAAAACATGGAAATAAAAGCAAAACGTTTTTTGATAAAAAACATTTTTATAACGAAGAGCTTATTAACATGGTGCAAGAAAAAGAAAAAAGTGTAATACAATTAAAAGGATACAGATATTAAATGATCACTAACCTATTAAAGCTATACACTTCACCATTACCCAAGACAAGATATGGAAACAATCAAGACGGAGGTTATGTTGGAGTTAAAACTCCAACTGATATTTTATTATCAGGTGGAATAGGTGCAAATATTTCATTTGAATTAGATTTTGTGAAAGTGAACAATGTAAATGCAGTTTGCGTTGATTCTTTATTTGGCAATGGTGGCTTTGCTGATATGGAGGATTTTATAAACAAAAATCAATTCAAAAACGATCCCTATATTTCAAAGTTGCAATTCATAAATAAACTGGTTGGCAAAAAAGAAAACGATGAATTTACAAACTATTCTAATTTTTTAAAAGAATTTAATGATGTTACATTAAAACTTGACATTGAAGGTGCAGAATTTGATTACATAAATTCATTATCTAATAAACAAATGGATAAAATAAACCAAATTTTTCTTGAAGTGCATTGGCTGGATAAATTAAATGATTTTTCTTTTTTTGAAAAATTAAACCAGCACCATATATTGATTCATGCTCATGGGAATAATTGCGGGCTTCAAGTTGCTGAAAGAGATAAATTCTTCAGTTGTAATGGTGTTCTTATTCCCAAAGTTCTAGAACTCACCTACTTGCATAAAAAGTTTTTCGGTGATAAAATTACATTAAACCAAGAGGCGTTTCCCACATCACTAGATTTTCCAAATCAGCCTTTACTAGATGAAATATCGTTAAATTACCCTCCGTTTGTAAACAAATGAAAACATCAATAATCACAATAACATACGATAAAGAACTTGAGTATTTAAAATATAATCTCAAGTCTATTCAAAAATTCTGTCATGGATATCATGAGAATATTGTAGTTATAGACGACCATGAAAATGATTGCGTAGAGACTCAAAAATATCTTGAATCAATAGGTCAAAAATATTTTATTAACCAAGAAGCAAAAAAAATTAAACAAGGATACATACGACAACAATATATTAAATTATTTTCCGAGCAATATGTATCAAGTGATACGGATTATATTTGCCATGTTGATACTGACAATATCTTTACGGATCATCACGATCCATCAGTCTATTTTAATGATGGTAAACCAATCCTCGGTATTCAAAAATGGTCCGAAATGCCAAACACTATTTTTAAACCTTATACAGATCAAACAATGGAATACGAATCAGATCATAATTTTATGAGAAGAATGCCACTTGTGTATGACTTTGATTTATTTCCAGGATTAAGAGAATACATTATAAATCTAAAGGGTGAACTAATAGATTACTTAAATACACTAGAAACAGTCAGTGAATATAATTTGTTAGGTGCATTTGCGTATAAGTTTCATCAAGAAAAATACCATTGGGTTGATACAGTTGCACAAAAAGATTTATGGCTCAAACAACTCAAATTACCATGCATGCAATACAGCTCAAGACAGAACAACCCTCGGTATATAGACATCCGTAAACTCAAAAATTTATTATAAATATGAAAATATATACATACTACGAAGATATAAATTTCAAAAAACAAAATGAATTGCTCAATCTTTGGAAAATAAGTTGGGAAAGAGTGGGTTTCAATCCAATCGTATTAGGACTAGAAGATGCGAGAAAAAGTCCTAAATATGAAGATTTTTGTAAAAAAATGAGGTTTATTTTTTCAAAAATAACTGGCGAAAAATTATCAAACTATGGATTGAGTTGTTTTGTTAGGTGGTTAGCATATTCTACGGTTGAAAACAAAGAAGAACGGTTTTTTGTTTCTGATTATGATGTAATTAACAGTGGCAAGTGGAAAACTTGGCACCCGATAACAAACAAACTACATTTTTATGATTCTGCTTGTCCGTGTTTGGCTTCTGGCAATGCACAAGAATTTGGTCAATTGTGCGATGCATTTTTTGATGTTACAATGAACAGACTTACCGCATTGCAAGCTAAGGCTAATCATTATCACGATCAAGAATTTTTTATGTATAATTTCATGCATAAAAATAATGCTGATGCTGAAAAATTATGGATAACATATAACATGTTTTTTTCTAGGCGGCGGTGTGAAGACGTGTCTCCTTTCGGGACGGACTGCGATAATAAAGTCAGAGCTTTTCATATTTCTCACCACAATACAGGGCAAATTAAAAATAAAAATCCAGAAAAATATAAAAACAAAAACCTTGGTGAAGTAAGAATATCTATAGTAAAAGATATTTTATCATGAAAATTTTAACTGCAATTTAAAACATGAAAGTGATAGCAGACATAGGCACAAATCCAAATTTAATCAAAATTGATGTGTCTGATATTTTACTGCATCATTTCTTAAAGCATTATGATGATATGGGGGTTACAGAATTTATTTTACATGGGAATGATGAAGTTATTAATGCAATCAAATCCAGCTACGAAAACAGATACAACATAAAATTTATTTATATAAACAGTGAAACGTTTTACGAGTATAAAAAACGTGACTGGAGCATGCACAATGCTTTAAAAGATGCTGGTAAGCTAAAGGGTTACCAGCATCCATCAGCGAGTCCACACACTTGCCCTCTGTGGATTATACAGAACGATTTAAAAAAGCAATACATAACAGATAAAGAATTGTGCTTCATACTCGATTTGGATGAGTTTGTTGATTTATCTACTACCGAGTTAAGATTAATACAGGAGAGTGATATTCAGTTTTGCTGCGGTGTTTTAAGGGATAGAATTGGAGAATCTAATGGAAAGCTTATCACCTTAAACAAGCAAATAGATATTTTTGAGCAGTTAAACCAGACAGTTAATATTACACACAAAGTAGCTCACAGGGCAACTAATAAAGTCATAATTACTAAAGGTCACTTAGAACATTGCTTTGGTCATCATGGTTTATATAATAATGCTGATACATATAAAAAAAGATGGCCCGATATACTTAATATAAACCATTGCAAATATTTCAAGCAAAATATAGAGGGCGGATTAGGTCCGCATGGTCGAAGAGAACAAGTTTATTTCAAGAATAAGATATGATAAGTGATAAACATAAGGTTGTTTTCTTGCATGTGCCTAAATGTGCTGGTACGAGCATAGAGGCATATTTAAAGAATTTTGAATTTTATATTGTAGGTCATTACCACACATGTCATCGAGAGTTACTAAAGAATAATAAGTATAAAAATTATTATAAATTTTCTTTCGTTAGAAATCCATACGACAAAATAGTATCAGAATTTAAATGGTTTACAGATCAATCAAACAAATGGAATAGCCCTGGTTGTAGAAAATATTATAAAGGCGTAGATTTCAAAACATTTGTAAATAAATTTATAACTTTACATCCAGGAGACCCTTACCATCTGTACAGTCAGTGCAGAATTTTAAACCCTTTGGAGAAAATTAATTTTATAGGAAGATTTGAAAACCTACAACAAGACTTTAATGTAGTCTGCGACAAAATTGGAATTCCAAAACAACAACTTCCACATAAAAATAAACGCAGCCATAAACACTACACCGAATACTACGACGACGAAACTCGTGAGATTGTTGCAGAAAAATATGCAAAAGATATAGAATACTTCGGTTATGAATTTAAAGGGTAAACATGAAAAATTTTTATCAATACTAACTCGATGCAGGGACGAGTTTTACATTAAAGAATGGGTTGATTACTATTTATCTCAAGGTGTTGACTCAATTTATATAATAGATGATGACTCCAAAGATAAATCTATATATGATTTTGCGAGCAATAAAGAATATAAAAATGTAAATATTATTTACGAAAAAAGAAATTACGCAAACACAAATACCCAACAACAAGGTAAACTAGACAAAAATTGTCCGTCAAACAAAATATTCAGATCTAAAATTAAAGGAAACTACAAATGGTTAATATATTGTGATGTAGACGAATTCATGGTAACTAAAAAATGTTTTGATTTAACATTGAGAGAGCGTTTAGAAACAATTCCAGATAATATATCAGCTATTGCTATTCCTTGGGTTCTTATGTCTGGCGCGAAATTAAACAAAAATCCAAAGAGTGTGTTGAGAGAACTGGTTTATAGACATGATCACGACAAGCGACACCCGCACCAAGTTCAGAAATTTAGATGTAGATACGGTGAAATCGAGTACAAATGTATATTCAAGCCAGACCGATACAAAAATATAATGGATCACGAACCTCTACCTTACAGACAGATTGTAAACGGAGTAAGTTTAAAGTTTAGAAGATTAAAATGGGGGAGATTTAGAGGTTTAAGGAATAGAGATATTGAAAATGGAGAATTTTTATGTTATCACTATAGATATATTTCTGATCAACATGCTAAAGAAAAATTGAAAACAAACGGTTGGTATATAAATGACGGATATAGCTTTGAGGATTTAAAATCATCGTCTTATCCAGAAATATACGACGATACTTTGTTAAGGAAAATAGAAAATGATAAGCAATAAACTGAAAGCTTTATTTATTCATGTGCCAAAATGCGGAGGCACGAGTATAGAACATATTTTAAAAAAACAATCATTCGTACATCAACAACATTATCACACATCCCACCAAGAGTTAAATGCAAAATATAATAACTACTTTAAGTTCACATTTGTTAGAAATCCATATGATAAAATCGTATCGGAATACAAGTGGTTTACAAACACTGAACATGAGTACCCAGTAAAGAGAGTAAAAGATTTTTACAAAGGAGTAGACTTTAAAACATTTTTAAAAAAGTTTACCGAATGGCCAAAATCCAGATCGAAGCATGACCCTAATAAGGGTGATTATTATCACGGCCTTGATTATATGCATATATTAAACCCTATACATCAAATCAATTTCATAGGTCGTTTCGAAAACCTTCAACAAGATTTTGATACCGCCTGCGACAAAATAGGGATTGCCAGAGAGCAACTTCCTCATGCATACAAAACTAAACACAAACACTACACCGAATACTACGATGACGAAACTCGTGAAATCGTTGCAGAAAAATACGCAAAAGACATTGAGTATTTTGGATACAAATTCGGAGAATAATCTAGTGTAAATTGGAGGCACGGATCGGAATCGAACCGACGAATAAGAGTTTTGCAGACTCCTGCCTTACCACTTGGCCACCGTGCCATTAAAGTTTTTTAGACCTCCTTCTAGCCCAAGCCTCTCTCATGGAGGCACTTTGCTTTTTCTTGAATTCAGGAGAAGAATGATTGGATGAGTTTTTATTGCCATTCATTGATTTAGAAATATTGTGCTTACGCTCTTCGGTGTGAGGTATTTGTAGTTTAGGGTTGTTTTTGTTTGCCTTTGAGATTTTTAAGGAATGATCCTTAGACTTGGGTTTATCTTTATTATTTAACCCTCCAATTCTTGACCGTTCACGAAAAATTTCTTCTTTGCCTATCTGTTTTCTTAGTCCCTTGTAAGCTAAATAATTTTCTATGTTTCCATGTTCTAGGTAAAGCTTAGCATGGGCAATTGCATGATCTTTGACTGAAAGCACAATAATATTATCTGGGTCATCTGTGCCTCCCATATGTTTTGGAATGATGTGATGTTTATGCATAAAAATGGAGCCACCTGTCAGGATCGAACTGACGACCTACGCATTACAAGTGCGTCGCACTACCAACTGTGCTAAGGTGGCAGAAATTTTATAAAAATTTATATAATACTTCAAATTCTTTTAAACCTATATACTTAACAAAGTACAAACAAAACTCTGCAACTCTATTGGGCTCCCAATTTTCATTGTTAATAATATTACCAACTTGATTGTAATCTCCTTGGTACCATAGATCTGTTAATTTTATAAACTCTGTCATGATTAATTTATGTTATTATAAAAGATGTATTGAAAATTGTCAAGTATTTTAGTGTATAATATTATTGTGAAAACAATAAGGTGGGGAATTGCAGTTGCGACAATTTTTATCGCACTAATTATTGCTGGTTGCTTAAAGAGAGATTTTGATGAACTTAAAAGTATGCCAATACATATCAAGGAAACAGATACAATAGATAGATATACACTAGGGCTGCATTTTAATAGAGGAAAAACACACAACTGGCAGAATACAGAAGTGCCAAATGATATAAACATTATATTATTAGATTCAGCTTATAAA
>Ga0181607_10001183_pt1 | contig 23463 bp, 20 predicted proteins | sample 041ome_9_FD_132420 | JGI IMG/M metagenome (GOLD analysis project Ga0181607, IMG submission 132420) | Coastal salt marsh microbial communities from the Groves Creek Marsh, Skidaway Island, Georgia - 041413US metaG (megahit assembly) | ecosystem: Environmental > Aquatic > Marine > Intertidal zone...
AAAACACAAAACACAAAACACACCAAAGAACAAATTTACAATTATTAGCCGGAGAATAAAACCACTAAAGAATGAAGGAGACGATAGGTTTTGTTTAATAACACCACACGCACATGTAGCACAGCACATACACAGCGCGCGCGCCGACTGAACGAAGAAATTTGAAACTCAACAAACGCCGAGCGGCGCTTGACGATTTTGATTCATCATCAAGCTCAACATCGGTGGGTGTTTAAAGTTGATTGTAAATCAGCTTGAATTACATGCGAGTTCTCTCCAAACTACTTCACCATTCTAATAATGTACGCCGCCTCGGTTGCGTCACCGCTAATTGCCCTTGACGTCGCACGCGCTAGTAAACAGCGAAGCGCTTAGAGCGCCGAGGTGAGGTAAATGGCGAGGGCGCCAGAGCCGATGATACCGGCAACAGTCGCCGCCCAGTAAACCAAGTTACCTTCGTACTTGTCACCGTCGGACTTGAAGTCTTGCGGAAGGTAGATCGGCGAGTATTCGTCGACGTTCGCCTTACCGTTGCGGAGGCCGAGCTTGTACACGTAGCCAGCCTTGCCAGTGCGCCTGCGACGTCGAAACACAAAAATCTACACGTCAGTCCCACGTCTCGCGTATCGATCGAATAAAACCGCGCGCATCGCACGCATACACCCTTTATGCACGTGCCCTCGCACGATTATCACCGCACGCGCCAACGACGCGCCGATACCGCCGCGTCGCGACGCCGCGCGCGCGACGGCAATCAATATCCACACCCAAGATACGGTGCCACGAGGTCGACCACGTACGTCTTCGGGGCGGAACCCGCCTCGGTGGAGCCCTTGTAGCCAACCAAACGCTGCGCCGGCGCAGCCTTGATACCCTATTTCGCGTTAAACACACATCGTCAGTACGCGTCGTCTTGACGCGAGACGACCGACGCGAGACGACCGCGCGCGCGCGCGCCACTGCGCCTCGATGCGCGCGAGTGAATGAATGAATCCACGGGCGTGGATCGAACGATCGCGACGTCGCGCGAGCACCCATCGCGCGCGTACACGCACGCGACGCACGCGACTATTTCAACTCGATATATCCCCCGCGATCGCGCGCGCATCCGAGACTTGCGCGCGCCCGCGAACGCGCGCGAACCGCACGCGATCCCCGTCCGCGACGATCGATCCCTCTGGGCGCGCGCGCATCGTGCGTGCGAATTCTCATGACGTACTCTCTTCGGGCCCGAGGCGTTGTTCATGACGACCAACCCGCGCTTGGTGGCGACGGATTGCTTGGACGCGGTGAAGCGCGCGGAGGCGGTGAAGGTGCTCGTGGTCAAGGCGTTCATGGTAAAGCGCGCGAGAGGGGCAGAGTGCTCGAATGGCGCGCGACCGCGACCGCGACCGCGCGAGATCCGCTGTGGATCACGTGGTTTCGTATACGGGAGGAAATATATCCGGTATACGATCCGTGGGTCCGAGAATTATGTATCGATGCCCGCGTGATCCATACGTGGTTTCGTACACGTGAGGAAATCTATCCAAGGAAGTACGACCCGTGGGTCCGAGAATTATTTATCGATGCCCGCGTGATCCATGCATGTGTAGTATGTGTCGCGCACGGTGTGTGTCGGTGGATGTCTATGGGATCTGGGGCACTCGTGGGGTGGAATGTAAAGATATTTAGCTCGGGTTGGGTTTTGTTTTGGAGGCGTGATTAGCGTAATATACGACGGAGGCGATGCGCGCGGTGGGTGATGGACGCCATTCTCGCGCGCGAGCGTCGACGCGGGCGTCGTGGCGGACGTGAACGGTGCGCGCGCGTGCGTGATGTTGTTTTCGAGCGGGCGTCGTCGTCGCGCCTCGGTGGTGGCGGTGGCGTCGTCGCGGATGCACGCGAGACGAGCGAATGCGCGCGCGTCGAATGGTGTTTCTTTGGTGTTCATCGTTCTCGTCGCATCTTGCGCGCTGTGGTGTTGCTCCGGGCGCGTCGTCGCCGAGCTCGTGGCGTTAGACACTGAAACGTTTAAGCGTGATGTGCTGAATTCGCGCGAGCCGTGGGTGGTGTCGTTTACCGCTGGGGAGGGGTGTGAGATTTGCACGTACGTGGGCGCTAAGTACGAGGAGGCGGCGCGGAAGGCGTCGTCTTTGGGCGTGAAATTCGGTGTATTCGATGTGTCTGCGGAGGGCGTGGAGCTGGATGAGTTGGCACAGGTGGTGGCGTTACGAACGATACCGATGGTGCTGGCGTATCCAACGTATAAGACGGAGAATCCGTACGATAGACGACGGAGCGTAAAGTCGCCGGCGGCGTATCCCATCGCTTCGGCGGATGGCACGGTGAATGAGGTAAGCGCGCGCGCGTTTACGACGTTTGCAGAGAAAGCGTTACCGACGCATTTGGTTGAGCGCATAGAGATTACTGGGGATGTGGTGAATGAGGATTTAATTATGAGTAAAGACGCGAGCGCGAAGACGCCGACGGCGGTGTTGTTAACAAATAAGGCAACGACGTCCTCGTTATTAAAAGCCATCTCGCACGAGCTCGAAGGGCGCATGCGGGTGATTGAAGTCGCGTACCCATCGTCGGCATCGGAATTGCCTCGATTACCGGGCGTGGATGCGTCGCAATCCCCGCGACTCGTGGTGTATTCCGCTGGGACGCTGGCGGCGCCTGCGATGTTTGATAGCGACGCACTCAAAGCAGATCGCGTGCGAGAATTTTTAACCGCCAATGCCGGCCCCGAAGTCGAGCTTGAGGTCGAAATTCGAAGCGCAAAGGCTGGAGCGAAGACGTCCGATGCCAATAAGGGTGCTCAGGAGGACGCGTACGCGCCGCAATCTGTGCTTGCGCCGTTGCGAGGCGCCGATTTCAAAGCAACCGTCATTGATGACCCTAAATTTCACGTCGTGGTGTTTACAAAGTCGAGCGATGTGTGCGATGACATTGTCAAAGCATTACCGGCGCGCTTCGAAGCTTTCCGTGGTACTGTCGCTCTTCACGAAGTCGTCGTCGGCAGTGGCGACGAGGATGCCAACGCGTTGCTCGCCGACACATCCTTGGGCTTGTTCGCCGACGCTAGCGCGTGCGTGGACATCGCCGCCTTTCCGGAATCCGATGAAGGCGAGGCACGCGATGTCGAACTGTTCAAGCCATCGACGACGACGAAAGCCAGTGGTTACACCGCCGAGAGCCTCTCCACGTTCATCATGTCGCACATCATGGATTTATCCTTGGAAGTCGACGCTAAAACTATGGATCGCGCGCTCTTTGGTCGAGAACCGCACAAACCGAAAGTTTTACTCTTCATGGACGAAGGTGACGAGACGTCGCACGACGCAGTTCGCTTATTGTCGTCGGCGCACAAGGATTTCATATTCGCCGTCACCACGAGCAAAGATGAACAGTTGGTGGCGCAATTTCAAATTAAAAAGCGTCCCGAGCTTGTCGTCATTTCCATGAAGGCAGACGACGACGCACCGGTCACTGAAGATGGCATGGGAATGCGCATGAACGTGCATAAGTACCCAGCGCAAGTATTCATGCAACAAATAGCCAGTGCGTGGATTGAACAGCTTCGCACGCAAATCTTTGGCATTGACACAGCGTCGCTCAACATTCCGGTGCCATCCACGGTGGATGACCAGGCACAGTTCGACGCCGAGTGCGCCGCAAAGGGCGGATTGTGTGTCGTAGCGCACATCAAAGATAACAATCCCGCGCACGTGAAAGTCATTCACGAGCTCGCGAAAACGCTGCACAACAAACCTTTCCACTTTGTCATCGTCGACCCATCGACGCAGCGCTCGTTTTCAAGCGTGTTCGAGGTCAACAATCCAGTGGACTACCCCACGGTGACCGTGCTCGCATCTCGCCAACAGCGCGCGGTGACGCACAAAAAAGAATTCGACTTGCACAGTCTGAAAGCGTTTTGCGAAGACGTGCTCAACGGCAAGGTGAAAACGTGGCGTTTCCAAGACATGCCAATCCTCGTTCAAGGCGGCGAACGCGTTGAGGAGGTGATTGAAGAAATAATCGAAGAAGAGTTCGACTTGAGTGACATCATGGGCGAAAGCGTTGAGGGTGAGGCGGCAATGTCTCGTGAAGAGCTCGCGGCAAAGCTTGCGGCGGAAGAAGCCGCCGCCGAGGTGGAGCGCAAGGCGGCTGAGGCGGAGCGCAAGGCTGCCGAAGACGCCGCCAAGCCGAAAAAGAAGAAAAAGTCAAAGAAGAAGAAGAAAGCCAAAACAGAACTGTAAGAGCAGTAGATAGCACGCAATAACTTTAATGAAATGAATGGTAATATTCGTACAAATCGCTAGAGCAGCAGCCAAATGCAAAGTCCCCAATACGGGATATACGCCAGTGCGCCCGCTTCCTTATCGAGCTTGTTCATGAAATACGCTTGCCAAATGCACACGAGCGCAATATCGACAACAAACGCGACTGAAACGCGATCGGTGTGCATGAGTGTGTTGAAGTACTCGGCGCGTTCCGCGAAACCGCCGACGGATGGGTCTTCGAATAACGTCCAGTACACCGAAAGCGCGCCGATACCGAGTCCAGCCAAACCAAACGCCTTGCTCATGAGCCCTTTCTTGCCCAAGCGGGATTCACTCGAGCCTTCGCCATCGGTATTCAACGCGGGGTCCCAAGATTCCACGGGCGTCGCCGCGCGAATCGCCATGTACGGCAACAACACGGCGTTTGTCAAAAACATGCCAATCGACCACATCTTTGTCGTTGGCAAATCTCGCCCGCGTTTGTCCATCAATAGCAAAGGCAAGAGCATGAATATGAATGTTTCCGCAAAATTGAACACGCCCAAGGAGACCGGATGTACGTACGGAGCGTCCCCGAGCGCGTTGATGCCAAACTTATTCAGCACCGGCAACACGAAGAAGAAATCTGTCGACGACGCAATGACGTCTTGTAATGTTTCAGGCTTGATAGCGTACGCAGGATCACCCGGAATGGGGTTATCACTCGGGGACAGTAGCAAGACGTACCAGTACACGGCGCCCGCGAGCCAAAATGCGGCGCTCGTCAACGCATTCGATGCTTCAGACTCCCCACCGCGCGCGACGACATCCGCCGTCAATTTTTCATCACTCTTCGCCGGTACATTGATACCGCCTTGGTTTGCCTGCCGTGCCGCAATCTGCTTCTTCACCAACGGCGCGACGACGCGAATAATCGAAAAACTCGCCTCGCCCAACTTTGCGGGCGACTCCACCACGTCCCGCGCGTATATCAACTTACCACTCTCCTTTGATATTTCGTAAAACGACGCCCCTCGCGCGTTGGGAAACGGTTCGCCGAGAAGTTCAACATGCCATGTCATCCCCACTGACGTATCCTCGGGACCATTCGACGTCGCGCGATCGATAATAAAGTCCATCTCATCCGGGATGCCAGAGCAGCTCTCCTCAAACAACTTTCTCACCGCCGCTTTGCCGACAAACTTCTCCGGGAAGTTGAAATCTTCGTACACGATGTCGTCGTCGACGCATTGTAACGCGCGTTCGACGTCACGGACGTTGATGGCGGCGTACATTTCGCGCACCACGTCGTCGGCGCTCGCGGCGGGGCTGATGTTTTGGTGATGACGTCGCGACTCGAAACGCATCGGGCTACGCGCGTGTACGCGCGCTGTGCGCGTCGCATCGCGTTGCGGCAATGACGCACGCATCGATGATGTGTGCGCGCGCGTCGCGCAGCGCGCGAGCGGCATCGCCATGCGTCGCAGTATGCCGTACACGGGGAATGATTACACGATTCTGAATGAACGAGGTGTGTGTGTGTGTGTGTGTGCGTAAGTTATTAATCAATGGCAAAGCCTAACGACGTGCGTGACGCGTGGCGATTTAAAAGTCTCCACCCGGGGTAAAGACATCCCACCAGCCCGCGGCGTACTTGTTGTACGGCGCAGTCCAGTTCTTGGGCGCCTTGAACGCCGCCGGATCGATCGGCGCCGAGCTCTTCAAAATGTCGCGCGCCGCACCCTCGACGCCACCCTTGTACACTCTATCCATACGAAGCTTCACAAAATCATTCCACACACGATCAGTAGTGACCACCGCAACGCACGGTTGACGAATCTTCGCCTTGACGTCCGGCATCGCATCCAAAAACGCCGGGTTGGCGACGATCCAGAAATCTTGCGCCTTTTGCTTCTCCTTGAAAAAGCGACGACGCTCGCGTAAAATTTCAGGAAAGTGTTCGCTGTTTTCATCATTGAGCATGAAATCCGCGTTCGCTACGCAATAGTAGAACTGCGCCACCTACGATCAATCATACGACCATCACACACGCGCACGAACCGTCAGTATACACAATCGAGACGCGTCTCCCATCGCGCGCGCGCGCGGCGTCCCGTCGACGTTATCCACACCCTCGTCGCGCGAACCAATCCACAATCGCCACCACCTCACCGTGCGCGCCCTCGCGCGTGATCGCCGACCCTCCTCGCGCGCGCGCACACATCTACGCCGCGCATCCCCCCGCCCGCGCACATCCGCGCACATCCGCGCGACGACCGACGACGAGACATCCACGAACGCACCTGGTCAGAGCTCGCATCAATCGCTTGCGCGGACGCGCCCGCGGCGGACTCGCGCGCGCGCACGGCGGCGCGCGGCTTGGCTGACGCCGCGCGGCGGTGCGTGGAAAGGCGTGCGATCGGGGCGGCGATGGAGGACGTCGATGCCATCATCGTCGGCGGCGGCGACGCGTTGAGAAGTGTCGCGCGAGCGGCGCATCGACGACGACACCGTATCCGCGGTTGCACACAATTGCGATCACATAGTGCTACGCATGACACAGTATGTGATTACGACACCCGGGAGTGGAGATCTTGGTGGCGTTGTGTGTCGTGTACTGTTGATCATGGGGTTACATGGCTCACAGTATGTGATTACGACACCCGGGAGTGGAGATCCCGCGATTTGGTCGACCGCGATCTGGATCGCCTCGCTGCGGCGGTCGCGCGATGCGTACGCGCGCGTGATGCGGCACGTGATACGGCTAGGGAGATGCGATAGATGTGTGTTATTTTTAGTAGTGTTATTATTATACGTATTGGTAGCGGTGGTGATGTGAAGATATGGCGCGTACGATGACGGGATTTACGCGACGAGGTTCTCGTGCGCGTACATGCCAAAGAGAAACGCCCCGAGCCACGCGGCAATTTCAATAGATGGGTTCACCACGGCGCTCACGATGGCTGGGCCGGGGCAGACGCCAGCCAAACCCCAACCGGTGCCGAAGAGAATGCCGCCCAAGAGTAAGTTTTGGTCGACTTTGGAGTTTTTGGGAAAGTCGAATTCGTTGTACGCGCACTTTGGGCGGTGCACGCCGGTGTGCGCCTTGATGTAACGAATGCCCGGTGCGGTAAGCGCCATGGCACCGCCCATGACGAACATCAAAGACGGGTCGAATGAGCTTTCGGTGACGGATAAGAACCCGCTGACCTTGGCCGGGGACATCATTCCGGAAATCACCAACCCGACGCCGAAGACGAAACCCGCGAGGCTGTCCACGAGCACGTCGATGGTATGCTTTTTCGATTGCGGCGGGTGCGCAACTGAACCCTTACCGTCTGAACCGGCTTTGCGCAAATGATGGTCGATGTAATACGACGTTGCCGCGAACGCCGCGACGCTCGCGACGGCAATCTTCATCCAAAGCGCCGCGCTCTCGTCGCTCGGCGTCGACGCCCCGCGCGCCAACACGTTGATCCCAGAATTCACCCCGAGCGCCTCATTCGTGCGACCAAACGTCGCAGAGCACGCACCAGCCATCATAAACGTCACGGTATACACCATCGAACGCACGCTCAATCGTGAATTCCCTACGATCCCGTGTCCGCTCGTGCACCCGCGGCCCATCGCCGCGCCGAATCCAACCAACGCCCCCGCGCATGCCGCGCGCCCAGCGCCAACCATTGCTCGCGACATCGTCTCGTCGTACACACCGACATCCCGCGCGAGCGCGCCCGCGGCGATGAGCCCGCCCACGAACGCCAGTCGCCACGGCTCGAGCGAGCCGCGCACTAAACCTTTGAAGGCACCGCTCACGCCGAGCACGCGACCGCTCAGCGCGAGTTTCCCCACCGTAGCCACGCCCAGGAGCGCACCACCCGCGAGCGCGGTGTACGGCGTGAAAGATAGCGTGTACGACATGCGTTCTGCGTGCGTGCGAGCGCGTGCGCGCGACGTCGGCGGCGGCGAATGAGGGGAATCGCCGCGAATGCACCGAGAATTCTTGGGCCGAACCCTATAATTTTTTCGACACCTCTATAGTCTTATATTCCGCACAATGCGCAAGAGCTCCGTTTTGTGTGAATTTATCGGGGCGTGTGCCGTTGACGCCCATCTCTCTCGCGTGCGCGCTCGCGCGAGTGCGCGACGCCCGTGCGCCGCGGATCGACGCCTTCGTCGCGCGCGAACGCACGCCCACTTTATACCGCGCTCGCACTCGCGCCGTCGTCGCGAGCGCGGGTGCGCGACGCGTCGTCACGCGCCATGGCGAACGCGGGCGAGTTGCTCGCGCGCGCGGATGCGTTGCTTAAAAAGTACGTCGGCGCCGCGCGTCTCGATGCGATGCGATGCGACGGGACGCGCGATTGAGACGATCGTGATCGCTGTGCGTGCGCGCAGACGCGCGAGGCGATTGGCGATTGGCGTCGTCGTCGTCGCGCGCGCGGGTGTCGGTGGTGTTCGCGGCGATGGGAGACTGACGCCAGCTCGCGGCTGCGATGCGATTCGCGATAGGTACGATGCGTATTTGCCCAAGACGACGCAGCGCGTGGAGGCTGAATTAAAAGTATCGAATCTTCAAGGAACGGAGGCGTTTACGGCGATGATGACGAATGCGGAGACGATATTGTCGGAATTGTTGGAGAAGGCGCGCGCGGTCAAGTCGGAGAAGAATCGAGCGGCGGTGGCGACGCTCAACGCCGAAGTGCGGCGAGGGAAGAATTACTTGCGCGGAGAAGTGCCCAAGTTGAGGAAGATTGCCAAGACAAAGGCGAGTGGGGTGACGGATGACGATGTGAGGGCGATGCTTGAGATTGTGGATGAGTTGGAGACGCGCGTGGAGAGCGTGTCGGATGGCGTCACGCGCGCGTTGCCGCCTCAAAGGAAACCAAACCCGAGTGGTGGCTACGGTGGACCTTCGGTGGCTGTGAACATTGACCCGAACGTGCAACCGGGGTCGTCATCGAACCCGTTCGTGAACATGGAACACAGCGAGACGAGTAAGGCGTTTAGAATGGAATTTGAAGAACGCAAGAAGAAACAAGACGCGGGCCTCGACGCGATTTCTCGCGGTTTAGGCGTATTGAAAGACATTGGCGGGGAGATGACGGAGGAGATGCGTCGACAAGAACCTATAACAGATGCCATCGAAGAGAAATTAGACTCGGCGAATAGGGACATCCGCACGGCGAATGCGAAACTGAAGCACGCGGTGACGAAGATGCGCTCGACGCGTAAATTTTGCGTGGACATTATTCTCATATGCGTCGTGCTCGGAATCGCGTTGACTATGTACAAGACTTTGGCGTAGCCGATGATAATTTTAATACAATTTTTAGTGCTAGTAGATTACTTCCATCGCCAATGCGCGACGAGATCAAACATTTCTTCCCGCTTGGCGAGGCTTTGCAAAGTGAGCGAATGTCCGGCGGTGGGGAATATTCTAACCTCGGCCTTACCTCCGGCGCTCACGGCGAGCTTAGCTTTATCGCGTGCTTCGTCGGGGATTACCACTGTGTCGCGTGCGCCCAAGAGCACTAAAATGGGCACCTCAAAACTCAAATTAACGAGCGCGTTTGCCCTGTCGTTGGCGCCGACGACGTCATAAATTCCGCACGCCGTTCGCAACGTCACACCCTTCTTCCAACTCAAATTATCCGCATCACACTGCGCCTGCGCGTCGGGATCAATATCTGGACCGGTTTCATCATCTGTGATCACATCAGTCGGCCTCGAGCTCACCTCGAGGCGCGGAATGAAGCGCGCCAGCAACGACAACGCGCTGACGGCGACGCTCGGTAGCGACATTTTCATCTTCATCAGCGGGTTAATCAACACCACGCGTTCGATTTTCCACCGCCCCTCTCGTCGCAGCACTTCTGCGACATACAATGCAAGCGCACCGCCGAGTGAACTCCCACATATAGATACTGCCGCGGCGGTGTCCTCGCCGCCGACCGCGTCCAGCGTCGCCCGGGCGCGCTTGACAACCTCCTCTTTCCCCGTATACACCCCTCGCGCGTCCGCCCCCGACGCATCCACGCACGTGCCATGCCCAGGTAAATCAAACGTCACCGCACGCGCGCCTCGTTTCGCCAGCGCCACGGTCAACGCGCGCACGTTCGGGTTGCCCACGTGCGAGTTCAAGCCATGAATCACCAACACCGTCGGCGCTTTCGCGCTCGCATCGCGCGCGCGCACAACCTCCGTGCCGAACGCCAAATCGAGCGCGCGTATTTCGACGCTGGCATCGGTCAACTCCAGCGCCGGCATCGCGCTCGGCGTCGCGCGCTCGCGAATGCCGCGCGCGCGACGCACCGTGTGCACGGCAGTCCACGACGCGCGAGCTCACGCCGCCATGATCGTCATCCACGACGACAGCTCGGAGGACGACGAGCACAAGCTGCCGGTATTGTTTAATCGCGTGAGATCGTCGTCAAAGGTGCGCGAGAGACTCGCGAGGCGACGCGCACGAGTTGACGAATGAATGTGTTTTTGAATGCGTAGCAACAGCTCGAGAGCCCAAAACAGGTGAAAGTGGTGACGCTCCCGCGCGATGCGGGCGAGGACGCGCCCGAGCCGGCGTGGATGGCGAAGTTTAAGTCGCCTGATGCGGGGATTAGTGCGGCGCTCGCGTCGTCGTCGTCGTCGAGCGATGCTGATGAAGACAAGGATGAGGAGCTCACGGCGCCGACCATTGACGATGGGAAGGAGAATAACGAACGTCGCGTGCGTGCATCAATCGGTGATGCTGGGACGAGTGGGATTAAAGAAACGAAACCGGCATCATCGCCGTTGCGTAAGCCGGCGAGTGCTGGGGCGGTGGTGGCGCCGAAAGCGCCGATAGAAGGGTCGTCGACATCCATCGAGCTCGTGGTTCCGGCGACGTCGCAAGGGAAATCCAAAGTTTTATTCGAAATCGAAGGCTCGGGAGAGGCGATTGATTTAGATGGAGATACTGGTGCCGTCGGGCGTTGGCTCGCTGAAGGTTCGCGGTCGTTAAAGGTGGATATGAAGGGGGTGATGTACAACGCGCGCGTGGTGCCGTGCGCGGGCACCGTCGTCATCGTCTCTGTCGGCTCGGATGTCGCAAAAGTCGAGAGCATCCATCGCGAATACGTCCAACTTCGCGAGGATCCGAACGCAATGGGTGGTATGGAAAACTTTGGCGTCGGTTCTTTATTCGATGCAGATATACGCGATGAATCTGGGGACGTAGACGCCGCGCCCGAAGCGTCCAACAAGCGCAAACGCGGCGCTGACTCCACCGCCGCCAAGCCCCGTAAACCCGCCGCAAAGCGCAAGCCCGCGGCGAAAAAGTCCAAAGCAAAACCCCGTACGCGTAAATGATGTCATTAGCGCGTCGTACTGCGGCGCACTGCGTTGTAATTTGATTCGATTATTCGCGTTCGCTATTCGCTTATGATGACTTGTCTTTTGGCTCCTCCTCTGCACAATCTGCACACTTCGACGCCCCGTCACGTGTCGCGCGCGTAAGATCGCATACACTGCACGCACGCATACACGCGCGCGAGCACACATCGCTTTTGGTGCGCTCTGACGAGCGTGAACCCCATACGCGCGAGGAATACGGACGATCAGCCATGCCCACCGGCGATGCGCGACGCGTCTTCAAGCTCTCCCTCGACGCCGATGACGCTCGCAAGCAGCGCTACGTGATCGAGACGCGCGTGGCAGGTGGTGGACGTCTCGGTGTGTTTCTCATAGGGCTCAAGAGCCCCGATCGGGTGATGGTGAGCGCGTCTTCGTCTCGCGCGACGTTGTCGAGCGAAGAGTTCGTCGTGAGCGATCAACATATTGAGCGAGAACTCGTCGAAGCGCGCGCGATTCGCGTCGTGCGCGTCGATCAGGGTGAGGCTGTGTACGTTATCGATGATGGTAGCGAACGGTCCGGTGCGGCTGCGGCGGTGGTTGGAGGCGTAAACGCGTCTGCGGCAAGCACGGCTCTGGCGAAAAACGACGACGTCATCATCGGGATGTTGAGTGGCATCATGAAGGGTGCGAGTCCGCGAATCACGCACGTAGATAGACCTGCGCTTGGTGAAGATGCCTCCGGCGCGCGAGCGTCGCCGGCGACGAGCGCTGGGCGGACGACGATGCTCACTCCGCGTACCGCGCGAGGCGGTCAGACGGCTGCGGCGGCGGCTTCGAGGACGAGTGCGAGCGCTCAATCGTCCATTGCGGCGTCACCGAGCGGTGAATATAGCTCACCATCCGCATTTTATTCGTCTACATTCTCGAGCGGGATAGATACGACATCAACGCAAGGAGGTGTGGATGACTACATTGAAAACATGATGAGTGACTTTGCAGGGCTCTTGACGGAGAACGGCGTGCAAAGTCGTAACCCTGGCTCGACTTCGGGGTTACCTCCCGGCTTTACAGGTGCAGGATCGATGGCGACGGAATCTCGCCTAGGGTCGGCGTATGCGCAGCGCAGCGCTTTCGGGGCTTTAGCAGAACTAGAACAAGCACCGCCGTTGATGGGTGGCCATCGCGAGCTGAGTCCTTTCTTTGCGTCATCGGATGCAGCGTCTGGCGCGTTCGAAGGCGCGTTGGAATCTGGTGTGGATGTCGCGCCGATCGAAGACACGTCGCTTTTGCGCGCGGGCATGGATGAAGTGGACATGACGGAGCTTGCGAGTGAGGATTTGGGATTTGGAGCCACTCCCGGAGAGTTGAAGGACATGTTAAACCGCACGGCGTTGATCGACTCCATCGAGAGTGATTTGATAGATTACGATGAAACCTCAGTACTCAGTGCGATTGGAACGTCTCGAGAACGTCGTCGTGAGAAGCGTCACAACAGCCGCGTGGCTGCTGGCACGGACAAACCTGCTGAATATTACGAAGCGGGTGCGATTGCTAGTCGAGCGGCGGCGGCAACTGAGAAGAGTAACGAAATTTGCGATGATTTCAACCTTCGCGGCAACAGCTTCGAGTGTTATGGGAATTGCGGGCGCGTTCATGCGTGTAAGGTGTGCGAATCACCGCAGCACCCATTCGGGAGATGCCCACAGCTCGCGGCGAACATCAACAAGCGCGTGGCGTCCACCGTGAATAATGTCTGCGTAGACTACTATTTGAATTCCGTAGACGACACCGGTGGTGCGCTTCGAACTGGTTGGGATCAAGACAACCACACGTGGAATTTGTGTCCTCGGGGTAAGTCATGCACACTTCCTCACGTGTGCGGTTCGTGCGGTAAAGAGGGCACCAATGCACACTTGGCGTCGTGTCGCCTCTCTGCCGTCTTTTCACAACCCAAAATCGATATTTGCCGAAAGTACTATTTGCATTCGCTCGGCGATTATTTCAAAATGGAAGGCGACGGTGCGCAAAAGTTTAAACTCGGTAACACCGGCGGGTGGAACTTGTGCTCAAAAGGCGATCGATGCCACTCTCGACACATTTGCGGGCACTGCGGTTCTGAAGGCCGCGGCAAGCACACACCAGAGTGCAAACTGTATCCGCTATGCGGCGTCGTGCATCCCGCAGATAAACAACCTTGCTTTCTGTATTACATGAAGTCTTTAGTTGGCATCCGCGAATTCGAAAAAGGTTTGCTCAGCGGCAGCGCCAAGAGCTTTTGCTCGCAAAAGAAGGGAGAATGCACCGGGCATCACGTGTGCGGTTCGTGCGGGAATGACGGCGTATCACCGTACCATTCGAATGGCCATGCGTCGACGTGTCGCATGCGCACCATTGCAAATGAGGTTGACCCGACTTTGGACCCACGAACGAAACAATTGCTTAAAGATTATCAAGAAGAGCTTCAGCGCTTGCGCGAGGAAAAGAACGCGTTGAAGGAGGCAAAAAACCAGTCGACGAGCACCGAGGAGCTCGAGCGCGCCGCGTCCGCTGAAGAAGTGGCGCCGCGTATAAAATTTTCGCCATCCGAAATGCGAGATATTAAAAACATTCTCGTCCATACCGGGCTTTTGATTACTCCAGCTGCAATTGCGACAGATGAAGACGCGCCTGTACAAGGATCGCGTGCCGATAAACACGCGCACGAACCATTCAAGTACTCGAAAGCTGAATTAATGGAACTCATGCGTCAAATGAAGGAGGGCGGCGCGTTCGATACTCCCGCTGGTGTGTCCAAGAGCGACGACAAACAAGAAAAACAAGCTTCGAACGAATTGGATCCCGATGAAGTCGTCAAAGTTGACTCCAAGACTGCTCGCGTGCTCAAATCGGAAATCGTCGCGTGCTTACGGGGTATCGAAGACGTCGTCGAGCTCACGCTTGAAGATGCGATCGCCAGTGCGAACAAATCAATCAAGCGTTCGGAGAATCCGAGTGAGCGCCTCAAGGACATTCGCGAAAAGCTTCGACCGTTATCAAATAAATAGTCCCGTTGAAAGTTGAAAGTTAGCGGTAATACATTTCCGGACATCCAAACACCCGAAAACAAGAATGTATTTCTTTACAATACTTGTACAATTGAACAAGACTAGGAAGTAAGAAGTCCACTACGCCGCCGTCGTTGAGAAGGCTTGTTTTATCAGCGTTTTCTGCTTCTCAGTCAGGTGCTTTGGAAATGTGACTTTCTGAATCTTGACGATGACATCGCCGCGAGCGCCTGTACGAGAATTGATCATGCCCTTATTTCGAACGACGCGACTCGAACCAGCTTCTGTGCAGTCGTCGAATGCGACTTCCAGCTCGACGCCATCGATGCCAGGAATTTTCGCTTTGAAACCGACGAGCGCGCTTCGTACGCTAATCGAAGGCACTTCGAAAATCAAATTGTCCTTTTCACGCTTAAACCATCGGTGTTTCGCTTCTTTAATGACCACAACGAGATCAGCTGCGTTCTCTGGCCCTTGACCGGCCACTTCATGCCCAAGCTTCTGATACGTCAGCCTCGTACCATCCTTCCAGCCTCGAGCGACGTCCACGGTGATGTTTTCATCCTTTTCCGTCATCCCATTCGGCCCGTTCACTTGTCGCTTAATCGTGAACCTTTTTTGCGTGCCCGTGTACAGTTCCTCTAGCGTGCACTCGAGATTCACCACGCACTCGCCTCTCGATCGCTTACGAGGCGTGTGTCCCCAATCCATGTCCTCCGCGCCTCCGCCGCCCGCGCCAAACGCCGCGCCGCGCGCGCCGCCACCCATATCGCCGAAAATTCCACTCATACCACCACCCATGCCACCGAAAAACGATTTAAACATGCGCTCGGCGTCTTCATTTGAAAATTCATGCGTCGTAAACCCTCCACCGGCGCCAGGAAACCCACCACCGGCGCTCGCGAATCCCGGTCCCGCGCCCGGCCCCGGTCCCGCGCTCGCGCGCGCCTCGGGCGGCACAAATCCCTGCTTCAACCCTTCTTCTCCGTATCGATCATAGATAGCGCGCTTATTCGCATCCGACAAACAATCATACGCCTCTGCGACGCGCTTAAAATCCTCCTGGTTGCCTCCTTTACGGTCGGGGTGCGTCTTCATCGCCATCTTCTTGTACGCCTTTTTCAACGCATCGTCATCGCAATCGCGCGCCACGCCGAGTCGCGCGTAGAAATCCTTCGGCACTGTCATCGCGCGCGCGGTGGTCGTGTGTTACCCGTGCGCGCTGTCGTTCCGTGTGATGCGTCGCGTAATGCGGGAGCGGCGTCGCGCGGCGTGCGAAGCGATGACGACGTTCGCGGCACCCGAGGGTGCCTTCTTCTTGAAGGTTCTAGAAGGTTCACTTGAGTATTACACGCGGGTTATGAGAGCATTTGAGCGCGACACGACGACGCTAATCATCCGTGGCGTGCTCGAGCGCGGTTTTACCATCGACGAGTTGGACTTGTAAGAAGCGCACGCCGTCGAGTTCGATCCAGACGGAGTTTGCGAGCCTGTCGCGTCGGGCGCGCGGGATGCCGCGTTCGAGACTGAGCATGATTCGCGCGCGCTCGAGTTGCCATTTCGCGACGGCGTTTTCGCTGACTTTGGCGTAAGTGTCACCCATCATGGCGACGAGGAGGTTGAGGAGGACGATGGCGCCGAGAATGGTGAATGAGGCGAGGAGGATGATCATGAGCACTTTTCCTCTAGGGGCGTTTTCGACGACGTCGCCCTCAAAACCTCCGCCGGTGAGCCATTCAAAGCATGTTAAGAGTTGATCGCCAAACATCGCCACCGAACGGTCTGATACTGGTTGGAGTACAACGAAGATTGCGGTGGAAAATGCGACGACGAACAAGCCAAGGATCAATCCAAATGGCGACACGTCGTCGATGATGATTTCGTACACCATGATGACAAAGTGCCCGGTACTCTTGAAGCCCATGAAGAGCCAAATAAAGTAAAACCATGCGCTTAAGAAAGCAAACGCCAAGAAAGAATCCGCCGCGAGCTCGTTTTCGATAAATGTACGAGACGCGACGGACGCGAGATAGGTACAACAAAATATCACGCTCACGACACTTTGACCGCTCGCGTCGGCGCGATGCGTATACTCGTACATCAATTGTGCAATAACGACGGTTAGAATCCCCGTCTTTGCAGTGTGTGAAACCGTAGAGGATAATCCAAACTGTTCCACAGAGTCGGCGAGCGATGTCACGTGCACTGCCGTCATGGTGATCAAAAACAATAAAATTTGCACAATGCGCGTGTAAAACAACTTTCCAATATACACATCCCACTTGCGTTGAAGCAACTCTTGAATCAAAGGCAAGCACAGTAAATTTATATGACCACGCTCAACGATATGCTCGAGAGCGCTGCGCCCTTCGCGCTGCTTGGTATCGATATCCAACAAGGGCATGCGTTGGCACGTCACCGGGCCGTAACTCCACTCGGTGATGCACAAGCGTCCAAGTTGAAAGTTAAACATATCTTCGTAGCCGCTTCTCGCGGCAAATAACATAGGACTCAACCCATCAGCGTTGACGATGTTTTCTAAAGAAATCTCCTCCCTGGCGTCTTCCTTCTTGACGGCGCGTTTTTGCCATCGCTCGCAGACCAATACAAACATCTCTGGTTGGTTGTGAATCACTGCCAAGTGTAAACATGTGTTGCCGTGCGAATCGCGTGCCGTCGCATCGGCGCCGCATTCAAGTAAAATCTCCACTAAATCACCTTGACCCGTACTCACCGCAAAACTTAACGCGTACTCGCCGTAATAACATGGCTGACCTCGCGTAAAAAAACGACCCGTCGCTCGAGCCGCGAGCAACCCAGGCGTGTCCGGCGTCGCCTTCAACAACAATTCCACCAAAGCTCGATTCTTGTTCACGATGGCAATGTGCAAACAACTCTCACCAAAATATTCATCCCCGACGTAGACGTCGTTCACGGTATCGGGCCATCGCTCGCCAATCATTTTCGCGCTTCGTAATTGCGCTGAGTCGCCGATATTCAACCCGCCTCCGTAAAGCAACATCAAATGCAGCGGCGTCTCTCCCACGGGTCCGCGCTCGCGCAAGCACTTCCCATCACTCTCAATTGTCAACGCGCGCACCGCGCTCTCATCACCTCGCTTCAAAGCGCTCCAAATTCCACCCGCGGTGTTCGCGTGCGTGGTTTGCAATTCAACGTCCCGGTTCCCCGCACCTATGCGTTGCGACGCCTCTTCTGCGCGCTCTAACGCACGCGACAGCGCGGACGCAACCACAGCGGCGACAATTGCCGACATAGCTTCGAAAAAGCACGTCGAGTTGGCGAGCACGAGGGCTTTTATAGTTTTTAACGCGCGCGCGGCGTCGAGGTTGGTTGTCCCCAACCACGGTTTTGCCGCCGCCGTTTTGGACGCCTTCGCCACCTTACCCACGACTTTGCGCGCGAGTATAGACTTGAACGAGAACGATCCCGAGGCGTAGGCGTGCTCAAGGCGCGCGAGCGCGCGAGCGGCGCAGATGAGCGCGCATAATGCGCTCACAGTGTACAATGCAAAGATTCTGCGCACGCGAGCTCGAGCGGCTTTACGCGCGAGACGCCTCGCGTCGCGCACTTTTGCCGCGTTGATGGCGTCGTGCGATTGTGCCAACGCGTCCGGGGCGTCGGCGAGCATGGTTCGAACGACGACGCGGGGCGTTGTGACGTCAAGCGCGAAGGGCGGCGTCTGTTGAAACGCGTGCGAGAGACCGAGAGTGGTGTTTTGTACAATGTCGCTCACTATATATACATCGACTAGAGCAGGATGCGATACTTTTCTTCTCTCGGGACGTCGCAGATGGACACCACGCCTGAGGCGTTGATTGACGCATACGTCCACGGATCGACGGCGCTCCAGGCGCACGAGTGCACCGAAATCGAGCGTTCGTTTGATCTTTTGGTCACCAGACGCACCGCCGAGCGTGACGCACTCGATCGGTCGCGTTGTTGTGGTGATTTCGTGTCGTCGTTCCATAATCGAACGCCGCCGTCTGAGCTAGCGGTTAAGAAAAGGGCATCGTAGACGGGATTGTACGCGCACCGCCAAATCCAGTGGTCGTGTCCCGGAATAATTTTCATCGCCTGCGCGTGCGCGCGCGTGTCCCAAATTTTCACCAACCCATCGTCACCGCACGTCATGATTTCATGCGCGACGTTTGGATTATATTTCACGTCGCGCGTTTGCGGCGCGTGAGCCTTTACGATGGTTTGCGCTCGCTCGCCCGAGCGAACGTCAAACATTGCAACGTCGGCGTCAATGCCGCACGCAAACACTTCCGAATCATTCGGGTCCCAGCTCCCACTCGCAACACCATCCTGTATGGTATTCATCCCACCAATCGTCATTGACCGCGAACTATCGCGACGGGTTACCATCGACGTCGTCGCGCGATAGCCCGTCTCCGTCCGCGTCCACGCCCGCGCTTTAAACTCATCCACCGTCATCAGCGTCCCTCGACTCGCATGAAATCGCGCACATTTCACCGTCTCAAACGCTTTCGCGTCGTCGTCGTCCGCGCCACTCGCACCGTGGTTGTCGTCTCGCACGCGTAAGACATCAAACGTCCCAGTTCCGGTTCCGCTCGCCTCCTCGCTCGCCGCGCGCGCGACTCCACACCCACGCCGTCGCGTCGTTTCGCACCCCACGTCCTCGTACACGATCGCGAAAAGCGCGTCGCCATTGTCGCCATCGATGCCGTCGATGTCGAACGCCGCCGCAGCGTCAGGGAGCGTGAAAAGCGTGTGAGTTCGCGCGCGTTTGGTGTCTGGGATGTAATCGATCGCCACGACGACGTTTGCGCGCGTTAACGCGTTCGTGACAGCGACGAAACGCGAGCGCACGTCGGCGTCGAGCGCGCACGGATGCGCGATGAGCGCGCGCGCTGGGGCGTCGAGAGCGACGTCCACCGATGCGGACATTGCACGAGGAGGGACGCGCGCCGGTGAGTGTGGGACAGTTGGCTCGAGTCGAGCGTCTTTGTTTAGCACGGAAGATGCGTTTATCAAAACGGTTCTATATCGTTTCTATCGCTTATCGCTACGTTTAGTCTTGGTACTGCTTAAGCTACGTGTGTTGTTTGAAAAACGCGCGCGTTTTGGTGTCTGCTCAACGCCGACGTTGAAATCGGATCTTTTAGTCGAAATCGAGCAAGTCACTAATCATGCCGAGGTGCGGGAATTCTTCTTGAATGCCTGGTGACCAAGTAGACGGATGACCCATACCCGGAGGTGGTTTCATCGACGGCGGCGTGCCGAGCGGGTTATTGCCCATCATCGGCGGCACGGGCGGTTGCCCGTACGCGCCATTCATACCCGGAGGCACCGAAGGCGGCTCGGGAGGTCTAGCGCCCGCAGCCATGGCGGCAAAGGATGGCGGTAAGCCACCCGTACTGTGACCAGGCGATGCTGGACTGGTGTCAGGTACGCGCGTAGAGCCAGGCGGCGGCGGACCGCGAGGCGGCGGCGGAGGACCAGCAGCGTCGTTGGTCGGCGGCGGAGGACCAGGCGGCAACGGAGGCTGCGATTTGGCGCTCGCGAGCAGCGGCTGCAAGTTAGACGACGACGTGGAGTGACCGTTCGATAGCAAGCTCGATGTAGAGCCCATGTGTACCAAGTTTGTCGTGTCACCCAACATCGCCGATGCCGCTTGCTGCGCGGTGCGCGCGACGTCGAGCGTATCCATCGACGACTGCGCCATGGATGAGAAATCGCCAACAGACGACCCACCGCCGCCACTCACGCCACCGCTATTGATCTCGTTCCTGAGGTTCAAGATGATGTCCTTCGCCTTGTCTAAGTCCTTCGTGAGCTGCACGCATTCGCTCGTCTTCTCGTCGAGTTGAAGCTCGAGTTGAGCGATGCGAGAACGCAGTGCGCTGACTTCGTTGGAAATCGGCGCCGGGATAACCTTGGACGGGGACGACACTTGCGCGGTGACAGCAGACTTGGTGCGCGTAGGCGTCGCTGGTGACTCGGACTTTGGCGACGGAATAGCCTTGGCGGCGGCTTCAGCGCGCTCCTTGGCTTCGGCATCCTCCTTGACTTTGCGCGCGGCGTCCTCCTTGGCTTTTTCTTCAGCTTCTCGCTTGGCCTTCTCCGCGGCTTTGGCCGCAGCCTTGGCTTCGCGCGCGGCGCGCGCTTCGGCTTCAATCTTAGCCTTAGCCGCAGCTTCCGCTTCTTCACGCGCCCGTTCCTCGGCTAAAGCCGCCGCCTTGGCGGCAGCCTTGGCGGCACGCTCCGCCTCCTTGACGGCTTCGAGTTGCTCTCGCTGACGCGCCTCCTCCGCCTCCTTTTCAGCCTTTTCAGCATCCTCGAGCGCCTTCTTCTGTCTCTGGCGTTCCTTTTGCTTTTGCTTCTTGCTCTTCTTTGCACCCTCAAGCTGCTGCGCAAGGCGTTCGGCTTCTTCTTCCTCTGCAATGAGCGCCTCTTGGCGCATCAACGCCTCGGCTTCGCGAAACGCAATCTCCACGCGGTTGACAAAGACGTGCGAAAGCACAAACATTTCAATCGTGCGTCGCCCGAGCTCGGCTAATCGCCTCTCATCGCGCTCAACCGCATCGGTGGCTGATAAATCATCACCAGCCGATCGCTTATCTTCCTCGTCAGCGTCAAATGCAGTGCCGTCGGCGGCGCGTTCGAGCGCAGACACAAAGTCACCCGTCAACACGCACTTGTTTTGTACCACGCTCAGCGCCACCGAACACTTGGACGTGCTGAGTGAATTGATGGCTGTCTTTTCCAAATCGTCCTCTGCGATATCGAGCGCACGGCATCCACAATACAGGGCATCCATGACAAGCGTCGACGTCACCTCCTTCTCGTTAAAGAAGCGCTTGACGATGCCCTTCAAGAGCACGTCGGCTTTCTCCATCGTGAGCTGCGCCTTCTCCTTGCCCTCGCGCGAGTTCCAAAACTGACGCAAGTTGGCCCACTGTTCGCCATTCGATCGCATAACGATGAGTTTTTCGCGCTTTTCATCTAAAAATCGTCGACAGATTCCCTGTTGGAGTGCACACAAAAGAAACAACGGTTAGACTTCAACTCGCGCTCGACGTTTTTTCAAAAGTCGCGCTCACAAAAACGCGTCATCGTTCAGATTCTATGGGTGTATAGATGTTCATCAGAATATATTGCTCAGAACGAGAAATGCTTGATATAGGTTTTCATCAGCACGACGACGTTGGTCTCGCATCGAAACGTTACATCGCATACGCACCTCGACGTTGGTCAGATACACCCGCACGAGCTCGCGTCTGTACTGCGGGTCCAAGCACCGAAACGGGCGCGAAATTTTTTCGTGAATCACTTGCACCTGCGCCTTGATGACGAGCGTATCAGCCACGGTGAACCCATCGAGCACTTTGGTGAGTTCCATAAACTTTTTCCAACCCCAATCGTGTTCTTTCTTGCAAAACCGATGCAACGTGTCGCTGTACTTGGACTTTTTGGGATCCTTGTTGACGACGGCGATGGTGAATTGCGCGAAATGGCTCCAACCTGCGAGACAGACGGGCGACGTCAGTACGCGAGGACGATCACACGCAATCACGACGACGCATGCGACGTCGGCACGTTCGTCGAGAACACACGCGCATACACATACCAGGGAGTAACTTGTCGTAATCGGCGACGCACAAAAACAACGACAAGTGATTGCTGACGTCGCACCCTTGGGGATACACCAATATATACCTACGCGTCGGGACGGAGCGCGAAGAAGACTTACGCGTCAGTGAATTGCACAGCACACACAATCAAACGATACGACAACAACAACGACAACGACAACGACATGGTCCGCTATCCTTCCACATAACACACGAGACACGAGACACGACACCAACGGACGCGACGCACGCGGACGCACCACTTGTACCCTCCGACTTCAAACACATTCGACCGAAGCTCGCGCTTGGCAATCGTCGAAAAGTTTTCAATCTTCCACGTAAACTTCCCATACATGCTCATCGGTTGTGGACCTACGCATGCGATGACAACGCGAGCTCTTACCGTCAGTACACGATCGTCACACGACGCATTCATTCGCTCAAACGCGCGCGATCCTCATGCGTCACTAGGTCCAGTTACACGCGACGTAATCGACGCAATTCACGCCTCACGCGACGCGCACGCGCGCGATCACGCACCGGCAGCGTCTTCTACCCCCCACGGACCACCTTCTGCGACATCCAACGGCCCGCGTCGCGCGCGCCACTCCGCATCCGCGGGGGAATCCGGCGTCACGCTCAGCGTCCCATCGCCCCCCGCGCCGCTCGCGCCGCTCGCGCCGCTCCCACCACTTCCGCCTCCACCGCCGCCGCCGCCGCCTCCACCGCCGCCGCCGACGTCCTCGAGCGCGGACGAATTCGCGTGTGATTTATCCCCGCCGCCGTCGGCGCCCGCGAGCGTCGCATCGTCGCCGTGCGCGGCGTCATCGTCGCCATCGGCGACCGCGACGGCGCCGCGCGCGGTGCCTCGCGGGCGCGCGCGGTCGTCGTCGTCGTCGTCGTCGCTCGTCGCGACCGCGCCCGCGTGCGCGGACGGCGCGGCGGAGGTTGGCGCGACGTGCGCGGCGTGCGCGGTGCCGGATCCGGCGTTGTCGCTGGCGTCGGCGCGGCCCATGGCGCGACGTGCACTGATGCGATCGCGGGGATCGCGCGCGCGGGGCGGACGTCGTCGTCGAACGCGAATTCGATCGATGCGTGTGGGGGTGCGCGATCGATGCGTGTGCGCTTTCGAGGCGTGTGTGATCGATATTGATCGATATGCGTGGTTGAACGCGAATTCGATCGCGATCGATGGGGGTGCGCGATCGATGCGTGTGCGCT
>Ga0181607_10001185_pt1 | contig 23425 bp, 28 predicted proteins | sample 041ome_9_FD_132420 | JGI IMG/M metagenome (GOLD analysis project Ga0181607, IMG submission 132420) | Coastal salt marsh microbial communities from the Groves Creek Marsh, Skidaway Island, Georgia - 041413US metaG (megahit assembly) | ecosystem: Environmental > Aquatic > Marine > Intertidal zone...
AACACCCTTAAAATGATGAAGCGCCAGTTTGATAATAATGAAAATTACAGCCTAACCTTTAAGCAGCGCCAAGAGGATTTAAAAAATCTTCTCTCCAAAGAAGAAAATCAAATGAAAAAAAAGAGAAGACCGAAAACCAAAACATCTACCCCCAAGACTTGATCATTGATGAAGAAATTACTCGCCATTCTTTTGCTTTTTTTTCATGTATCGGTGGCCAGTGAAATGAAGCTCATTGGGCAAGGAACGCTCAAAGTATTATTCTTTGAAGTATATGATATTCGCCTCCTATCTGACTTCAGGCCCTTCTCTTGGGAAAACAAGTTTCAATTAGAATTTAAATACAAGCGCGACGTTAAAAAGGAAAGTGTAATATAGTCTTCGATCAAAGAGATACGCCGACAATCAAGCTTTGTAAATCGTGATATTAATAAGTGGCAAGAATTTTTAGAGAAGTCCATTAAACCCGTTCAGGAAGGAACTCATGCAACAGTGAGTTGGAGCCCCGAAGGTTACATCACTTTTCACTATGAAAACAATGATCCTACTATCATTGAAGATGAGGATTTCGCCCGAGCTTTCTTAAATATTTGGCTGGGAGAAGAAACCTCTCAGCCTAAATTGCGAAGTCAAATTATAGATGAGAATTAATTAAATAAGTAAAAATTACTTATAATATTTAACAGTTATTATTAAAATTTATCTTTTATTATTTTTCTTAAGGAGAAAAAACATGAAAAAACTTTTAATATCCATAATAATTTTTTTACTCGCAAGCCCTTCCTTCGCTAAAGAGGGTGAGATAGGTTTTGGTATTGATTTAGGATATGGTTTTGTAGATATAGGGGCTAAAGAGACCGCGCAAACCATTGCAAACCTTTCAGGTTCGACTACTACTGTAAGTTATGACTTGGGAGCGTTAACAGGAAGGGTTTATCTCGATTATGGGATTACCAATGAACTTTTGCTTGAAGCTGGTTATTTTCGAAGTGGAGACTTAGAGGCAACTTATACTTTATCTGGCGCGAGCGCTAAGGAGTCATATAGTGTTAATGGTTTAGATTTAGCCGCTGTTTATTCTCCAAGCAATCAAAGCTTCTTTTTTAAAGGCGGTTTTCATTCCAGTGAAATTGAGGGTAACGCATCTATTACTATTGGAGGTACTACTTATGCAGCGAAAGCTACAGCAAGCGGGCAAGGATATTTGATTGGTGGTGGATTTGATTTCGGAAGTTCTAGAGTAGGTTATACATATTATGCAAATGTAGGTGGCGACTCAGATGCTGATGTTGGTCTGTTATATTACGGATGGAAATTTTAAAAATTTGTTATAGTTTTTAATTCCAAAGTACTTAAAATTCTGTTTTCTTCTAAGCTGCATGGTTTTTTAAAACAGGTTTCTAATCTTAAGTTATAGCCCATGTCATTTATCAAAATGGCACTAGCATAAACATCATTAAGAGGTCTTATGGATGTAATTTCCATAAGACATTTTTTATCAATGGATTAACTTCATTAAAGTTCATTTTAAAAGGTTAGCTTTGTTTCTTTAGTATCTTCAGCTTGACAGTCAACTTCCCAGCAAGACCTTAACACCACCCCAGGAGAACCATTCTCTGAAATAGGCTCAAGGGCAATATGTCCAAAGGAAAAATTCTTCGAAGATTTTAGCAAACCTGAAGATGCAGCGCCATGATTCCAAAAGGGTGTTTCTTTATTAAAATTATAAAGTAAACCTTTGACAATTTGATGCTGGTTTAAAGGGCAAGTCCTATCCACTAGGTAATACTTTTCACCTATTTCACAGTTCGTAATCTCCCTTTTTAAAATATTTATCATATCGCTATGATAAGACTTAAGAACAGTTGCCCTGGCTGACTTTACATATCCACTATAAGTAAAAATTCCAACTGATGCTAAAACGCCAACAATAGCAACTACAACTAAAAGCTCAACTAAAGAGAAACCGTTTTTTTTAGCAATTACTTTCTGTAATCTTTCCATTAGTATCTCTGAATAAGTTGCAGCTTCCTGACTTATTTCTAGCTTGAATAGAATAAGTAAAGTTAGTTTTAGAGCCCGTGATACAAAAATTATAGTTTTGTTCTAAAACATCTTGATTAGCATTGAGTAGGTTATTACTAATTTCTTTTGAAGCATTTTCAGATCCGCAGCTAGCTGAGGTATAATAATAATATCCAGTGCCAGACCTATACTCTTCTTGGCTCATTGCAATCATTCCCATAGTATTTAAAGCAGTATTTTTGTGAGTAGATTCAATATAACCAGAGTAACTTACAATTCCAATTGCTGATAAAACACCGATAATCACTACCACCACTAATAGTTCAATTAAAGAAAATCCATTTTGAATATTAATTTTCATTTATTGTTCCACTACCATTTTTTTCTTATCGGCTATATCATTTTTTCCAGCATTAATTTTTTCTAATAAATCGTAACAGTCCTTAACAATATTAGAAATTTCCTTTATTTCAGAAACATTTAATTCGTGATGCATTTTTTCATTTACTTTATCTAATAAGAGTTCAACTCTGTCCTTAATTTTTAGTTTTACTAAGTTGCTCTCTTGAGAGTCTTTAATTTTTCTTAAATTTTGATATTTGCTCTTTTTTAAAGAAAACCATTTTTCAGCAGAGGATTTCTTTTTAATAGAAACCTCAGAAATATTGTATTTTTCAGCCAAATCTTTCAGCGTATAGTTAAAATTTAAATAGTCTTTCTTAATCGGATCCCAATTTATTGATTTTTTTGATCTCATTTATACAAAGTTTATTAAAAGTATAAAATAAGGATTAATAGAAATTAATTAATAGTAAATTTTGTATATAAAATGAATAAATAAAGGATAAAAAAAGTTTACTTAGAGTTACCTTTAAAAAGTATGTTTCAAAATAAATTCTCTTAATTTTGACACATCAATTAAAGTTCTTTTATTATAACATAAACTTAAAACAATGGAATTATTATTAGTGTTATTTTCAGTAGTAATTGGAAGTTTTTTAAATGTATTCATAACTAGGTATCCACTTAATAAAAGTTTATTAAATTCTTCTAGTTGTAATTTTTGTAAAACTAAAATCAAATATCACAACAACATTCCTATAATATCATTTTTATTATTAAAGGGAAAATCAAAATGTTGTAATAAAAAAATTAATATTAGGTATTTAATAGTAGAAATAATCACTCCCTTAGTTTCCATTTTAATTTTAAGTCTTCCAATTGACCTTAAAGATAAAATTTTATTAATTTTATTATCGTACTTATTGATAATTACTTTTTATATTGATTGGGAACATCATTTAATATTTTTAAAATTAAATTTTTTAATTTTTCTAACTGGGTTATTTTTTTCCTTTAGTAATTTTTCAATTTATTATTTTATACATTTAATTATTTCATCCTCTGTAGGTTTTTTAATGGTGTTTGGTATTCGCTGGTTTTATTTAAAAACAAGAAATATTGAAGCAATTGGTTTAGGGGATGGTTTTTATTTGGCCGCAATGGGAAGCTGGTTGCCTATTTTTTATAATTTATATAATTTTATATTGGGCTCTATTCTAGCACTTTTCTTTGCAGTTATTTTTCAAAAAAAAAATTTACAAGCGCACATACCACTTGGTTCTTATTTATCAATTAGTTCATTTTTAGTAATAATGGATACAAATTATTTTCATTTACTGGATGAAATTTTAGGCTTATAGGATATTTTTATAAAGATTTTTATTAATACCTATTGGAAGCAAAATTCCTCTTTTTTTGGTTCATTCTCATCTCCCAAAGTAAGAACAAAACCAAAACATTTTTTGGGAATATCGTATATATACAATCTCCCAATTGGCTTATTTTTTGCATTTATTACATTTGCGCTTAAATTATTTGAGGGCGTATACATAATCCATTTTTCACCATTTGGATTCTTAAGATTCTTGTCCAAATAGAAATCCTCTGGTGACTGTGAGTCAATGGCCTTAGCTAAATTAACACCTTCTAAACTACAACTAATTCCATTTTTTGAATTATATTCTCCGTTTAGTTCACAAGAACTATAAAAATCCAGTTTTATGGTTTTGGTTATTTGATCATAATATGCTTTTGCGGCTGCTATTTTAGCTGCTTGAGTATAACCACTGTAAGTCATTATGGAAATACTTGCTAGCACTCCAATAATTGCGACTACGACTAGTAATTCTATTAATGAAAATCCAAAAAATTTAATTTTTAATTTAAGTTTGTGCATTAATTACTAGCAAAGTTCTCATTGCTTTTTGAACACCAAGTTCTTGCCCAGTAATATCCCCCTTTAACTAATTTGCCACCAGTATCTGGATGATCTAAAATTCTCAAGCTAAGCATCTTACCTCGACAAGGATGCTTGGGCCCAGGATTTGAGTCCATAGTAATATATCCTGGTTCTGCATATCCACCGGTGTGGTACATACATTTAGTTCTACTTTCGTCATAAACATTTTTTGGGCAAATTGTTTCATTAACATGAGTTTCAAAATAATTGGCAAATGACCGTGAGAAACTTTTACAAGACACATTGATTTCGTTACCTGTACTATTAATCATTTTAGCGCTGCCATTTGTTGAGCATTGAAGTAAAAGCATATTAAGTTCACTTTCAACTGTATCATAGAGCTTTAACCAAACTGTTCTTTTTGCTTTTTCTATGTATCCTTGATAAAAATATACTCCTACACCTGAGAGAATTCCAATTACCCCCACAACTACTAATAACTCAATTAAAGAAAGCCCTTGATTAATTTTTTTCATATATCATCAACTCCAATTAATGCATAATTAATCATTTCTTTATTGTTCCACCACAACATTAATTTAAACTTTCCAGATGCTTCTGTATCTGAAGCAGGGCAATAAGGTGAGCGAGGACATCTCACCAATGAAATATCACCATCTTCTTCTCCATTTCCAGAGCGCAAACCTCCCCGAAAACAATCACTCATTGTTAAGTCTACTCCTAAATATCCAAATTGACTATTCCAGCTGTTGTTTCGAGTTTGACATGTTGCATCATCAAGAGGTTTTAAGGGATTAAATATTTTACCTACAGCTGAGAGATAAACAGCAATATCCTCTTGCCATCGTGCAGTTAATCCAATCGGACAAGATACACCAAATGCGGTTCCTGTTGGATCAATTTGACATTTTACAATTTCACTAGACATAAGTCTTTTGGCGGAATTAAAATTTTGAACTGCTACTGCTTTTTTAGCAGAGGCCTGATAATTTGAGTAAGTTACAATTGCAGTTGCGGCCAAAACCCCAATGATTGCAATCACAACTAAAAGTTCGACCAAGGAAAAACCCATATACTTATTATTTTTTCTAAATTGATATATCATTTTCATTAATGAATAATTCATTGGGTTTTATTAGGGAGACGCATCGCAAGCGACCATTTTTGAAATAACAATTAGTTCTTCCTAATTTGTTAGGGTTGCTTTCATCAATCATGAAAGATCCTTCTAGATCATTTTTATCAAAGGGATTATCACCAAATAGATTATTGGTATCCACATAGCCCATAATATTTCCAATTATCTGATCTATAGTATATTGGACATAGGGGTCTTTATCACAGCTGACCTCTGCAGGTCCGGTTCTTTCCATTACGGTAATTTTACCGCCTATCAAACATTTAATAGATTCAGCAGTAATATATCTGATGGATTGTTCATTAATATTTTTTACGACTGTAATTTTTGACGAGGCTAGGTAGTTATTATAAGTAATAATACCAACTCCTGCTAAAATACCTATTATACAAACAACCACTAAGAGCTCCACTAGTGAAAACCCAGGGAATTTTAATTGAAATTTTCTTTCCATGATTCTATCACGATACTGCCACTTGTAGATCCACCGGAGGAAGTGTTATTAATGGCGTTACCTGAAATAAGGTTATCTACAGCTTCAAAATTTTGACCAATACTTTTCTCAGCCTCACCGGCTATACCAATATAAATTTTATCTTTAATGGATACGACCTCTGTGAGAACCCCAGTGCCAATCTTAACTGATAACAGTGATCTTCCACATTTAGGATCTAATCCATAAAGATAGGCATTACCGGTAGAACAAACGTTACTACTCGATGGCTCATAGACAGGAACATAAAGGGTATTTTTGAAAATTGACGGTTTTGCAGTTAATTTTTGTTTTTTTAACAAATCAACATACCAACCTAATTTAGCATCATTAGGGCAGGCAGAGTTTGCATTAGTGCAATTTGAAATATTACCCACATTGACACTTTGAAAATTGGGAAAGTTGATATCCTTAATTCCAAATACTCTATTTTGAATTCCGGATTGGGTATCTTCCAATTTTTGAGTATTGCCAGTTCCAAAGTATAGCCATAAATTATTATCACTATTAATAGTGGCGTTCATGTCTTGCATCACATAGCGCCCATTACCTTCTGTTGAGTCAGCGTCAAATAATTGGGTAGTCTCATATCAATTACCTTTGTTGGTATGATTGATTTTGGTTAATTTACCCTCTAGATCGGTTACATAAACCATCGCACCTTTAAAAGTAGCTTTGGATGTGGAATCCGCATTAATTACCAGAGGTGTAGTAGGGAGTGAGTTTGCAATATTATCAGAACTACCATCAGGTATGGCTATTTGTTTTAATAGTTTTCCATCATTCAATAAATCAGCGATATAAAAAACAGACCCATAATCAGTATTTGTGCCATTATTATAACCACCTCCAAAAACAACAACCCATTTATCAACACCGCTTACTTCTATTCTTAAAATACGGGGTTCTGACCATGCTTCCCCCAGTTTGCTGTAGTCGTATTCTGCTGGTGGCAGCCCATAGAGATAGCCGTAAGATTGTTTATTGCCATCTTTATCCCAGTAGTGAACTATTTTATCAGAAGGATTGTTTTCGATTGTGAATAGATGAGTAGGAGAGTCGGGATTAGTGATATCTAAAGCGAAATAGCTATTCCCACCCGCTCCAAGCCCGGCTACTAAAACGGTTTTCCATTTTTTTAAAGTGGAGTCATAGATATCTTTAACTATAGGACTACCGTCAACTCCAAAAATACTATTCGAACTATTTGCTCGAGTTGAAATAATATTTTCAAGTTTGCCTAACATCGAGGGAGGAAGAAAGGCCCATTCCTCTTGTCCTGTGGATGCATTAAAGGCGTGAAGCAACCCTGCATTGGAACCAGCATAAATAATTTCTTTACGATTAGCGCAAGTTCCACCGCAACTGCTACCTGAAATAAAATTTTGGTAATTGTTTTGTCCTCGGTAATAAGATTCCGTATTAGAATTAGTGCTTTGATAGGAAAGATCGGGTGCACCGACAACAATTAAATCAGAATTATAAATATCTTGTAACTTATGCCGCTCATCGGTTGTCGAGTTATCTCGATCCTCATCATAACTATCAAGCCCTCTAACAAAATTAATTAACTTATCTGTAGTGACATCATTCAAGTTTTTTGTTGTGGGGAATAATGAAGCTTCTAATTCATCCCGATTAGTTGTAGTGAAATTATTTAGACTTGAATCATTAATGCCAACTGTCCAGATTTTTCTATCTGAATATTTTTTTTGATTGAGTAAAGTTGCGGCATCCCATTGTAGTGCCCCGATAGAACCATTACTATTAAGTTTGTACTTTTTTAAATGACCACTCCACTGGGAATATTTAGAATATTCAAAAGTGGATTGATAAATATAATCGCCCTTCGATATATCGGACATGACGGCAGGCGTAGAGAAGGTGTAAGTAGAAGAGATTACCTGTTGTATGGCATCAGTTAATTTTGATACTAATTCATTTTCATTATCAGCGTAGATTGGCTCTGTTGTACCACCGTTTGTGGCAAGATTTTTATAATTATTGCTAGAGCCACCTAGCGCAAATCCTACGGCGAAAGTTTTAATATTATATGTTTGGTTTAATGTTTTAGCGATATTATTGACAGTGGAAGCATAGGCCCATTCTCCATCACTGATAACTAGAAGATAATTTTGCTGGCAGGTTGCACCCTTAATTATGGGAGAGCTGCTGCCTAAAAAGTAACTTCGAGCATAATCTAATGCATAATTAAGATAGGTACCCCCCCAGGGATATAGAGGGTTATAAATAGAGTTTCTTTCATAATACGAATTTGTCATTATATTGAATATTTCTCTTGACCCATTATTAGACACCTTAGCCATTATCTGCATTCGATAACTATAAGGATACCCCCATGTCATAAGTCCAAAATTTGCACCCGAGTTCAAACCAGAATCGGAAACAATTTTTTTAATGGCTTTTTTAGCAGAAGCCATTCTATCTGTTAATGAAGCCCTTCCAAAACCTTGAGAATAATTACAAGAACTGTCATAGACTCGAATAGAGTGATGATAACTATCGGCTATATAAACATTATCAGATGAGTCAATTGCCAAACCCCAAGGGTAATAAAAATATCCTTCTTGGGTAGGGCGATAACCGCCATAGCTTCCATATTTACATACAAAATTTCCAGAGCTATTAAATTTTTGAATTCTATGATTCCATCTATCTGTGACGTAAATATTTGAATTACTATCTACATCAACTGCTATAGGTCCATAAAAATAACCTGTGCTAGAGCTTGCCCTACTTGTAGAGCCAATAAAAGAGTCTCGAGAGTCTGTATATGTTATGCCTGTAGAAGAGAAGTTATATCTTTTAACATGATTAGGCTCCCAATAAGCTCTATCATACCCACTATCGACAACGTAAATTTTTGAAAGATTTTCATCTAAGGCAACACCCCAAGCATCAATTAATCGATTACCAGTCCAATAATTACCACCGCCTATACTTGTTACACGGGTCATATTTAATAAATTCGTACCTTTGTACATCAACAAGTCATTTCTCGTGCCATTGCGACCAACCACAATTAACATATAATAGGTATTACCTATTTTCTTAATTTCTACATCTCTTGCTTGGCCATCGCTGGTGACATGATAAATTTTTCGACATGTGCCGTTTTTATCCCACACGCTTATCTTGTTGTTTTGTTGATCAGCAACAAAAACATAATTATCAATATACTCAATGCCCGTCGGGTACTCTAAATAATCACAGTATCCGTTATAACTACTATAACCCTTACCAATATATTTTACGAACTGACCACTGCTATTCAGTACTTTAATTTTATGTGTCCAATGTTCCAGTACATACATGTTGCCATCTTCATCTAAGTCGATATCCCAGGGGTAATAAATTTGCGCACCCGTATAAAGTTGCCATCCCATCGATCCAGAGTTGTCTAACATAATAAGAATATTGGCTGGTATATTCGATGAACCTGTGCCAGGAGGAGGATTTTTGGCATGAGATAGTGTTGAAATCATCAACAATAAAATGAATAAAAATAATTTTTTATTAATTGAATTCAGCATTTTCAATATTCTCTAAGTCATTTAAGAACTGTATATATCTGTCCTCTTGTGTTTTAAGTCGTAAATACAAAATCTCTTGAAAATTAGAATCATATGGGCTAATGCGACTAGCATATTGAATAATTATTTGATCATCAGGCCACTCGGCAAAAAAATCTTCTTTTGTATTGAGATCAGGTTGAACGTCATTAATTAAACTTCCAAATCTTTCTTCACTATAGTCAAATAGGTGGGTGTCTTGAAACCCTATCCGTGTAAGTACGATTTCAGTGATTTGGTTATCTAAAAAAAGATAGTTAACGGCGGAACCGTTGATCCGTTGAATTTCAGGACATACAAAGTCAACTCCAATTACTAGTTTTTTAGCTCCATACTGGTCGTTTTCTTCTGGGAAAATTCCTATATCCCCTTCTTTTATAAAAGAAGTATCTTTGATATTTAGAGGGTCTAGGTTTTCACAGCTCCAAGAAAGCTTAAAAAATAATACTAAAAATAAGCCAAATATAAAAAATACGTATCTCAATTAATTGAGGATATTATTTTTTAGCGGCTAATTTATTAGTAAAAATTATTAGTAAATTAAAACTATTTGGTAATCGATATGAGTTTTTCAATTGCAGCAACAGAGCCGCTATCGTGTAGTCCACATCCATAAATACGATAAAAATTAACTTCAGCGGAAGAACTTTTTGATTGATTATACCCAGATCCCATATCAATTGACTCTCCTGAGTTTTCCCCTGAGTTTTTGGAAGAGGTCCCTGACCCTTCAAACTTGATTATATACTCATAATTATATTGTCTTATAATTTCTAACTCTTCATTTGAATTATATGCAATGACACTTTCTAAACCTTCATTTTTTTTAAAAATTATATTCGAGGGAGTTGTGAAGTTTAAGAACTGATCACTACAATTGCTACTAGAAAAACTAATATTATTAGATGTAGGTTTTGTGGTTATACTTCTTAGATATTTTTCTCCTTGGGCTAGAGCAGTTTCGGCAGTGTAAAATGATTGTTGATAATTGTCTGTTATTCTATTTTTCTTATTTTGATCTAAAGATATTAAAACTAAGATAGATGCCATCACAGACATTGTTAAAAAGAGCAGTACTGACAATACAATTGCAAAACCTTTTTCGTAATTACCTCTCATCGAAGACTATTGATTGTGAAACTATAATTTTTCTTTGTAATACCATCCGTAGCAGTTAATACAACATCAATGACAATCGCATTTGGATCATTGCCGGTTGAATTAGTACTCACGTTTACATATTGATCTACTTTGTGGTATCTAAAAGTCATACTTAAATACCCAACCATTTGTTGAGCATTAACATTATTATTGTTACTCCCACAACCCCAATCAACATAAGCGCCTTTTGTGCTTCTTGTCATAAACTGCATCCATTTATCGGGATAATTAGCAGATTTAAAAACCCAACAATTACTGAAAATATCCTCAACTTTATCTATCTCCCTTCCAAAGGCATCTTTTAATTTTGGAAATACAACAGCTGAACTTGCGGTTAATGTATTTCTCAGGGAAACTGATGTTGTGAAATTTTCTCGAAAAAATTTATCATTAAAAGAATATTTCTTATTTACAATAACTGTATCGAATAGAGAAACTTGATTAAAAAATTCACTTTTTGATCGGAACACCCCGTAGATATCAATGGTTTTAATATTGTTGTTAACTGAGGTGGTTTTACCTTGGGCATCGAGACCATTAAGTTGGAATACATCAATATTTTTAGCAACTGTTAAGTCAATTTTAGGCTGAGAATTAGTGATTGACCCTTCTTTTCGTAATACTTGTGATGATCTAATTAAATCATAACTTTGATTAGAATTGGGTTTAACAAAATATGAAACGGTTATGCGATCTTTTTTATTTTGATCATATGTTACTTCAATTTTTTTACAGCAAGAATAATTAGGATCAGATTCAATTGATATAAAATCAGTCAAAGCTCCATGATTAGTTTGATATTCAACATAGCCCGCATTACGAATGTCTTGTATAAGGCCAGTCAAAGATTGTCGTGAGTTATTATTAATATCAATAAGATTAGATTGTTTTTGGTAGGTGCTGGAGACAATCGAATACGAAGCTACTGAGGCTCCTATGACAATTGAAGTCACTATGATGGCTATAAGTGCTTCGACTAAGGAAAGGCCTTTTTGGTAATAGCTATTCCACAAGCAAAAAAATCCTTTTTTCTTTTTTATTTAGACCATGTTGATAATTGATAATGGAGGTTTTTTGATTTTTTTTATTAATTAAGTTTATTTGGCGTTTATGGCTATTTTTATTACAGTATTTTTGGTTCAATAAAAAAATATCTTTCATACGATTAATTTTTTCTAAAGCCATTTGAGTAATATTACTTTTTGTAAAATTACAGTTTGTTTGACTAAAAGTGTAATTTGAAGCATTAGAGGTGTCAGTAATTACATCTTCGGCTGCAATATTACTGAGAAAGTTTATTTGGTTATGTTCAACTGAGTCGTTAATTGACTTTACTGCATAACCTGAAACAGCATATACGCTGATAAAACCTACCCCGATAATGACAGCAGCAACTAGGGCCTCAATTAAAGACACTCCCTTTTGCCATAAACTTCCAATCATAGTTGAGTTGAGTTTCCTTTATAATTTTTGGTTAGGGTTATTAGGCCACTTTGTTCAATGAAGATTTGATACGTTAAATTATCAATGAAAGGAGAAGTTAGATTAATAGTTACTGTTGTTCGGGTATCTTGATGCATGATCTCCCCCCTTTTTTTCAAACAAAAATTATTATCTCGTGTTTGATAGTTGAGTAACTCGGTAAACTGATAACTAATTGAGTTATCTTTGGTCCATGAAAGAGCCGTATTACATTCTTGATTTTGCTTATATTGACTTTGAGAACGATAATATCCATTGAGCGTCTTAAAGCGCCCACCTTCGATTTTCATAATATACATAGCTTTGTTTCCAGTTTGTAATTCTGTTTGAGTTTTTTTTATTGTATCTACTATTTGATAAACTTCTTTTTCTATTTCTTTTGTCGTCAACCAAGTTTCAATTTTAGGATAAGCAAATATTGAAATAATACCAATAAGAGCAATAACAACTAAAAGTTCAATGAGTGAGAGTCCGCGATGGGTAGATTTATGTCTTAATTTTTGCTGACGCATCAACTAAGCCTTGAGCAATAAGGTTATCAATATATTTATCCATGGTAATCATACCCGATGACCCTGCCGTCTGCATTGTATTAGGAATTTGATGAACTTTATTTTCCCGAATTAAATTTTTTATAGGCCCATTACAAACCATAATTTCAAAGGCTCCCACTCGACCAGTTTTATCTTTTTTTTTCAAAAGGGTTTGGGTAACCACAACTCTTAGGGACTCGGCTAATTGAGCTCGTATTTGCCCTTGTTGCTCTGGAGGAAAAACATCAATCAAGCGATTAATTGTATTTGGCGCCCCGCTTGTATGTAAAGTTCCAAAGACTAGATGTCCCGTCTCAGCAGCAGTTAGCGCCATAGAGATGGTTTCGAGATCACGAAGTTCCCCTACCAGAATTACATCAGGATCCTCACGCAAAGCAGCTTTTAAGGCACTTGAAAAACTTTTTGTTTGTTTGTGAACTTCTCGATGAGAGACAATACTATTTTGATCTTGGTGAATAAATTCTACAGGATCTTCAATGGTAATGATATTAGCATCTCGAGTTCTATTAATCTCATTAATAATTCCAGCTAGCGTTGTTGATTTTCCTGAGCCAGTAGGACCCGTTACTAAAACCAACCCTTTTTTTTCATCTGCAATACTATAAAGGACGGGAGGTACATTTAGATCCTCAAGCTTAGGAATAGTAGAAACAATTTTTCTAAGTACACAAGCTGGACCATTTAATGTTTGATAAAAATTTGCTCTATATCGCACAGAATCAATAACAAGAGCGGTATCAACCTCATACTGTTGAGCAAAAATTTCTTGATCTTCTATACTAGTATATTCTTTCAATAATTGCTGAAGATCTTTAAGATTTACTAAAAAATCTAAAATTTTTTTAATTTCGCCAGACTCTCGATAGGCAAATGGAGAATGAGAACGCAAGTGAAAATCAGAAACATTCAAATTTTGACTTATTTCTTTAATTTTATTTATTAGAGACAATATTAACCCACTCCTCAAATTCATCTATTAATTGGTCAGATGGTTTTAAAATTCTTTTTCTTTTATCGTTTTCTGGTTTACTTAATATAAGTATTTTCTTATCGATGGCTTCGGAAATAAAATTAGAAATCGTAGTTCTGGAAGAAGTAAAGATCAAATCTTTTAACTTTTCTTTTTCAAAATACTTACCTAAATAAAATTTTTTCATAATAATAATCAACATATAAATCCCAAAAGGTTTTTGTTTGAAAAAATGAATCATAATGAGGGATTTTTCATTTAATTTGAAAGCAAATTCTAATTTACTAATTCTATCAATTAACATAAATGTTAATATTACAACGAATTAGTAATAAATAAAATATACAAAAAATATTACTATTATTTAATAATAAATTTCCTTTTTATTAAATTATTATCTCAATGTGTTATTTAAGATTGGAAATAAGAAAAAAAAATCAAACCCAACGCAAGGTGCAAAAAAAAAATCATTAAGTTTCTTTTCGAACTTATTAATTAGTTATCTTAGTAAGTACAGTGTTAAACAAGAGGAAATTTTAGGAGTTGACCTTAACAGTAAATATATTCATCTCAGTCAATTATCTAGAAAAAATGAGGATGATCAATGGATCTTGGAACGACTTTCATATCGAGAAATCAATGAAAGTGAGGCTCGTAATGATGTATTAGAAGATGCTGAATTTTATGCAAAAGAACTTCGTGTAGCATTTGAAAATAGTAAAGCCTCAACCAAAAATGTAGCAATCGCTATACCAGTATCCTCAGCTATAATAAAAGTAGTTACTAGTCCTTTAATGGAAGACCATGAGTTAGATAAGGCCGTTGAAACTGATACTTTGTGGGAAAATTTAGTCCAGATAGCAGAAGATCTGAAAGAATATTCCATATTTCATCAAATTATACATCGCAATATCAAAGAAAATACTATGGACATTCTCTTTGTTGCATCAAAAATTTCAGATTTAGAAAGTTATATGGAAATAGTTCGTAAAGCAAATTTGAATCCAGTAATAGTCGATGTGAAATGTTTTGCTCTTAAAAATGCTCTAGATCTTGGTCTGCGCAATCTTGAAAGAACAAATGTTATTTTAAAGCTCAGTCTTGATGAAAATTACTTAATGATTATTCGAGATAATATTCCCATTGTCACAGATATTTTTTTAAGGCCCAACGAAGTACAAAAATTATCTAATCCAGATTCAGATCTCTCCGAGATTGAAGAAATTATTCGACGCTATGCTTTGCAAGTACGTCAGGCAATCAATAATTTTGAAGGGAAATATCAAGAATTTATCAAAAATGTTTACCTCATTTCATCAATTCCTAATATCACTAAAATAGGGGACTATCTCCAAAGTAATTTACCTAACTTAACAATTTCCTTATTAAATCCGCTTAAAAATATTCGGATTCCAGAGCAATTTAAATCAAAAATCGAATTAAATAATAAATCAATATTTACTACTACTCTAGGACTAGCATCAAGAAAATTAGATGTTTTTGGATACTATAAATTTGTTACCGCTGTAAAAAATATCAACTTATTGCCTAATCGAGAGAGTATAAAGAGGTCTGCTAAATCTAAAGCTAAGATTTCATTCGCTTTTAAAATGGTTTTTTTAATAACACTATTTGTTTATAGCATAATCGGAGGTTATGCATATCTCCAAAAAAAACAATTTACTAAACAATTATTCAATTTTAATGATATTGAAGTTGAGAGAAACTCGCTTAACGAAAAACTTAATACTTTACAAAATCAAATTTATAAAATTAACAAAGAAATTGAAATAAGTTTAAATGTTAAATCTAATCAAAAACAATCATATGATCTTTTGGTTGCAATTGTTAACTCTACACCTGAAAGGGTTTTATTTGAGAATATAAGTTTCAGCGATGCGGGAGAAACAATTCTCGAGGGTGTTGCTTATTCAGACTCAGATATACTCATTTTTGTTCAGAACCTTAATGATCAAAATCAAATAATTGAAAAGGCATCTTTAAATTCAATGACCACTTCTTCAAAGTATGAGGGAAGAAAAAGTTTTTTTATTACTATTCAATATAAAAAGGAAATTTTATGAAAATAAATTTAGACTCATTTAAAGATAAAAACACTCTATATCCTTTTTTAGCTATTATCTTTTTATTTATTTTGGGATGGATTATCGGCAAAATCTTGTTCTTTGATGATATTGGTAATATGAAAAAAAAGCTAAACATCCAAAAAAATTATTTATTGGAGATTGGAGATTTTCAAAATCAAATAAATGATTTAAATTTACGTTTGGGCCCCCTTAAGGAGGAGCAAGAATCCTTGAGTCGTCTTTTTCATAATAAAAATGAAATTGAAAATCTTTATCAAGAGTTAAGTACAATTGCTATTCGTAATGGATTGACCATTGTGAATTTAGAAAAACTTGAAAAGGAAACCTATGACATTCAAGGAAATAAAATTACTGAAGAACAATCCACAGATAATGATACTTTTTATATGATACCAGTGGACTACACGATAATTGGTAATTTCATAGATTATTTGAGATTTAGAGCACAAGTTGCAGAGTTACAAAAATCACTCAACTTTCAATCCGAGTTAATAAGTTTAAGTGAGGATGTTGATAGAGTTGGTGAGATCAATTCGACGGCTACAATTGCCGTATTTAGTTTGGAGGGAGAATAATGAATAAATACTTAATTATAATCTTAATGTTATGTAACAACCTTGTTGTTGCCAATACTGTTACTAATAATCCATTTGTAAATATCGATTCTATTAATCAAAGTCAAAACCTTTCAGATTCTTCAGATGCAAATATAGAAGAAAAGACATATTTAGGTTTAGAAGATATATCTATTACTGGAGTTGTCACGAGTGATAAAAAAAAACTTTTACTTATTCAATATTCTAATGGAAGTTCAACTATCCTTAGTTTAAATGATCAAATAAATAAGAATTTAAAAGTACATCAAATTTATTTAGAGGGTGCAGAATTTTCTGACTTAAACAGCCCAACAATTTTAAAGCTAGATTTTCTTGGAAATATTCAAAACGTAAGTGAGGATTTAGATGATGAGTAAAATGAAAATTTATTTTTTGTGTGCAAGCTTACCTTTGATTATATTTAATTGGGGCTGTTCAAATAAAAAATTTGAACATCAGGAACCATTAATTCAAAACAATACGATCAAAGAACTAGGAGAACAAACGCTTAAAGAGAGCTCTGCATTAGGGCCCAAACCTAAAAAAACTAATATGGAATTCATTGATCGAGAACCAATAATCCTAAGTATTGAAGAGCAAAGTAATAATGGTCAAGATTTGCTTGGAATTAATTCCCCTCAACCTGAGTTTAAACAGCGTATTTCATTAAATGTGAAGAATGTGGAGTTTCGAAAAGTAATGGATCTATTTGCCGAAATTGCTGATATCAACATTCTTGTCGGTGAAGATGTTGAAGGAGTAGTTACTACAAAATTAGATTCAGTTCCATGGGATAAAGCTTTTCAAGCAATAATTGATATTAGACAATTGGCAATTAATTATGACGTTACAAATAATTTGATTATTGTTCAAACTCCTTCATCCTTAATTGAGCAACAAGATTTCAAATCTCAACAAGCAGATAAAATTCAAGAAAAAATTCTTGCTTCCAAAAATATAGAACCTTTATACTCTCATATGTATCGCCTTTATTATTTAAGCCCTGATGAGGCAAAGTCCACTATTGATAGTTTATTTGAAATGAAGCAATCAGGTGAGGAAGTGGGGGCCGATAGCCAAGATTTGTCAATTACTACAGAGGCAAACTCACGATCTATCATAGCTAGAGGAAAAATAGCAGATTTAGAAATAGTCAAAAATCTTATAAAAAGAATAGATGTAAAAACAGACCAAGTACTCATAGAAGCATTTATAGTTGAAGTAGGTTCAGACTTTGAAAGACAATTAGGTACTAGGTTAGGTTATGCTGCCGATGCGAGCAATATAGTAAATGGAACTACTATTGAAGGTATAATAGGAGGTGCTGCTGGAGGTCCCTCTGGTTTAACCTTAGGTGCTAATGGGGGGAGTATATCAAACTTTCCTGTGGCTGGAGCGACCAGCGGTATAGGAATTATTCGCCAATCCTCTGCATTTGCATTGAAAGCAGAACTTACCGCATTAGAGAGTGAGGGATTAAGTCAAACTATCTCTAATCCCAAAATTTTTACTTTGAATAACCAGTCAGCGACCATTACCCAAGGTGAAGAAGTGCCCTATGAGAGCACTTCGGCTGATGGAACAAGTACTGCTTTTAAAGAAGCAGCACTAAAGTTGGAAGTTACGCCTAGCGTGATTGGAGATGGGAATATTCTTTTGGATTTAACTGTTAACAACGATACAGTTAATCGTTCTACCGGAGCGACCGAACCCCCTATTAATAAAATGGAAATAGACACTAAGCTTTTAGTTGCTGATGGGGATATAGTTGTTATTGGTGGTATAAAAAAAGATACAAAATCAGATAATAAAAACCAGGTACCAGGAATTGGTGATACGCCGATCTTTGGCGATCTATTTAAAAATAAAGCAAAAACAGATAATCTCAACGAGCTATTAATTTTTATTGCACCTAAGGTTCTATAAATGCGTCTTGATAATAGTACCGAAGAAAGTATTTTAAGTTTTCTCTACGACTCTGGAATAATAACAAAGGACCAACAACAAAATATTCGAGATATATCCAGTGAGTCAGGGGCTGGTTCCATTCAAACTGTTTTTTCAATGGGGCTCACTAGCGAACAGGATTTGTTAAACTTACTATCTACAAACTATTCGCTGCCTATAATTGACCTATCATCTTACAAATACACGGATGATTTGAATCTTATTCTTTCAAAAAAATACTCCTTGGGTAATTTTATTGCTCCTTTTGAGGTAAACGATAGCGCTATTAAAGTTGCTATTTCTGACCCTTCAAAGTTAAGTTTAATTAATAATTTAAAAAACCTGACAAAAAAAGAAATTGAAATCTATGCAACCTCTCTCTCAAGTAATTATAATTATTTAAATGATGAAACTGTAAGTTTTAAGCAGGCTGTAAAAAAAAATCAAAATAAAAATTCTCAAACTAGTGTATTATCAGCTCAATCATCATCGGATATTGAATATTCAAAAAACCAAGAAGAACTAATTACATTTGTAGATAAAATTATAATTAAAGCATTTGAAGTTAATGCGAGTGACATACATATTGAGCCTTATTTAAATTTTTCAAAAGTTCGATTTCGGATAGATGGATTACTTAATAATAATGAGGATTTTTCAAAATTTTTACACCAAAATTTTTCTGCTGTAATCACTAGAATTAAAATATTAGCAAAATTAGATATAGCTGAACGCAGATTACCGCAAGACGGGGCTATTAAATTTTTATCTAAAAATATTGATATCGATTTACGTGTATCAACTCTACCAACAGGTTATGGAGAGAGAATAGTTATGCGATTATTAAGAAAAGATTCTGGTGAAAAGAAATTAAAAGACCTCATCACCGATTCACAATCTTTATCGATTTTAGAAAAAAATATCAATGCTTCCCAAGGAATGATCCTTGTTACCGGACCAACTGGCAGTGGAAAAACTACAACCCTTTATAGTATTTTAAAAGAAATTTCGAGTCCTTCTAAAAATATTTTAACTGCAGAGGATCCTATAGAATATGATATGGAAGGAATAGGACAAGTATCTATTAAAGAGGAGATAGGACTAACATTTGCTCAAACCTTGAGAAGTTTTTTAAGACAAGATCCGGAGGTTATTTTAGTTGGGGAAATAAGAGATAAAGAGACCGTAGATATAGCATTAAAAGCCTCACTTACAGGTCATCTTGTTTTTAGTACGATCCATACTAATGATGCTGTAAGCACTATCACTCGATTGATTAATATGGGAACCCCAGATTATCTTATAGCGGCCGCTTTGAGTTTAGTGGTAGCTCAAAGGTTAGCTCGTAAAAACTGCCAATTGTGCTCAGTTGAGGACGTTGATGTCATAAAAAATTCTAAACTTCTTCGCTCTTTAGGTCTTTCTTCAGAAAAAGCATCAAGAGCTGTAATTTATAAAGGTAAAGGATGCGCACCAAATACTTCGGGAGGTTGTGATGGTTCAGGTTACAAAGGTAGAATAGGAATTTATGAAATACTAGAAATAGGCAAAGAATTAAAAAGTGCTATTTTATCAGGATTGAATCAAGCAGAACTAAAATCTTTGTCCCAAAAAAACGGTTTTAAATCAATGCAAGAGTCTGCACATGAGTTATTGCTCTCCGGGGAACTTTCTGTAGAAGAGTTTCAGAGAGTCTTTTCTTTTTAAAAAAATGAATTTTGAATACAAGGGTATAAAAGGAACTTCTTATACCTCTGGTATAATAGATGCATTGGATATTGAAGAAGCAACATTTAAGCTTAAGCAAGAAAAAATAATTGTAACACAAATTATCAAGTCTAAAGATAACAAGAAAATACAGAAGAATCAATCAGGCCTCCTAGATATATTTAAAGGCTCCAAGATTCCAACAAAGGAAATTCTGATATTTACTAAACAATTATCAACCATGATCAAAGCAGGTTTGCCAATTTTGTCAGTTTTAAATATGCTTGAAGAACAAACAATAAAAAAGAATTTAAAAGATTTAGTCATTTCTATTAAAAAAGATGTAGAGTCCGGAAGTCCTTTATCAGATGCATTTTCTAAATTTCCCAAAATCTTTGATTCTATTTATATAAATTTGGTTAAAGCAGGTGAGGCAAGCGGAAATATGGATTTATTTTTTGAGAAAATAGTCACAAGTTTGGAAAAGAGAGAAAAAATAAAAAGAGCTATAAAAAGTGCTCTTTATTATCCAGTTACATTACTAATTATTGCACTATCCGTGACGGTCTTCATGTTGATTAAGGTTGTGCCGATATTTGTTGAAATGTATGACGGAATGGGGGTTACGCTCCCTAGTGCCACAAAAACAATTATGTCAATCAGTGCTTTTATTAGATCGCCAACTGGAGGGGGATTTGTTTTAATCATTGGCATTTTAAGTATTTTTTTAATCAGATATTTAAAAGAAAAATTCTATCCGTTTCGATTTAAAATCCATACATTATATTTCAAATTACCTCTATTTGGAGATCTTATCTTAAAATCAATTCTTGCAAGGATTGCTATAGTTTTAGGTAATTTAACCTCTGCTGGCGTAAGCTTAATTGAGTCAACTGAAATAGCAAAATCCATCACTACTAATGAAGTCATCATTCTAGCTTTTGAAAATATAAAAAAAGGAGTATTTTCTGGAGAAACGCTTTCATCTTTGTTTGCTAAAGAAAAAATATTTCCTCAAACTTTCTCTCAACTTGTAACTGTTGGTGAACAAACGGGTAATTTAGAAGGAATGTTTGGCTCTATTGGAACTTATTATGAGGAAGAATTCGATAGCTCCGTTTCTAACCTATCAAGTTTAATTGAACCAATTATGATATCTTTAATGGGCATCTTAATAGGCGGACTTATGATTGCTTTATATCAACCAATTTTTAGTATTGGTGAAGTAGTAAGTTAAATAAAAAGCATAGCAAATAAAGCCCCTAGATATTATCTCTAATCAAAAAGGGGCTTCTAAAAAAAATTTTTAATTTTTAACTATCAATTTTAATAGTAGGTGATTTCTCTGCTGTTTCTCCAGGGTCTATACATGATGCGATGATAAACTGAGGGTCAGAGGAACTAGAGTTATGGTAAATTTTAATATAACCATCGTCTGATCCTGCTGTACAAGTCACATTACCACTTGGAAGAGAGGAAGTAATTGGCACAGAAGTTGTCGTGTGTCTGGAACCAGTAAAAGGATTGTCAAAATTGGAAGTAATATAGCCCTGTAAAGCTGTTGCAACAGTTGCAGAAGTTTTTGTAGTACATGCTGTGGTACCTGCAAACCAATTTCCATCACCTAAAGAACATTTAGCAGTTTCTGCATTTAAAAAAGAAACTAAAGTTCCATGATTTGACTTAGCGGTTTGTTTTTTAGCTGATGCTGTATAGCCGCTATAAGTAGTTATACCAACGGCTGCCAAAACGCCAATAATAGCAACAACAACAAGAAGTTCCACAAGTGAAAATCCTTTGTTGATTGATTTTTTATTATTCTGAAGATTAAGGTTTTTCATAAATAGCTCCCTGATTGTTTAAAAATTTATTTTATTAAGTATTAAAATAAGAAAAATTAGTAAAATTTATTAGTATTTTTTAATACAATTATAGTCTTTTTTTTTTATAGTATTAATAATGCATGACCACAAAAAAATTAAAAAAAATTTATACTGAACTAGAAAAATTATCAAAACCATCTTTAAGTTTTATTATAGATAATGCTAACACCATTTCAAAAGTCACTTATATATTACATATTTATAAAAATGATTCCTTAACCACTAATAAAATTTTTAAATTATTTAATAAAAAATTTAAAAAAGAAAATATTACCCTCCAACATCTATACAGGTTATTAAAAAAATTGGAAAAAGATCAAAAAATAAAAAGAAATTACGATGGACAAAAAACAGCATACTATATTTGTTAAAAATTTAATTCTAATAAATATTTTTTGTTTTATTGTTTATGTCTCTATATATTTAATTCAAGATAGCATTTGGAATATTCAAATATCAATTTATCAAAACCTATATCTTGGTTCATTACTTTTCTTTCCCCACGGTGTGAGGGTTTTAGCTTATTTTTTATTTAGAGAAAAATCTTTTTTGGGGATTTTTTTTGCTCATATTCTTACTGGTCTAATTTTTCAAAATGAACAATTTAACTTTCTTCAAATTTTAATTAGATCTTGCCTTCCAATATTAGGAATTTATTTTTCTTTTATTTTAATAAATAATATATTTAAAATACAAATATCTAATCCTAGAATAAAAACGATTATTTTATTTGCTGGAATCTCCAGTATTTTTAATTCATTTTTTAATGCTCTTTATTTAAATATTATTTTAGTTAAATTTGATATTTACTCGATTTTCTTTAGTTATTTTTTTGGAGACATCTTTGGTTGTATAATATTATTTTATTTTCTAAGTTTGATTAAAGGTATTTTAAAAATAATAAAAATTTGAAAATCTTTTAATTTAATTAAAAAAACATTATCAGGTATTTAAAATACTCTTATGTATGATTTTATTTTTTCTGATTAAATTTCTATCGAAATTTTGGCCGGGGTGGATCATAAGTCAACAGTAACTGTAAAAGTGGACTGCGTTGTAAATGTTAATAGGGTTGCCTGTAAAGCATCAGCAGGGGAGATTAATATAATTTCGCGAAACGAACCCACCGAACCCTTGAAAAATATGAAAAAGGCTTTGTACCCTCGCTTTGTTCCGAGTGCTCCAATGATGTATCACGATCCCAAGTACGGGGGATGGATCGATCCCTATGAGGTACGATCGAAACCGAAAAAGATGGAGAAGGACTATGAGTATTATTAAAGGGGGACAGGCTGATTGGGGAGTTGTTTCTCCCCAGGGCCTTCTTCTTGTCTTATTATTATGCTGCTATTCTTTTGCTTTGGTTGCGGGGCTTGTTAAAACCAGCAAAAGTAATCTTCTTGGGGTTCAAAGAAGAAAAACGGTAGCTCGCAGGCTTGGAGCCTTTGAGGATATTCAATCTTATTTTAGAAATCATGTCGGTATTCTCCTTGTGTTCTGCATTC
>Ga0181607_10001187_pt1 | contig 23419 bp, 18 predicted proteins | sample 041ome_9_FD_132420 | JGI IMG/M metagenome (GOLD analysis project Ga0181607, IMG submission 132420) | Coastal salt marsh microbial communities from the Groves Creek Marsh, Skidaway Island, Georgia - 041413US metaG (megahit assembly) | ecosystem: Environmental > Aquatic > Marine > Intertidal zone...
AAGTCCTGCCCGAACACGTCCAGCCTGTCCGGGTCCTGGGTGGTCTGCACGCCGACCGGTACGGGGAAGGTGCGCGGTTCGAACACCGTGTCCGAAATGGCGTTGACGATGAAGAACCACTTGCCTTCTTCCAGCCCCAGCCAGCTCGGCGTGATGCAGCGGGCGCTACCATAGGGGGCTTCGGTGCCGGCAGCAGCCGCGGCTTCGCGTGCTGCCGCGCGCCGCTCGCGTTCCTCGTCGCTGTTGACGCAGATCGGACGGTCGCCCTTGTAGGTGTTCTGGTTGTAGGGATCGAGCGCGTCCTCGGTCACCAGGCCAAGGTTCTGGATCAGGCGCCAGCGATCGGGAATCGGGATCTGGTCAGTCGGGAAGGCCTGCGGCGGCGGTGCTCGCACCGCACCGGGATTGTCCTGTGTGACCGCGTCCGGCAGCGGGGCGACATAGCCGGGGCGGATGCGCCCTTCCAACACGCCGGGATCGACCGGGCTGGGCGCAGGCGGATCGACCTGCGTGCCAAGCCCGCCTTCGGGTGCAACGCCTTCATAGCCGGGCTGCTGGTCCTGCACTTCCTCGACCGGCGCGGGATCGGCCGGCGGCTGGTCTGCCGGCGCTTGCGCCTGGGCCAGCATGGGCAGGAGGAGAAGCGCGGTGTTCACAGGCCCTGGCACACATTCTGCTCGGCCGTGTCGAGGAACGGCGCAAAGGGGCAGTTGATGTAACGCAGGCGGACAATGCGCCCGTTTACGTTCACTTCGATCCTGTCCGCCCGGATCGCCGGCGCGGCATTGCCGATGGAGCCGACGCGCTGGCCTGCATTGTGCAAGCCGAGGAAGCTGACCATGTCATCCTGGTCGATTCCGTCACCTGATACGCCGATGCCGCCGACCAGCTGTCCGCCGCGATAGATCGGCACGGAGCCGGGGAAGATCTGGATGCCGTTGGCGATGCGGCGCTGGCCGGGCGCGGCCTCGGGCACCTGCGTGCAGCCGACCGGCGTATCCGCACTGGCGCCATTGCTGTCGACATAATTGAGATGCGCACCGATATTGGGCGTGACGAGGTCCGTCTGCAGGCCCACTGCAAACGGGCTGAACAGTTCCGAGGCGGTAACCGACAACGGGCCGGGCACCTGGCCGACTTCGCCATCCGGGAAATAGGGGCGCGAAAGGTTGCCGCCCGACCTGTCTGCAAAGGCGTGTGTGCCGGTCAATGCGTTCTGGTTGCCCAGGAAGTCACGCACGCGCTGCACATAGGCAGGGATATTGCTGATGCCGGGGACGACGGGCGTTGCCAGCAGTTGCTGGGCGGCGACCGGATTGGAGAAGAAGGCCGCAGTGCGGGCCTTCTGCAAGCTGACATCGGTACCGAACAGCGGGCCATCAGGCGAACGCACGATGCCCAGCACCGCGCCATGCGTGTCCACCACGCTGATGGTGGCCTGCATGCGGCTGTCCAGCGGATGGCGGATCTGCGCCCGGCTGCGGGACAGGACGGCGAAAGCCTCCTCCATGATGGCGCGCACTTCTGCCTGCGTCAGCGGCTGGGCGATGCTGGCACCATCGGTGCCGCCGCGAATGGGGAAGCGCGGATTGCCGTTGCCGTCCGTCAGGACGAAGGCATCGCGGTTGGAAAACTCGGCGGCCGTTGCCGCGCGCACGCCCGAAGCCTCGCTGCCATAGGCAACGCCGGCGCGGATCGTGCCGTCACTGTATCCGGTAACCGCCACCAGGCTGCCGTTCGCCGCGGCGAAACTGGTTTGCAGCGGGGCAAGCTGGCTCGGCACGGCATCGCTGAAGCGCAGCGCCGTTCCATCCACGAAGATGCGCTCGGCGCGGATGTCGGTGGGCGGTTCAAAGCCCTGGATGCCGGCCAGGGCGATCGCTTCCTCGTCATCGAGATCGGTGTCGAGGATATTCTCGTCATAGCCGTAGTCGCCATCGCCCATCACGCCGATGCCGCCCACGACCACGCCGTTCTTGTAGATTGGGAAGCCGCCCGGGTCGGCTGCAAGGCCAAGCGGCGAACGCTTCGGTCCGATCAGGGCCGAATTGCCGCCGCCGGGATTGAAGCGCTGGTTGAGGTCGGAGCAGGGCAGCTGGCTGAACTGCACGCCGAACAGCGGCCCGCTTTCCAACCCCGCGGTGTTGGGCGCAGGCGGGAAATGCTGCTGCACGATCTGGCTTGCCGTGCGGCTGGAAAAGGCATTGCCGCCGCTGGAAAGATAGGCGCCGGTCAGTGCCTTGGCGATGGCGGCAGTCGTCGCCGGGACCATCGCGCCCTGCAGGCCGATCTCCGTGCCGGGTACGGCGTTGCCACCAATCCGCCGGGTGGAGAGCTGCGCGGTGCCGGGCGCGCCGGCCATGCGGAAGACCGCCAGCACATTGCCGACACGGTCCGTCACCGCGATGATCGACGGCAGGCCGCGCGACCGTGCCTCGCCAGCGGCCTGGGCGATGATCCGCTGCACTTCGCTGACCGTCAGTGCCTCGAGAGCAGGTGGATTGAACAGGCCTCCGGGCGCAGGTGCCGGGGTGGGCGCGGGCGCGGGGGTTGGCGTGCCGCCGGTGTTGCCGCCGGGCGTGCTGCTGCCGCCGCAGCCGGAAAGAACCAGTGCGGCGCTCGCCAGAAGTGCTGTTACCCCGCGCATCGCCATTACCGCAGCCGTCCGATCGCGTTCACCGCATTGCCCAGCGCGCTGCGGAACTCTGAAGGATTGTAGCTCTCGGGACTGCGCACCGCCTGGTAGGCCCGGTTGATGTCCGAGCGGATACCGGCCGCTGCGCCAACCGTGATGCGGCCTTGCGTGACCAGCGCGTTGAGCAGCGTATCGACTGCCATTACCGCCTGGGCCGAACCGGTATAATCGGTAAAGCGGCTGCTGGTGGTGCGGTTGCCGATCGTGGCGATCACCTCGAATGCGTCATTCCCGCCATAGGAGCGGGCGGCCAGTGCATCCGACAGGCGGGCGGCCTCTGTACGCAGCGCCATCGCTGCGGCCTGTGCCTGCGGCCGCCCCTCATCCATTGCATCGTGGAAGTTGCGGCTGGCAGCGCGGAACGCATCTGCACGCGATGGGGCGAGCGCCTGCGCCACGGCATCCAGCATGATGATGTTCTCGTCATTGAATGGCGGCTGGCCGAACGGGATGGGGCGCTGCGGGTTTGTCTCGAACGTCAGGCGCCGTTCGGGCCCGTCTGTGATGGGCCGGTGGCAGCTGTGGCAATCGTAGAAATAGAATTCCGGGAACACCCCTTCGGTTGCAAGGTCCGGCCGGGCGAACAGGTCCGTTGCCCGGGCAACGGCTTCGGCCTGGCCCACGGCCCACAGCTGGACATTGTCCGTCGCGCCCTTGCGCTGGAGGTAATCGGCATCCTCGTCATGATGCTGCTGGAAGGCGCTGAACAGGTCCAGCTCGAAAGACACGCGCGGATGGCCGGCAGCCATCATCGCATGGGTCACGAACTGGCCCTCGTCCGCGCTGCCATAATGGCAATCGAGGCAGACCCTGGCGCGCACTTGCGGCTGTTCCAGCGGGACAAGGCCGTTGCCGACATTGTTGGCGTGGCTACCGGCCACTCCGTAATGGCTGGCGAGCCAACCTGCGGCAGCACCGTGGCAGCTTTCGCAGCCGACGCCATCGCTGGTGTGGAAGCGCGCCCCCCGTTCGGAGGCGGGCACATAGGTGGCATGGCAGCCAAGGCATTCGGAACGCGATGTGGCATTGTCCCAACCAAGCGACTGGGCGATCTGCCGGCCACGGCGGCCGGCCAGCAGTGAATAGGCGCGGCTGTGTGCTCCGCTGACGGCGGCGGGGCTTTGCCAGGTGGCGATCTCGTCCTGCCGGACGACAGCGCCGTTGCCCTCGCTGCGCCAATGGCAGGTGGAACCGGCACAAGATGCGACACCGGTATAGGAATAGCCGCCCTCGGCATTGGCGCTGCTGTCCTTCGGCATGCCGATGACAAGCGCCGATGCGGCAAAGATGGCCAGCAGCAGTGCGGGAAGCATCCGGCGAGCGCGCGCCAGACCCGCCTTGCCTGCGGTCAGCCCGTCACGCTTCGTCATGCCTGTCCCCCCAAGTTCGCACAGCAGGCAGCGCCTCTTGCTACCCTGTGCCGGGGCGATCCCTTATCGCCCCTTGCCAACTGCCCGGCGTCGCCCCCGCGACGGTCCCGGACAGGTAAAACCCCTTCGATCAGCCGCCCATCATCGCGTTGGACATCTGTTCAAGCTGCACCATGCAGCCATTGGCGATCAGCGTATTGGCCATGCCTTCCGCATCCTCCGGCGTTTCCTCTAGGACGACGAAAGTCAATGCCACGGCATTGCTGCCAAGGCCGATATTGTAGGTCTTGCCGGCTTCCGGCGGATTGTAGATGTCCCACGCTGCCAGCATCTCGCCGGCCGGGAATGTCACGCTGGTTTCCGCATCGCCGGAACTGATCCTGTAGGTGCTCTCCGCCTGCGTGTCGCCGCGCCACAGGCGCACGTTTTCGGGATCCGTGATGCAGATCGTGCCCGCGGCCGCCACATCGACATACCACAGGTTCGGGTTGCTCACTTCCACGCCGTTCACGCCGCGCACGGCCCCGGTGCGGGCCCGGCTGGCCGAACGCTGCGAGGTCAGCGAGGTGAAAGCGCGGTTGCGGCTGGAAGAGCTGGTTTGCGACAGCATGTAGGTGCCCGAACCGCGGAACACGCGGGTGCCGCCGTTGTTGAGCACGGTCAGCGTATCGCCATCGCGCAGGGTGATGCGTTCGTTGTCACCGATTTCCTTGCCCACGGGATAGCTGCCGGCGGAAGGTCCGCTGGATGAAACCACGACCCCTGCTTCGACGATTTGCGGCGTTAGCGTGAGACAAGCCGCGCCAAGCGCGATTGCAATGATTGATCCCTTAGCACGAGACATCAGTCCTACCCCTCTTATTCTCTGACGAACCCGTAGCAAACAATGCACCTGTTTGTCAGCCGCGTTTATGGCATTTCTTGCGGCTTTCCGTGTCATCGCCAGCTTTGACAATGGCTTGGTTGCCGATATCGCCGTGCCGCTGGCGGCCTTACTTGCTTGCCATGACATGGGCGCCCTCCTCGTTGAGGTCGGCGCTGCGTTCTACCAGCGCCTTGAGCGCATCATCATCCGGATAGCGGTCGCTGATGGCCTGCAATCGGGCGAGGCTGGCGGCCTGGTCCCGCTCCAGCAGTTCCAGCGCATCGGCCAGGGCCTTGCGGTCTTCCTCCGGGAAGTCGGGCGCCGGTTCGAACAGGGCGATGGGGCTGGAGCGGCCGGAGAGCACAACCTTGCCCATCGGGCGCCACCAATCGAGCGATGTGCGGCCGGCGATATCGCCGCTGGCCATCACCGAAGTCCTGAAGGCCTTGTTGCCGGATTCGAGCCTTGCGGCAGTGTTCATGGAATCGCCAAGGGCCGTGTACTGGATCCGGTTCTCGCCGCCGAAATTGCCGACCACGGCCTCACCGAAATGCATGCCCACGCGGGTCTTGCCGATCTTGGGAAGGGTGGGGTCCATTTCCTCCACTTCCTTGCGGAAGTCCTCGCCCGCCTGCCACAGGGCATAGGCCGCCCTGGCGGCGCGGTCCGCATCGTCCGGGCGGCTGATCGGCGCGCCCCAGAAGGCGACCACCGCGTCCCCGATGAACTTGTCGAGGATGCCGCCATTGTCCAGCACCACCTGGCTCAACATCTCGAGGTAGCGGTTGAGCAGCTTGGCGACCATCTCCGGTTCCAGCACGTGGCTCATCTTGGTGAAACCCTCGAGGTCGGAAAAGACCACGTAGATCTCGCGCTTGGAGCCGCCCAGTTGCAGCAGTTCGGGCTTCTCGATGATCTCGTCCGCAATGCTCGCGGGCAGGTATTTGCCGAGCGCGCCCTGGGCGAAACGGCGTTGCGCGGCGGAAGCGGCGCGGGCGGCGGAAACCACCGCCATGAAGGCGAGCAGCCAGCCGAGCGCGGGGCCGATGGCAGGGAATTCATACGTATCGATTCCCCGCGCATGCAGGAAGAAGGGGATCCCGGCGAACAACAGCAACTGGCCCAATAGGAGCGGTACGAACTTCCAGCTCTTGATCTCCAGCAGCGCAGTAAGGGCGGCCGTTATCACCACCGCGATGGCGAAGAACCAAAGGTAGATTTGCGAAACCGGCTTGTAGGCCGCGCCATCTAGCATCTGGGCAACCAGCGTGGCTTGCACCCGCGTTCCGGCCGGGGTTTCCCCGTTGATGCTGGAGAAGCTCGTCTCTACCCGGTCAAGATCGATGATGTTGCCCCCGATCAGGACATAGCGGTCCTCGATAAGCGGGCGCAGTTCGTTGGCGACTTCGGGAATGGCCATCAGCTCTTCGTTGGCGAACAGCGCGATGTCCAGTTCGGGGAAGATCGGCACGAAATCCTGCGCCGCGCCGGTTTCCGGATCGATCTCGCCCTCCAGCGCCATGTGGCGATAGCGTATCGCGCCTTCATAGCCGGGAAGCGTCTTGTCCCCGTCGCCGCCTTCCTCCAGCATCACCCGGCCCAGCAAGGGCGGCAGGTGATCGAAGATTTCCGGCCAGACGCGGGTCACGCCATAGCTTTCATCCAGCCGCACGCTGGCGGGGCGCACCTTGCTGCCTTCCAGTTCGTCAAGGAAGGCTTCGAGATATTCCTGCTGGAAGTAGTTGATGTCCTCTTCGTTTGTTTCCTGCTCGGCATAGGCGATGGCGACCGGTGTCTGCATCGACCAGAATGTGTCCAGCAGTTCGCCATCCTCGTCCTGCGGCTGGTCGAACAGGATATCGATGCCGATGGCCTTGGGGTTCATGCTGTCGATCGTGCGCAGCGCGGCGGCCAGCACGTTTCGCGGCAGCGGCGATCGCTTGCCGTAATCGAACAGCGTCTGGTCGGTGTAGACCACCAGCGTAACCCGGTCGTCCGTCTCGACCTCCTGGGCCAGGGCATAGGCGCGGGCATCGAACAGGCGTTGTTCGGCGTTGCCGGTGAAGGGCAGGTTCCAGGAATAGCGCGCCAGCAGAACCGCCAGCACCAGCAGCAGCACTGTCAGCGCAAGCCGCTGTGCCCCTGCCTCGCGCACACTACGCCAGCCGGCGGAGAATATTGTCTTGGCTGCTTGTTTCGGCACGTCAGGCGCGCACCTGCCGCAAGCGCGTGCAGATAGTCATTCCACCCCCCTTTGGAACGATCCCCTGGGACCCTGTGCTGCCAAGGGTGCGGCATTGACGGCGGCATGGCAAGCGCAAAGGCGGTCAAAATGACCGGTCTTTATTTCGCCGGCCTTCCGTGCTCTGATTGCACGGCAAGAGATGGCGGGGCGAGTCGCGACGGGGCCAGCAGGGGGCGGCCCGCGCTCCGCATCTGACTTGGGGGGGATAGAATATGGCCGTTTCCGATCACGTCGATTTTCCGACTTTCATGGAGGGCGTCAAGAAGCGCAATCCGGGGCAGACCGAGTTCATCCAGGCGGTGCAGGAAGTCGCCCAGGACATCTTCGAATTCATCGAGGACAAGGAAGAATATCACGAAGCGCAGATCCTGCGCCGGATCGCCGAGCCCGATCGCGTGGTGTCCTTCCGCGTGTGCTGGGAGGATGACAACCACAATATCCGCGTGCAGCGCGGCTGGCGCGTGCAGAACAACAACGCCATCGGTCCCTACAAGGGCGGCATCCGCTTCCACCCGAGCGTGACCGAGAGCGTGCTGAAGTTCCTCGCCTTCGAGCAGACCTTCAAGAACTCGCTCACCGGCCTGCCGATGGGCGGCGGCAAGGGCGGCTCCAACTTCAACCCCAAGGGCAAGAGCGACAGCGAAGTGATGCGCTTCTGCCAGAGCTTCATGACCGAGCTTTACCGCCACATCGGCCCGGATACCGACGTTCCGGCTGGCGATATCGGCGTAGGCGGGCGCGAGATCGGCTACATGTTCGGCCAGTACAAGCGCATCACCAACCGCTGGGAAGGCGTGCTGACGGGCAAGGGCCAGGAATATGGCGGCAGCCAAATGCGGCCCGAGGCGACCGGTTACGGTGCCGTCTATTTCCTGCAGAACATGCTCAAGCACAAGGGGCAGGACATCGAAGGCAAGACCGCCGTCATTTCCGGTTCGGGCAATGTGGCGACCCATGCGGCAGAAAAGATCAGCCAGCTTGGCGGCAAGGTGCTGACCATGTCGGACAGCGGCGGGTTCATCTATGATCCCGATGGCATCGACCAGGAAAAGATCGACTGGATCAAGCACCACAAGACGCAGACCCGTGGCCGCATCTCGGACTATGCCGATCACTTCACCAACGCGACCTTCCACGAAGGCAAGCGCCCTTGGGCGGTTTCGTGTGACCTGGCCCTGCCGTGCGCCACGCAGAACGAACTCAACGAGGAAGAGGCGAAGGAGCTGGTACAGAACGGCGTGCAGGCCGTCTCCGAAGGCGCCAACATGCCCACCACGCTGGAAGGGGTGCATGTCTTCCACGATGCCAAGATCATGTATGGCCCGGGCAAGGCGGCCAACGCCGGCGGCGTGGCCGTGTCGGGCCTCGAGATGAGCCAGAACTCCGAGCGCATCAGCTGGAACCACGAGCGCCTTGGCCAGATGCTGACCGAACTGATGGAAGGCATCCACGGCAAGTGCGTGGAATATGGCGACCAGGGCGATGGCTATGTCGACTACGTGAAGGGCGCGAATATCGCGGGCTTCAAGAAGGTGGCCGACGCAATGCTGGCATTCGGCGTGGTCTGATCATATCAGGGCGACATGGCCCGATATGAAAACCTGATCGTGGAGCAGCGTAGCGCGGTAACCCTCGTCACGCTGAACCGCCCGCAAGCGCTCAATGCGCTCAACTCCGCTGTCCTTGAAGAGCTGATCACGGCCTTCGCCGCTTTCGAGGCTGACCCCTCGCAAGGCTGCGCGGTGGTGACCGGCGCCGGCGAGAAGGCCTTCGCCGCAGGGGCGGACATCAAGGAGATGGCCGAAAGGCCGTTCGCCGACTTCTACGCAGAGGACATGTTCAGCCGCTGGCAGAGCCGGTTGGTCGAAGCCACGCGCAAGCCGTGGATCGCGGCGGTGAATGGCTTTGCCTTGGGCGGCGGTTGCGAACTGGCGATGATGGCCGATTTCATCATTGCATCGGACAAGGCGAGATTCGGCCAGCCGGAAATCACCCTCGGCGTCATTCCCGGCATGGGCGGATCGCAGCGCCTGACCCGCGCGGTGGGGAAGGCGAAAGCGATGGATCTTGTCCTTACCGGCAGGATGATGGACGCCGCCGAGGCGGAAGGCGCAGGACTGGTGGCCCGTGTTGTTGCTGCTGAAAGCCTGCTGGAGGAGGCGCTGGCCGCGGCGGAAAAGATCGCTGCCATGCCCCCGCTCGCGGCCAAGGCGGCAAAGGAAGCTGTCAACGCGGCCGATGAGCACAGCCTGTCCGGCGGCATCCGGCTTGAGCGGCGGTTGTTCCACATGCTGGCGGGAACCGAAGACAAGGAGGAAGGAATGGCGGCCTTTATTCAAAAACGCCCGCCGCAATTCAAAGGGCGCTGATGGCTGCCTAAGTGTTTGCAAGTATTCGGCATTTTCCCAAAATTAACTATTTTCCTGCGGGGGATGTTATTTAACACGCCTGTAAAGCGTGCTTCATGTTTGAGAAAAACTTCGCCCTTTGCCTATTGCGTGACTTGCTTCGCGATACCGTTGCCGGTGTCACGACGATCGCAACTCTGGCGTTGCCCGTTGTCGTCGGTGCGGCGGGCCTGGCGTTCGACCTCAACCGTGGATACCAGCAGCGGGTGATCAACCAGCGCGCCGCAGACATGGCGGCGCTGGGTGCCGCCATGGCCTATCGCGCTTCCAGCGAGGAATCGGTCATCACCCCCGTGGCGCAGGACATCGCTGCCGCCAACGGGTTGAGCGGTGCCATGGTGGCGGCCACCCTGCAGGCCGATTTCCCGTCGGCCGGCCAGGAAGCCATCCTGGTGACCGTGAGCATGCCCACCCCCTACATGCTGGCCAGCGTCCTGGGGTTTTCCGGTTCCTTCAACGTCACGGCAGAGAGCTATTCCAGCGTTTCCGGTGGAGGAGGATTGACCTATTCCTCCTGCCTTCTGGCCCTCGATGAAACGGAATCGAAGGCGATCTGGTTCAACGGCAATCCGACGGTGGATTCACCTTGCGGGATTGCAGCCCTGTCCAATGCATCGGATGCCATCCGGATCAGCGGCTCACCGGGCGACTACAACGTCGGCACCGTGGTGACGGCGGGCGGTGTCTATGACCAGCAAGGTGGTTTTTCCTCTGCCACGGTGCTGACCGGCATCACCGGCATGGTGGACCCTTATGCCGGCCTCACCCTGCCGGACAATCCCGCCGAACGTTCGCTGTCCTGCGAGCCGGCGACCACCACCTTCACGGCCGATGCCACCACGACGGTGAGCGTCGCCTACGAGTATTACAAGGGCCAGAACCAGAGCAAGGCGACGCCCGAAACCGCCACCACCAGCCACTATTTCTCCGGCTTCACCCGCATTTTCGAGCTGGAGCGCGATGCGGCGGGGGACCGGCAGTTCATCGACTTCTTCAGCGGCATCTTCGCGCGCGAGGACGGGCCGATCATGGAAGATATCGAAGCGCAGATGTCCAGCCATGACCTGCTGGCGCACAATCCCGTGGTGCTGCCGAGGGACAAGGGCGCGATCCTCGTGCGCAGGCTGGTGGCGCAGAGGATCGCGGCGGAGCAGGCCTGATTGCAGCGAAGAGAAAGGCCCGGCTGCGCCATGCATGGCAGCCGGGCCCTTCGACTGATGATGGCGCCACGCGATTGGCGCCGGCACCTGAAACTTGAACGCATCAGAACCTTTTGGTCAGGCCCACGCGCACCTGCCTTGGTTCCACAATGCGGCTGTTGAGGCTTTCCACGCCTTCGGCCGGTTCGCCGGGGAATCGGGTGGCGTAGAAATAATCGATATCTTCGTCCTTGCTGTCGAGCAGGTTGAGCACCTCGCCATAGACTTCAAGTCCCCAGAAATCGTCCGGGGTCCACGCCACGCGGGCGTTCACCAGCAGGGTGGAATCACCGCGCACGGAGTTGTCCTCGATCAGCGGGTGCGGGCCAAGGTAGCGCACACGGGCGGCTGCATTCCATTCGCGGAACGCGGCCGAAATGCCCAGCTCACCTGACGTTTCCAGCGCGCCAGGTACGTAGTTCTGGCCTTCGGGCAATCCGGCAAAGCGGCTGCGGGTGCCGGTCCAGACGCCGTCCACCGCAAGCCAGTTGTTGGGCTTCCAGAATGCGGTGAGTTCGTATCCGCGGCGCTTGCCAGGGTCGGACGGTTCGACTGCGCCGGCATCACCGACATAGATCAGCTCGCTGTCTATCTGGCTCCACCAGTAAACGCCGGTGAAGATCAGCCCGCCGCGTTCGAAGCGGAAGCCCAGTTCCTCGAAATTGCCCTCGACAAGGCCGGGCGCCGGGTCTGTCGGCGCGGTCACGCCGCGCGCGTCGTTGGAATGGAAACCCTCGCCGTAATTGGCATAGAGCGCGATTCCGTCTGCCACCTCGTAATTCACACCGATCTTGGGGGCGAAGGTGCTTGCCGTCACCTTGCCGGACCAGCTTGCCGCGCCTGCCACGGCCTCGGTTTCAAAGCCGTAGAAATCGCCGCGAATGCCGCCAGTGATGTAGAGCCGGTCAACCGGTTGGTAGATCAGTTCGGCATAGAGGCCGACGGACTCTTCGGAGACATCGAACAGGCCGACAGGGAATTCGACCACGCCGTTGATCGTCTCTTCAAGGCCAACCGGATCGACATGGTCCCAGCGCGCTTCGGCACCGGCGCGCATGGAGACACGGTTTGACAGCTCGTCGAAACGCTCGATGCGCCCGCCGAAGGTCCAGCGTTCCTCGCTCTGGCGCAGCTGGTCACCGTTCACCGGGTCTTCGAGGAAATAGGTGAAGTTGGAGAGCAGGCTCCAGTCGTAATGCTGGACGTAGCCGGTGATCTTCCAGTGATCGCTCTGGTAATTCGCGGTCAGGATCTGGCGCTTGGTGAAGCCGGTCAGCGTGGTGTCGAGCGCGCAGTAACGGTCTTCGCACAGCGGCGTGCCGATCACCCGCTCGGGCAATTGCTCGGTGGGGTTCCAGCTGGCGTCATAGATGTTGAGCGAGACCTGGAAATCGGCGTTCCCGATGGGCGCGGAATATTTGATGAGGCCGGAATAGCCTTCGAAATCCTCGGGCAGTTCCCACGGTCCGTCATTGAACTTGGCCTGCCCGATGGCGAGCAGGTCCCCGCTGCGGACCTTGGCTGATCCGCCCGCGACGAAGCGGCGGTATCCGTAAGAGCCGACTTCCGCCGTCGCGAAGGGCTGGACCCGGTCCTTGGTGGTGATGAAGCTGGAGCCGACGAAGCTGAAATCGCCCGTATCCGCGCGGTAGGGGCCCTTGCGATAGTCGACCCGCTCCACGCTTTCCGGGATCAACCCGTTGACATCGAGATAGCCCTGCCCGTGACCGTGGGTGCGGAAGTTCATCGGCATGTCGTCGATATAGACGGCGTAATCCGTGCCGTGATCGAGGTTGAAACCGCGCAGGAAGAACTGGTTGGCCTTGCCGCCGCCGGAATGCTGGGTGGCGATCAGGCCGGGGGTGGCTTCGAGAATTTCGCCGGGGCGCAAGAGCGGACGGATTTCGAGATCCGCGCCCGCCACGCCGCCTTCGCTGGCTGCCACCGCCTCGCCGATGCGCCGCTCGCCGCGACCATAGACATAAATGATGTCGCCGCTCGCTTCGTCGCGCACGATGCCGATATTCTCACGCTCTGTGGCTTCGTCTGCACCGGCCTGCACCTCGTCCTGTGCCATCGCGGGGTGGGGGGATGCCATGACACAGGCGAGGGCAGCCGGGCCGGCAAGGAGTCCGGCGCGGAAGCTTGGTTTGCAAGGTAGGTAAACAGTGTAGGGCAAAGGTGTAACCCGATGTGATTGATCCGATGTCCGTCAATGTGCCGATGCTCCTCTCGCCAAACCACGTAATTTACGGTAATAGGCCCGTTACAAGGGCGTTACAGCCCGCAGAAGCAGGATCGGACCAACGCTTTTGAGCAGCGAAGCCATCAGTAACGCCGCCTATAAGCGCGAAGTCGAACGGCTTCGCGAACAAGGCATTGTGGGGCGTTCGGGCCGCTTGCGCGAATTGTTCGATTTCCTTGCTGAACGCGGGCCGGAAGCGGACAGCGCCAGCCAGGCGGAGATTGCGCAGGAGGTTTTCGGCCAGGTCGAAACCGATGCCGACGATGCCACCGTGCGGGTCTGTGTCCATCGCCTGCGCAAGAAGCTGGAAGACCATTACGCCGCTAAACCGCCAGCCCCAGGCGATATCCAGCTGGACTTGCCTGCGGGCGTCTACGCACTGCGCGTGGTTGCCGAGGAAGCAGCGCCGTCAGCGGCCTTGAGCACACCAGAGCAGCCAATCACCGCGCGTCCGCCAAACCGCGTGGTGATGGCCTTCGCGCTGCTCGCCGTGATCGCCGCCTTTGCCGCTGGTTTCCTGCTCAACCGCGAGAATGCACCCCCGACCAACGCCATCTGGGATCGGCTGCTGGAATCGGACAGGCCGGTTCTGGTGGTGCTGGGTGATTACTACCTGTTCGGAGAGATCGACCCGATCTATCCTGAAGACGGACGCCTGATCCGCGATTTCCAGGTCAATTCACCGGAAGACCTGCTGCGGATGCAGGAAGCCGATCCTGATCGCTATGGCAATGCGGAGGACGTGGGCCTCAACTATCTGCCTTTCCAAACCGCCTATGCGCTGCAGAGCATTGCCCCGCTGCTGCAGGGATCGGGCAAGGAGGTGCGGATCATCGCTGCCTCCGAACTCACCTCCAACCAGCTCAACTCCCATGACGTGGTTTATGTCGGTCTGCTATCGGCGATGGGGCTGCTGGAGGAAATCACCTTTGCGAACAGCAGCGTGCGCATTGGTGACAGCTATGACGACCTGATCGACAAGGAGAGCGGCGAACGCTGGATGAGCGATGAGGCGCGCCGTCTCGCCTCGCCTGCCTTCTATCGCGATTATGCCTATGTCGCGCGTTTTTCGGCGCCCGGCGGCGCGATGGTAACGGTGGTGGCCAGCGAACGGGTGACGGGCCTGCGCGGTGTCGGGCCGATTGTCGCTTCGGGTGAGCTGGATGGGAGCTTGCGCGATCACGCCGGCGGGGAAGGCTTCGAGGCCCTCTACCAGGTGACCGGCCAGCAAGGGGCAGACCTGTCCAACCGGCTTATATGGTCGAGGGAGCGCGACTAGCTTTCCTACACGAGCCTCCAAGCGGCAAGGCAATGCGTGATGGAAAGACCACCCGAAACCCTCGCCCTGCCGCAGGAATCCGCCGTTTCAGGCCGATTCCGGCCGGAGCCGCTTTTCTGCGCAAGGACAGTGTTCCATGTGTTCCATCGCACCCCGGAAAACAGCAGGCGCGATACGGGCCAGAATCCGTATCTGCGTTAGCTTGCCATTCACCGGCGCGATCCTACATTGGAGGCCTGCAAAAGGACTGCGATACGCATGAGCGACAATCAGGAACCCGAAAACAATCCCAACCCGTGGATGAAGAGGCTGCTGATCTGGGGCGGCATCTTCATGGCGTTGCTGCTGGTGGTCAACATGTTCGGCAGTTCCACCGAACAGCCGGGCACGCAGATCGCCTATTCCGATTTCCGCGAGAAAGTTGCCGAAGGCAGCGTCGAGGAAGTGATCATCGCGCCTGATCGTATCAGCGGCACGTTCAAGAACGACACCGCCTTTACCACCACGCCGGTCAACGGGGACACTGGCCTCACCAAGCTGCTGCAAGACAACAACGTCAGCTTCACCGGCGCGCAGCCCGAGCAGACCAACATGCTGCTCTACATCCTGATCCAGACGTTGCCGTTCCTGTTGATTCTGGGCATCGCCTTCTTCGCGCTGCGACAGGTGCAGAAGGGCGGCGGATCGGGCGCGATGGGCTTTGGCAAGTCCAAGGCCAAGCTGCTTACCGAAAAGCAGGGCCGCGTCACCTTTGACGACGTGGCCGGCATCGATGAAGCGCGCGAGGAACTGCAGGAAATCGTCGAGTTCCTGAAGGACCCGTCGCGCTTCTCCAAGCTGGGTGGCCAGATCCCCAAGGGCGCGCTGCTGGTCGGCTCGCCGGGCACCGGCAAGACGCTGCTCGCCCGCGCAATCGCGGGTGAGGCGCGCGTGCCGTTCTTCACTATTTCAGGTTCGGACTTCGTGGAGATGTTCGTGGGTGTCGGTGCGTCCCGCGTGCGTGACATGTTCGAACAGGCGAAGAAGAACGCGCCGTGCATCGTCTTCATTGACGAAATCGACGCCGTGGGCCGCCATCGCGGTAATGGCATCGGCAATTCCAATGACGAGCGGGAGCAGACGCTGAACCAGCTGCTGGTGGAGATGGATGGTTTCGAGGCCAATGAAGGCATCATCATCATCGCTGCCACCAACCGCCCGGACGTGCTTGACCCCGCTCTGCTGCGTCCGGGCCGCTTTGACCGTCAGGTTGTAGTGCCGATCCCCGACATTGATGGCCGCGAGAAGATCCTTGCCGTGCACATGAAGAAGGTGCCGCTGGCGCCTGACGTGAATGCCCGCACCATCGCCCGCGGCACGCCCGGCTTTTCCGGCGCGGACCTTGCCAACCTCGTCAATGAAGCTGCCCTGCTGGCCGCGCGCCGCAACAAGCGCCTTGTCGCCCTGCAGGAGTTCGAGGACGCCAAGGACAAGGTGATGATGGGCGCCGAGCGCAAGTCCATGGTGATGACCGAGGACGAGAGGAAGATGACCGCCTATCACGAGGCTGGCCATGCCATCGTCGCCGTGCATGAAAAGGCATCCGACCCGATCCACAAGGCCACCATCATCCCGCGCGGCCGCGCGCTGGGCATGGTGATGCGCTTGCCGGAGCGGGACAATTACTCCTACCACCGTGACAAGATGCACGCGAACCTGTCCGTCTCCATGGGTGGCCGCGTGGCCGAGGAAATCATCTTCGGCTATGACAAGGTCAGTTCCGGCGCGTCGTCCGATATCCAGTATGCCACCAGCCTTGCCACCAACATGGTCACCAAGTGGGGCATGTCCGACAAGCTCGGCCCGCTGATGTACGAGCAGAGCCAGGAAGGCTATCTCGGCATGGGCCAGACGGTGCGGACCATGGCCGGTGCAGACACCAACAAGCTGATCGATGCAGAGATCAAGGAACTGGTCGAAGGATCGCATAAGCGCGCTACCGAGCTGTTGACCAAGCACAAGGACCAGCTGCACCTGCTGGCAGAGGCGCTTCTCGAATATGAGACGCTGACGGGCGAGGAGATCAAGCAGCTGCTCGACAACGGCAAGATCGACCGCCCCGATGCGCCCAAGGGGCCGCTTCCGGTGCAGCCGGTGCACGGCTCCTCCATCCCCAAGGCGGGCAAGCGCTTCGGCGGTTCGGGAGAGGCCCCGCAGGGCGCCTGACGCTTCGGGTCTTTCCTACAGCTTCGAGAAAATGGTGAGGGCGGTGCAGCGATGCGCCGCCCTTTCGCCTTTTCAGAACGCGCCGAGCAGCAGGAGTAGCTGCATGAAGAGCACAAGTATCACCCAGATGCAGCCTGACAGCACCAGCAGTCGCCAAAAGGCCGAGAAGCGGGAAAGATCGTAGGCGCCGCGCAGCTGCTTGTAGAGATGCAGCGGCGGAGCGAGGAAGATCAGCGTCATGATCACGGCTTCCGCAACATGCAGCGCGTAGAGCAGGGAAACGGTGATGAACAACAGCGTCACGAAGCTGAGCGAATATGTGACGAAGATCGCGTGATCGTAACCGCGATACCGCCTCTTCCACGCGAACAGCAGCCACATGAAGGGGATCGACAGCGGGATCAGCAGCCAGGAGAATTGGTAGGCGTTGGCTTGCATTTTGTAGAGCATGAGCGAGGGGTTCTCGCGCCATTTGCCGCCGAGGGCATTGTTGAGGAAAGACCCCAGATACCCGTCATCGGCGGCATCGCTGATGGTGAGGCGCGTGTTGCTGTCGTCGTCCAGCGGGATCGTCTGGATAACGTCGCTCTCGTCGCTGCTCGCGGGGGTTTCGGTAGGTGCCTCGGGATCTACTGGCGGCTCCAGCTCGGCAGCGATGCCTTCTTCCAGCCCGGCCTGCATCTCCTCGATCTGGGCATTGGCGGCCGTATCCGTCGGCGCGGTAATTCCCAGGACCTGAAACACGGCGAACATCAGGAAGACGCTGAACAGGAACAGCGCCATGGGCGACACGAAGCGCGCCCGCGCCCCCTCGATATAGCGCCGCGTCAGCTTGCCGGGGCGCAGCACGAGCATGGGCAGGGTGCGCCACATCTTGCCCTCGAAGTGGAGCGCGCCGTGCAGAAGATCGTGCATGAAAGCGCCGATGGTGCGGTGGATGTGGCCGCTCTGCCCGCAGGCATGGCAATAGGCGCCGACCAGCTGCGTGCCGCAATTGAGTCAGTTTTCGGGATCGCCCTCATGCCGCTCTTTCGCGCCCGATAACGGATCGAGCACGCGCGCGAACAGGCCGCCTTCCACGGCCGTGCCCAGACCTTCGCCAATATCGCTCATGCTGCCCCCGCCATGGGATGCGAGTGTAACCCGAAGCGGCGGCTACGCAAACAGCGCAAACAAAAAGGGCCGCACCAGCGCGGTGCGGCCCCTTTGGGTTCGATATGTATCGAATCAGCCGTCGTAATCGGCGCCGATCGAGGTGGACCGGGTGGGAGCCGATGCGGACAGGCGCATGGCCTCTGCCGACTGGCTCAGCGAACCGATGTCATCAGCTTCGTCCTCTTCATCGGGGAGGAAGTTCTGCATCGACTGGGTGAGCGCTTCCTGAAGCTGCTTGGGCTTCACGGTCTGTTCGGCAATCTCGCGCAGGGCGACAACGGGGTTCTTGTCCCGGTCACGATCGAGAGTGATTTCCGAACCGCCGGAAATCTCGCGCGCACGCTGGGCAGCCAGCAGGACGAGATCGAAACGGTTGGGGACCTTGTCGACGCAATCTTCGACGGTAACGCGCGCCATGGGGCACTCCAATTTCTATGCAACTTGTGCGGAAAGGGCAGCGTCTAAGTGAAAGCGGCCATTTCGTCAAGGTTTTCCACGGGCGCAGGCCTGCTAGAAGGAGGCATGAACGAGGCTTCACCAGTCGCTGGCGATCCGCTGGCAGAATACCGCGATCCGGAGCCTTTCCACGCCAGCGTGCCAGGGCTGGAGCTGGGCTTCTACCCCTCGGGCGCGGACCGGCTGGAGCGCCTGCTTCGCCTGATCGACGAGGCGCAGGAATGCCTCAAGCTGGCCTTCTACATCTTCGCCCCCGATTCGGCAGGCAGCAAGGTGCGCGATGCGCTGGTGGCGGCTGCCCGGCGCGGGGTCTGCGTGAAGCTGATCGTCGATGGTTTCGGCGCGGCGGCGGACGAGGCGTTCTTTGCCGACCTGGTGGCGGCGGGCGGCGATTTCTGCGTGTTCCAGCCGCGCTGGTCGCGCCGTTACCTCATTCGCAACCACCAGAAGATCGTGACGGCTGACGGCCATACCGCGATGCTGGGCGGCTTCAATATCGAGGACAGCTATTTCGCCCCGCCCGAACGCGATGGCTGGAATGACCTTGCGGTGACCTTGCGCGGCGACATCGTGGGGCGTGTGGATGACTGGTTCGACCAGCTCGACGCTTGGACCAATTCCTGGAAGTCGCAATTCCGCGATATCCGCCGCCGCGTGCGCGAATGGGATAGCGGGGAAGGGCCTGTGCGTCTGCTTATCGGCGGGCCGACAAAGGGGCTGTCGAGCTGGGCGCAGATCATCAGCCGGGACCTGATCTATGGCGAAAAGCTGGACATGATGATGGCCTATTTCTCGCCGCCAAAGCGTTTGCGCCGCCGCATCCGGCGGATCGCGAAGAAGGGGCAGACGCGGCTGCTGATGGCTGGCAAGTCAGACAATGGCGCCACCATCGGGGCGAGCCGCCTGCTCTATCGCAGCTTGCTGAAATCGGGCGCGAAGATCTGGGAGTTCCTGCCTTGCAAGCTCCACACCAAGCTGATCGTGCTGGACGATGCGGTATATCTGGGCAGCGCCAATTTCGACATGCGCAGCCTCTACCTGAACCTGGAGATCGTGCTCAGGGTGGAGGACAAGGCGCTGGCGGAACGGATGCGCGAATTCATTGCCGGGCATTTCGAGGCATCGCTTGAGATTACCAGCGAAGTGCATCGCCAGCAGGGCGGCGTGCTCAACCGGCTGCGCTGGTACGGCAGCTGGTTCCTTGTTGCGGGGCTGGATTATACCGTCAGCCGGAAGCTGAATCTGGGGTTGTGATAAGGGTGGTGGGTGCGAGGTTTTGGCCTCGCAAAACCCTCATTCGTAGCCCCAGTCCGAATAGTCCTTCGTCGCCGGGGACGAGAACTTGGTGTACTCGCTCTGGAAGATCAGCGGCACATTGCCGGTGGAGCCGTGGCGCTGCTTGGCCACGATCAGCGTCGCCTTGTTCTTGAGCTCGAGGTATCGCTGCTCCCACTGCGCATATTTCTCGTTCGCCTCGCTGGTGCTGCTCTCGCTCGGCAAGTCCGGCCGCGTGGCTTCGAGGTAATAGTCTGCGCGGTAGATGAACCAGACCATGTCCGCGTCCTGCTCGATAGAGCCGGATTCGCGCAGGTCGGAGAGCATCGGACGCTTGTCCTCGCGCTGTTCCACCGCACGGCTGAGCTGCGACAGGGCGATCACCGGAACGGCGAGTTCCTTCGCCAGTGTCTTCAACCCGCGCGAGATTTCGGAAATCTCGTTCACGCGATTGTCCTGCGCGCGGCCGGAACCCTGCAGCAGCTGGAGATAGTCGATCACGATCAGGCCGATATCGTGGCGACGCTTCAGGCGGCGGGCGCGGGTGCGCAAGCCGGAGATGGTGAGGCCGGGTGTGTCGTCAATCAGCAGCGGCAGGTCCGCCAGTTCCTGGCTGGCGCGCGACAGGCGCTGGAAGTCCGCCCGGTCCATCTTGCCGGTGCGCAGGCTTTCCGAATTGATTTCCGCCTGCTCGGCAAGGATACGCGTGGCCAGCTGGTCCGCGCTCATTTCCAGGCTGAAGAAAGCTACCGGCGCACCGTAGTTGAACTCGCCGCCATCGCGCTGCCAGTCGAGATGTTCCTTGGCGCAATTGAAGGCGATGTTGGTGGCGAGCGAGGTCTTGCCCATGCCGGGGCGACCGGCAAGGATGATGAGGTCGGAATTGTGCAGGCCCGCGGTCTTGCTGTCGATCGTCGCCAGGCCGGTGGTCTTGCCGGACAGGCAGCCGCCCGAATTCATCGCTGCTTCGGCCAGCTTGATGGCGGTGAACGACGCTGTCTTGAAGGTCGACGCCTCGTTCCCGCTGCTGGCGCCTTCGGCCACTTCGAACAGCCGCGCTTCGGCCATTTCAATCTGGCGCAGCGGCTCCACCTCGTCAGACGTGTCGAGCGCTTCTTCGACGAGGTTGCGGCCCACGCTCACCAGCGCGCGCAGCAGCGCGAGGTCATAGATCTGCTGGGCCAGTTCGCGCGGGGCGAGTAGGCCCTGCCCGTCAGCGGTCAGCTGCGCGAGATAGGCCGTTCCGCCCAGTTCCTTCAGCGCCTCGTCATCCTGGAAATAGGGCTTCAGCGTCACCGGGGTGACGACCATCTGCTTTTCCGTCAGCCTGACGATGCGATCGAAAATGCGCTGGTGCAGCGGCACGAAGAGATGCTCCGCACGCAAGGGCACGACCAGTTCTTCCAGCACGCGGTTGTCGATCAGCACGGCGCCCAGAAAGGCGGCTTCCGCCTCAAGGTTGGCAGGCAGCGCACGGCCACGCACATCGCCGGAGGCATCATCGGAAGCGGAGCGGATAAGGAGGTCTTCGTCAGCCATGCCGAGCCTGATGCGCTTGCCGGTGATTCACCGCAAGCACCCAGTGCCAGAATGTGCCTGTGGATAGCGGGGATTGCGAATTTCACATCCTTGATTTCGCAATTGCAGCATGGCTTTCTCTCTGCGAAAAGGCGCCCATCATGTTGACCACTTCGCCACAGGACAAGATCGCCACGATCACGCTCGACGAAGCGACGATCATCGCGCGCAGTGCCGATGTGGAGAACGAGCGCGAAATTGCGCTGCGCGACCTTGTGGACGACAATGAATTCCGCCCGCTGGCAGCTTTCGCCAAGGGCCATCGCGGCCCGTGGGATCTGCGCCTGTCCGTGATAGACGGGATGCTGGCGGTGAGCCTGCGTGACGAGAAAGGCGAGGAGGCGGGCATCATCGGCCTTGGCATGGGGCGGCTGCGGCGGGTGATCCGCGAATATTTCGCGATCTGCGATTCCTATTACAAGGCTCTGCGCAAGGCGACGGCGAGCGAGATCGAAACGCTCGACATGGCGCGCCGTGCGATCCACGATCGCGGCACGCGCCATTTGCTCAATATCCTCGAAGGCAAGATCGTGACGGATTTTGCCACCGCAAGGCGGCTGTTCACTTTGATCTGCGTTCTGCATATCAAGGCATGACGCGCGCCGGCTGCTGCCGGGTGCGAGTGTATTAGAGGTCGCAGGGTTTCATGGGTCGCAAGAAGGTATTCCGCTGGCGCTGGCGCATCGCCGCATTCGTGCTGCTGGCAGCAGCGCTGGGCGCGATCTACGCGTGGTGGGAGGCGCAGCACTGGACGCCCTCGCGCGAGGCATACCCTGTACAGGGCGTGCTGGTTGGAGCCTCTGACGGCGAGCTGGATTTTCGCGCGCTGGCTGCCACGGGTGCGAATTTTGCCTATGTCAAGGCGAGCCAGGGCGAGACCGGGCGCGATCCAATGCTGGGCGCAAACCTGCGCGCGCTGGGCGAGACGGCCCTGCCGTTCGGCGTGGTCCACAGCTACAATCCTTGCATCGCGGCAGAGCGGCAGGCGGGCAATTTCGTCACTATCGTGCCGCGCGATGCCAGCATGTTGCCGCCGGTGATCGCGCTGGATGCGCTGGCAAGCGATTGTGCGGACCCGGTTTCCGAAGCTGCGGTGGAAAGCGAGCTCACCACTTTCCTCAACCAGGTGGAAGCGCACACCGGCCAGCGCGCGATCCTGAAGGTCTCTGCCGCGTTCGAGGAGCACTACGCCATCTCCAGCAATGTCGAACGCGACCTGTGGCTTGAACGTGCATGGCTGGAGCCGGAGTATGCGGGCCGGCCGTGGACCTTGTGGACGGCCAATCCGGCGCTGTGGACCGATGTGACCAGCGATCCGGTGCGCTGGGTGGTGGCACAGCCGTGAGCGTGTCGATGGATCAGCTGATTGCAGCGGCGGTAGGTGCGGCGGGCAATGCCTACGCGCCTTATTCCCGCTTTCGCGTGGGCGCGGCGCTGCTGTTTGCCGATGGCAGCGTTATCACCGGAAGCAATGTCGAGAATGTAAGCTACGGCCTGTCACTATGCGCGGAAACCGCAGCGGTGGTGAAGGCGATGGGTGAGGGCAGGCGCGGAGGCTTGCAGGCCGTGGCGGTGCATACGCCCGATGCAGAACAGATCAGCCCGTGCGGCCGGTGCCGACAGGTGCTGCTGGAACTTGCGGGGCAGGACGGCAGCGATCCGGTCATCGTGGGGCAGGGCAGTGGCGCGCCGCGCGAATGGACGCTGTCGCAACTCTTGCCCGATGCATTCGGGCCGTCTGCCTGAGGCTTCAGTCCTCAAGCCATTCCAGCAGCGCGCCGATGCAATCGCGGGCGAGCAGCTTGCAGCGTTCCGGGCTCCACCCCTGCACCGGATCGGGCATGGGATCGTGGTCCTTGAAGGGCATTTCCAGCGTCATCGCCACCGCGCCGAAGCGTTCGGCCACCTGATTGGTGCTCATCGACATATTGGCCTTGCCAGCCGCCGCCGTGGGATAGCCGCGCTTGGTCTGGAAATCGGGCGTACGGCGTTCAAGGATCCGGTGATAGCGGGCATAGCCTTCGCCCTGCTCGTCTTCCCATGAGGGGATGCCTTCGAAGCCGGCGAGGAAATTGGCGGGGATCGCCTCGTCGCCGTGAACATCCATCGCGAAATCCACGCCGCTCTCATCCATCGCATTGCGGATCGCGAGCACTTCGGGGGAGCGTTCAGCGCTGGGGTTGTCCCATTCGCGGTTAAGGTTCACGCCAGCGGCATTGGTGCGCAGATGCCCGCGGAAGCTGCCGTCCGGATTGCAATTGGGCACGATGTGGAATTGGCACAGCGCGCGCAGCTTGCGGGCGATGGGGTCTACCTCGTCGCAGAGCATTTCCAGCGCGCCTTCCATCCACCATTCGGCCATGCTTTCGCCGGGATGCTGGCGGGCATAGAGCCAGACCTGCGTCTCGCCTTCGCCCATGTCGAGGCAATCCACGGTGCGGCCA
>Ga0181607_10001188_pt1 | contig 23413 bp, 20 predicted proteins | sample 041ome_9_FD_132420 | JGI IMG/M metagenome (GOLD analysis project Ga0181607, IMG submission 132420) | Coastal salt marsh microbial communities from the Groves Creek Marsh, Skidaway Island, Georgia - 041413US metaG (megahit assembly) | ecosystem: Environmental > Aquatic > Marine > Intertidal zone...
CACGTAATTCATGGTGTTAAATAAAATATTCTGAAACTCTTCCGAGTTCATCGATCCCGAGTCATCGTGATCGAAAAGCCGCCACGCAAAGTATATGTGGGCATGTTGATTCGAAGTGAAGAATTGCGCCAGGCAGAGAACGAATTCCAGGGCGCCGATGTCGCCGTCCCCAGAGACGTCGAACAAAGACAGCAGACGTGGAAGGAATACATTCGACGTACGCAGGCTAAACATCGTCGCAAACTCAGCGATACCGATTGAACCAGAGCCATCTTTGTCAGCTTGTCCGAAAATCTTAAGCGCACTGTTCACCGTGGATCTTTGGCAGCCTATGCGAGTGAGAGTATCGGAGAGTCGTCGCAGTTCCCCCGATTCAGGCACCTCATTCAACATACTCGCGAAGCAACCCATGGCGCGACGATGCGTCAATCGATGTGTTCACACGCGATTAGAGTAATAGAAACACCAAAGCACGAGCGTATGCAACGTGTTGGTACTTGACGTCGATCGCAGCCGCACACTGACGTCGAATGCATCGTCGGAATTATTTCCGCAGCAATCGCGCGTTTTTTATGTCCACCTGGCCCCGTGCGCCTCCGAGTCCCATTTAATGCCCACTGCGCACCATCAAGGTGTGCGAAAAATACATGCGCTCGCCTGTACCCTAGCCTCGAGTCCGGCGAAGGTTGGCGCCGCTTGAACCGCACATCACGCCGCACGCGACGCGTCGACGTCGTCGATACGGGCGTGAACACCGCGCGAATACGTGTATAACGTGTGATTGCAATGTCTGGCGCACCGACGAACGCCGATGGATCATTCGCGGCGGCGCATTTGTCGTATGGATTGAACCTGCCCAAGAAGAAGCCTGCGGCGAGCACGGCGCACGGTGGAGCGCGAAAACCGACGCTCGCGGCGTTCGCGTGCGATAGCGAAGACGATGAGGACAATGGTGGTGGCAATGGGAGCGCAAACGATGCGGCGGCGCAAAGAGCTCGCGCGAACAAGGAGGTGAAACGTCAGCAAGAAGCACTTTTGGCGAAGCAAAGGCGCGACGCCGAGGCAGAGGCTGCGCGCGCGGCGGCGTTGAACCAGGACGCCAACGCGTTCGAGTACGACGCCGTATTCGATGATATACAGAAATCTCGCGGACAGAAGGTCAAGGCTCTGGATGAAGAGCGAGTGGAGCGAAAGTCAAGATATATTGGAGACCTCATCGCTAAAGCCGAGGCGCGCAAGGTTGAAAGCGACATTTCCTACGAGCGTCGCTTGCTCAAGGAACGCTTGAAGGATGATCACCTGTATGCGGACAAAGAAAAGTTCGTCACCGCTGCTTATCGTGAAAAACTTAAAGAGGATGCAAAGTGGCTGGCGAAAGACAAGGTCAAGGATGCGATTGAGGAGGAAGAAGACGTCACGCGACGCGGCGATATGACAGCGTTTTACTCAAACTTGATGAATAGAAATTCAGCCATGGGTGGAGACATGGCAAAAGACACTCGGCGTGCGGCACCCGAGCCGGAATCTACATCTAAAGTACCAAGTGAAGGCGTGGTTGAAAAGTCCCAATTCACTACTGCCGCTGAACGGGAACGCGAGTTCGCCGAACGAGCCAAGGCGAACCAAGGTGATACGCGCGACGAGCCAATCCCAACCGACGTTACGTTTATCGAAAGGCAAACTAAACGCCGGGAAACTAACGTGGACTCGAAATCTCCTGCGGTTGAGACCGCATCTACATCAAAACAGCCCGATCCTTTGGCTCGGAGGAATACGGATGATGCTGTGAGCGATGCGAGGCAGCGCTACCTCGAGCGCAAACGAAAAGCGGCGAGCAGCGGTCAATAAACACAAAACGCCACGCGAGTAGCAAATGAACATTTTAGCACCCTATATTAGAATTCAGTAGCATTCGTAAAGGTAGTCATTACAACATCAAAGCGCGAGTCTGCCTAATCGATCGACAATCATTTGTAACCATTCTCTCTTTGGTTCTTTCTGCAAAGGAAACAAGTGGTTGCCCGCGATTTCGATAAGCTCAAACGCGCCAGTCGTGTGCATCTCCCAGCCTTCGACCATTTCTCGCGTGATCATCTTATCGCCCGTGGCGTAAAACGTAGTCAACGGGAAATCAAAGTTATCCTCGTCGATGTGCACGAAATCATATTTATCAAACAAATGAAAATCGCTACGCATCAACGGATGATAAATGTTCCACATCGGGCCAAAGATGAGTTCGTTGACGTCCCATCGTCTGCACTCGTCTTTGAAAGTTTCATCATCCAACAAAGCGTTTACACGCCACGGTCGCGACTTGTGTGGAATATCAGGGAATGGAAAAGCTGAAAAGAAAACCTGACGTGGCATTTGTATGCCAACTGCTCGCAACGCCAACAACAACTCAAAAGCTACCCACGTACCCATGGAGTGGCCGATGCACACATACGGCACGTCAGCGAGCGTACTCGCGACGATTGGCAGTAATTCCTCAGCAACCTTGCGAATTTCAAAAATGTAGCTCTCATCTCTCCGATTGGCTCGTCCAGGAAGCTGCACCGCGAGCATTTCGGCGCCATTCTGTTTGCACCATTCCAACAGAGGACTAATCGCGCGCCTCGGACCAGTACCTTCGCTCGTGTACATATCCTCCGTGTTTCCAGCATTCGCAAAGCACAACACGCGCAATTTGGGTATTTTACCACCATCCACGCGCGTCTGCGACCGATCGAGACCAGGAAACCATCGCTTGAACGCGTCATCCAGATTCACATTTGGCGTTTTCGTGCCATTCGAACAAAACCACGCGCGCACGTCGTCTTCGGTCCACCACCACACGCCTTCGCGCGGAATCGCCGGGCACTCTGGGTATTGCTCTTCCAGCACGTCGATGAGGTTAATTTTTCGTACGGTCTTCGCATCCATGTCGCGACGTCGAATGTAGTACGTTTGCACGCGAGCGTTTTTTTTGTTCCACAGTCCAGCTCGTCCAGCGATGTCGTGGGTAAAAAAGTGTCTTCAGACTGGCGCGCACACGAGTATTTCGTCGCGTCCAACACGTCGCGCACGATTTTGTCATTCGTACGCATAGCTGCGGCACCCACACCGAGGGCGGCACCGCGAGCGATGCGCGCATCGACGTCGACGTCGGCGTCAGCCGCGCCAGGACCATTCGTGGTGGTCCTTTCCCCCGCCAAGGCGCTGAATGAGCGCGCGATGACGAGTGCGCAGAGTGAACTCGTGCGCGTGAGCACACCGCGGTTTGCTGAACGCGCCAACACGCTCGCAGCGTGTGCGAAGAAGGAGTTGAGTGCGGGGAAGATTAAATCTCTCATGGGCGTGTCGGATGCGATTGCTTCGCTGAACGCGAAGCGGTTTCAAACATTTGAAAAAGCTACGAAGAAGCCGTGCGTACTGGCATTCGATGGACCTGCGTTCAAGCATCTCGATGCGCCGTCGTTCACCACGGTAGATGAGGTTGAGTATTTACAGCGACACTTGCGGATTTTATCAGGGCTGTACGGGACACTCAAACCGTATGATGACGTCGCTCCGTATCGTCTAGAAATGGGCACGAAGTGGGCCGCGGGCGATGCGAAGGATTTATACGAATATTGGGGCGATGACATTGCCAATGCATTAGTGGACGATGTCGAGACGTTGGCGAAAGAATCGAATTCGTCGACACCTTTTGTCGTGAACTGCGCTTCGCAAGAGTATTTCAAATCGGTCAAGTTGGGTGTATTGAAGGCGCGCGGTGTGCCGGTCTACACGATGACGTTCCCAGGCCCGTCAGTGTATGCAAAGCAAGCGCGCGGTGCCATGGTGCGGCACTGCGTGGACGCTAAGGTGCGCGCAGCGGAAGATTTGAAGACGTTCCAAGGCGTGGATGGCGCGTGGCGGTTCGATGCCAAGGCGTCAACCGAGTTCAATTTTGTCTTCATACGAGGCGCCGCAACAAAGACTGCAACGGCAAAGCGTCCCGCGAGTGCGACGAAAAAGACATTAGATAAATCAAAGCGTGCCAAAGCTGGTGGGTGATTCATAGTCGATCGATGTATTGTAAACCAATGAAAATGTAAACCAATGTAAACCAATGAAAATGAAATGTTTTACGCGCGCCTGCTCGGCGGCGACGCTGCAATCAGCAACGAGAGCGCCTGCACACCTCAAACGTAGCCGTGCGTTGCGCGCGAAACCACAGTGTGAGAGCGCCGTGCGAACCTCAAACGACACATACCTACGTTGTCTACGTGCACGACGCACACACGCGCGCGTCTCTTCGCATACGTCGCTGGGTGTCGTTCGCCGATCCGGCAATCTCGTGATTGGTGTTGGCCATGTTGAGTAAATCTTCGGGCGTCTTGGGCACGATGCTCAGCCCAGATGGGTTGCGCATTATCGCATGCGTCGTCGGGGTTGTCGGTTCGTTGCTTGTGTATGGAATTTTGCAAGAACGCATCATGACTCGGCCGTACTCGGGCGAACAAGGGGATGAGTTTTTCAAGTTTAGCGTCTTCTTAGTGCTCAACAACAGGATACTGTCCGTATGTGCGGCATCAATAATCTTGATGGCGACTCGAGGCAACGTCGCACCCGTCGCGCCGTTGTACAAGTACGCCGCGGTGAGCGTGTCTAATGTTCTGGCGACGACGTGTCAGTATGAAGCGCTGAAGTATGTATCGTTTCCGGTGCAAACGTTAGGCAAGTGCGCGAAGATGATTCCAGTGATGATTTGGGGCTACTTTATCAACTCAAGAAGGTACGACGGCGCTGACATTTCCGTCGCTGCGTTCATTACGCTTGGATGTACGATTTTCGCCCTCTACGGTGATGTATCGAGCAAGGCGAGTAAGTCTGGTGCGAATACTTCGACGTACGGCGTGGGTCTCATGCTTGGCTATCTCGGATTTGATGGCTTCACATCGACGTTCCAAGACAAGTTGTTTAAAGGATATCAAATGGAAACGTATAACCAAATGATTTGGGTGAATACATGCAGTGCAGCTGTGTCATTTCTCTGGTTATTTAGCGATAGTTCTATCGGACAAGCTTTTGATTTCGTCGGTCGCCACCCCAAAGTCATGTACGACATCATGATCCTGTCCACGGCATCCATGCTCGGGCAATTATGCATTTTGTACACCATTCGCGAATTTGGTGCGCTCTTATTCGCAACAATTATGACGACCCGTCAATTCCTTAGTATCTTGCTATCTTGTATCATTTTCATGCACCCGCTTACGCTCCAGCAGTGGGGCGGCACATGCATGGTATTTGGAGCGTTGTATTACAATGCGTTCATCAAGGCGGGGCGCAAGGCAGCGAAGAAGAGCGACGCTGTGAAGTTGGATGGCACTGAAGATGAAGAATCCGATAACCTCATCGCAAAGCTCGAACGTTAGAAATGTAATTTGATGTAGTAGAAATGTGCACTAAAGCAAAGAAACACACGAAAGAAATTCAAACACTAGCGAGCTCGTTTCGTATACGATTACAACACTAAAGTGGAGGAGCTCAAGCCTCTTGGTATTTTGTATGATCAATACAACAGGAAAAGAATCCACCGGATGCACGTCCAGGAGATTCATTGCTGCCGCCATCAATTGGCCTTGCCGTGCAAGGCGGACAACTTCAAGTTAAAACACGTATCCAACACAATCAAAACGTCAAAACGCGTATTTCCTCTACAAGGAATACGAAATTAAGTGATCAAACTGACGCGCGATCAACGCGAGTTTGCAAAACAGATCTCGATCTTGGCCCATCATGTATTCAAGGGATTGGGCACCGCTGACCAGATCAGTGAGTTGAGCCGCGCCGAGAACAGTTCGCAACACGGGACCTTCGGGGATGTCCACAGGTTGACCAGTGAGACATCTCTTGGCGGCTACGCGTCGCTCTTCATCGGTGCTGTCTTCGGCGATGAACTCGGAAATATCCGCGTGCATCAAACCATAGACTTGCTTGAGCTCTGGGGTGGAAAAGTACTCGCCCATGGCGTTGCGCAAACGCACAGAGACGATGGTATTCACGCCGCCGTATTGCCATTCGTTTTCATAGTCAATGGGCTGAACAAACTCCAAGTCAGGAGCATGTTGTTGCGCTTCTTCCCGCATGGCAAAAACCCAAGAGCGGAGCTTGTCTTCAACAACAGAAACACCACCGGCAGCGATAGTAGCTTCATTCAAAGATTCCATCTCGTACAACCCAGCGGCCCAACGCAAAAGCAAACCAGTGTTACAAAACCCCGGTGGCAATGCGTCGTGAAGACGAGGAAGAACTTGACCGACGTCGTATGACGTGAGATAAGACGCACACGCTTCGGCAATGTCCACGATCGCGCTTGCGGGTTCAGCCGCAAGTTGCTCGTTCATTGTCGCCACGTCTCTGTGAGAAAGAAAGACGCCACTTCCAAACGAAGGGCCACCGTAAAACTTGGAACTCGTCATTAAGACGGGACCTTGCTCTCTCAACCAGCGCGGGATGAGTGATGGGGCACTGCGCATTTGGCATGCATCGAGAACAGAGATGAGACGATCGCCAAATTCAGCCTTGAGGCGTTCTGCGACGCCAGGCGACGGAGCGCAAAGACCAGTCTTACTGCCAGCCACAGTGTGAACGACGACGATGGTGGTGGGATCCGATGCAAGCGCTTCGCGAGCGGTCGATTCGACTAACTGATCATAATCTTCAAGAAGATTACCGTTCACCGTAGATCGAGCCACGAGTTCGATAGCTTTCATGTCACAAAGTTTGTGAATAGCCGGTAACTCTTGGCCATCAGCAACTGTGTTGCCTCCAAGCGGTACAGATTTGGAGAAAAACGCGCCCTCGGACGCTTGTCTGGTTCCACTGCCAACTTCGCCTGCACAGCACACGATATTGATCACTTTGCCTTTGACGTCCGTCGCTCCAGCTTCGCGCTTGAGCGCTCGAGATGCGAGGACGGCTTGGAGTAATGGAACCATTTCAGCATCCGTACCCGACGGGTGGATGATCATCTGCCCAGCACCATCGCAGAATAAAGCAGTGACGCGCTCACGGACTTCTTCGGAGAGCTGCCCATCAGCTTTTTCTTCAAGCGCCCAAAGACGAAGAAGCATATCACGAGAGGCTTGCAAAGCGCCCGCCGTCGGAGAAGAAGACGTGCACGTGCCGCGGTGCAACAACTCACTTGGGCGAGCGCACATGCCAGTGTAGTACTTGTTCAAGCGTGCAGGACCACTGAAAACTGATCGATCATCGCTTCCCTTCTCCATTAAGCAGATGAGACTTTCATCAATAACTTGTTCCTCGAGAGCGCGAACAAGACCGTGGAGGCGACGCGAGCGAATTTGATCCGCAGACATGCCTTCATTCTTCTTCGTACGCGTCTCTAACGCCGGAAGAGGAAATCGAATTTCCGCGACGAAGCCGCTGCCGTTTGTTTCCGGAACGAGGTTGATCAATCCCTCGTCGGCGTTTGCGACAACAGTTGTGACTCGAGCGACGTCATCCAAGCCCTCCATACGAGGAGAGCCCATTAAAAACTTCACCGAGTGTTCGCCAGTGGGTAAAACGTTGTACGAGTACACGCGGAAGTGGGGAGATTCAAGCAAAAATTCTTTGAACATTTGCCCTTGTGCCAAGCCGAGCATAAATATCTCATCCTCGCGAGACAATTGAGCGCCGCTCGCTGTTTCGACCCAGTTGTGAGGCGAAATCTCAACCAAGTCGCGCATGCGCGTCACACGCATTTTCGCCTCGCTTTTCATGGTGCCAGACGCGTTTACACCGCGCGAACGCTCAGCTTGTGCGCGTACGCTCACCACGCGAGATCGACGCTTGGTCTTTTGTTGATTGAGTTGTGCGTCACACGCGCGACTCAACACGCAAGTCGCCTTGTTGGCGCTCGCAAACATGTTCAACGTTTAAAAACGTTCTTTAAATATAAAATCTTTTCGCGCACCGCAAATATCGGTCACGCGCAACTCAGCACCTCAAAAAAACGGGACAGGCGGCCGCCTCTGTCCCAAAGTTAAAGAGAAGTGTCGCGCTCAGAGTCGAGCGGAACGCGCTCGCGCAACACACGAGCCGCGTCCGTTGAACTCTCGTCAACGATGTCGTGCTATTAATTAAGCTACGACGGTGACGAAATCTGCTCAATCACAAAGATGGCAACACACACACGCCGTTCGTCAGTCATCTCACTCTTCACGCGCGCTCCCATAGTCTCAGTCGTGTCAAATCATACAAGCAAATATTCCGTTTTCAAAGGCACAATTATATCACCCTCACCCACGTGCGGCGCCACCGTCGAAGCGCGCATACCGCCACCACCACCGCGCACGCGTCGTCAATCGTTGCCTCATCCTCATCCGCCCGCATCCGCACCCCGTCGCACCCCCGCGCCCCGTCGCACGCGTGGCGCGTCGCTCGACGCCCGCGACCCCAAAGCCCCATCGATGCGAAAGGTCACGCGCGGGCGGGCGACGACCGAGACGATGCGCATCGCGCGGCGACATACCTGTGTGTGCGCGTGCGTGAGAGATCTCGTGAACGCGACGCAACGATGGCGTGCGCGTGTGCGGAGGACGACGACGAGGACGACGACGTCGACGACGTCGACGACGTCGACGACGTGACCGACGACCGCGGACCCGGCACGCCGACCGGCGAGTGGGTGCTATACCACGAGTCATGATTGGTCAATCCGAAATTCTAGAAAAAACCAGCGGGTCAGAGGTGTCTGGATTGGTCACGCGAGGGGTGTTGTTTTCAGAAGAGCGCGAACCTGCGAACGACGCGACGAAAGCCGCGAGTCGAATGTGGATGATGTAATTGCAGCACGATGCGGCGTGATAATATTAAAATGAAATACAAATGACGCGATTATCCGTAGATGGATTCGTAGATGGAGGCGGCGCGCGCGCGCTGCTTTGGGGCGTTTTTACCGCCGCCTCGACCGGCGGTTCGTCCGCCTCGACCTCCGCCTCCACCTCCGCCTCGTTTAGGACCAGGGTTGGAACCAAACTCGGTGTATGAACGCTGCGGGAGTTTTATTTTGTTTGGGTAATTGCTCTTGTCGCGCAAGTCTCTTGGCATTTGGCTGGGGTCTGCGATGTGCGCGGCGGGGACATCCTTGAGTTCGGGCACCCAATGGCGGATGTAATCCCCTTGTGGATCGTAGTCCTTGGTCTGCTTGACGATGTTGAACTTGTTGATGCGACCACCAGTCATGCCTGCAGCGGCGCACCAGTTGCCCCAGTTCGACGCCGTATCATAGTCGAGGAGGTAGTGTTCAAACCAGTCGGCGCCGTGACGCCAATCGACGCCGGCGTCCAACGCGAGCCACGATGCAACGTTTTGTCGACCTCTATTGGACATGAACCCGGTGTTTTTGAGCTCGCGCATGTTCGCATCAATAAGCGGGTAGCCCGTCATGCCCGATTTCCACGCCTTCAACGCCGCGTCGTCTTCTCTCCACGCCGCTGAGCGATTAGAACACGTGCCGTGCAAATGGAAAATCTTATTTCCATACTTGAGCGCAAAAAACTTATAAAAGTCGCGCCAAATGAGTTCGAAAATTACCCAATACGTGCTCTTATTTTCCATTATCTCACTCTCGTACTTTCGAATCTCACTAACGACGTATCGCGGGGAAACGCATCCGAGCGCGAGCCACGGCGCGAGCTTGGTGCTGTAGTCGCCGCCCAACATTCCATTTCTAGTCTCAAAATACGTTTGCAAAAGTTTGGACTCCCACAAATAATACTTAACACGTGCCAACGCTTGAGATTCACCACCCTTAAAGTCCATTGCACATCTTTCGTCGACGCCATTTGAAATCAACGCGGCACAATCCTGCGCGAGTTTTGGCGTCGCAAAGGGCAAATCGCTCGGCTTGGGAAACCATTCGAAATTCCCCGCCGATGTCGGCACGCTTCCGAGCGCGCCGTTGGAAGGTGACGGGATCAAACTTCGAACTTCGCACTTAGACTCTACTTTGTTCCTAAACGGCGTGAAAACATCGGGCAAATCGCTCAACTCAAACGGCAAATCATCGATGTGGTACAACGTCGACCCCCAGATGCGCTCAAATCGAGCGTCACCACCACCCGTGCGCGCTACCGCTGTGCATTTCTTCTCTGCGCGTACATCCATGTCTGTTTCTTCGCTCGTCACTTCGGTTTGCGTGAGCACAATCGTGCGTTCATTCGCACCAGTAAGCGTCAACTCTGCGACGACGTCTTCGCTCTCGCCGACGCGCACTAATAAATCGCTCCCTAGCGCCTTCAACGTCGTCTTCAAGTCCTCGACCGACTCTAGGGCAAACTTCGCTCGCGCCGCACCTAAGCGAGCCACGCCGCGCTTGGATGTCTTAAAGAACGTCGGATCGAATACGAATACAGGGACTACTTCGGCTCCGGACGCGCGTAAAGCCGCCGCCCGCGCGACGCACGCGTTGTCGTGCACGCGCAAATCATTGCGGAACCAAATCACCACGCGCGTGCGCGACGGCTCCATGGAATCGGACGTTGACTTTCCCATCGCTCTCACCGGTGATGTCGTCGACGTTCTTGTTCTCGAACGGGTGTCAGCAAAAGCGCGAGAAAACGATGGTGACGTCAACGAAAGCGCAGTCTGTGCGCTTCTCGGTGCGGTGGCTTCAGGCGCGGTGAATGCGTACTCGCGCGCGAGAACGCGAGTGAAATGCGATGAAAAGCGGCGAATGATCGCTATGCGCTATGCGCAAGCTCAAGCGGTTTTCGAGTCCTTCTCGAAGCGCACAATGAAGCTAAGCGGTGCGTCGAAGCGCTCTTTTTCAGTTTAGATTATTTAGATTATTAGATTATTTTACCCCATTCTTACAAACTACCGCTTATGTTTCTTCTTATTCTTATTCTTGAAGAAGGCTTTGTCCCTGTTGCGCTTTTCTACGTTTTCAGACTTGGCTTGCGCGCGTTCGCGTTTCCCACCACCAAACTGCGTAACAAAGAGCTTGCGAGCCTCCGCGGTCTCGCTCGGCGCCGAACGCTTCTTGGATTCTTTCACCTCTATGTGACTAGGTTTTAGTGGCTGAAAATCTCTTGGAGCACCTGAACGTGCGATATCCAACATCGCTCGTTTTGCTCGTTCTGTTTCTTCGATGTTCTGCAATCGAACTTCGGGCGCGACGGCAACTTCTTCGATGCCAGTGAGCCACTTTTCGTTCCCTCGGTTGTCGTCCCCGTTTGACGCGCCCAGCGCGCCACCACCGCCACCACCTTCACCATCGTCATCTACAATCTCACCTCGTCGTCGTCTGAGCTCTTCTTCCACGTAAGCCGCCGCTCGCGCTTCTTCGGCGGTGCGCAGTCCGAATCCCGTGCCAGCGTCTGCATCCGCGTCGCGCCCGTCGAACACCACCCCAGCGCTGGCAAACATTTGCGACGTGCCCACCATAGCGGTGACGTGTCCGCGCGATTCATCGTCTTTCTGCGCGTCGGCCGCCTTCGCTGTCGCCGCTGAAGGCGTCGAGCGCGAGCCTCGAAGCAACGCTTCGTGGTCGAGTCCTTTCGCGCGCGTGCGCGCGAGCTGCCTCGCGCGCGCCTGCGCGAGCGCGTCTAGCGCACCGTCGCCGTCATCGCACGCGTCATCACCACCACCACCAACGCCACCGACGTCGTCGTCGTCGTCGCTCGCCGGTCGCTTTTTGCGAATGTTTCGCGGTCGCGGCGGCATGATTGTGACGACTTCACATCGATGCACGCGCGCGTCTTCAGCGTCTTTAGCGTCGTCGGTGTCGATCGCGCGCACACAGGAACGCAGAGAAAGCGCGCGCGCGTTGGTTTTGCCTCGTCGTCGTCGTCGCGAGCGCATTCGCCGCACCGCGCGGGGCACGTCGACGACGCCGCGATGACGACGAGGACGTTGTCAGCGCGTTTGCCGCCGCTCAGCACCTTGGAAGGCGTGCTGTTCGACCTCGACGGCACGCTGTGCGACTCCGATCCCGTGCACTTTGAGGTTTTTGACGACATGTTCACCGCGCACGGCGTGTGCGCGCCCACCGGGCTCACGCACGACTTTTTCACCGCGCACATCGCTGGTCGAGCGAATGTGGATATATTCACCGAGGCATTTTATCCGAATTTAACGCCGGCCGAGCGCGAGGCGTTGGCGGAGGACAAAGAGCGCGCGTTTCGTGAAAAGTTGTTGTCGCGAGAGTTGCCAAAGGCGAATGGGCTCGATGCGCTGTTGCGCACGCTTGATATGAGTGGCGTGAAGACGTGTGTGGTAACCAACGCGCCGAGGGCTAACGCGGAGGCGATGCTGGCGCGTTTGGGATTGAGAGAATACTTTGGGGAAGATAGATTGGTGATTGGGAGTGAGTGTGCGCGCGCTAAACCAAATCCAGATCCGTATTTAGAAGGTTTGAAACGCATCGGTTTGACATCGAGCGAAAAATGCGTGGCGTTTGAGGACTCTCCAGCTGGTGCGCGCGCCGCGGTGGCGGCGAATATACCAGTCGTAGGTATTTTATCTTCACAAAATGCCGAGGCGTTGATAAGTGCTGGATGTGCGCTGTGCGTCAAAGATTTTGCCGCCCCAGAGCTCTTCGACGCGTTCGGCGCCACCGTTCCTGAATGATTGGGTGGTAATTCGCTCGCCGCGCCTTGTTTGTTTGTGTATATCATCACTACTCGTATAATTAATTGCTACTACCTATTATGCTTGCTACCGGTACCTATTTCATATCAAAGTGTTACAGACGCGAGCGCGGCGAGACGTTGGAGACGTCGAGCAAAGCTTTAATCTCGTGGGCGTCGAGCGCGTTCGATCGAGTCGTCGGCGCCGCGACGACGTCGCTCTGGTCACTCGTAACGTCCAGCAGAGCTCGTCGTGGAATCATGCGAACGTCAACGAATGTCATGGAGAAGTCCCCGGCGGCGCCGATAGTAAGCGGCATCCACGTCTTTTCGTCCGTCGTCGAACACATCGAGTCGCTCGGTAACGGCGCGCCGTGCAAAAGCGGTGCCGAGACGTATATGAGCAACGCATCAGGCGATACCACAGTTGCTGAAGATGTAGCACAGGACCATCCGTTTACCGTGGCTTTGAGACGCGAGCACGTGCGAGAGTCGATGTGTGCGCCGCGCGCAAGCGCAGCGACGCGCGTTCCATCGCGCGTCAATACACCGACAGCGCGAATAAACGTCGCCGATGGCCCGAGGTGCTGACGAAGCTCAACAATGCTGCTGTCATGTTGTCTCGATGACACCGCAGGAGAGGAAACACCGTCATTGTCGTCATGCGCTACAAACGACTGCGGCGCTGCGATGCGAAGTGCTGCGATAAGCCGCTGTCGGTATGTCTTCATCGCATGCGCGTACACCGCGCTTCGCGGTTGGCTCAAACTCGCCGATTCTCGTAGCGCACGACTGACGGCTTCGTTCGCGTTCTCTACCACGGCTAGATCGTTGTTGCCATCATTGTCGTCTTCAGCTTCGTTGTTGCCGCCATCGGTTTTCACTACAACGCGACCGTCTTGTAACAAATATCGCGTCGGCACAAATTCGCCAAAGTAACCAGGGCGCGACTTTAAAATCTTCACAATCCTGTCTTCGGGCATAGCGATATTGGTGAACACATCGCCCCAATCTCGGTCGTTCACGAGCTGTGTGAGCTGTGCGTTGCCGAGCGGCGGGCACGCAAACGTCACACATCGAACGTGCTTCACCGCCTCGGGGCGTCTCAGTAGCAACATCAACGTCGCCAGCGCCGCCGTGGCTCCTCCCAAACTGTGTCCACACATCACCAGTCGTCGACCAGATGCACGTGCGCGGTCGTACGCCACATCCATCGCCACCGATTCTGCGCGGTTAACGAAGCCGCGATGCGCGCGCGCGCCGGACGCCACCGGCGTCAACCAAAAGTTTGCATCAGATAGTAAATCCTTCGCCGTCTGTGTGCCCGCAAAAGCGTAGAACACCGCATCACACGTCTCCAACGCAAGCGCTCGCGCAGACGACGTTGTCTTCGATACCTCCACCGCCTCAAAGTAGTAATAATCTTTCGCGTCGTCGGTTGGCGGCTTTTTCAACCACGACCACGAACGCTTCATCACTCGCGCGAGGAACGACGACGGCGGCGACGGCGACGGCGACGGTTGTTGTAATACTGGCGTCACCATTCGTCGTTCGAGTGACCGTAACGCGCGCTGCACATGTCTCCCATCGCCATCGTAACTGCATTCGCACGCACAACAGCTCACGACAATGTCCAGCGCGTGCGCGTCGTCGCGCGCACCGAGCGCGCGCACGCACGACGCGTGCACTCCCGGCGGCATGATCCTCGTCAGTCGTCACTCTTCACCCATAGGGTTTCACCATAGGTTGCCATAGGTCGTGGCTTTTTGTGAGGTGGGTGCGTGCGAGGTGCAGACGAGAGAAATGTTACATTGCAAATATAGAGTTAAAATTTACGTGTCGTCGGTCCAGGTGCCGATGCGGAACCGACCTATGCGTATGGCAAAACCAAATCCACCACCCGATTGTTGTCGTTGATTGAGGACGCCGTCGCTGACTTCGGCGACGCGTCTGACGAGGCGCCGGGCGCGACCGCGCGCCTTGGTTTGAAACTCGCTGAAAACGCGCTTCACGACTTCTATGGCGTCAACAATTAACACATCTTTGACGATTTCGAACGCACTCATCTCTTGGTTTTCCTCGCGAATTTGAGCAAAGCGTTTGAGCACTTTTGGCGCGAACATGGCGAAAAGTGTAAACACGACGCCAGAGACAAAGCTCGCGACAAAGACTTCTACACCAGAGAGCCCAGCGGCGACGGCACTACGCGGGTGATATCGCGAATTCAGTGGTGCACCAATCTTTTGCGCCGTTTTCCACGCCTGTGACGAATTTGGCGGCGAAGGTGAAAAAATACTCGCAAACAACTTTGACTTTTTCTGCGCCAAGTACGCCTCGCGCGAGGCGTCGCCAAACACCCCCGTCGGCTCTACGCCTCTGGCTCGCTGCCATTTCTTCACCGCCTCCGTCGTGCTCGGGCCAAAAAACCCTGTGGGTAAGCCCGTTGGAAGCTCTAACATGGACTCTCGAATCAACATCGCTTGCAACGCAGAAACCGCCGGTGCGCAATCGCCCTCGCACAACCGTCTATCACCCAAGTTGTGGACTTCGATGCCCGCCGCGCGCAGCGGCGCGAGCTCGCTCTCAAACGAGCGCGTGTACGACGCCGACGCCGAGGACGAGGACGACGCCGATGCCGATACCACCACCACAGACGCCGCCCCGCGCCGCCGTGGCTCGCGACCAGTTCTTCGCGCGCACGTAAAAGCTGCACCCATACCACCTCTCGCGCGCGTCGCGTCGACGACGACGCGACCGCGATGAAGGCTGCGACGCGCGCCACCACCCGTCGTCGTCGTCGTTCCTACGCCTCCGCGCGACGCCGTCGACGCGGTGAACATGGCGTCTCGCCGTTTCCCGACGTCGAGGACTGCGGTGCGACCACACTGTGCGTCGTAACATGTCGCTGCCGCCGCCGTCGTCGTCGTCGTCGTGCGCGCCGCCTCTGGCCCTGCGCATGGCCCTGCGCGAACGATACCGCGGCACGTTCGTGGATGGCTTGCGCGACGCCAACGCCGCGCACGCGCGCGAACACGGCGTGGGTTGGACTGAACGGCACATTGAGCGCGCGTACGATGCGCGATATGCGCGCGATGTCAAGGCGTTGTGGGAGTTATCGACTGGTGGTGACGATGATAATGATGACGACGATCGCGCCTCGCCATCGTCGCCGTCGTCGCACCCGTCGTCGTCTCAGCAGTCGTTTGATGGATTTGTTTTTGAATGGTGCGGACGCGCGTTTGGCGTGCGCGCGTTGATTGAAAAACGAGCGTGGGAATTGATGTGTAACGCCGAGGCGGGACGGAAGAGTAAGACGAGCGAGTGTTGTGAGCTGTTTTGTGCGTTCGTGCGCGGGGGTTATGATGAAGAGGCGTTGTTATTTTTCTTATATTGTCGTCGGTGGGCGCAGGCGGCGTTGAGCGACATGGTGAAGCGAGGAGAACGCGTGACGTCTGCCTCAGTTGATGCGTCGACAGTGGCAGACGTGAGTGCGGTTAACTTATGTGAGATGTCTCTTGATGTCAAGCAAGCGTTGACAATTGTGCGATTGATCTTCGTCGGTAGCGAAGCCGAAGGCGTCGGCGGGACGTCGTCTTGTTCTTCGTTTCTTCACGCCACAGTTCGGGCGATGATTGATGACGCGTTCAACACCGATTGGGCCACGGCACAGCGCGCGACGACGGCGAAGAAATTAGCAAGCAATACGGAACCCGTACGCATGGATGTTTATAGACTGCTGAAGATGTTGTTATCGGTGTTTGTGGACACGACGCCTCCCGCGAATGCGGCAAATACACCGTCAAAGACTCGAGGTTTGGAAGCTGCCATGAATGCCGTCGCTCTCGACGACGCTACCGGCACACCACTGAGTGAGCAAGAACAGACGCAAGGACACGAAGCGCCGCCGCCGCCAGCACCCATCGATCGATCGGCGGAAATTGCGAGATACGAACTCGCCGTCCGCGCGGCTCTTGCCGACGCCGCGAGCAAGTACGCCGCCGCCGTGTTCCCCGCCAAGGTACCGCGTGCGACGATTGCCGATGCCGAAACTGAGCTCAACGCCGCCGCACAAGACTTATTAACGCGTATCATCGATAACGCCTCGGCCGACGGTGATGAAAACGCGGACATTGTCAACGAAGCGCCCGCGGCGTGCAAGGCGTACGCGCGCGCGAGATCCTCGCTCCTTTCTGGCGCTGGCACGCCTGGTTCTGAATCGCCCGCCATGGGATCGAGCACGCGTGATATCGCACGTGCACTCCTAGCGACGCCTAAAATGCGTCAAACCATAGAGCCATTGCTCAAGAACGCGGTGGAGGCGTTGAAATCATCGTCATCCATCGACGTGTAAATTCTAGTCATACAATGCATAGCAGCACTCTATCCACTTTTCACGACACTGCGCGACGCGTCACGCAAGAACAATCGCGTCGTCAAGAGATTGCCCTGAGTGACGCACGTGCATCATAGCATCTTCATTATGTCCTCGCACCCGTCGTCGTCAGATGCGGCGCGACGTCGCGTGGCGTCTATAGCCAACCACTTGCCGTCGTCATCCGCTCATCCAGAGCAGCCGCAGTCTCGAGCGACGTATGCGAGCGCCACGGGTGAGCCCACGTCGTACGAGCGCGTGCATGGGGACGTCAGTCGCGAACCCGTGCAATGGCACGTGTGTTCGCCCGAGGAAGGCCCATTGCGCGACGTGATTTACGAAAAGAGCCCCGAGGGCATCGCGCGCGTGACCATCAACAGGCCCGAACGGCGCAACGCATTCACCCCACGCACGGTGAAGGAGATGCGGTGGTGTATGGATGATGCTCGAGATGATACGAGCATTGGTGTGATTGTTATGCGGGGTATGGGGGAGTTAGCGTTTTGCAGTGGTGGTGACCAGAGCGCGCGGGGCGTGGGCGGGTACGTGGACGCCAAGGCGGGAGGCGCGGAAACCACGCCTCGATTGAACGTATTGGATTTACAGATGCAGATTCGACGAATGCCAAAGCCAGTGATTGCTTCCGTTGCGGGCTATGCCGTGGGTGGTGGGCACATCTTGCACATGGTGTGCGATCTGACCGTGGCGGCGGATAACGCGGTGTTTGGGCAAACCGGGCCAAAAGTCGGGTCGTTTGACGCCGGATACGGGTCGACGCACATGGCGCGATTGGTTGGGCAGAAAAAGGCGCGTGAGATGTGGTTTTTAGCAAGATTATATAATGCCACCGATGCCTTACGTATGGGATTGGTGAATACTGTGGTGCCGCTCGCAGAGCTCGAGACGGAGACCGCGGTGTGGTGTCGCGAAATTTTACGCAACTCGCCCACGGCGATTCGCTTGTGTAAGAATGCGCTGAACGCTGCGGAAGACGGTCAGGCGGGTTTACAAGACTTTGGTGGCAGTGCGACGTTGCTGTTTTATCAGTCCGAGGAAGGTAATGAAGGTCGACAGGCGTTCTTAGAAGGACGCCGTCCAGACTTTTCCAAGTTTAAGCGCTACCCGTGATTTACATTTTTTAATAACGTGCTACTAAAGTTGCTCTTCCGCCTTCCGCTTGAGCTTAACGTCTCTACGATCTTTCTTCCGGCTATTTCTTTGGTCTGCACTCATAATTTTCTTCGTAAAGCACGTCGTGAGCGACTTCCCCGCGGCTTCGTCGGCGCTCAACGTGATTTCTAAACCATCCAAAACTTGTCCCTCTCGCATGAGCACAGCAGATGTGGATCCGTCGTCGTTAGTTTTCAATCCAACTCCGAATAAAAGCATCTGTCGATCAAACTTGATGCTCTGCGGGGCGTGTTGCCACTTTGGTCCCCAGCCAACGAGGAACAGCTTGGGAACGCCGCGAAATTGCGTGAGATGCACGACGCCGAGCGTGTCTCTACCCTCCAACGCGACTGCAACGTGCGACCCCTCATAGCGCGTCGCGACATCGACGATAGTCCCGTTATTGAACGCAATCGCCGCTCCAGGATCGGTTTCTTTGCCGCTTGCAGCGTCCCACATGCGTAAATAGCTGTCGGCGCTCGCCGAGATGAATGTATCCTTTGTCGTCCACTCCTCCAGTACCTTGGGTTTCTGCACGACTTTTCGAACGCACGACACGTGCGCGGTGTGTGCATAGCAAAACGATTGAATTTCGGGCGCTGACCCAGGAAATCGCATTCGATCTTCCGGTTTCGGCATAACGCTTACTCTAATTTTATTTTCTCGATCGCCCGTCAAGACGTATCCCGTTTTCCCACCCGCCATGCATTCCAAATCGGTAATAATCGTCGAGCAATGCCCGAGAACGAGCACGGGATCGGCGCTATCGTCCACGGCGCACGAGTGTACTTCACCAAACTTGTCAGCGCAGAAATAGTGCTTTGAATCGTGCGTGAATGCGGCGGCGGACACCTTTTTGGGCATGGACACCGTGCGCGCGCACGTCCACGAATCCGTCGACCACAATTTGACCATTTTATCATCCCCCGCGGTGATGAACCACTTCCCGTCGTCACTGACTTTGAATACACGAATAATGCCCGTATGTGGCGTGGCATCATCCTTCAATTCAATCATCTTCGCCGGCGTCAATGGACGTTCGCGTCGTCGTTTCATGCGCTTGATATCGTCTTCGCTCGAACTCGACGAGTACCCTCCGTATTCATCATCCGAATCCATCGCGTCGTCCTCGCCATCGTCACCATCATCATCATCATCATCGACACGCACACCATCCATACCGCGCCACTCCGCGACGACAACTCGCGTACCGTACGCCATCCCGATGCACAACTCGTACGCCTCGCTCTCGTCGCTCTCGTCGTCGCTCTCGTCGCTCTCGCTCTCGCTCTCGTCGTCGTCGTCGTCGTCGTCGTCGTCGTCGTCGTCGTCGTCGTTACCACCACCACCATCACCCACATCACACCGTCGTCGTCGTCGTCGTCGTCGTTCACCTTCAAACACACACATCATCGCCCTCGGCGCGGCATCATGCGCACCATCCACCACGCCCGTCACCCGTCGCCCACCCCCCGTCGCCGCCTCCACGCCCGCCCCACCGCCACCACCCATCATCCTCGCGCCGCCGCCCTCGCCCTCGTCGTCGTATGGTGTCCCAGTGCGCATGTCTATGCGTAACAACGCACTCAATTCATCCAACGCCTCTTCGCGCTCGGCGTCCGCATCGCTCGTCCCCTTCGTCGTCCCCTTCGTCGTCCCGTCGTCGTCGTCGTCGTCGTCGTCGTCCCCCATCGTGACGCGCACCACCACCACCTCGTCCGTGTGCCGTCTCGGGCGTCGGCGTCCGTCTCGGGGGTCGGTGGGTGGGGGGTTTCGGACATATGGCGCCATCATCGCGGTCGGTCGCCGGTGGTGCGCACGACGGACGGCGTCGCCGTAGGTGTGCGCGCGACACGTCGCGCCCGTATTTTGTATTGACGTGTACGAGTGCACGACGTCGTACTATCCTTTTATGCTGTCCGAAAAAAAGCCCTTTTTGGACACATATGTAGTACAATAGCAGCATAAAAGGATAGGGGAAACCCGAGTGACCACGTATACTATAGGGGAAACCCGAGTTAGTGACCACGTGATGCACGTCCACCCGACCTCGTAAATAAACCTCGCGCGCGGACAAACGCGTTTGAAAACGCCCGCGCGCGACAGCGACAGCTCGCGTCGCCCCTCTGTGGGTGGTTTGAATTCTTGAATCCAACCAACGTCGCGTTCAGTGGTTGGTGTTGTGGTGGTCGTCACATTGCGGCGCGCGTACCGTACACGCACGCGCGTGTGTGTGTGTGTGTGTGCGCGCACCACCATGCCGCGGTTGACGGAGCGACAGCAACTCGCGGCGGCGATGGCGGCGTCGGCGGCGGATTACGCGCACGAGCGCGGGACCACAGCGGTGGTGAAGATGACGACGACACAGATGACGACGACGACGAGGGTGATGATGCATGGCGAGCACGGGGTGGGTGGGCGAGGGTATTCGCCCGTGGTGCGTACGCCGCATGCGGTGAACGAGCACGGGCGTGGAGTGGGTGCGCGGCACGGGGCGTCGGCGGGGACGCCGCGGACGCCGGCGAGCGCGGGCGCGGACGCGGGCGCGGACGCGGGCGCGGACGCGACGCCGGCGACGATGGTGACCACGCCCGGTGAGTCAAACTTGTATGGTGCGTTGCAATCGAATAAACGTAATCGGTCGAGGCAGGCGAAGGAGCTCGCATCGCTCGCACCGTGGGCGTGGGATCCGTTGGTGGGGAAACACGCCCCGGGACCGAGCGCGTTGCGAGACTTTTCTGAAGTCGTGACGGATAAGACGTTGGTGGCTTCGGCGAGTGGGGCGATTTCCTCCGTCGCGGTGAAGACGTTTACACGATTTCCTATCGATGATGTCGTCGTCGGCGATGCGAAAGGACGCACGGCGGCGGTGAAACAGACGACGGGTAAAGACGCGGCAAAGGTTGGCGCCGCCGACGTCGCGGCAAAGGCGAAAAAGCCTGCCGCGGCGACGACGACGACGACGACGACGACGACGACAGTGGCGGTGGCAAAGACACCGGTAACGACGACGACGAAGGCGCACGACGGCAAGAAGCGCGCACGAACAACCATGGGTGCGGTGACGCCTTTGAAGTTGGCGTCGACGTTGGACGAGGCGAGCGAGCGCGAAAAGCCAACGGCGGGAACGCGTTCGAGCGCGCGTGCGACAGCCGCTGCGGCGGCGCGTGCAGTCGCCGTACAGGTGAGTAATAAGGAGAACGCCGCGCCAAAGCAAAAGCGCGCGCCGTTGCCGCCACCGAGTCGCGCGCCGTCTCGCGCGGCGTTGACAGAGGTGAAGAACGCGCCGGCGGCGCCCAAGCGCAAGGCTGTAGAAAAGCCTACGGCGAAAGCGGTGCTTGCCGTCGCCACCGCCGTGGCGCCAAAGGCAAAAGAGGAAAACAATCTCATGTTCATCACGCCCGTCGCGCCGGCAAAGAAAAAGTCCCGCATCGGCGCGATGAGCGACGATGACGTGCGACGCCAATCGTACGCGCTCGAATGTCTCCTCGCCAGGACGTACGTCAAGGCTATCCGACATCCAATTATGCCCGCGGTGAAACCGTCGCGACGCTTGCTTGACGCGTACCGAGCGTTTTCAAAATCTCGCATCACGCCGAACGAGCGTGTCAGCACGCCTACGACAGAGCTCAAGATTGGCGCGGCGCTCGAGCGCGGATTGGACGCGTTGGTCGCCGAAGACGCGCGCTTCGCCAAGTAGTCACGCACTCATGTTTTTAATGCACAAATCACACAGCATCACGAACAAAACAGATATAGGAAGCTCATGCGTTCAAAGAGATTCAATGTAAATCATGATTGAAAAATCGATTCTATTTTGTCAGTCGAGGCGTCTCGAGCGGCTGACGGAAGCGTGACCGCGTGGTCAACTAAATGGAGTTGTTTTTGTGCTATATTTTTCTATTTTTTCCTGTGTTTATGCGGCGGATCCATTGGGCGAACCCGCGGCGATGAGTTCCCGCACGCGTGCCAAGACGATTTCATTCGCACACGCGCACGAATCCGCCGTGTACGGGTAACGCACGACGAGCGATCCCAAGACGACGAGTTCGACGTCGCCGGCGCCTTGGTCGCTCGCGCGCTCGACGAATGGCACCATGTTTTCATTCAAGCACCTCTTCACGCACTCGAGCTGTTCGCACGCCTTGGGTTTTAATAATGCCGCCATGCCCCCGTATGTGCTATTCGCACCCCATGAATTTTGTCGCGACCCCATGGCGGCTTTCATCGCCTTCAACCTGCCGTCGTCGCCCTCGGCGCCGCCTTGCGCGTGCGCGCTAAACCCATGCTTCGTGCCAGTGAGCATCCACCCCGGCGACGACGTCCCACGTAACGCATCAAGCGCCAACGCATTCCCTCCCATGACTTCCACCGCACGCACAGCGTGTCCTGGTATAACCACGCACTCATCCGCGCTCGGCCCCCCCAGCGCCTCGGGTCGCAACGTCCCCGTCGCGAGCACCACGGTGAACGACTCTGGATCGAGCGAATACACCACCCCTTGTCGCGTGGTGTGATCACTCAGCGTCATCACCACTTCTTGCCCTAACAACGCCTTCAAATGTGCTGGATTCAAGCTCTTCAACTCCTATATATATGTACATAGCGAAACCGCGCGTCAGTCGCGCGCTCGGGTGCGCGAAGGAAAAAATCCATGAACAAATCCATGAAAAAATCCTCGGCGAAGGGTCGCCGCCGCCCGCCGCCGCCGCGGGGCGCGTGGCGAGGAGTGGCGACGACGATGGACGACGACGAGGCGATAGACGACGAGGCGACGATGGTGGTGTATATACTATTCATCCTCGTCGCATCGTCGTCGTCGCATCGTCGTCGTCGGAAGTCGTCGTCGTCGTCGGAAGTCGTCGTAGGGCGTTATCGCCGTCGCGCTTCGCATCATCGTCATCATCGTCATCATCGTCACCATCGACGTCCACTCCGACGCCATCGCCGCGCCGCGCGAGCACACATCGCGCGTCGCGCCTCACACAAACCCTACCTCACTATTCATCGCACTCGAATTCGCCTCCGCGCGCGTCGTCGTCGCGCGCACGCCATCGTCGTAGGGTTTCGTCGTCATCCGCGTCACTCACGTCAGGTCCCGCGCGCCACCACCACGCGCCGTGCGTGCGGCGCGCGTTGATGATGTCGACGACGCGACGCGACGCGACGCGACGCTCACGCACGCACGCACGCACGCGCGTTATGGATGAATGGAATCGATGGCGACGCTCCACCACCTTCACGTCGTCGTCGTCCGTCGTCC
>Ga0181607_10001200_pt1 | contig 23300 bp, 25 predicted proteins | sample 041ome_9_FD_132420 | JGI IMG/M metagenome (GOLD analysis project Ga0181607, IMG submission 132420) | Coastal salt marsh microbial communities from the Groves Creek Marsh, Skidaway Island, Georgia - 041413US metaG (megahit assembly) | ecosystem: Environmental > Aquatic > Marine > Intertidal zone...
GCGAAGCGTTTCATCAGCGCACAGACCGTGCCACAACTCCCAACGCGTTTCAAGAGCGACGCCAACACCGATCCGTTTTGGCACGTCAACAACCCACAACCGGGCATTCATTCGTTCCACGGTGGCTACACCGTATCTCCCGCGGCACAGGCTGTCGCGAAGACGAACGAGGAACTCATGCGCTTGGGGATGCGTCCGGAGGACAAGCGCGGCATGGCGGGTCGCGTGAACAATCCGGGTCGGATGAACGTCCGAGGTCATCCGTCGCAACAAGGCGGTGCCCTCACGACGGTCCGAGCGGACGTCAACTCCGGTCGATTCAACGCCGCGAACGGGGCGTGGACCCAAGACTACAAGCGACCGATGTTCCAAGACCTCAACGCGTACAAGGGGAACGCCAACCCGTACGCGTCGCCGAACGCACTCGATCTCGCCAAGCGACAGCTCGTGCAAAATCCGTTCGCGCACACGCTGTCCGCAAATTAATTCCGAATATACTTCATCATCATGTTTGAGCGTCTGACGCAATATTTTAAAGCACGCCACCCCGCGCTCTACACGAGATCCATGAGCTACATCTGGGGTGAGTGAAGTGATCTTACTAACATTTATAATCTCCCTAAATGTTAGATGGATCAGACCGCGTTCACAGTGGACGTCGACAGTGGCGAAAGGGATCCCGTGTTGTACAGCACCGCGAACGATTACGTCGTGCCACTCAAGACACCCCTGTACGACGTGACTAAGATCGAGCTCGTGTCGGCGAGGATTCCACACCAATCCGTCGTGCACGATTACAACAACACATTCACGATCGAGATCGACGCCCTCGCCTCGGACGGCATCACCACAGTACCCGACGCCGGGTCGTACGACATAACCCTCACCGACAGAGAATTCAGCAGCGGCACGGTGTTGAAGGATCACGTGTTAGCTCGGATAGTGGCGGCTGGGATAACCACCGTGGATCTGGTGGAGTGGCGATCGACGAGGCAATCGTTGAAATTTTCAAACGTCGCGTCCACGGGTGGTCTGAGTTACAATTACACATTCAAGTTCAACACTGGTGTCGACGGGTGGTCCACGACGACGAAGAATCGCACCACACCCAATCAAGTCATGGGATTCACGGCGGCGGATCAGCAATCGATCGATGGCGTGATCGATCAGGAGGGTCGGGTCAATTTCGAACACGCGACGAAGATGTACGTGTTGAAGATTTCCACCGGGTCTGACGAATTCAATCAAGACTGTTACACCGACACGCCGTTCTACACGGGCACGCTCCTGAACACGACCGTCGATCCGAGCGAACAATTCATGTTCTATTCGGGTCAGGATGACATCATCTTACATGAGTTCATTCGAGGACCACAAAAAGCCGTGGACACGCTGAGAATACAGTTCTTCAGTCGAGAGAATAACAAACTCGTGCCGTGTGACTTCCGATCGCAAGATCACGCGTTGAAATTCAAGATCACGGGAAACCTCGATCGCACCCTGAGCCTGCCGAAGGTGGTCGAAGAGGACGTGCTGGAACTGCCGCCACCAATAAACATTCCGGGATTGAACGGACGTGTTTATGACTGGAAAAAGTATGTTCCTTTGGTTGTGATTCTCTTCATCGGATTTGTCCTGATAAAGATGCTTAGCGCGTGAGCGCGAAGGTCGGTTGTTGCGGCTTGGTCACGCGCTTGGACATGCGAGACACGGTCAAGAACACCAACACGGACAAGAGCGTCGTGAGAAGGGCGGTGATCGCGTTTTGTGCCAAACCGTTTTGGCGACCCGGGATGATACGGGTGACGGCGAATCGCGCGAGATCAGCCCACGAAATAGCCGCCGCGAAGGCGAAGCCACCGACGAGAGAGTTCAAAGATTGAGCTTCAACTTCTTGGGCAACGAGGACGACTTGCTCTTGAGCAGACATGGGTGTAGTATATAGATCGTGGAGAAAAAAAATACTCACTCTGGGAGCAAAGGTTCCTTCGTGATAATTTTTTTGTATTTCACAACTCTCCTGGTGCTCGTGGACGCCGCGACGACGCCGTCCTCCTCTTCCTCCTCTTCGTCTGAATCTTCCGAATCTTCCGACGAAGAAGAGTCCTCGACTAAGCACTTGAAACTCGCGGACGACGTGTCGTACCCCTGGGGTTCGTCGACTCTACCCCATGAAGTGCTCATTACTATTGATCGCATTAAAAAGATATTGTTCAGCAGGCGATTCTGGATTCCACTCACCCCACGTGTCCACCGCCTGATTCACCCTGGTGAATGTGTCGTCGTCGCCGTCGTATCTCGTGAATCCATCTTCGTCCGTCTCTTCGACGATGTCGATGTCGTCGTCGTCGTCGTCCCCGTCGTCGTCCCCGTCGTCGTCCCCGTCGTCGTCGTCGTCGTCCTGAATGATCGATCCGATGTGTTCTCCGACGGTGTAGCGAGCACAATACTTGAGAGCGTACTCGAAATCCTTCGCCGTGATCGTGTCCCTGCCACACGCGCCGCAGTACTGCGCGGCTAAGATGAACGACTTTTCCATGACAGGGGTGATGATGTCTATGGCTGTTTGTTCAAAATCCATACTTATCTGTTATCGTCAAATAAAGTTCGTCCATATCCCCCGTCGACGCGCAAGACGTTCGTGGACACGGCGATCAATCGTATCTGTCTGGAATAATTCGGATTCGGGTGAAGGACCAAGTCGACCAATTGATCCTTTATGAAAGACATGTTGACCGCCCCGGACGGCGTGTCCTTCTCGGGTTCGAGCGCCCACGAGTAACTGTAGAATCTTCTGATCAATTGGGTCTTACTGTGATGCATGCCACCCATGACCGCCTTGAGGAACAGCGCGTTCCCGGTGATCGTGTCCAAAACCGGTGTCCCATCGAACGTCAGACTCATGCTCTTGAGATGTTCGTACAACACAAGACCATCTTCGGCGGTGTATTTTCCATATCCAGTGCCACTGTTGGTGGTGATGTTGTCGAAGTCCAGTGGCGAACAGAACTGCAATTCCTGACCCAAGTCCTCGCGTTGAATCACACACAGGAGCTCCTTGACCGGATTCGTGAACGAGGTGCGCACGCGCGTCGTGGTCACGCCCGCGGCGACCGTAAATATCTCTCTCTGGTATTGGTGAATCACGTAATCCACGGGTGTGTGCTGAAGTTTCAAGCGTTCGAATTCGTCCACGAAGACCACCTCGGCATCGAGCGTGAAGTCCACGAGATGGATTGGACTCGAAAGCGTCGGTCGCGTGGCGTTGTCCACGTCGGGGTCTGCGCTGATGTTTTGATAGGACACGACGAGTGGGGCGTAGTCTCGAAGCTTGACCTCGACGAACACCTCCTGTTTGTAGAGCGCGCACAGGGGCACGGCGAGGTGCGGCTTCATGTAAAACCAAAACGGGAGGTCGACGATCCATTTCGTTTCAGTCGTCGCTTGGCTTCCGAGGTAATACAAGATGGATTTGCTTCCGACTCTCGTGCCCGCCGAGCGGATCGGGTATTTTCCAATCAATTGCGCGAGCGCGTTCTGTTTCGTCTGCGTGACGTGATGTTCACTGTGTATGGTCAATTCGTCACTCGTCAACCGCTGAATCACGACGTCGCCCATGATGAAATCCACGCGTTCGATGATCGCGTGTCCTATGGATTCGACGTATCCAGTCGCGGATCGATTCGTCCGCGGTAACGTCATCCTGAATGCGAGATTCGTGAGCACGTCCCCGATATTCGATGCGAGCCTGAAGCGAATCGTCTGCCCGAAATCGGGTTTACCCTCGCCGAGATGTTGCAGATTTACAGTCTGCATGGCGAACGCGGTGTGTTTGTGAAATAACTCCTTGAACGGCGTGTATTCTGGGTCATCGATCAAGTACGAATCTCTCGACCCTTCGCCAGAAACCTGGAGCTGAGTTCGACCAGCCATTCTACTATTAGCGATCAGAATTTTAAACCACAAATCCCATCGGACACGGTGAGGACGTTGTAATTCTTCGCCAACACTCGAACGATGTTGTCGTACCCGGCGTACGCGGGCTCCTGTCGGATCTGAACCTTGAGCAACTGGTGCGCCACGCGACTGAAATTCACCTGACCCGTCGGGTAGTACACCTCGGGTCGAAGCGCCCAACTGTACACCCCGAAACACCCCTGGATGGTGTGGTTGAAGACGATGTCTGGATCGGCGTCGGGGGCGACCTCGATCGTGGACACGGTCTGAATGATCGGACAATTCACGTGACGTCGAAGAGGTATCTCGTAGGTGAGGTATTTGTAGTCGTGATCGAAGACGACCTCGTTGTTGAAGCGCAACTCGACCCGTTCGATTTGGTTCAGCGTGCTCGGAAAATTTGCCACCACGGACGCCTTACTCCGCGAGAGGAAATACATTTCCTTCACGGGATGCTCGAATTTCAACAACACGCTCTTTTCCGTCGCGCCGTACGGGATCTCGAATTCCGCCTTCTGGAGCTGGGTGATGCAGTAGTGCAGCGGAGTCGTCTTGTAATAATTGCGTTCGTCGTCGCCGACGTACGCGAACTCGCAGTCCAGACTCATGTTTTTGATCTGTGCGGTGACACCCGGGACGTAGCCATAGAAGATCATCTCCGACAGCGGTCGGAGCTTCAATCGGACTTCGACGATCTGTTTCGTGAGCGCTACAGTTGGAATGCTCAGAGCGCTCGTTCGATGAAAATAGAAGGGGATGTCCAGAAAATACGTGTACTGACCGGTGTACGACAGAAAATTCCCGTGCCCTGAAAGGAAATACTCAGTCTGTTCGATGTCGTCCGACGTCATCGTGAGTTGCGAATTCATGTAAATGTATTCGCCTGTGATACGCTCGATCGTTTGCGACCCGATCACGAGGTCTGCGTACTCGATCAAGTGACTGATCACACTTGGTGGGTAATAATTATTGTTCCACTCGTCCGAGAAATCGGGCTTTGGATCGGTCAGGGTCACGCGGAGCGTCATGTTTCTGATGAGATCGCCGCGACTTGGATCTATCAGGGCGGTCACGTGCTTACCGAAATCAATCGAGCCACCGCCTTCGAATGGAATCTCGATTTGCTCGACGCTGAAAGGCGTGCTCCTTTTGTACCGCTTCAGGAAGTGACTGTACGACGGTTTGCCGACGAGCCAGCCATCGAGCGAACCCGTGGCTGCTAATTTCAATCTGCCGACTGTCGACATCTACGATTAGCTCACAAAAGTTTTCGCGTCAGAGTCGGCACATTCTTTGCGTGACACATAGTAGTATGAGCATGAACCTGCAACTCAAGCGATTCAACCCGAAGACGATGCCCGACGACGCCGTGTGTGTTTTCGTGGGCAAGCGTCGCACGGGTAAATCACAGCTCCTCAAGGACATGATGTATCACAAGAGATACATCCCGGCGGGGGTGGTGCTGTCGGGCACGGAAGAAGGGAACTCGTTCTTCGGGGCGTTCGTGCCGGATTTATTCGTGTACGGGGACTACGACAAAGAGGCGCTCGAACGGGTCGTCGCTCGTCAAAAGACCATGATCGCGAAGAATAAGTGCCAACCCGCGTTCGTCGTGCTCGACGACTGCATGTACAATCCATCGTTCCTCAAGGACAAGATCATTCGTCAATGTTTCATGAACGGTCGACACTGGAAGCTGTGGTTCGCGCTGACCTTGCAGTACTCCATGGATTTACCACCCAGTCTGCGCGCGAATTGCGATTACGTGTTCGTGTTGCGGGAGAACGTGCTGGCGAACAGGGAACGTCTGTGGAAAAATTTCTTCGGGATCGTGCCCACGTTCGACATGTTCTGTAAGATTCTCGACGCGACGACGGAAAACTACGAGTGCTTGGTGTTGGACAACACGTCCAAGTCGAACAAACTCACGGATTGTATATTCTATTACAAAGCGGATTTGCGTAAAAATTTCAGAGTAGGGTCGCCTAAGTTTTGGAGCATACACAAGAAAATGTACAACCCGTCGCACGCGAACGCCACCCAGGACGATCCTCGAAAGGCTGATAAGAAGACGGCGCTGAAAATTACGAAGAAAAAATAAGGCACCAATCACAGAACAATGAGCGATTCAATTTCAAGCGTGAACCTCGCGGACGATTCAGAATACGTGTCCCTGTCCGTGGACACGACGAAACCGCCACCGTCGACGTCGACGTCGAGCGTGCGCCAAGCCGAAACCACGACAGCGTTTGTGCAACAAGAAAAAAATCTCTTGCAACATCAAACTGGAATGATGGATTCAACGCCTATCAGCGATCTTGTCATGGAAGACGGTGGTTTCATGGATCAACAACAACCGATGCTTCAGCAGCAGCCGAGAATGCAGGGTCTGCAAATGCAAGCCCCGGCGCATGGACACATGATGCCGATGATGCCCCAACAACAAGAAGAAGCCGTCAAGCCGGAGAGCAAGAACTTCATGAATTTGACGGACGATCAACTGATCGCTCTGGTGGCGGGCGTCGCCGCGAGCATCGCCATCAGTAAACCGGTTCAGGACAAATTAGTGACCAGCGTGCCGAACTTTTTGGACAACGCCGGATCTCGCTCGATGATCGGCTTAGCCGCCACGGGCGCGGTCGCCGCACTCGTGTTCTACATCGCGAAGTCGTACGTGGTCAGTCGCTAATGTGTTCACCGCAGAATTGCGTCGGACCATCGATGCGTTCGTAAATGCCTAGACTGACGCATATCTTGGTCAGGTCCTTGTAATTGGACCAAAACAACTCGCTGTGATCGTACACGTCCACGGTGCAGTGTGCGAGTTCGTGAATCAACACGTGGAAGATCTCATTCGGTCCCCCCTGCAAACACAGCGTTATGTTCGCGCCCTTATTGGTGTTGTACCCGACCGTGTCGCTGAGGGTGTGAAACGCCGTCAGGGGTTTGGGATCCCACAACATTTGGAATCGGAGATTATTCGTCGATCGAAGGTGGTCGCGAAGGATCTTGTACCTGCGACGCACTTCCACGAGTTGGGGTGGTTCGCGAGTGCGAGTGAGAATCATGACGTTCACGGCGACGAGCAGGGGCAAGAACATCCTTACTTATTAAACACAAATAAAAATTTACTGTACATCTGTGAGATCCTCGCCCCCTGTAGGGGTTCCCACATGTGTAACCGAAATCCCGCGTTCTCCAACGACGTGATCAACACGTCCGAGTAACACACCGGTTCCGATTTAGGTCCGTCGTCGTAGAACGGCACCCCGGCTAACTGCACGAACAACTTCTCGCCAAAGTCACCGTTTCCGTGTGGCAATCGCATTTTGAAAAAGTTTCCCTCCTCGTCCGTGTATGGCGTCATGGAAAGGATCCGACGGCTGTCGGGTATGACACCGACGAGCGTTCCACCCCTCTTCACGCGCTTCTTGATCTCTCGAATCGTCGACTCGAAGAGTTCCCTGGTTTGGAAACAGTAATGCAAACTGAAGTTGTACACGATGACGTCGAAGACTCGTTTGGGTGCGGCGTGTATGTCGCCGTGATAAAAGTTGACGCGACGCATGTCCAAGTTTTTCGCACGCTGTCGCGCCTCGACCAACGCGGACTCGTCCGGATCGCACATGTTCAAATTCGTGACCCCAGCGGTTTTATATTTCGGAAGGTCGCCCCCGAACCCACACCCGACGTCCAACACGTGACACTCGGGCGTGCACGCGAACGCGATGAGCTCGCGCTTGACGAGGTTGTGATGCTTTCGAATCGCCTCCATGTCTTACTACTGTAACACAAATCCAAGTTCGTTGTTTTTCAGCGGTCGGTCGAGTTTCCAATTGTACAGGTAGTAATGAAGGGCACCCGTGCCACGAATGAATCGACGCGCGGTGAGCTCCTCTTCCGAGAACGGCGCGTCCAGACAGTTCAAGACGTCGAACCCGGCGTTCTTCGCCAGGATCGTCGCGTCCCAGAGGGCACCTTCGCCCACGGCGTGAAGCACGTCGGCTTGCCTGTTCACGACGCCGTTCGCACCCCTGTATCCAACCTCGAACAGACAGACGAATTTTCCCTCGCCGACGAACACGTGCGGGAGTTTCAGTACACGCTGGACGTAATCCTCGTCGACGCACCTGCACAGTCGAAGACTTTGCGCCTGCGTTCGCAGTATGTTGAGAATGTCTTCGGCGTCGTCCTGTGTCGCGCGGTGAAGCGGTGACGTCCCGTGCACGTCGAACATGCGCGCATTCGGTCGGTCGGTCTGGTAGAACCCTGATTTTATGAGATTTGGAATGTTAAGTAATCGATGCCACGAGTGCGTGGTCGCCACGGGTGATGGCAGTTCTTGCACGGCGGTGAATATTCCCTGATAGATACCTCGACACGCCTCGCGACGAGCGAGCTCCTTGATCAATAACGGCGCGAGACGTTTGCCTCGTACTTTTTTCGACACGCATAGAAACGTCACCTCCACCGTGGACACGCGCACACCGTCACACATCATGTGCGACGGACGACCGGCGATGAAGCCTACGAGTTTGCCACCCTTTCGTAACGCGATATTCCAGTACGGGTCGGCGTGTAACACCCACTCGACGAGTTCTTTGGAATATTCCATGCCGGATTCGTCGTCGGTCAGGTAGTGCGCCGAGAGGAGGTTTCTTAGTTCGTGCGTCTGACACGTCGACCACTCGTATCCTTCGGGTAGGACCACGGGTGATTCGTCCGCGTCTCGGGTTTGGGTGTCCTTTCCCATCGGTTGCGTGTCCCAGAATTCGTGCACCATTGTGTATTGGTTTGTGTGCGTCTTTTTAAATTAAAGAAAAAGCCACAAGGTATTGTACAAGGAAAAACAATGAGCCTCCTCGAACAAGACTACGATCTTCCGCCGGGACAACTTTTCGCATGCATCTCCGTCGTCGGACCCGACACGCCGCAGCGCTCGGACAATTTTGCGGTGAAAATCCGCGGAGTGTTCGGCACTCGCGACGAAGCGGCAAAGCACGCGGAACGGATTCAAAAATCTGACAGCACGTTTGACATTTACGTCGCCGACGTCGGGAAATGGCTCTTGCTTCCGCCACCGAAGGACATCGAGGACAGTCATTACGCCAACGACAAGCTCGAAGAGATGTTCTCCGCGTACAGAGAGAATCAAATTCAGGCTAAGAAGATGTTCGAGGAAAGAAAACGGAACATGATCGAGCGTCCGGATGGCAACTACATCGTCCCGGGTGACGAAAACAGCGCCTATTACACCAAACCGGACGAACCACCGATCAGTCACCCGTCGGACGTCGTCGACAAACTCAAGGTCGAACACCCCGATTGGGACATGCCCAAGCTCATCACCGAAGCCGACAAGATCGTCGCCGAGGAGATCGAGGCGCGCAAGAAGGCACGCGAAGCCGAAGCCGAAGCCGAAGCTGAAGCCGAAGCCGAAGCCGCTCCGACCGAGGAAGTCGCTCCGACCGAGGATGCGGAATAATTTTATAACGTAATTGTAATGAGTGCTATTTCAATCATACTCAATGTCGTGACCCTACTCATAGTTTTTTACGCAATCATGATCCATGGTGACGCGCTCGATATAGACAGGAAAGACAAGGCGATCTCGGCGAGTGAAGTGATGGAGGAAAACACCACCGATCCACTCGTGGTGGGACGAGGCTATTTCAGGGACAGTGAAAAGTTTGGACGTATAGGTAAATTTACAGGAAATGACCTAGGGGTTCCGGAAGATAACTGGACTAATCATCGTCTTGCCCATGAAGAATCCTAGAAGAAACGCCACGAACGCCATCAGGTACGTGTTCTTATCGAGCGACGTGATGTCGAACTGTTGTGTCTGCGTCGGCTGTGAATGCTGACTGTAATACATCTGTGGTGGTGGTGGTTCCATGTACATGTGCGATGGGTGTTGCATGTAGTCATCTATGGGCGAACTGTCCTCGTAGTGCTGATGTTGTTTCTCGGATGATGGTTCTTCCGTGGGCAAATGAATTCTAGGATTATAATCGACGGGCTGACCGATGTCTGTCTCCATGTTTATTAATATGTAAGGGCGCTAATTCTTTTAACCCTGTCGACGTTTCTTCCTCCGACGGATGATCTCTTCTTCTTCTTCTTCGTCCTCGTCCTCGTCCTCGTCCTCGTCCTCGTCCTCGTCGGATGATTCATCGTCAAAGTCGTCTTCTTCTTCAGATTCGGAATCGTAGTAAGAATCGTCATCACTCTCGTCGTCCTCGTCGTCGTGCACGATGAGTCCAACGATGTTCCCGAGCTCGTCGACGTCCTCGGCATCGTCCTCTTCGTCGTCGTCGTCGTCGTCGTCGTCGTCGTCGTCCAACTCGTCCTCCGTGTCGATGTCCGAATCGTCAAGGATATCGTCGTCGTCGTACTCGGAATCCGAGAAGTCGTCCTCGGCGAAATCGAGTTCCGGAATGTAAATTTGTTCGGGTTTTTTGATAGTGCGCCCAGATCTCGTTCTCAACATCGTCATGTGTGTTATTCTGATTTGTATTGGAAGGTTTCGTTTAAGTACTTCGGGGTGAAACGTTTCTTTTCACGGATCGCACTGTCCATTATAGAAAGCTCCGCGGCGAATCCTATTTTTGAGACTATATCTTCTATATCCGCCTCGATCCCATATTTACTGAATTTTAAATTACTCAAGTGGTCAAGTGCGGTGTAGAGAAAATACGACGCCATGTCCGGTTCGTCGATGTACAATTCGATCTTGTCCAGATTTTTTAGGAACGCCATGAATTCCGTCGGGTCGACGCCCGAGAACGCGTGTGCCTCGAGTTTGAGATCGCGAAGATCCAGGGTCACGCGTTGGCGCTGTGCGGTCAGGAGATACGTCAAAAACCCGGTCGCACCGAGGAGGTACAGTGCCATCTCTGTTACATGAAGTCTATTTTTTTTTGAGTTTGTCCACCGTACTCGCAAACAGTTTCATCTTCTGCATGTTCCTACACCCACACAACTGTTGAATCATACCCGATTTATCTACGGTGAAACTGACAAACTTATCGTGATCGGTCGCCTTGTTCGCACAAAACTTCGAATTCGTGGCGATCAAAACCCGACCCCCTTTCTTACACACCTCGACCACCTTGGTGTCCTCGTGTCCTGAAAAATATTTGCGAATGAATGTTTCCATCTCGGATTTCACGTCTGAAAAATTCGAGGGTGCTGGTGGACGCTTCTTCGGTGCGGATTTCTTCGTCGGCGCGTCGTCAGTGCTCGAGAACAGCGACTTCTTCACGTCGGACGTGAGTTTGTATTCCTTGCCAGTGAAATCCTTGCAAAATCCAAATTGACGACCAACCAGTGTCTCGCATCGACAGAAACATTTTTGCATGACTGCGTCGCCGGTGACGAGGAACCACACGTGATTTCCCCCGTGGTCGCGACCGGTGTTCTCGCAGTACCGGCTCGTCGTCGCGACGATGAGGTTTCCATTCTTTTGTTTGTACGCCTTGGTCAATCGCGAACTCGCCTGTCCCTCCATGTATTTCCGCACGAACGCCTCGAGATCCGCTATGGCGTCTTCATCGGCGAATTCGTCGTTGGTCTCGTGTTTCGTGAACGATCCTTCCTTGAACGCCGTGTTCGGGGGATGCACGATCGTGTGCGTCGTCGCGCTCGAGCGCACGGAGGACATCTCGAGCGTCGTCGGGTCTGGGGTCTGGTCGATTCGTTGCAGCATGGAGAGCAGTGGACCGTGCCGGTACACGTACACGGGTAAGTACGCCACCTGATCGACTCGACCGTGGTTCTCGCACACCGAACACCCTTTCCCACCACAATCTTCGCATCGCGCGCGTTTCAGACTCCACGGCATTCGAAAACCACTCCCTTTACTACCCCTCGACGCGTCTCCGTACACGGACGAGTCCACGACGTCGCTCCATTCCACGCCCGGTTTCGCCGTGTACAGGGCGATGAGAATGTGTTGTCGAAGCGCGATCGCCGCTCGCTGATCGACCACGAACCCGTGGAAGTTGATGTGTATGCCGGTCTTGATCTTGTCGTTCCCAGCCTTCTTGGGTGGTGCCAGACACACGAGGGCGTCCTTCCCCCCGTGCGCTTTCACCTTGTTACAGATCACTTTCACGATGGACTCCACTTCTGGAAGATCCAGGGATTCCTTACTCTTGTAATCGAGATCGACGAAAAAATTGTACAGCTCGGATTTTTGTTCCACGACGTACAGTTTTTCACCCGACGTCACCGCGTCGCAGTAGACCTTGTAGAACTCTTTCAGTCTGTCCTCGGGTATGCTGAGTTTCCCCCCGTTCATCAGCACGTGCGAGAGATTGGAAGCGTTGTTTAGTCTGTTTTCCTGACACCATTGTTTAAACATGAGGGTGCCCTTAGTCTTCGTAACGGACGACCCCTCTAAGTCTGTCAAATAACGACCTCGACGCCTCTCCCTCTTCGAGCGGCGCGTCGTCCGGTGCGTCGTCGACCACGGCGGTCGTGATCTCCTTCTTGAGCACTAAGAGCTCGTACACGGTGTTGTCCTTGATCTCGTCGACGTACTTGTCGGCGTCCGCCTCGGAATGACCCTTTTCGAGCATGGTTGTTTTAATTTGGGTGAGGATGAAGTTCTTACTCTTCATTTTACATAGTTAAACGTTTTTCTATATTGCGAACTTACCGCGGAATAAAACTCGGGATTTTTCAAAATGTGATCCACCTGCATCTTCCACTGTTTGCGTTTGTTGAAATCCTCGAGCGTGTCCCACGACATGAAATCGTTCTCGTCGTACACGCGTTTGATCGGCAGTTTATTGTGTTTCCTGAGTTGCATCTTCGCCTTTTCCTCTGAAAACTTTCGCACCATCGCCTGACGCTGGGCGTTGTTCACGTCCACGAAAAACACGTAGACCGAGTAATGCAGATCGAACCCATCCTCCTTGTCCTTCACCATGAACGAAAACTCCGTGTAAGACCCACTTCGCAAGTTCATGCATCCGCGAGTCTCTTCCTCCAACTCCCTGAGGGCACACCGAAGCGGTGACATGATCTCGCGCTTGCGGCATCCACCGGTCACGAATATCCATTCGTGCCACCGGCGATCGCGAACCGTAAGAAACCGTGGTTTCTTATCGTCCGTTTCGAATGTGACTGGTATGGCAATGGCTTTGTGTTTTTTCATGATGATTGTTGATTTCCATCTACCATGGGTGAACTTATTTTTCTTCCGCGATGTCGTCCACCGATTCATCGATTTCTGGCGCAGATTCCATCGTGGATTGCTTTTGCGTCGGCATCGGTGGTGGCGGTGGCGGCGGTGGCGACGTCGGCATCCCGAACGGTCTCGGCTGGGGCGGAGGCGTGAGCATGTGCATCATCTTCGTTTGGACCATCTTCAATCCGTCGACGTCCTCTTTCGCTTGTTTCATCTCCTTGAACAGATAGATGCACGCCGCGACGCACACGGCGGCTGCGATCATGGTGAGCAATTGTCGATCCATTTGAATCATGGTTTATTATTTGTGTTACTGCACATCCTTTTAAGCCGAATGAATCGCACCCATTTTCGAATTACTTTTAGGACAATCGTACACGGGCTCGCCAAAGTTTCTCGCCTGGAAATGTGGATGTTTACACTGCACGTCGATGGGCGTGGGACCACTCGCCTGTCCGTTCACGGAGGCGGTGGGACCCATGATGTATTTTTCGAGCGCACGGGTTTTGGGGTCATACGTGAGCACGAAGAGCACGGCTAAGATTATGGCGATGACGTGTAATCTCATGTTACAATATTACAGAGAATTAATTTAGTTTAGTTGGCGAACGCCAAAGAACCCATGCCGTTCTTCACGACGAAGAGGTTGAACCCGATCGCGTACAGGTTTTGTTGGCTCGTCGCGGTCTCGGAGACCAAGCGCGCGGAGTCGAGTCGCGAGAAGTTCACCGAACCCGTGCTGATGTGCCCCTTCGAGGTGTCCAAGCACAGCGGGATGATGATGATGTTGTCCGCGAGGTTCGCGCGGACCGCGAACGGGCAGTGGAAGTACGCCGCCGCTTGCGTGAAGTGCGGTTGCGCCAATCGGAAATCACCGACGTCGATGCCGTTCATCTGCAACTTCAAGCGGTTCGTGATGCTCGCGAGCGCCACGGAACCACCCGTGCTCGACGCCGCACAGATCGCCTTGACGGGGTGGTTGAAGTTTAATTCGTGAACCTTGAGGTTCGTCGCCAACGACTTTTGTACCGTGGTGACGAGGTATTGCAACGGCTGGCTCGCGAAGTACTCGCGTTCGGGTCCGTCCAGGTAGATGTAGTTCGCCCACACCTCCCACTTGTCGCCGACTTCGGCGCCCCAGTGGATGCGAATCTCGACGTCCATGTACTGGAGCGCGACCAATGGGAGCGCCTGGGCGTAGGAGTTGAACCAAAACTTGAGCGGGTAGAACTGCGCGTTCGTCGAACCACCGAAGACGTTACCGTCCGCCGATTGCACGTGGTTCTGTGCCATGATCGTCGGCGCCAAACGCTGGGTGAAAATAGCGTCTTGCTCGTCGACGACTTGCCCGCCGATGACCAATTGTACTTTGTCGATCACGGTGCTCCAATCGGAGATCGACGTGTTCGCCTGAGTTCCATTCGTGAGCGGCGTCAAGTACACGTACGAGAGGAGATCACCCTTGCGTTCGAAACGCACCGTCGACATGGCGTTCGCCTTGACTTGACCCTGGATCGTCTGTCGTTCCACCGTCTGGGCGAAATTCGTGTGACGTTTGAATGAACTTCTGAAGTAGCTCACGGTCGCATCTCCCGTGATTTCCTTGTCTTGGGCACCGATCGCGAGCAATTGCGTGATACCCGCACTCATGGTTTATAGTATTACCATGCGAGATTATTTTTAACCCATGAGGGTGCAACTCAAAAGTGCCGCGTAGTACACCGCGTTGTGTCTCGTGGTGATCGCCCCCTGTGTGGTCAGGTATCGGATCTCGTACGGGAGTTCGGTCTCCTCGGGGTCGTCGTCGTAGATGTGCTGCCCGTGTTCGTCGAGGACGTCCACCATCTCTTGTTTCGTCTCCACGGTGGTGTTCGTGAACAACGGATCCTTCGATTCCCACTGCTCCATGCGCTCGTACACCCGACGATTTTTCAACACGTATTTCGCCTTCTCGGCGGCGTCCTCGAGCGCCACCCACTCGTCCACGGTCTTGTCCGTGGTCGTCGGCTTCGCTTGATACTTCGTGTAATTTGCGCGTTCCTCCTCGGTCATGAGATCATACGCCTCCTGTGTGGCGATTTGTTTCTCAATGCGAACGAGTTTTTCACCTTCCATGGCTCTGTACGCCTTCTTCGCCTCGGACGAAAGCGTCTCGTACGTCTCCCTGCTGATCTCGTACGTGAGAGCCTTGATGTACACCGTTTCCGTCCATTGGTCGTCGTCGTCCTTTTTAATGTCCGACGTTTCACGATACTCGTACTCGAGCTTCTCGTAATACTCCTCGAGGTACGTGCGACGCTTCTTTTCGGGCATGCTATCGTGATCCTCCTTGGACGTCTTGTACCATCGCCGCTTGATGTAATACGTCACGTCCCTGAGCTCGCGACGGATCGTTTTCTTGGGACGAGGCTCCGGCACCGCGAAAGCGCACCCTTGCGTGAGCTTCGCCACCGTGCTCGAGCGCACGAAATCGTCGTCCTGTGTCCACGCGTAGCCGTACACGTTCGACGTGCACACGAGATCGCCGCTCTCGACGCTCGCACCGTTCCGCATCACGACCCAGACCTTGGCGTCGCCACCGCGCGCGATGAGCGTCTCCGAATCGTCCGTGTGCACGTTCGATCCCGTGATGACGCCGTACCACGCCTTACACGCGACTCGACTCGACAGTTCGACCAAGGGACTGCCACTCTTCGGACTGAACCCGTCGTCGCGCGCGCACACGATCAACCCGCGATGGTCGAGGACGTTGGAGAACGCCACGTCGGTCACTCGGGTCTTCACCGCGTCCTTCTCGGTGACGATCTCCTTGATGGAATTGATCATGACCGGGATCAATCCTTGATAATTGAAAGACGCCGTTTGTGACCCCCAATCGTCGTAGGGTGGATCGATCTGAATGTTTTCGTCGCGCACGGGTTTCTCGGGCGACGGGTCGGCGTCGTAGTGCAATTTGACGAGATGACGCAGTTCGGGTGTGTCGTAATACACGTCCTGGGCGATCAACCCAAATTCCTCCATGTATTTCACCTTTGTCAGCTCCAACTTGTTTCGTTTCCAGTAGTGTTGGGGATTGAGTTTGAGCAGCGTCTCCGTGCCCAGATGGAGTGGTTTCTCGAAATCCTTGACGCGATCGTCGGATGTGGACGACTGCGCGTTCCCGGTCCATGTGCCGTTGGTGTACCAATCGCCTGAGCGTGCGTTTAAAACAGAATTCACGGTACCGTCGAAAGTATTCCATGCCATGCCCCACCACACGTTGAAGACGCTGTTGTAGTATGAGAACGTCGCGTTGTCACCATTTCCTTCATACCACGCATTGTTTCCGTACGTACCCCGAACACTGTACGAGTACGCATACACGGATCCACTGCCACCCGCGACGGTGCAGGTGTAGTTGGTGTTGATGTCACCACAGAGTCCGATGAGACCGTCTCGGAGATGGATTCCGGTGATATTGTATCCACCCGAAGTTTCGGAATTTTGAGTGTGTGTGTAGATTTTCAACGCAGATTTATAATCGACTGCCCAGTTGTTGTAGCTTTCAAACAACGAGCAATAATCGACATACGACACGCTCCACGGGTGTCCTAAACGAAAGTAAGTGTACGTGTCCACGCTGTCCCGCGTCCCGGACACCGTGAATGCGTACCCATTATCCTCGACGTGGAGTTTACTCAATGGGGCGGCGTAAACATATCTACGCATGCTCACCTTCCCGTCTGTATTACACGCCATGGCACAATCGTTGAGAACTCCACCGTACAAACCGAAATCGTGCGTCTTGAACAACAGACGCTGGGAATAATTGCCTGAGCCCCCTGCACTGTTCGTTGAATCGTTGACAATCTGCATACCCGCGATCGGAAATAAATTGGTGCCGTCGTGATATATTTTACCAAACGCCTGGTTTGTACCGGTCGAATAGTACGCATTACACCAATACCCACTTCCATTCGTAATCACGTCATGCTCAACGTGTAATCCACCGAGTGTGTAATTTAAACTTAAACCGTTAACAATGTTAAAAGGTGTTTCCGTCCCGATCCCGACCGAACCATCCTGGTCCAGGTGCATCGCGACTTTGATATTGTTTGGCGATGAGTCAAAGTTGCCCCCCGTTTCAATCGAAATACCTTTGGGATTATTGTACCCATTGAACCGTATAGAGCCATGCGTACTCGAATCGACTGTGCTCACTATTTTTTGTGACCAACCTAACCACCCCACTTGACTCGAATCTTCGTACACTTGTGAGAAATTCAGAAATGTACCGCTCGCCCCCCCCGGTGTGGATACAGTTCGACCAAACAGACCCATGGTCTCAGTCGCCGATATGGCGGTTGGACTGTAAAAATTGGCATACTTCGCCCAGATGCCATTCCAGCGGTATGTGTTATTCCCGAAATCTATGCGAAACGCTGTGTCGATGTTTCCATCATACAGCGGTAATATTTGACCACCCGACACGTGCATGCCCCCGGCGTACCGAACATTGTCAATCGTGTACGTGCGTTCGATGTTCCCGTCGCCCTGCACGCACACGTTCGAAGAGATGCCGGAGCGCGAATACACCATCAATTCCCCATTATTCCTGGTGGAGTGTTTCGTGACGACGGAGTTTTCGCAATACGTTCGGACGGTGCTATCACTAAAACTCCCCAACTGAATCGCCGACGTGTTGGAGACGTTCGTCGTCGGTCCGCACACGAGATTGAAATAGGTCCAGCCTCCATCTGTATCGCTCGTGTCGTTCGCGCGAATACCCAATTGTCCCGCGGTTGTAATGGTGTAGTCGCTGTTGTCGTCAGACCCCGTCCGCGCACCCAACCGAATGTTCCCACCGACGTGTAACGCCTCATCGGGTCGATCGATGTTTATCCCTAATTTCGGACCATTCTGTACGAGCGAATTCGCACTCCCCCCACCCGAATCGGTATCGTGCATGACGTAGTACGTACCACTCGTCGTCGGCGCGGTCGTGGTCCAGTCGGGTGTTGGATTGAACCCAAGTCCGGCAGCCTCGATGGCAGAATTCAACGACGTCGAACCCTTGATCGTGACGCGGCTATAGGACTCCGCGTAGATGTAAATGTCGAGGTTGTGGTTGACCGTGTCTTTGTACATGATGAGACGAGCGGCGTATGGGCTCGGATCACGTCCCGAGACGTTCACGTAACTGATGTAGAAACCGTCGAGAACGTCGGCGGCGCCCCACGCGTTGAAATCGATCGTCATGGCATGACCGTTGACGCGTTGAATCGTCACGGAGGCTTGAATGAACGTCCAAAACGATGTACCATCCGCTCTGAGACGTCCGATGCGCCACCATCGATCAAACCCATCGGGGTTGAATTCAGACACCGTGAATTGATACGGACTATCTCCACCACCACTAGTTGGACTATACACCGAGAGCATGCCCTTGGTACTGAGCTTGTCCGTCCATAAATGTTTGGCGACACCCAACCCACCCGCGACGGTCAACGCCCCCGTGGTCGTGCTGGTGCTTTCGGTCGTGTCCGAGATTGCGAGCGTCGTCGCGTTGACGTTCAAGAGCTTCGTCGATCCGTACACCTCGAACCGATGCGTCGTCGGCGCGTACGTCCCGATGCCGACGTTCCCGTTCGTGTACGACAGGTGTCCGAATTTGCTTTGTGACCAGTACGAGCCGTTCATGAATTTGATCGCTCGTATTTTCCGACTCGTCCCGGAGTTCGTCGCGAAACGCAAGTACTGTCCGGTGGTTGGATTTTCGTACACGGCGGCGCGTTCGCTGTCGTCCCAGAGCAATCTCACCAACCCGTCCACGGACACCGTCCAGACGTTTCGATCGTACACGACGGAGATGCGTTGCCACGCGGTGGTCGTCAGACCCGCGGACGTCCCCTGAGCGATCTGGGTGCCGTCGTACTTGAGGGTGATGGTGTTGTATTGCCAATCGAAGATGAGTTCGTACCCGTCGTTCCCGTAGGACGTCGTGCTCTCGGTGTACGTCTGTAAGAAGACGTTCCCGGTCACGGTGTCCGCTGAGTACAGTTCGAACTCGCCGACGAAGAAATTGGGGAGTTTGATTCCCTTGTACATGAAATTGTTCCCGCTCGTGTATCGAAGCTCGATCTCCGTCGGGGACGTCGATCGACTGACCCCGGCACCGAGGGTGAAAGGCGGCGTCGCGATGTCCGTGCCCATGTCGTCGTAGATGAGGACGGAGTTCGCGCGCAAAGTGTTCGTGACTGTGTCGACCCCCTGTAAACCGACCACGTCGAGTGTACCGACTCGAAGAATCGCATTCGAGATGTCGAGATATCCGACGTTGTCGCTGCTGAGGGACATGATCTAGTATTAATGACTAAAATTTTCTACCTAGTTATCCTCTGTGTAATTCGTGAGTCCTTCCTTGAGTTTGTTGTATAAGATCTCGTAGACGTTTTCCGTGATCGGTGTGTCGCTTTCGATGTATATGTTCTTCCCACCGATCATCGATCGCCGTTGGTCGCGCGCCGCCTTGGAGACCCAGATGTTGAACGTGGCGCTGATGCAATACTTTTTCGCCGGTGGTTCTTGATCTATGCCGACCGGTATCGAAAACGGTCGCGACATTTCGATGCGCGATTCTCCCAAACTCATGTAATACGACGGCACGTCAAACCCTGAGGGCGTAGTGTAAGATTCGTTGACTGTGATACCCATATACTATTACTCGACTTAAAAAAATATCGCGAAATATTTGCAAAGCCATGAAGATTTTGTTTTTCTGTACGCATCCTGGACAAGGGACCGGGTACGGTCGAGTGGCGAACAAGATCAGCAATCACTTGGCGAACCAGCCTGGCGTCGAAGTCGTGTTCTATGCGTTTCAGAATTACCAAGGACAACTCATCGAGGATAGGTTCATAGATCCGAGGATCAAGATCTACGACGCGGTGAAAATCGACCCGGACGCACCCAAAGGATTCGGCGATGCGGGCATCGTGCCGTGCGTTGAACAAGAGAAGCCCGACGTCCTGTTCTTGTACAACGATTTGATGGTGACGACGGCGATTCTGGACATGGTACCCGACATCCCCACGTGGGTGTACTTGGACATCGTGTATCCGTGGGAAAGACCGACGGTGATGCGCAAGTTTCGAGACAACAAAAACGTGAAAAAACTGTGGGTATTCCTCGAGTGTTGGCGCGACCACTTGGTGAACGATTACGGATTCGACAAAGACCTCGTTCGCGTGATGCGACACGGTGTCGACGTCGAGCGATTCAGAGACATCGACCAAGACGTCGCGAAGAATGTGTGTGGATTCAAACCCGACGATTTCGTCGTGCTGAACATGAACAGAAATTCCTATCGAAAGCGTCAAGACATCACGATTCGCGCCTTTTTGAAATTCCTCGCCATGAACGATTTCGACCCGCGCATCAAACTGTTCTTGGGGTGTTTACCCGACGGCGATGACGGATACGACATCAACGAACTCATCCTCACGGAGTGTCTGCGTCAAAAAATAGACGCACGCGAGGCGATCGAGCACGTCTTCATGTCTCCTCGACCGCTCATGATGTCGGACGAGACCGTGAACTTGTTATACAACGCCGCAGACGTGGGATTGAATACGTGCTGCGGCGAAGGATTTGGGCTCACGAACATCGAGCACGGGTATTTCAACCGTCATCAAATCGTGAGCGGGGTTCCAGCGCTGAAAGAAACGTTGGGTGATTTCGTGAAAGTCATAGAGCCCATAGGCACCAAACACATGTGCAACTTTGACAAACACAACGGGGTCATGATGGATTTCGAACCCATGGATTTCGCCATGGCGTTACACGACTGCTTCCATGGAAAGATTTCAAAACCCGACGGACTTCGCGAACACGTCGTGACACATTACAACTGGGACGCCATCCTATCAGAAGAGCTTACACTTCACGAGGGCGGCGACGTGGACGGCACCGTCGGCACTGGGGAGGACGCCACCCTCGGCGTCTAAGTATCGCACCGGGTATTCCGGTTCGGTCTCGTCCGTGTCCTCGTAGACCAGATTTCCATGCGCGTCGCGCTCTTCGACGTTGATCTGCTTCGTGACCGCCTCGTAGCCCTCGTTCGGGCTCAACATCTCGCTCCGCATGATTCTGTAATACTCAGTGACGTCCTCCGACACACACTTCGCCTTCGCATCCACCGTCATCTCGTCGTATTCCTCTTGTGTGTAGAACTTGCCATCCTCGGGTTCCGTATATCGCACGTACTGACGCATCTCACGGTTTTCGTCTGGGTACGTGTCGTATTCTTGGTCACCGCATCGCTCTTTCCACGTGAACACGTACACGGTCGAATCGACGAGCGTTCGACGCACGCGCTTGATCGGTACTTGTGCCGGGGCGAAATCACACGGACGAAGCACCTTCGCGAACGTCGCGTTCGTCACGTGGACATCACCTTGCTTTTGTGCGTATCCGGCGACGCTCGATGTCGTCACCAAATCCCCCGACGCGAGATTGCCCGTGGAATTCAACACCCACACGCGTGCGGTGCCACTGGTGACGACGTCGCCACTGTCACCCACCACCACCCCGACGCACGCGGGATCACCGACCGTCGACGACAGGTGATTACCCGTCTCGTCCGCGCGGACGATGAGTCCGTCTTGACTCACCGCCGCCAGCGGCGTCTTCTCTCGATTCGCCGCGATCTCCTGGATCGATTGCACGATGTAGGGTATGAGCTGAATGTAATCCAACTTTGCGGGTTGATCACCCCAGTTGGAATAATCCGGATCGATCGCCGGGTCCTTGCTCGACGTGATGTGTTCTTGAAGATTCGTCGCCGTCGGTGGCACCTCCACCAAGTGTCGCAACTCGGGTATGTCGTAGAAGACTTCCTGTGCGATGAGACCCGCCTCGTACTTCCGTCGTTGCAGCGCGGTGTCGAAGTCGTGGGATAGGTACACCTGTTTGTCGTACGTCTGTGGACGAAGCTTCATGAGCGTGTCCGTCGCGTTCGTGATGAACTTTTCGTTAAACTTGAGACGATCGTCGGACGTCGGCGTCGACGACGACATCGTCACCTCCCCGCTTCCACCATACGTACCGTCGTACGCCGACCCGTTGTACTGTAAGTAATACGTCTCGGTGTTGTACCGGATCGGCGTGATGTAGCATCGATACGTGCCTGCACTGTCGACAACCGCCCCCACAGAGCTAATGATGGTCGTGTGATGATGTGCGTGATTATGTCCGGCGATGCGACCGATGCACACACTGTGTCCGTCCGCGTAAGGTCTAGTGGTAATACCGCGTCCAGCCCCGTCGCCGATGGCGATGGAGTAGCATCCTTGTGCCTCGTGTCCGGCATAGTGACCGATATTGACCGACATGAAACCACCGTTCGTACTGTAGTACCCGGAGTACAAGCCGATGTTCACGGAATATTCCGCGGCACTATAGCCCGCGTTATTCCCGATGCTGACCGAACCAATTTTCGCGTTCTGGTAACCCGCGTTATTCCCGATGTTTACGCTCTCATTTTCACAATTGATAAAACCCGCTTGAGGTCCTATGTTGACCGCATAAGCGCCTGCACTGAAGACGTTCGATGTGTGAGAGTACCCCGCGTTCGTCCCGATGTTTGTGGACCAATATCCAGCCTGGTAAGAACCCGCGTTAACACCGACATTCGTGGAATATCGTTGGGGATAAGAATATCCGGCGTGCGATCCAACACTCGTGGTCTCGTTCGAGTACTCGGTCGGGTAGTTACGATTCCCTGCGTTGACCCCGATCGCCACCGCATTCAACCCCAGATAGGAAGTGCCCGAACTGGCTCCAAGGGCGACGCTGTAAGATCCTTGAGTCGAATATCCACAATTACGTCCTATGGCGACAGCTTCAAATCCTTGATATTCATACCCAGCGGTGAGACCGATGGCGACACATTCTTGCCCTTGACTGTTATACCCAGTACTGGCACCGATGGCGATACCGTATGAGGCCTGTTGGATGTGACCACAGTTGAAACCGATGGCGATGCTTTCGCGCGCTTGGTGACTCATTCCGGCTTGGAGCCCGATGCCGATGTTACAATTCCCACCCGTCGCGTTATCCTCTTGTGCTCGGTACCCGATGGCGACATTAAAGTCCCCTTGAGAAC
>Ga0181607_10001202_pt1 | contig 23279 bp, 19 predicted proteins | sample 041ome_9_FD_132420 | JGI IMG/M metagenome (GOLD analysis project Ga0181607, IMG submission 132420) | Coastal salt marsh microbial communities from the Groves Creek Marsh, Skidaway Island, Georgia - 041413US metaG (megahit assembly) | ecosystem: Environmental > Aquatic > Marine > Intertidal zone...
CCGGCGGAGACGCGTTGGGCTCCTCCGAGCGACCACGCCCATCGGTCACAGGGCGAAATCAGCCGCACCACCATCCAGCGCAGCGAGGGGGAGCCCGATGCGGTTCCGACGGTGTGGTTCTGCGAGCGAAGCCTGGAAGGCGAAAGCGAGCAGAACCTCAAGAGAGCGAAGGCCCACGGAGGGGCCGCAGCGAACGTCCGGCGGAGACGCGTTGGGATCCCCCGAGCGACCACGCCAGTTCACACGGTCAGCGTGGGTTCCTGCGTCGCAACGGTGCCCGGAGCTCCGTGGCTCTCCCCGAAGTAGTACTTCTTGGCATCGGGGTTGTTGAGCACCTCATCGGCAGTGCCATGGCAGAGCACCTGGCCTGCTCGAATCACGTAGCTCCGATCGGTAATCGCCAGCGTTTCACGTTCGCGGTGATCGGTGATCAGGATGGAGATGCCATCTTCGCGGAGGCCCTTGATGATCTTCTGAATCGAATGGATCGTGACCGGGTCGATACCGGTGAAGGGCTCGTCGAGCAGGATGATACGAGGCTCGGTGACGAGGCAGCGAGCAATCTCGAGGCGACGTTTCTCACCACCGGAGCAGGTTTGAGCTCGGGAGCGACGGATCTTTGTGATATCGAACTGCTCCAGCAGCTCTTCGCAGCGGCGACGGCGTTCCCGCCGATCCATCCCGATCAGCTCCATGATCGCGAGCAGGTTCTGCTCAACGGTGAGCTTGCGAAAAACGCTCTGCTCTTGGGCAAGATAGCCCATGCCACCGTCGCGTGCCCGCAGATACATCGGCCAGTCGGTGATCTCTTTGTCGTCGAGCAACACCCGGCCGGAGTCGGGAATCACCATTCCGCAGGTCATGCGGAAACTGGTGGTCTTGCCAGCGCCGTTGGGGCCGAGGAGACCCACGATCTCGCCCGCGTCGACATGGAAATCAACCCCATCGACCACCTTGCGGCGGCCGTAGATCTTGACCAGGCCTTCCACGCTCAACAGCGACATCGGACACCATCCCTGGCGACACGGATCCGCTGACGGTTTTCAGCGGATGCGCCGCATCCTCCCGAAGTTTGGCCAGAAAGGCAATCGCAACTCAGACCCCAAGAAACGCAGGGGAACGCTCCAGGACGTCGGCCATGGATGGGGCCAGAAAATCACCAACGCCTTGCCGATCAGCAGGCTGCGATCGACATGATGCCCCTCAGTCCAGAGTCGGCTGTCTTTGCTCGCGGCAGAGTTGTCACCAAGCATCAGGAACTGGCCCGATCCCAGTTCGTAGTCGATGCGAGAGTCTTCCAGCAGCTCTCCCGGGCGGCGGCCCAAGTCATACGCCCCGATGTAGAACAGGTCCCGCAACACCCGGAGACGGTGAAGCGTGAGATTGGTTCCCGTGGCTGTGATCCCGATCGGAGCCAGGTCGCTCGGCGTGGGGTCGCCTGGTAGACGCGGCTTCTCGATCGGCTCTACAGGATCCTCCTGCCGCACAAACGTGCAGAGACGATCAAAGGAGATCCGACGGCCATCGACAAACAAAGAAAGCTCGTCGTCCACATTGGCAAACAACAGCGTCCAGCGTCCAGCACCCTTGACGGGCGTGGGGCCACGGGGAGTGCCTTCCCGAGGTGTGGGGTCGCCCGGCTGTCGAGGAATAGTCAGGGTCGCCTCACCGCTGATCAGATCGATGCTGCAGCGGTAGGTGAGCCCACCCTCCTGAAGATCCAACGCCACCGTCCCCTGGGCAGCCTCCGTCTGAAGATCTACCTCAATCGCTAGGTCTCCCACCCAGTGGGATCGCGTTCGGATCGAGTTGTAGGCCTCAAAGTCATCGATCAGCCGTGGCTCGGCCATGTCACCGACATCACTCCCCGCCTGCACCGCTTCCCACACCGCACTGTCTGCAAGAAAGTGTCGATAGCGGAGCGTCGCCGACCGGCCTTCAGGACACGAGACGGCATAGCTGTGGCCACCGTCGTCACTCACCCACGCCGGACCGCCGCCTTTGCCCCAATCGCTCCATCGCTGCGGCCAGCCGGCGGCGATCAACTCCTCTGCGACGTTTTCGCTGTCGTGCACTTCCTGCAGCATCGCCAGGAGTTTCTCTGGCGACTTGCGAACAATCTCCTCAGGTGATCCAGCGGTACTCACCCAGAGGTCGCCGTCGATGATCGAGATCGTCTCTCCCGGTAGGCCGACGAGCCGCTTGATGTAGTTGACCTTGGCATCCTCGGGATACTTAAACACGACCACATCAAACCGCTCAGGGTCGGCGAGATCGTAGGCAGTCTTGCTGACGAGGATTCGGTCGCCGTTGTAGGACGGATACTGCCAGTCGTAGGTGACCTGATCACCTTCGCGTACCAGCAGGTCTGTCTCATAGCCACAGCTGGGACAGCGAGCAGTCGACACCATCTTCTGCTCAAGCCGAGTCCGCAGCTGATCGAGCGGTCCCCGTGGCGCCTCGATCGAGGCCAGCTTCCGCTGCGCAGCAGCCCGCGATGTGTCGCTGCGTGTGGTGTCCGCCATCGCTGCACGCAGCTCATTGGCCGCTCGCTCAACGCGGACCAGCTCCTGCCGCCAGGCCTGCGACTGGTCGTCCTCTTCACGGCTCGCCCCCACCTGATAGCCGTGGCCGCAGGCTTCACACTCGAGGTCTTTGTGACGGCCCATCAGCGTTGTCGCCATCGAGCCGGTCGGGATGACAAAGGCTTCCGCCTCAAACGTGCGAAACAGCAGTGCGAGCGTAAACGCCACCACGATCGACTCGATCGTCTCACGTCCAAAGGCAAGAGGACTCCGGACGGTGTCGCTGGCCCGTGGCGGATTCACCGGCGCCGTCTGCTCGGCTGCAGACCCGGTGAGTGTGTTCCCTGGCAGGCTCATCAGTGGTGATCCTTCGTTATCGGTACGCAGGTGTGGCCCCGTAGTCTACCCGTCTCATGATGCCAGAACCGCTGGCCTAACGATGCCGTCGTGGATCGAGCAGGGTCTCAAGGGCATCACCAAGGAAGCCCAGAGCGAGCAGAGTGACAGCCAACGCAGCCGAAGGAAAGACGAACAGCCACCAGGCTGGATCGATCGGAATCAGGGCCTTCAGGCCAGCGTTGGCTAAGAGTCCCCAGGAGACATCGGGTGGCTGCACACCGAGGCCCAAGAACGAGAGAAAGCTCTCAAAGAGCATCACCCGGGGCACGGTCAGAGACAGGGTCACCACCACGGTCCCGGCGAGATTGGGGACCACATGCCGCAGCAGAATCCGCGCTGGGCTCGCCCCGCTGGCGCGTGCAGCCTCGACGTAGGTCGCGTCTCGCAGCTCCAACAGCCGCCCGCGGACGATACGTGCCATCGACAGCCAGCTGACCGCGGCCACCACCAAAAAGAAGATCGCCAGCCGGCCAATCCCCAGCCGATCGAGGGCCAGCCGGATGGAGTCTTCACCGAGCACCGTCACCAAGAACACCACCAGGAACACCAACGGGATCGAGTTGAGCACATCGACCGCCCGCATCATCGCGTCATCCACACGGCCGCCTGCCCATCCGGCAACCGCTCCCCACGGCACACCCACCAGCAGTGTCACCACCGCCGCCACCAACGCAACCGCTAGCGACACACGCGCGCCCCAACAGATCCGAGCGCAGAGATCACGGCCGAGTTCATCTCTCCCGAGCACGCCACTGAAGGCCCAGCGGCCAAACAGCGCGACCCGCCCCTGCACCATCAGCCGAGACACGAGCCCGAGATCGCCGAAGCCCCGCTCGATCCAGGCATCCGAGGCCTCTCCCTCGCGAGGCATCAGTTCGGGCAGCTCTTCGAGCAGGCGTCCTTGCAGTGGTGGCTCAAGACTGCGTGCCGTGTCGACGGTGCGTGGACTCGGCAGGGGCGCCAGCGGCACGAACACTGCCACGAGCACCACGATCGCCAGCACGCCGGTTGCCAGCCGACCACTCAGTGGCATCGTCCGCCGAGGACGCGGCAACACCTCCATCGACGAGCTGACCGCAGCCATTGGTTCTGGGCTCGTCCCCATCACTTCTCCAGATTGATGCGGGGATCGAGGGCTGCCTGCACCAGGTCGACGAGAATCCCAGCAACACCCAGCAGCAGCGTGTAGAGCAAGACGAGGCCCATCGCCAGCGTGTAGTCCCGGGTCGTGGCCGCCTCGATGAAGTGGTAGCCAATCCCGGGAATCGCAAACACCTTTTCCACCACCACACTGCCGGTGAGAATGCCTGCAATCGCCGGGCCGAGAAAACTCACCACCGGGCCCACCGCGCCGCGAACCGCATGATGCAGCACGATGCGACGATGACTCGCCCCTTTTGCCCGAGCTGTCCGCACCCAATCCGACTGCATCGCTTCGACCACGCCCGACCGCACGAGTCGGGCAATCTCAGCCGCATACACCGCACCCAGGCAGCCCGCAGGCAGAATCAGCTGCGGCAGGGTGCCCCAGCCAGCCGCCGGAAGCAGCCGCCATTCGTAGACGACAAGCAAGACCGCCACACCCGCTAGGGCAAAGCTCGGCAACGAGATACCCACCATGGTGAAGGTCCGCACGGCACCATCGATGAGCCCGCCTGGACGTGCCGCCGAGACCACACCCGCCGCTCCCCCCACCAGAATCGCGAGCACCATTGCCACCGTGCCCAGGCTGGCCGACGCCTGCCAGCCCTCGGCAATCACTTCACCAACCGAGTAGTCCGCCAAACGAAAGCTCATACCCAGGTCACCACGGAGCAGCCGTGTCAGCTCGGTGACGTACTGCTGTGAGAGTGGCAGGTCGAGCTTGTAGCGGCGAGCGATCGCCTCGCGGATCTCGGGAGGCGGCTGCCGTTCCGACGAGAAGGGGCCACCAGGCACAGCCCGCATCAGAAAGAAGGTGACGGTGTAGACCACCAGCAGCGTGGCCACCAGCCAGGTCACACGTCGCACCAGGAAGGCAATCATGGCGCAGCTCCTCGCAGTCGACGTGCCTGGCGGGCCTCACTTTGCCTCTGGGCATCCACCTGTATCGCCTCAATCGGATGGATGTCGAGCGAGTTCTCAGGAAAACTGGTCACCCAGGGAGCCACGAGATTCTTACTGACCCGCATGAACAGCGGCAGCACCGGCAGCTCCTCCATCAGGATCGTCTCCGCCTCGGCAAACACCGCATCGCGTGCGTCGCCAGCGGGCGTGCGGCTCGCCTCGGCGATCAGCCGGTCGTAGTCGGGTGATGAGAAGCCGGTCTGATTGTTGGCACCATCGGTGACAAACATGTCGAGGAAGGTGTTGGGGTCGACGTAGTCGGCCGTCCAGCCGGCCCGAGCCACCCAGTAATCAAGCCGACTCTGCGCATCGAGAAAGGCACCCCACTCCATCGAGGCCAGCTCCACATCGATGCCCAGTCGCGACTTCCACTGGGCCTGGATCAGTTCGGCCATCATCTGATGGCCCTCATCGGCATTGAACGTGATCGTGATCTTGGGAAAGCCTTCCCCGCCGGGATAGCCCGCTGCAGCCAGCAGCTTCCTGGCTTCCTCGGCGTCTTCCGCCGCGGTCTGCACCGGCGCATAGCCCGTCGCTGTCTCCATTCCTTCCGGCACAAAACTCAGCGAGGGGGGCTGACCAGGGCCATACACCGCCTTCACGATCGTGGACCGATCGAGCGCCTGCGAGAGCGCCTGCCGAACCCGTGGATCATTCAGCGGTGGCCGGGTGGTGTTGAGCCGGTAGAAGCCGATGGAGAGCTCGGACTGCAGTCGCAGTGTGGGGTCGTCACGTTCGATAAACAGCTTGGCAGCAAACGGTGGAAGGTTCGTCGCCCAGTCCACTGCCGCTGTCTCAAACATCGCCAGTGCCGTGGCACCCGAGTCGATCGCCAAGGCATCGACCACTTCGAGGCTGACCTCATCGGCACGGTAGCTCGTCTCATTCCGCACCATCCGAACCCGATCACGCAGGCGACGCGAATACAGCCGGTAGGGCCCACTGCAGACAATGTTTTCGCTCTTGGTCCAGTTTGGGGAGCCATGTTTCTCAATCACGTGGATCGGCACAGGAGCCAGTGGATAGAAGCCACAGACATGCAGGAAGTAGGGCGTGGGCTCGGCAAGTTCCACCACGAGCGTCCGCTGATCGCGGGCTGAGATGCCAACACGTGTGGCGAAGTCTGGGAGAGCGGCTCGGGCAGCCGTGGCGGTTCCGTCGGCCACCAGCGGATGCTCCGGCGATGCATAGAGCACCCCGTCGACCTCCACAAGCACCGCCTCGTCGTCGCTTCCACCAAACAGAGCTGCGGCATCGCTGGCCTGGCGGCTGCCATCGTTTGCAATCGAACCGACCCAGCTCGCCTGACCACGCACAAGCGGTCCTCGCGCAAACGGCCGCTGGGGATCCCGCTCATCAAGCTCAACCTCGATCATCTCTCCGGCAGCAACCAGCCCAACCCCGTAGGCCCGCGCGCCACGAACAGGCCAGAGCTGGTAGGAGTATTCCGCAGCGGTGGCCGGATCGAGGAAGCGTTGCCAGGCGGCCACGATCGCGGGAGCATCCAGCGGCTCTCCGTCTGACCAGACTGCATCTCGAAGGTGAAAGACATACTGCTTCTGATCCTCCGACACCTCCCATCGCTCCGCCAGCGCCGGCATCACCTCCAGCGTGTCGGGATGCCAGCGGACAATCCTGTCGAAAAGGGCCGCGGCAATCCGGCCTTCGGGCTGGCCCGTGATCAGCTGCGGGTCGAGGCTTTTCGGCTCGGTACCGTTAATGAACGTAAAGTCCGCAGGGGGCTCCCCAGGCAGCCAGAACGCCCTGCCGACTGCGGCGAGCAGGGCCACCGCCAGAAGCCAAGGGACAAGTTCTCGAAGACGTGCAGGCATGACAAGCCGATCCGACGTGACTGATCGATCCGAGGAGGCGGGATCACTTTCCAAGCAGCGTGCGGACTTCCGCCTCAACGTCGGCGTACGTAAACGGGCGGCCGAGCTCCGTGCTCGCCATGTCGTCATCAAACCGCTTCACGAGCTCGCCGTCGCTGCCGTAGATGAAGATGCCCGGCACGCTCACCAGATCGAGCTTCGTGAGCATCACGTCTGACTCTTCCTTGGAGAGCATGTTGGGAATCGTGGCAGCAACCTTCTCCAAGAACCCACGCACCCGTGGCATCACCTCCTCGACGTCGCCAATCCCCTCGTAGTCAAACGAGAGCGACATGCAGAGCACCTCTTCACCGAAGGTCTTCTGCAGCTCAAGCAGCCCGGGAAACTCCTTGATGCACGGTGGGCAGGAGGTGCTCCAGCAGTCGAGCACCACCACCTGTCCTTTGCCCGAAGCAATCTTCTCAAGCAGCCCGTCATAGTCGACAAGGTCGAGCGTGACCTCCGCTGCAGGCGTGGCTGCATCCTCCTCAGCTGCGGTGTCTGCCGACTCAGCCGACGGCTGCTCAGACGCACGTGTGGTGGTGGCGTCTTCGGCCTCAGGAGGCGTGGCCTCCCCACCGCAGCCTGCCACGGCAAGGCCGAGCCCCACCACGACCAGCAGCCTCAGAAACAACGCGCCATCGGCAACCAAGCGGTCCTCACAGCGGACACAACAAGCAGACATCGAGTATTCCCCGCGGCCATCACGATCCCATCCCTGCACGATTCCAGTCATGCACCCTTAGCCTAACGCCCAACCACCAGCCCAACCAAAGCCTGCCCGAACCGGCCCACGCGCAGACGCCACCTTAGCGAGCAAGTAAGACTTCTCAGACCCGCCACAGCGAGTCCACGGCATGCCCCGCTTCGAACACATCCGTCATCGTCCGCCACTGCAGCTCACCGAGCCTCGCGAACTGATCGTCGCCTGCGCCGCGATGCGGAGCCACATCAACCTTTCGCACATCGTGCGAACATGCGGCTGCTTTGGCATTCAGCGTGTGATCGCCTGCGGCGCCGCCCGGCTCCACGAACGGATCGCCCGTGATGGAGCAGAGACGGTGACACTCGAGGTCCACCGCAGCCTGCCGCCAGTGCTCGATAGACTCCGCAGCGAGGGCTACCAGCTGGTGGGCCTCGAACAGACGACCGGCTCCGAACTGCTCACGACCAGCACCCTGGTCTCGAAAATGGTGCTGGTGGTCGGAAACGAACGCAGCGGGCTCGAGCCGGACGTGCTGGCCAAGCTCGACAGGGTGATGGAGATCCCGATGGCCGGTCTACCCCACAGTCTCAATGCAGCCACAAGCGCTGCGGTGGCCATCTATGAATACTGCCGCCAGCATCCCGGCCACAGTGTTCCCGCCGACCATCCAGACAACGGCGACATCCTGAGCCACACTGCCACCCGTGACACTGCCACTCGTGACACCGCCGTGGGCAGGTTGCCGGAACCGCCACTGGAGCAGTCATGACAGTGGTGATCGGTACCGACGAAGCAGGCTACGGACCAAACCTCGGGCCACTGGTGATCGGCGCGACGGCGTGGAAGGTCGACGCCCCAGCAGACGAGGCGGAGACGATTCTCTGCGAGGCCGTTGCTGAGCTGCTCGCCACGAAGGCCACCACGAAGCCCCCGGTGATCTGGCGCGACTCCAAGGAGGTCTTCCGTGGCGGCACCGGCCGCGACACGCTGATGCATTCGGCGCTCACCGCGGTCGCGGTCGCGCAGAGTGATCCTGCAGCCAGCGGGCTCCCACACACCTGGCCAGCTCTCGTGGCAAGGCTAGGCCAGATCGGCCCTGACCGCCTCGACACATCTCCGGAGTGGCAGTCATTTACCACCGAGTCACTGCTCACCGATGCCGCACAGGCAGCGATCGTCACCGATGCCGCTGCCCTTAGAGAAGGGTTGGCAACACGGGGCATCCGTCTGGTGTCTCTCGCGTGTCGTTGCGTCTACCCGGGGCTGTTTAACAGTCTTCTGGAACGTGGCATGAACAAGTCCGACATCCTCTCACGGGAAACCCTGCAGCTTGCCGCCACGCTCGCAGAGAGCTGGGGCACCGCCACAGAGCCGACACTGATCTGGTGTGACCGGCATGGCGGCCGCAAGCGGTACAGCAGTGTGATTGCCGCCGCCTTCGGCACGCAGGCGGCTGTGCGTGAGGAGACTGCCCAACGGTCTGCCTATCAGCTCACAGCCACTGGCCTCTTTGACGGCGGTCTCTTTGGAGGGCCAGCAGCGAGTGAGACGCATCTTGAGTTCTGCGTGAAGGGCGAACGCCGCCCACCCGTGGCCGTCGCCAGCCTGACTGCGAAACTGATCCGAGAACTGGCGATGGAACGCTTCAACGCGTTCTGGTGTGATCAGGATGCAGGCCTCACCCCGACAGCTGGCTATCCCGTCGATGCAGCCCGTTGGTATGCCGCCGCCGCAGCCTCGATCCAGCGGCTCGGCATTGAGCACTCACAGCTCTGGCGACAGGTCTAGCGTCTGGCCAGCGTGGCACCGGTTGTCAGTTTGCTCGATTCAGTGGCTGCAAGCACAATCGGATGAGAGCCTGTGACGTGGGTTGCAGGCTTTCTCCATTGGGACAAGGAAAGCCAGCACACCATGCCGACGATCACCAGCCATCTCTACATCGCACGGCATGCCTGGGCGGAGGATTTCGGCGAGGATGGCACCGACTTCTCTCGCAGCCTGACCAAGAAAGGCATCAAGCGATTTCGCAAGATGGCCCGTCGGCTGGCCGAGGCGGGCATGCAGGTCGACGTGATCGCAACAAGCCCACTCATCCGCACCCAGCAGACCGCGGAGATCCTCGCTGAGGAACTCTTTGAGCATCCCGCCGTGGTCACCGTCGATGCCCTGGCCCCTGGTTCAGACTGGGCCGCAATGCTCGAGTGGACGCTGGAGCAGGACGCTGCCCGGGTCGCCTGGGTTGGCCACAGCCCCTGTGTCGGTCGTCTGGTGGCGATGGCCATCGGCGACGGTTCAGCCCTGGTCCGGATGCAGAAAGGCTCGGTCGCCTCGATTCGGCTCGACGACGGCCTGGGCCATCCGGGCGAGCTCGTCTGGCTGGCCACCGCAGACCTGGTCGGGGCGTGAACCCACGATCCCACACTCCGTCAGTTCGGCAGTGTTGCCGCTGCCGTCGAAGGTCTACAATCGGTTTACGGTGGATTTCAGGATGCCGCTTCCGCGGTCACGGATCCGACGATCTTTACGTGCCAAGTTCGCCTGAAGTTCCTCAATCCGCACCAGTCCATCCTGCCAGACCTTTTCCCTGCCAAACTCGTTCACACCTGATTCTCTCGCTTTGGAGAACACACGATGCTCCGCCAGTTTTTGATGCCCTCCCTGCGTGGCCTTGCCTTTGCCACCGTTCCCGCTGTCGTTGTGACGCTCGGCTGCTCACCATCGGAGCCTGCCAAAGACGCTCCACAGGCAGTTGAGGTCGAAGAGGTGGCAGCCCCTGCGGAAGATGCTGAGCCTCGTTCGGAGGAAGACGCAGCCGACCAGGCGAAGGCGGCAGTCGATGCGGCCAAGGAAGAGGCCGACCGCGTGATCGACGCCGCCAAGGAGACGGTGGAGACGGCTGTTGATGCGGCAACCGACAAGGTCGAAGAGCTCAAAGACACCGCTGCGGATGCGGCGGCCAACGCCGCGGACGCAGCAGCGGATGCCGCCGACGCCGTCAAAGATGCCGCCGCCAGTGCTGCTGATGCCGCCCAAGAAGCCGCTGAGAAGGTGCAGGATGCCGCTGCTGGCAATGAACCAGCCACCACCGATGGAGCTGCCACATCAGATGCCGACGCTGAAGCGATTGCCACACTGCAGGCAGCCGTCCTCGATGGCTCAGCGATGGCTGCAGAAGTGGTGCAGCTTGGCGATCCCTCGCTGACTGCTGGTGTGCCGGGTGCTGGCCCGATCACCCTGGAGCAGATCGACACGTGGCTGGCAGATCCCAAGAATCACATCGAACTGATGCCAGAGCTGCCGCTTGGCCTGGCCACTGGAGCCAATCAGATCACGGGCATCGACACCAACCCGCTCACTCGAGCGAAGATCGAACTTGGCAGACAGCTCTACTTCGACACACGTCTTTCGAAGGATTCAACGGTCAGCTGCGCTAGCTGCCACAACCCTGCTGAGGGCTATGCAGCCCACACCCAGTTTGGGGTTGGCGTTAACGGCCAGGAAGGTGGACGCAACTCACCGGTCTCCTACAACCGCATCCTCTCCGGTCCGCAGTTTTGGGATGGTCGTGTCGATTCCCTCGAGGCGCAGGCAGTCGGTCCGATCGCCAATCCGATCGAGATGGGCTTCACGCATGAGGGTGTGGTTGCTCGCCTCGCTGAGATCCCCGTCTACAAGCGTCAGTTTGACGCCATCTTTGGTGAGGTCACCATCGATCGTGTCGGACAGGCCATCGCCACCTTCGAGCGATCGATTGTGACAGCCCCCTCCCCATGGGACTACTACGAAGCCCTGCTTCCTTTTGAGGCCCTCGACGAGGAAGACATCGCAGACGATGAAGACCTCGCCGCGAAGTACGCCATGCTCACGGCTGCCGCCGAGGCCAACCCGATGAGCGACTCAGCCAAGCGGGGCCGTGACATCTTCTTCACGGAAAAAGGGAACTGCACCGCCTGCCATGTCGGTGCCAATCTTGCTGACGAGAAGTACCACAATCTCGGTGTCGGCATGGAGAAGGACGAGCCCGATGTGGGCCGCTTTGCGGTGACCGGTGACGAGAAGGACATGGGGGCTTTCAAGACGCCAACGGTCCGCAATGTGGCGCTCACCGCCCCCTACATGCACGACGGCTCACAGCAGACGCTCGAGGAAGTGGTGGAGTGGTATAACAAGGGTGGTCATCCCAACCCGCACCTCAGCGACAAGGTGAAGCCTCTCAACCTCACTGACGAGGAGAAGGCGGATCTGGTTGAGTTCATGAAGGCCTGCACCGGCCCGTTTCCCTCCGTGGAGACCAGCCGACTGCCTTCAGAGAGCTAGCCGCTGTTCCTGCTGCAGCCAGACTGACGCACAGAAAACTGACGCGGAGAGGGGTGGGAAACCGATTCAGGGAACAGTCTCCCGCCGGTATATCAGCCCATGCACAACGCGTCAGATCGCTCTTCTTGGATTGCTGCGACCGAGGCCTCGAGGCCGCTCTTTGTCGGCCTCGACCTCGGTGGCACCAACATCAAAGCCGGCATGGTGGACGATGCTGGCAGAACGATTGCGTATGCCTCCCAAGAGAGCCGGGTTGATCAAGGCCCTGCCGATGTGGCGGTTCGCCTCGGCGGCATGGTGGGCACACTCTGCGACCTCGCTGGCGTGGCCAGCGACGAGCTCGCAGGCGTCGGGCTGGGAACACCTGGCCCGCAGAACCTGCACACCGGTGTCCTTTACGACACGGGCAACATGCCTGGCTTTGAAGGCTTTCCGATCCGTGACCGAGTCGCGGAGCACTGCGGTCATGCGGTCACCTTTGCCAACGACGCGACGGCAGCGGCCTATGGGGAATACTGGACTGGCTCCGGACGCAGCCTCTCCAGCATGGTCTTCTGGACGCTCGGCACGGGGATTGGCGGTGGCGTGATCATTGGCGACTCCTGCCTGGAGGGTCACCACAGCCACGCGACTGAATGCGGTCACATCATTGTTGACACCAGTGACACCGCCCGCGACTGCCCCTGTGGTCAGCGAGGGCACCTTGAGGCATACGCCAGTGCCACGTCTTTGGTGGCGATCGCCAGGGAGAAGCTTGCCTGCGGAGCGGCCGGCCCACTGGCTGAGGCTGTCGCAGCAGGTGAGGCGTTGACGCCCGTGCTGATCGCCCAAGCCGCTCGGTTGGGAGACCAGCTGGCCCTCGATCTGATCCTCGACGCCGCCCGCTGGATGGGCATTGGAACGGTCAATCTGATGCACATCATTGATCCTGAGGGGGTCGTCCTTGGCGGTGCGATGACCTTCGACGGGGAAGATGATCCGATCGGACGGGCCTACATCGAGCGTGTCCGGCAGGAGGTTCGCGAGCAGGCCTTCCCTGTCCTGGCCCGGGAGACGACGATTCAATACGCGACCCTTGGCGGTGATGCCGGCTACATCGGCGCCGCCGGCCTCGCCCGGGTCGCCTTCCGTCGGCATGCTGGTCGCGGCAGCTGACAGCTGCGGAATCCAGCACCTCCCGCAACAACTCCACCCTGCCCCCAACGTTCCTGCCCACCCAACCTTCTTGCGATCCCATCTCTGCAATGCCCTTTGACTGTAAGCACATCCGCAACTTCTCGATCGTTGCCCACATCGACCACGGCAAGAGCACCCTCGCCGATCGCCTGCTCGAACACACTGGCACCGTCGAAAAGCGGCAGCTCAAAGAGCAGATGCTCGATGACATGGAGCTTGAGCGGCAGCGAGGCATCACGATCAAGGCGCGAGCCGTACGAATGGAGTATCGCCACAAAGGCGAGCTCTATGAGCTCAACCTGATTGACACCCCAGGCCACGTCGACTTTCAGTATGAGGTTTCCCGCAGCCTTGCCTGCTGTGAAGGCGCCGTCCTCCTGGTTGATGCCTTTCAAGGCGTGGAAGCCCAGACCGTTGCCAACGCCTATTCAGCCATCGCTCAAGACCTGACGATCGTGCCGGTCATCAACAAGGTCGACCTGACCTACGCCCGGGTCGACGAGGTGCTTGAGGAGATGGAGCAGAGCCTCGCGATCGATCCAGAAGAAGTAATCCGTGCCAGTGCCAAGAGTGGCATCGGCATTGAAGAGGTGCTCGAAGCGATCGTGGAGCGGGTGCCGCCGCCAGTCGGCGATCCCGACAAGGTGCTCCGTGCGATGGTCTTTGACAGCCTCTACGACGCGTATCGCGGCGCGATCACCTACATCCGCATCCTCGACGGCACGGTCCGCAAGGGCCAGAAGATTCGCTTTGCCCGCCAGGGAACTACGCATGAAGTGACCGAACTCGGCCAGTTCGTGCCGCAGCGGCGGGCCTGCGAAGAACTCCGCGCAGGCCAGGTGGGCTATCTCGTCTGCAACATCAAAGACGTCAAGCAGGTCCACATCGGCGACACGGTCACTGTTCCCGGTGATGAAGCGGCCGAGGCTCTGCCCGGCTACAAGCCGCCTCAGCGAATGGTCTACTGCGGCCTCTATCCCAGCGAAGGGGAAAACTTCGAGGAGCTGCGTGACTCGCTGGAGAAGCTTGCGATCAACGACCCCTCCTTCGAATATTCTCCGGAAAGTAGCGACGCGCTCGGCTTCGGCTTTCGCTGCGGCTTTCTCGGTCTGCTGCACATGGAGATTATCCAGCAGCGTCTGGAGAAAGAGTCTGACCTCGACCTCGTCCAGACAGCTCCCAACGTCACCTACCAGGTGCTCACCAGCAGCGGCGAGACCCTCGAGATCACCAACCCGCAGGACGTGCCCGACTCTGGCCAGATCGAGGAGTTTCGCCAGCCGATCGTGCGGACCAACTTCATCACGCCAGCGGAATATATCGGGCCGATCATGCAGCTGTGCACCGATCGGCGGGGCGTGTATCTGAAGACCGAATACCTCTCGCCAACCCGGGCGATGCTCTGCTTCGACCTGCCGCTGGCGGAGGTGATCTACGACCTGCATGACAAGCTCAAGAGCGTGACCAAAGGCTACGGCACGATGGACTACGAGCTGCAGGGCTACTTCCCAGCCGATCTCGTGCGGCTCGACATCCTCGTTGGCGGCAAGAAGGTCGATGCCCTTTCGATCATCTGTGACCGCCGCGATGCCGACCGTCGCGGCCGTGCGATTGTCAAGAAACTCCGTGGCGAGATCGATCGCCATATGTTTGAGGTGGCTCTGCAGGCGGCAATCGGCACCCGTATCATCGCTCGCGAGACGATCTCGGCTCTTCGCAAGAACGTGACGGCCAAGTGCTACGGCGGCGACATCTCCCGTAAGAAGAAGCTCTGGGCCAAGCAGAAGGAAGGCAAGAAGCGGATGAAGAGCATCGGCAGCGTCGACATCCCGCAGAAGGCCTTTATGGCTGTGCTCGATACGGGCCAGGAGAGGACCTGAGCGGCCAGGCTGAAAGCCGGCTTGCCAGGGAACGGCTGCGTGCCAGAGACTGCCGGCATCATGCAGCCTAATGCCACTCAACTGAGCCTGCCGACCGCCCCAACAGGGGAATCCGGATCAGCAGACACGCCTCGCCCCCTGGCAATCAGGCTTCTTTCCTGGGCCGGCAGCATCCTGCTGGCTGGTGTGGCGTTGACGCTGATCTTTACGGTCAACCTCTCGCTTCACCGCACGGCCTACAACAGCGACCTTGTGCATCCCTACCTGCTGCTGGAAGACCTGCTGGCCGATCCTGCCGCGATCTTTCGCTGGCAGCTCTCCCCGGCAATCTACACCTTTCCCGACTGGCCACTCGCCGGTCTCCTGGTCGCCCTGCGGCTCTCCCCAACCGCCCTGCCACTGGTTTATGGCGGCATCCTCCTCACCCTGCTGGGCGTCTGCATCGGCTGGATGCTGGTGACGATGCAGACAGCCCGGTGGCCTGAGGCGGTGCTCTGGGGGTGGCTGCTGATCGCCGGCCTCTTTCTGGCCAGCAACAGCTCCCCGATCGGCCTGGGCGGCACCTATCTCTCATTCATCGCCACTGCCTACATCCACTCAGGCGCGATGCTTGCCGGGATGCTGCTGATCCCGCTGCTGACGGAAGTCTTCCACGGGGAGGGCCCTGTCCAGCGACGTGCCCGCTGGGCAGCAGCGGTTCTGGTGCCTCTGGCCTGCTATTCCGATCTCGTGTTTGTGGCCTGGTTTGCGGCGCCAGTGTGCACGGCCTTTCTGATCACTCCCACACCGATGCCGTTTCGCGGCAAACTGCGACTTGTGATCGGCCTGGGAGCGCTCGGCCTGCTCGCCGCAGCGATTGACCTCGCCCGCCCGAGCCGCATCGGTGTCGACCTTGACCGTAATCTCGCCGAAGGCTTCCTCGTCTTGCAGGACCTCCTGGCCCGCACCTTTGATGGCGGTCAGTGGCAGATCTGGCTACCGATAGCACTCACCGTGCCCATGGCGGCCCGTGGCGGCTGGCTGCTGGCCGCACAGCGGGCGAAAGCTCCTACACGGCAGCGATCTGTTGAGCTTGCCCTGATCCTCGCCACGATCAGCTCACTCGCCATCCCCTTCCTGGCCGGAGCGATGGTCCACGAGAGCAAGCTGCGGTACTCCCTGCCTGTGATGGTGCTGCCCTGGGTCTGGCTGTTGCTACTGGCCTCGCGGTGGAACACCCATGAGCGACGGCAGGGGCTGCTCGCCGCGGGCGTGGCGCTGGCTGTGGGCTGCCTGCCGCTGCTCCCCCAGGTGCCTCAGGCAGTCAGCCGTATCGAGGCGACTCAGAAACTCAAGAAAACCCTGGAACGGCTTGATCAGCGGGCCGGCTACGGCGACTACTGGACCGCCAAGCCGATCATGTTTGAAACCAGCCGGCAGGTGCACTGCATACCGCTCCTGCTCAACGGCCAGCCCGACACCCGCAACTACAACATGCGGTGGTTCACTGAGCGAGCCGATGGTGCCGGAGCGATTGAGCCGACGTTTGTGGTCACCAGCCGGCTCAATCAAGACACCCTCCGCAGGCTCTTTGGCGAGCCTGACGCGATTGAGAAGTTTCGCAAGGACCAGTTTGTCTGGCTCTATGATGAGCCGCTCCCACTGATCCGCCTGGCTTCCGCACTCGAGAGCACCACCCAAACCACACCACCTGGAGACACGCCCTGATGACTGCCACACCTTCGCACGGCATACACCGCTGGCATGGCAAGACCGCCCTCGTCACAGGTGCCAGCAGCGGCATTGGCGAGGCGATCGTCACCAGACTGGTGGCTGAGGGCATGCGGGTGGTCGGCTGCGGTCGCCGGAAGGAACGGGTGGCAGAGGTCCTCGCAGCGGCCGATCCCTCAGGCGGGTCCACGCTGGCAGTTGGCTGCAACGTGGCTGAAGAAGCTGCCGTGCGGGCGATGTTTGCAGCGGCCAAGGACCGCTTCGGCGGGGTCGATGTGCTCATCAACAACGCGGGCCTTGGCCATGCCGGCAGCCTTGCCGATGGAACCGCTGATGACTGGCGAGAGATGCTCGAAGTCAACATCCTTGGCCTCTGCCTCTGCACCCGCGAAGCCCTCGCTGACATGCGGAGCCGCGGCAGTTTTGGCCAGATCATCCACATTGGCTCGATGGCAGGGCAGCGGGTGCCCCCGGGAGCGGGATTCTATGGCGCCACCAAGCATGCGGTGCGAGCGTTGACTGAGAGCCTACGGATGGAGCTCCGCGATGCCGGCGACCCGATCCGCATCGGCGAGATCTGCCCCGGCTACGTGGAGACCGGCTTCGCCGAGCACTACTTCAAGTCCGCCGAGAAGGCTCGTGAGACCTACTCGCGGTTCAAGGTGCTGGAGCCGATCGACGTGGCCGAGGCCGTGGTCTACATGCTTGCCTGCCCGGAGCATGTGCAGGTGCACGATGTCCTGATGCGGCCCACCGACCAGCCGACCTGACCCACCACCACTGTGACCGCCGGCTCACGGCTTCCGCGGTTTCGCAGGAGGAGCACCGGCAGCAGCCCACTCGATGCCGTTGGCAAGCAGCTGGCAGAAACTTTCGTTGGCAAAATCACTGACGTGCCCAAGCGTGGTAGCAAACACACGACCACCGCCAGGCGAGGTGGCAGTCCAGGCCACCGGCTCGGCTGGCTTATCTTCGATCGTTCCGACGAGCAGTGGAGCCGTTGCTTCCGTCAGCGGATTGACGAGATAGAGCGACCCTCCCGATGCGAAAGGAAGCGTGACGCCCTCAAGCAGCAACACAGCGGGAGACCCTGTGGCGGCAGCGTGCGGATCCCGCTGCACCGTGGTGACAATGCCGTTCTTGTGATGGTTGGCGTAGTGACATCCGAGCACCTCGGTGTCGAAATGCTCCCAAACCGCGTGCCCCTCCGGCGGCGGCTCCCCTCGCAGCGAGAACGCATGGCAGGAGGTGCGGATCACCACCAACGGCCTACCGGCAGCGACATATCGACGAAAGGCAGCGAGCTGCTCGACCGTTGGCGCTCGGCGGCGGACGCTCAGGAGAATCAGGTCGTAGTCTTCAGCGTCCTCAAGCCCCGCCAGATTGTCGCGGCCATCTTCATCGGGAGCCGTCACCGAGTCGATTACGAACCGCTCAGCCAAGTGCGTCTCGGCAAAGGCCGGCAGTGTCTGCCGTGTGCCATACTCCTTTTCGGCAATCACCATCAGGAGCCGCGGCGTCGCCGGCTCGGCGGCCAGGACAAGATTCAAGCATGGCAGCAGCGGCAGCGCAAGTAGGCCAGCCCAAAGCATCTTCGCAAACAGATGGGCAAACGCCACCGAGACAGACTTCATTCGGACGCAGCAACGCCACCCAGCATCACGATTCAACGTCATCAAAAAAACCATCGATCAACCCTCTTGAAGAAGCTGCGATGGTATCATTTCGCGTGCTTCGCAGCGCAGACTCCCAAGCAAGCGTGCAGTCGCCCGACATCAATGAGGCTCTCAACTGCCCCTGCCTCCTCACGTTCTCTTGGCCATGACAGGCTCGCCCTACACGACCGACACTTCCCCAGAGGCTGAACGTCTCCAGCTGGAACTGATTGGTCGAATGACACCGCAGCAGCGTGTGGAGAAGATGTGGGCCATGTCACATCGGGCGAGACAAATGGCCTTTGCTGCCATCGCCCGTCGACATCCAGAGTATGACGAGCGAGAAATCCGCCTTGCATTCATCGGCTTGACCTATGGCCGGCAACTCGCCGACGACATTCGTACTGCAACCGTGGGCCAACCATGATGACGTCGGCCGACGATCTCGCCAGTGCTCTCGGCCCAGTCCTCCAGGTCATGCACTCGCTGCAGATTCCTCACTGCATTGGTGGGAGTGTTGCCAGCTCATATCACGGGGCGTCACGCTCCACAATGGACGTCGACCTTCTCTGTACGCTCACCGCAGAAACGGTGGAAGGCTTTCTCGACGCCTTCAATCACGACGACTATTACATGAGTCCTGCTGCAGTTCGGGAGGCCGTGCACCACCGCTCGTGCTTCAACCTGATTCATCTTCCAACTTCATTGAAGATCGATTGCTTCGTCAGTGAAGATCGGCCCTTTGACCGCATGCGACTCACCCGAAGCACTGTTGTGACGCTAGGAACATCGATCCCGCTTTCTGCGGCGATGACATCGGCCGAAGACGTTGTGATCAGCAAGCTGGAATGGTTTCGCAAAGGCAACGAGTCCTCCACCCGCCAGTGGGACGACGTTTCGCGGGTCATGAAGCTCTTGGGAGACAATGCAGATTTCCCCTACCTTCGCGAGGCTGCGGAGTCGCTCGGGCTGACCGATCTGCTCAGCCGCCTGATCACTGAAATCAACATCCCGCATTAATCACTGCCCTATGACCACACCCTCCGGAATCCGTGTTGTCGACGCACGCGTCTTTTTTCTGCCGGTCGTGACGCGGATGCCGCTGAAGTTTGGTGGGCAGACGGTCACCAGCGTGACCTGCGCGCGGGTCGCGATCACGGTGGAGGATGCCGGCGGCAGGCAGGCGACCGGCTGGGGTGAAACGCCACTGAGTGTGCAATGGGCCTGGCCCGCGGATCTCCCCTACGACACGCGGCATGAGGCGATGCAGAGCCTGGTGCTTGAGCTAGGACGCCGCTGGGTGGGCTTTGGCGAGCGAGGCCATCCGCTGGTGCTCGGCAGCCGCTTTCTGGAAGACGTGCTGCCTGGCGTCCGACGGTCCCACAACAGCGAACATCCCGACGCAGCGATCCCCACGCTGGCGAGCCTGATCTGCGCAAGCCCCTTCGATATCGCGATTCATGATGCCTATGGCGTACTGCATGGCGTCGACACCTACCAGACATACGGCCGAGACCACCTCGACTGCGACCTCGCCGCCTTGCTTGAGCCAGCCCCCGGTAGCGGCGTCCGTTTTCAGGGCCGCGTCCCCGCCGACATGCTCGTCACCAACCCAGCCGCCGTGCCGACAAGGCTGCCCGCCTGGCACTTGGTTGGTGGACTCGACCCACTCACCGATGCCGACCGCACCGGCAGTGAGCCAGACGATGAGTTTCCAGTCACACTCCTCGACTGGATTGACGCCGACGGTCTGCAGTGTCTGAAGATCAAGCTCACTGGCACGAGCGCCACCTGGGACTTCGAGCGGCTGGTGCGGGTGGGCGAGATCGCGATTGCCAAGGGCTGCCCACACCTCTCCGCCGACTTCAACTGCACCGTCACCGAGCCGGGCTACGTCAACGACGTGCTCGACCGGCTTCGCTGCGAGCATCCTCGCATCTTTGGGATGATCCTCTACGTCGAGCAGCCGTTTCCGTATGAGCTTGAAGAGCACCCGATCGATGTCCACAGCGTGTCGGCTCGCAAGCCGCTGTTTCTCGATGAGAGTGCCCATGACTGGAAAATCGTCAGGCTCGGCCGAGACCTCGGCTGGAGCGGAGTGGCCCTGAAGACCTGTAAGACCCAGACGGGCGCGATTCTCTCGGCCTGTTGGGCCCGGGCCCATGGCATGCCCCTGATGGTGCAGGACCTCACCAACCCGATGCTCGCCCAGATTCCACACTGCCGGCTCGCCGCCCACACCGCCACGATCATGGGCGTGGAGACCAACAGCATGCAGTTCTATCCAGCAGCGTCGGCCATTGAGTCCCGCATCCACCCGGGGCTCTACCGTCGCCACAACGGCCAGATCGACCTCTCCACCCTCGGCACCACCGGCTTCGGCTACCGCGTAGACGAGATCGGCCGCGAACTTCCCGATCCTTTGCGTTAACACCCTCTTCACCCATCCGAGAGAATGCCACGATGCAGCATGTCGCTTCGATCATCGTTGACCGACCCATTGCTGACGTCTTCTGGCTGACCACTGAGCATGTTGCCGACTGGAGCCTCGTCGTGGTCAAAGACGAGGTGCTCAAAGAGACACCCGATGGCGTCGGCACCACGTTTCACACAATCACCGAAGAGCATGGCAAGCAGATGGAGTTCTCCGGAGTGGTCACCCGATGTGATCCTCCTCACGCCCATGCGGTGAAGATGACCGGGGCGATGTTTGACATTGAGACCGAGTTTCTCTTCGAGCAGGTCGCCACTGGCACCCTCGTCACGCAGACGGCAGCGGTCACAGGCAAGGGCTTTGTCTGGCTGATGATGCTGCTCTTCGGCTGGCTGATGACCAAGTCGCAGTGTGAAGCAAGTGCCAAAGAACTCGAAAGCCTCAAGGCCTACTGCGAACGCGAACTTCCTGCCGCTGCTGGCTGATGCTCACTCCCGACAGAGGTTTCCTGATGCCCTCGCCAGACTCCCCCACCCTCCGCGTGGGTCCCATGCTCGCGTGTGTCCGCGTCTGCTCTTCGCACTTCGGTCGGCTGCTGCCGGCGATCGTGTTGCTCGCGAGCCTCACCAGTGGGCTTGTTCTCAAGCAGTCCTGCCATGCCGCTGAGCGACCACCAAACGTGGTGCTCTTTCTCGTAGACGACATGGGCTGGATGGACAGTTCGGTCTACGGCTCGACCTACTACGACACGCCCAACATGGAGCGGTTTGCCACGTCTGCTGTGCGGTTTCTCGATGCCTATGCCCTGCCCCTCTGCTCGCCAACCAGGGCCTCGATCCTCACCGGCCAGTACTCCGCCCGCCATGGCGTGACCAGCGCCACCGGCCACCTCCCACCTCAGCCAGAAGGCTTTGCATTCCTTCCCGAAACAGCTCCCCCAAACCAGCCGCTGCGGATGCCGATCAGCCGCAACTTCCTGCCCTCCGAGCAGTACACGCTCGCAGAGGCCCTGAGGGATGCGGGCTACCGCACAGGCCACTTCGGCAAGTGGCACCTTGGACTCACTGAGCCTCACTGGCCAGAAACCCAAGGCTTCGACGTTGCCTGGCACTGTGAGCCGAGCGCTGGTCCACCCGGAGGCTACTTCTCGCCTTACGGTGTGCTTCCTCCCGGCAGTGATCCACAGCAGGTGAAAAGACAGAAGCTCATCCAGGGCACGATCACCGATGGCGAAGATGGCGAGTACATCACCGACCGGCTCACCGATGAGGTGATCGCCTTTCTCGAAGCCAATCAGGATCGACCGTTCTTCGCCAATGTCTGGCACTACGGCGTGCACGGGCCATGGGGCCACAAGCCTGAGCTCACCCGCGGCTTTGCAGAAACGACCGACCCCACAGGCCGCCAGGGCAATCCGATCATGGCGTCCATGCTCAAGAGCATTGATGAGAGTCTCGGTCGTGTGCTCGACACACTCGATCGGCTGCAACTCACCGACAACACGATCTTCATCTTCTATTCAGACAACGGTGGCAATGTGCACAGCAATCTGCCCGGCACCGAAAAGACGCAGCGGGCAGCGCGGTCACAAAACCCCATGCTCGCCGACTGGCGTCACTGGGCCGGTGACCTCCCCCCCACCAACAACGCACCACTCCGGGAAGGCAAAGGCCGCATCTATGAGGGTGGCCAACGCGTGCCGCTGATGATTCGCTGGCCGGGCAAGACCGCCCCCGGCACCACCAGCGACGCCGTCGTCGGCCCCATCGATCTCTACCCCACCATCCTCGACTGCCTAGGCCTTGAACGGCCGCCTCAGCAGACGATCGATGGCGAGTCGATCGTGCCCGTGCTCACCGGCAGCGGCTCCCTCAGCCGCGACGCCTACTTCACCTGGTTTCCACATCTGGTTCCGGCGGTCTCAGTGCGATCCGGCAACTGGAAACTGATTCGTCGTTTCCAGCCGCATCCCGACTATCCCGAGGTCCGTGAACTCTACGATCTTGAGCACGACATCGGTGAGGCGAGCAACCTTGCCAAAGAGCATCCCGAACGGGTGGCTGCACTCGATGCCTTGATCGATCGCTTCCTCACCGACACCGCCGCGATCACCCCACAGCCAAACCCCGCTTACCAACAGCGTGCTCAGCCTGGACCGCTTGATGGCCTGGTGCTCCGCTCATGCACGGCCACACCCACCGACGAGTGCATCCGTATCGAAGCCACAGGCCCGATGCCGTTTTTAGGCACAGCCCAGGTTCGACTGCCCGGGCCGCTCGAACTGACCCTCAAGGTTCGCAGCCCTCGTGGGGGCCAGGGCAGAGTGCACTGGAAGCTGCCAAAGCAGCAGAACTTTCCCGCCCAGGGCCAGAGCGTGGACTTTGCGATTGCAGGCGGCAACACCTGGCAGACGGTGACACTGCTGGTGCCGATTGATCAGCCGGCGGGCATCGTTCGGCTGCATCTGCCTGCCGCAGAGGGTTCACCGGTCGATCTGCAG
>Ga0181607_10001203_pt1 | contig 23277 bp, 27 predicted proteins | sample 041ome_9_FD_132420 | JGI IMG/M metagenome (GOLD analysis project Ga0181607, IMG submission 132420) | Coastal salt marsh microbial communities from the Groves Creek Marsh, Skidaway Island, Georgia - 041413US metaG (megahit assembly) | ecosystem: Environmental > Aquatic > Marine > Intertidal zone...
ATCTCAAAGAGTGCGAATGGCGCTTCAATCACAGGCCCACCGAAAACCTCTTGAAAGTATTACGCAAGTGGGCAAACCTCTGAACCGAAACCCTTAGATAGGCCAGCCCCATAAATTGAATAGCGGCCGCATCCCGACTTTTTAGCCAACGGCGCACTTCGGCCTCGGCATCAACGCCGATCATTTCTGTTGCGCGATTAAGCTGCTCCTCATTTTCGACATACCAAGCTCTCACGGGAATATAGACCTTCTGCAAGGTCACCGGTTCGCCGTCGTTACGGTGATTGAAAAGCGCTAACTGTTTCTGTTCTATGTCCCTAATTAAGGCTGTGTTATTATTTTCCCATGCATAGGCTTTCCGAGAACTGGCCGTCTCGACGAGTTGCTTGGCCAGCCATTCTTCAAGCTTGCTTGCTAGCTCGCGTTCAAATTCTTCAAGCGTCTCGTAGCGGTTATTCGGGTGGATGGTTGCGTTGGGTCCATAAAGCACGTCCCGTAAACGCTGATATTCGGCATTCAGTTCATCATAGTGTGGGTCTGCTGGTTTGATTTGCGGTGGTTGGTTTTTGGCAAATACCCAGGGGTCCGTTTGGCCTTTCAGGGCATCATTGAACTCTTTCATCGTGCCAGAGGCATGCTCGACGCCGTTTTCATCCTCAAACTCAGTGCCGAGCCGCGACCAAAGAATCACGAGTGTTAGATCACATCGATCAGCAGTGCCAATCCATTCATCGACATAGGGCTGTGGCGCATGCCGGGACCCCATTGGCAGAGCCACATTTGGATCATCCCAACGCACGCACTCAAGCTCGACCTTGCCGCGATAGGACGGACGCTTACCCAGAGCCTCAATCACCTTAACCGCAATCTCCCGCTCGTCCGCCACATCACCGGGGGAGGAGAGGAAGATTTTTAGGTGTTTTTTCGCGGGCTTGGCCATTTGAGCAGGCTAGACGGTTCTGCTTGCTGTGAAAATGGGGCGGGCTTGAAAATTGTATTGGGGTGGGCAGGCTTAGTCGTCGCCAGCGTTCTGGTATGTCGGCTCGGCTATTCCGGCATTTTGTCGTGCTTGGGGAGGTCCATGTTCATCGGGTTCCAGGGCTGGGCGCTGGTGGTGTAGATGTCCCGGCCTGGCTCATACCAGCTTGGGTCATCCAGGCTGCCGGCGTAGAGCACCGTCAGATGTGAACTGACAGTGTTTTCCAGGAAAACGGGCGAGCCGCAGTCTGGGCAGAAAGCGCGGCGCATGTCGTGGCCATTGTCTGCTTTGCTGACGAACCATTTGGCCTCACCCTTGGTGACCTTGAAGTCAGCCGTTTTCACGCCAACTGCTGCCAGATAGGCGCTGCCTGTGGCTTGCTGGCAATCCCGGCAATGGCAATTGCCCATATAGCGCACCCGGCCTTCAACTTGGTATCGCACGCTGCCGCAAAGACAGCCGCCGCTGAAGCTTTCTGGTAATGGCATCTGTCGTCTCCCATTCGGTGGATTTCTTGCGATTCTGACACGGTACCCGTTCAGATTTCTAAGGCAAAGAGCAGACCTTGGCCAAAAAATCTGGATGCAATGTGGAACCACACCCGGCGGTAGCACATTGAGCATCCAAGACGCGGTGAGCGGGCCAACAGGTCATCGCAGCCGCGTTCCACGGATGCGCCGAGATTTGGCGCAATCCAACATAGGAGAGAAATCAATGAAGAATGCAACGCGCATTATGACTCTTGCCGGCGCTGCCGCCCTTGCGGCCTTCGCCACCTCGGCCTCTGCCCATAACCCAATGACATGCAGCGAATTCGCCAATCTGCAAGGCGAAAGCCAGCGGGCAGCCTTCAACGGGCTTGAGCCAAAGTCGGTTGAGCCGGTCCTGACCAATGCGAAGCCTGAAATGCATCGGGCAGGGGACCCCAAGGGCTCCATCGAGGACAACATGTTCCACAAGGATCTTTCAGACAATCAAAAGATCGATATTGTTCTGGACACCTGCTCCGAAGGTAAGTTCGAACTCGTGACGGACGCTGGCACGGAGGCAATGAAGCACCACTAAGCTTTTGCGCTGAACTGACTGAAACCGCCCTGCATTGGCTTGAAAGCCGAAGCGGGGCGGTTTTATTTTACGCGGCCGACGAACGCGACGCGCTATCCGGTTTCTCACCGAAAAGCGCCCGATCAATCGTCGCCTTAATATCTCGTGCTTCGATGGGTTTACCCACATGCAGCACATTATCCAGATCATCGGCGAGCGTCTTCAGCGGCGTGGAAGAGATATAGACCAGTGGCGCTTCTAAGGACTTGGCGAATGCAGCCAAGCGCTGGATTGCGTGCTGTCCGCGAAGGTCCGCTACGACGACACCGGGCCGACGTTCGGCCGCAATCGCCAGGGCGTCTTGCAGGCTGTGGGCCACGTCAGAGATCGCGTAGCCGAAATTGTCGAGCATGCGCCGCAGCGCATCTGCTGCAGGCTGATGCTCACCAACGATTAGGATTTCAGCGTCACTCTTCGCCTGGTTCATAGACTGGGTCGCGGCGGAGATGAGCGCGCGCACATCATCTTCAGTGCAATCCATCACGCATCCTACGTCTGATAGTGTCAGTCCTTCGACCGATGTCAGCAATAAGGCTTGGCGTTGCCGTAACGCCAACGTTTGCACGCACCGGCGGAACTTTCCGAGCTGGGGTGCCGGTGCTGTATCAATAAATGTTGCTGCTGAGAGAGTGAGCATTCTGTAAAGCGCAAGATTTAGGGGTAGGTCACCAAGTGCGGATGGACGTGCGCGGATGAGTGTTTCTATCAAAGTGGCGACTTGCGCGTCCCCAACAGAGGCACTGCCAGTAACAGCATGAGAATAGCGTCGTAGAGATGGTAGATATTCCGCGATTTGCTCGTGGAACTTCATAACCCTGACTCCGATGACTGAAAGCCATAATCGGCTTGAGACCCCCATAACAGGCTGATTCCAAATATCCCGCGATAACAATTGATAGCGACGGAACCTTTTATTTACTCCAAGCGTTGGTCCAACACTCCAAACACCCTGCATTCCAAAGGGAAGCGGCCTATGCAAGATAAGCGAGGATCCAGCGACCCTATGGACGCGGATCAAATTTCAGACCTTCAGAACAGGCCAGCTGACATTGACCAATGGCTGACCGAAAAGCTCCGCGAGGCCTTTGATGAGGTTGCTGCGGAGCCTATTCCGTCCTCTTTGCTGGAGCTGCTAGAGCAGCTTGATAAGAAAGAGGGCGGCGGGTCATGAGTGGCGCGCCGGATAGCTTCAAGACGGACCTGCTCGCACTTTTACCCTCCCTCAGAGCGTTCGCATTCTCGCTCGCCCGCAACCGCGAACGTGCCGATGATCTGGTTCAGGACACAGTTATTAGGGCCTGGGAGAAGCATGCAAGCTTCACAGAGGGCACGAACATGCGCGCCTGGTTGTTCACGATCCTACGGAACTGCTTCTACAGCGAAATCCGTAAGCGCCGCCGGGAGGTTGAGGACGTAGATGACGCCCATGCAGCGCGCCTTCCCGTGCCGGCATTGCAGCTGGCCCATATTGAGCTGGAGGAATTTAAGGCAGCGCTTGGTGCTATTAGCGCAGAGCAGCGGGAAGCCCTAATCTTGATCGGCGTTTCCGGTTTTTCCTATGAAGAGGCGGCGGAAATTTGCGGATGCGCCGTCGGCACGGTTAAGAGCCGCGTCAGCCGCGCGCGCACCACATTAGCAGCCAGGCTTGCGGATCCAGATTTGAAGGAAACGCCGTTACTGGCGGCGCAGTAGCATTAAAGGAGCGGACGGGTTGGCGGCATATGGTCGTCAAAGGCCGCGACCTCAGCAAGTTTCTCAAAGTCTGATATCAGGAAATATCCATCAACCCGCGCGATCACAGATTCGCGTTTCAGCTTGTTTAGTGTGCGGCTGACATGAACTGGCGTGATCCCTAAGGCTTCAGAGATATGATGGTTGCGAATAGGGATTTCCAGCAGGCCATCCTTTACAACACCGGATGTTTCGGCCCGGGTATAAATTTGCGCAAAGGAATGAGCAATGCGCTGGTAGGCATTCCGCTGGCCAAGGCTGACAATGGTGTTGTCGAGCAATGTTTCCTGGGTGGCTGCTATCCAGGTGACACTGTGGGCCAATTCTGGGTGGCCTGAGAACAGCGAGTAGAACCGGTTCCGCTCAAACACACACAGCTTCGCTGGCGTTAGGTCATGGACTCATTAGCGCGCAGCCAAACCTTGATGGCGGCGAGCTTGAGCATGGCGAGGAAGTTGGCGCCATGCTTCTCGTAGCGGGTGGCGACGCGGCGGAAGTGTTTGATGCGATTGAAGAAGCGCTCGACCCGGTTCCGTTCTCGGTAGAGCGCCTTGCTGAAACAGGCTTTCCAGCGCCGATGGCGCATTGATGGAATGTTGGGAGCGGCGCCCTTGGCTTCGATTGCGCGCCGCAGCCAGTCTGCGTCGTAGGCCTTGTCGGCGAGCATAATCGCGCCGGGCTCCAGCCGGGAGATCAGGTTCGCGGCCTCTGGACAATCGCCAGCCTGGCCGGGCGTGATCGTCAGCTCCAGCGGCAGGCCCGCCGCATCGACGAGCGCGTGGACCTTCGTCGTCAGGCCGCCGCGCGAGCGGCCCATACAGCGATCCGGGTGGCTTTTTTTGAGTTGGCGGCATGCTGATGCACCCGGATCGAGGTGGTGTCGATCATCTGGATGTCGCCGTCGTAAGCCTCTGATACGGCGGCCATGATCCGGTCGAACACGCCAGCTTTCCGCCAGCGTACGAAGCGATTGTAGCAGGTGGTGTAGGGGCCATAGCTCTCCGGTAGCGCCCGCCAGGGCGCGCCCGTCCGCAGCACCCAGAAGATCCCGTTTAGCACCCGCCGGCCGTCAACGCGCGGCACGCCGCGCGGCTTGTTCGGCAGCAACGGCTGGATAACGCTCCACTCGAAATCCGTCAGGTCGTACGGCATCATCGGTTCCTCCATATTCGGAGGAATGAATCACGCCGCAGCCCGATTGGGAATCTCTTTTATGAGTACATAACCTAGTGCTGTGACTGAATGATGAATTTCGCCCATCATGGCCAATTGTAGGCCAACGATATCACCTGGCATTGAGAAATTAAGGATCTGCCGTGATCCGTCCTGCAATGTGCGATGTCGGTAGAGCACGCCTTCCAGCACAGTATAAACATGGGGCGTTGCTTGTTGTTCAATCAGAACTGCGGATTGAGCGTCAACGTCCAACTCGCCGATTTTGAACTTCGACACGAACTGAAGTTCATCGTCCTTCAATTCCCGAAAAGCTTTTTTTCGACGCAATGGGCAGTGCAGACACTCGATCGAGCTCTTCGACGTTGCCATTGCGGGAATTTCCTTGGTTTTTTTCATGAAGTGAAAACGTCTTCAGTGCAGGAGAGTTCCACTGATCTATCTTAAGCATGGCTGACATTAATCATAGACGAAAAACGCACGTTATTTAGCGCAATTGAATTTGCCAAAATTAATGCCGTTACAGGGTGCTGTGTAGATAGTGATCCTTGAATGCAAAACGGTTTCAGGGAAGTTGCCATGCACGTTATGTCATCGCCGGTTGGAGAAGACCATCGCATCCAAGTACTGCATGGTCTGAACATTCTGGATACTCAAGCCAGCCCAGATTTCGATGACATTACGGCCTTAGCGGCGCATTTCTTTGCGGCAAAGTTCGCGCTTGTGTCGCTCGTGGACACCGATAGGACCTGGTACAAGGCGAAACATGGCTTGGATGCGTGTGAGGGGCCACGAACCGGCGCATTCTGCGCTCAAGCCATTCTGGAAGACGCTGTATTCGTTGTTATGGATGCGCGCAAAGACGTACGCTTTGCTGACAACGCCTACGTCGCAGGGCCACCGCATCTCCGCTTTTATGCAGGCGCGCCGATTACCGTCGATGGCGCCGCAATTGGTACGCTTTGCTTATTGGACGATGAGCCCAGACAGCTATTCGATGAAGGAGATTGTGAGCATTTGCAGCAGTTTGCTAGGATCGCTGCTAGCTGTGTCATTAAACGTCGCGTAGCGCCAGACTGGCCAATCTAACAATAGCTACGCGGCGTCAATCGCGGCATTTACGGCTTTCACGCCTGCGGCCGCACCTTCTGGATGCGCCCACACACCACCAGCAATCGCCAGGAAGTCAGCCCCCGCTTGAACGACTGGCGCGGCGTTGTCCGCAGTGATCCCGCCGATGGCGACGGACGGCACAGACGTTGCGTTTGCCCACCATTCAACGATTTCTAGGCTGGCTGGCGTTGTCACCTGTTTCGTTTTGCTTTCGTAGAACGCGCCGAATGCGACATAATCCGCGCCGGCCTCCGCTGCATCTAAAGCCAGATCGCGGCTGGCTTTGCAGGTGACGCCGATGATCGCGTCCCGCCCCAGCCGTGCGCGCGCTTCGGCATATGGCATGTCGTCCTGGCCGATATGAACGCCGTCACAGCCTAAATCAGCGGCAAGGTCAGCCCTGTCATTTAGGATGAATGCAACATCGCGCTCCTGGGCGATGGGCATGAGCGCCAGTGTCGCGCGCCGCCAGTCATCGTCCGAGACGTCTTTCAGGCGAAGTTGGATGCAAGACACATCGCCTGCATCCAGTGCGGCCGCCATAGTATCCCCGAAGGCAGCAAGCGCTTCGGCGTCACAGGTTAGGCTGGCGGGCGTGATGAGATAGAGGCGGCAGCGGGGCTTTTCATCTTCGGTATCGATTGGATCAGCCACGCTGCCATCCCCCAAAAATCAAGCTTTGCCGCGATAGATATCGACGATGGTGTTCAGCAGTTCCATCGCATCGCCTTTTTCGCGCTGGAAGCTGTTCCGGCCAATGATAGAACCATTTGACCCGCCTGCGGCCACTTGGCGGATCTCATCGAGAACCGCATCCGTGCCTTTGGCGGCACCGCCTGAGAACACAACAATACGGCGGCCGTTGAATGCGGCCTGCATGACATGGGCAATGCGCTTGTCGAGCGTAGAAAGATCAACACCCTTAAGTGCTGCCTTGGCTTCTTTCTGTTCAATATGCGCTGTAGGCGGTTTTACTTTGATGATGTGCGCGCCCAGCAATGCGGCCAAATGGGCTGCGTAGGCCGTTACGTCAACAGCCGTCTCGCCATCCTTGGAGAGATTGCCGCCGCGTGGGTAAGACCAGAGTACGACCGCAAGGCCGACATCCTTAGCTTCCGCGCAGAGCTCGCGGAACTCTTCCATCATCTCAAACTGATCTTCCGCACCCGGATAGATCGTGAAGCCAATGGCGGAGCAGCCAAGACGCAACGCATCCTGAACCGAGCCATATACGGCCTGGTCTTTTTGGGTGGCGTGGCTGTTGGAGCTGTTCATCTTCAAGATCGTTGGGATCTGGCCAGCAAACGTATCCGCGCCCGCTTCGATCATGCCGAGCGGGGCTGCGTAGGCGTTCAGGCCAGCATCGATCGCAAGCTGGAAATGGTAGTGCGGGTCATAGCCTGGCGCGTTCGGCGCGAAACTGCGATCCGGGCCATGTTCGAAACCCTGGTCGACGGGCAAGATCACCATCTTGCCGGTGCCGCCCAGTTTGCCCTGCATTAGAATGCGGGCAAGGTTTGCCTTCGTGCCCGGGCTGTCGCTTTCATAGTTCGCTAGAATCTTTTTGACGGCGCGTGTCATACGCATGGCGTTAGCCCCCTTTAGGTCGTTGTCATTTCTAGATACGCCCGGCGAATCGCCTGGGCTGGGTCATGTTCAAATGCGAGATCAAGTGTGGCTTGGCCCTCTAGGATGGCTGCCCCAGTTTTCTCTGCGATATCTGCGATGCGGGCGTAGCCGGGTGCAGATGGATCAAGCGCGATCTGGCGTGCGCCGAATGTGAGCGCCGCATGGGCGTCCCCCGCATGCCCGCCGCAATCAACACAAAAGCTGATATCGGCGCTCGGCAATGCAGTGGTGACCGCGTTCTGCAGTGCCAACCATCCGCAAACACCGAGCACGCGGCCAGCGTTTGGCGGCGTGCGAAGCGTCAACATGTGGCCTTCAGCGACAGCGCATTGCGCCGCCGCCATAGCCTGGGCCAGATCATGTACGACGATCTGCATCAGGCGCGCCCGCGTTCGTTAGATTTTGGCTGCGAGTGCGACCGCCGTGTCTGACATCCGATTGGAGAAGCCCCATTCGTTGTCGTACCAGGACATGACGCGCACCAATCCGCCTTCAACGACCTGGGTCTGCGTCGCATCAAAGATGGAGCTGAAGCTGGAGTGATTGAAGTCAATCGAGACCAATTCTGCGTCATTCACGCCGAGCACGCCTTTCAGCTTGCCTTTGGAGGCTTTGCGGATGGCGTCATTCACGGCTTCAACGCTCGCCTTCTTGCCTGGAATGAAGCAAAGGTCGACCACGGAAACATTCGCTGTCGGCACGCGAACAGACGTGCCATCCAGCTTGCCCTGCAGTTCCGGCAGCACGAGGCCGACAGCCTTGGCGGCCCCCGTTGATGTCGGGATCATGGAGAGTGAGCCAGCGCGTGCGCGGCGCATATCACTGTGGATGTTGTCGTGCAGCTTCTGATCACCGGTATAGGCATGGATCGTTGTCATGTAGCCGCTTTTAATGCCGAATGTTTCGTGCAGCACAGAAGCGACGGGTGCCAAGCAGTTTGTTGTGCAAGACGCGTTTGAGATGATGTCGTGCTTTTTGGTGATCTTCCTGTGGTTCACACCGTAAACCACCGTCAGGTCTGCATCGCCAGAGGGCGCAGAGATCAGCACTTTTTTGGCACCTGCTTCCAGATGCGCGCCGGCTTTTTCCTTGGATGTGAAGATGCCCGTGCATTCCATCACAACATCGATGCCGAGATCGCCCCATGGCAGGTCTGCCGGGTTCCGCTCAGCGAAGGACTTGATGACATTGCCGCTGCCAATGGAAATACCGGTCTTGCGGGCCTTCACTTCGCCCGGAAAACGGCCATGGACACTGTCATATTGCAGCAGGTGCGCGTTGACTTCGGGTGAGCCCAGATCATTGATGGCGACGATTTCTACGTCGTCGCGGCCGCTTTCTAATGCTGCCCGCAGTGCCAATCGGCCAATCCGCCCAAATCCGTTGATCGCAACCCTGACTGCCATTTTCGTCGTCTCCTGCCGTGATTCGTTGTTTTCGTGAGGTATTATATATGTGGGCCGGTTAAAGGCGCGCTTCAACTGCTGCCACAAGTGCATCCGAAGTTATGCCGAAGTGCGTGTATAGCGCGTTAGCGGGCGCAGAGGCACCGAAGCTATTCATGGCGATGATCGGACCGTCGCCAACATAGCGCTCCCAGCCATAAGCTGCTGCCGCTTCAATTGCCGCTTTCAGCACACCCTTGGGCAACACACTTTCGCGATATTCAGCCGTTTGCTCATCGAACAGTTCCGTGCACGGCATGGACACGACGCGGGCGCCGATGCCTTTGGCTTCCAGCGCCGCTTTCGCTTCAACGGCCAGCGAAACCTCTGTGCCCGTTGCCACCAACACAGCCTGAAGCGGTGCATCTTCCTTCATCAGGATATAGCCGCCTTTGGCAGAGAGATTTTCGTTTTTGCCATCACAGAGTGTCGGAACACCCTGGCGGGACAGTGCCAGCACGCTTGGACGGTCTTTCTGCTGCAGTGCGACTTCCCAGCATTCCGCCGTTTCAATGGCATCGCAGGGGCGCATGGTCAGCAGATTCGGCATCGCCCGAAGGCTTGCCATATGCTCAACCGGCTGATGGGTCGGGCCATCTTCGCCAAGGCCGATGCTGTCATGGGTCATCACGAAAACCTGCCGCTGCCCCATCAGCGCCGCGAGGCGAATGGCGGGGCGGCAGTAATCCGTGAAGATCAAGAATGTCGCTGTGTAGGGGATCAGCCCGCCATGCAGTGCCATGCCATTTGCGGCTGCAGCCATGCCGTGCTCACGAATGCCCCAATAGACATAGCGTCCAGCCCGGTTCTGCTTGGAGAAAGCACCGAGGCCTTCGGTCAACGTCAAGTTGGAACCGGTCAGATCAGCAGATCCGCCCATGGTTTCCGGCACGACTGGGTTGATGACTTCAAGCGCCTTTTGGGAGGCTTGGCGTGTCGCCATTTTCGGCTTGTCGGCACCGAGCTTCGCCTTGTAATCCGCAATCGTTTGCGTCAGTGCTGCAGGCAGTTCACCGGCCATGCGGCGTTCAAATTCAGCCCGAATGTCAGCAGGGGCAGCAGCGAGGAGCGCTTCCCAGGCCGTGCGGTCAGCCGTGCCTTTTGACCCAGCGGAACGCCATGCATCCGTTATATCTGCAGGCACCTCAAAGGGTGCATGCGGCCAATTCAGGGCCTTGCGTGCGCCTTCAATTTCTTCTGCACCCAGCGGTGCGCCGTGTGAGCCAGCCGTGCCGGCCTTCTTCGGTGCGCCAAACCCGATTGTGGTCTTGCAGGAGATCAGCGTCGGGCGGGATGCATCTTCAGCGGCAGCGTTCAATGCAGCTTCAACGGCAGCGGTGTCATGGCCATCGACCGAAGCGGTCGCCCAGCCATAGCTTTCGAAGCGCTGCAACACATTGTCTGATGCGGACATCGAGACATCGCCATCAATGGAGATGCTGTTGTCGTCCCACATGACAATGAGCTTGCCGAGGCCAAGATGGCCCGCAAGCGCGCCTGCTTCGTGGCTGATGCCTTCCATCAGGTCACCGTCGGATGCGATCACCCAGGTGCGATGGCTGACAAGGTCTTCACCGAATTCCGCAGCAAGTTTTGCTTCCGCCATGGCCATGCCAACAGCCGTTGCGAGGCCTTGGCCAAGGGGGCCGGTCGTGGTCTCAATGCCTGCGGGATGGCCGACTTCAGGGTGGCCGGCAGTTAAGTAACCGAACTGGCGGAAATTCTTGATCTGGTCGATCGTCATCGCCGGATTGCCGGTCAGATGCAGCAGGCCGTATAGCAGCATAGAGCCATGGCCAGCAGAGAGCACAAAACGGTCCCGGTCCGGCCAGGATGGGTTTGCAGCATCATATTTCATTGGGCCAGTGAACAGCGCCGTCGCCGCATCGGCCATGCCCATTGGCATGCCGGGGTGGCCGGATTTTGCTTGCTCAACTGCATCCATTGCCAGCGCGCGCAGCGCGTTCGCCATTTGGCGCCGTTCCATGACTGAAATTCTCCGAAATTAAGTGCGCGCCCTGCAATTGGGCAAAATACGAGTTATGCGCAGCCCCCGCTGATCGTTGCTTTTCTGCGGGATGCCCTTCGCGCCGTCAAGATAGATGCGTTTGAAACACAACGCAGTGTTGACGCACCCCGCCGCACTTCGTATCGTCGCTGCCCAAGTCGCGGCTTTAAGAAATGCGCTTAGAGCAAAACGGCAATAGGGTTTTTTCGAAAAAAATGTCGACGTCTGGCCAACTCTCAACCGCGCTCGAGAAATTGAACGCGGCATTAGATGAAGCGGAAGCAGCAGCGCAAGCACGCCGCGCCGCAGACGCTGCACAGGATTCCGCTGCAGCCGATTCTTCCGGGCTTGAAAGCGCGCTCGCTGAACTTCGTAGCGACTACGCGAACTTGAAAGCAGCGGCAGACGACGTGACCCGCCGCCTTGACGGCACGATTGAGCGCGTTGAAGCCATTTTGGCTGGCCGGAATTAGCGAATAGTCCAAAGGAGAGGGCGCGATGGGCGAAGTTACGATCAACGTCAACGGTCGGCCTTACCGCATGGCCTGCGAAGATGGCCAAGAAGGCCACCTGAACACGCTTGGCGCAGATTTGGCGCAACGGGTTGAAGACTTATCATCCCAAGTTGGCAAGATCGGCGATGCTACCTTGCTTGTCATGGCGGCATTGCTGATTTCAGACGAGCACAGCGAACTGAAAGAATCCGTTGGTGACCAGGCTGACAGCGCAGCACTCAAAGCCGAGCGCGATGCGCTGGCGAAAGAGCTGGCCGATCTCCGCGCGGACGCCGCGACCATGGCACAAGAACGTGACGCTGCCGTCGCACGGGCCGCCGCCGCTGAAGCGCAAGCTGCAGACGGTGCAGGATCAGCCGAAGCTGAAGCCGCCGCTGCTCAATCGATTGAAGCACTGGCGGCCCGGGTCTCCCAACTCGCCAGCGCCATCAGGCCTGCTTGAAGTAGCCTCTATTCCGGTAGTTTCGTGGATTGCCACGCGACCATCCGCCAAGACCCGTCCTGGTTCTGATAGACATCCGTAAAGCGCACACCGAAATCAAGCGATTTGCCGTGGGTATCGACTTGGATTTGGGCTTCGCCTGTCAACACAACAACATCGCCCAAATCCTGCGCTTCCACGTTGGATGGTACGACGGAGTTATACACCGTGGCACCGGATTCCATGGCGCCGATCAGGCTGTCTTTGGTGTCGAGCCGTGATGAGGAGTGGGTGTAGACGAGGCCCTTGCACAGAAGTTGCTTGAGCTTGCCAACATCCTTATCCGCCATCGCCTGCATACGTTCTTGGTCCAGCGCGATGATCTTTTCTGCATTGCCGCTCATAGTGAAAGCTCCTTTGGTAAAATTCCCGATGACACAACGTTAGTGCATCCGCTGAGGATTGCACTAATCTCTCATCAATGGCCATTGAGCGGGAACAGATGATGCGGGACGGTGAACAATTGGGCGACGGCGATCCAGTTCAGCGGGCGCGGGCACTTATTCCTTTGCTGAATGATGCGGCATCGCGGATTGAGGCTGCGCGCGAAATGCCGGCGGATGTGCTGGCGGCCCTGCATGCTGCTCGCATGTTCCGTGTCATGCTGCCGGAATCGCTTGGCGGTGATGAAGCCTCCCTGAAGACATTCTCTGAAGTCATTGAGGCCCTTTCTATGGGGGATGCCAGTGCGGCGTGGGTTGTCAGCCAAGGCGGCGGCTGCGCCATGGGTGCGTCGTTCCTGCAGGCCCAAGCGGCGGAGCGCTGGTTTGGCCCAGCAGATGCGGCTCTGGCATGGGGTGCTGGCATTGCGGGCAAAGCGGTTGAGGTTAATGGCGGATACCGTGTCACCGGCACGTGGGCGTTCGCCAGCGGCAGCCGCCACGCGACGCTGCTTGGCGGCCATAGTTTTGTCTTTCAGGCCGATGGATCAAAGCGCCTCCGCGCCAATGGTCGCCAGCTTGATCGCACGGTTCTGATCCGCAGGGATCAGGCAGAGATCAGCGACGTATGGAACGTAATGGGGCTGAACGGCACCGGTAGCGACACGTTCACGGTGACGGACTTGTTTGTGCCAAAGGCAGATTCAATTGACCGGGAAGATGACGCCGAGCGCGTTGAACGCGGCGCTCTCTACGCGCTATCCGCCACTTTGGCGTATGGCGTTGGGTTCGCGTCCCTGCAGCTCGGGATCGCGCGGACGATGGTGAATGCGGTTCATGATTTGGCAATGACAAAGACGCCACGAGGCGCGCCATCACCGCTCCGCGAGAACCCTGTATTCCAGAAAGAACTGGCAGAGATGGAGGGGCGTCTGCGCAGTGCGCGCGCCTATCTACATGCAGCAGCCGATGAGATTCAGGCGATTGCTGTGCGTGACGGTGAATTGGATTTGACGGCACGGAGCGATATCAAGCTCGCCTCTGTTCATGTGATCCATGATGCGGTTCGGGTGACGGAGGCAGCGTATCGGGCCGCCGGGTCCACGGCCATATTCAAAGACGGCCCGTTCGAGCGACGCCTCCGCGATGCGCTCTCCGCTTCCCAGCAGACCCAGGCGCGCACGCAAAATTTTGTGACAATAGGCCGCATCCTGCTTGACCTTGAGCCGGATTCGGTGGCGTTTTTATAAGGATAGTTCCCCCATGCAGATCGGTATGTTTACGGCGATGCAATGGTCGCCGGAAGAAAACCCCGGCACCGTGCTCACCTGCCTCAAAGAACAGGTGCGGACAGCGCGGAATAACGGCTTCAAGGGCTTGATGGTCGGCCAGCATGTGCTGACTGGTCCGATGGGCATGTTCCAGCTAACCCCGCTGCTAGGCGCATTGGCTGAAGAAGCCAAGGGCATGCAGATCGGCCCTGGCGTACTGTTGCTGTCGATGATGAACCCGATATTGGCAGCGGAAGAAGCGGCCACGATCGATTGGCTGTCCGATGGGAACTATGCGCTTTGTGCTGGGTTGGGGTATCGCCCGGAAGAATTCCAGGCCATGGGCGTCGAGATGCGCAACCGGGTTGGTCGGCTTGTGGAAGGCGTTGATATCATCAAGCGGCTCTGGACAGAGGAAAGCGTTACCCATCATGGCAAGCATTTCCATATGGATGACGCCAAGGCGAGTGTGCAGCCAAAGCAGCGCCCGCGCCCGCCGATCTGGCTTGGTGGGGATGTTGAAGCTGCAGTCAAGCGCGCTGCACGAATTGCGGACGCCTGGTGCATTGCGCCTACATTGTCCGAAGCTTCAATGTTGAATTATCTGGAAGTCTTCCGCGAGGAGCGCCGTCGCACGAACCAGGATGAAAACGTTGCATGCCCTCTCATCCGCGAATGCTTTGTTGGCCGGGATGCAGCGCACGCGGCGGAGGTCAGCCGGGGGCCGCTTCTGTATAAATACCGCGCCTATGCGTCCTGGGGGCAGGGCGAGACAACCCAGGGTGACTTCGATGCCGCCTATGATGCATTTGCCAATGAGCGCTTCCTTGTAGGTGACAAGGAGTCGGTCAAGGATCAGATTCTGCGCTATGCGGAAATCGCGAAGACCGACAATATTCTGCTCCGCATGCAATGGCCCGGCCTCGATCATGCTGAAACGCTTGGCAACATGGATCGCATCGGCGAGATCATCGCCGACATCACCTAGACCGCGAGATCATCGCCGACATACCTGAAGGACTTCCTCGCCCGTGACTGCGCAATATGACGTATCTGTTGAAGACATCGAGTATCTGAAAGTTGGGGAGGCCTCCCTGCTCGCACGTCTTTATAGGCCGAAGGGCGATGGCCCATTCCCTGGCGTTGTCGAGGTACATGGAGGTGCCTGGATCGGCAATGACCGGCTGACCAATGTTGATATTGATCAGGCGCTCGCTGCAAGTGGCGTTGTTGTGATGGCTGTTGATTTCCGCATGCCGCCTGCCGCCCAATACCCGGAGCCTGTGGCCGATATCAATTTCGCGATCCGCTGGCTGCGGGCCAATGCGGAACGGTTTCATGTTGACCCGGCCAAGATTGGCCTGCTTGGGACCTCCAGCGGCGGTCATCAGGGCTTGCTCGCGACCATGCGGCCGACAGACCCCCGTTACATGGCCCACGGCGATGCCGGGTCCGATGATGCCAGTATCGCCTATGCCGCGATCTGTTGGGCCGTTGCAGACCCGCTGGCGCGCTATCATATGGTCAAGCAGAAAGGCATTGAGCGGCTGGTCGAAGCCCATAATGCCTATTGGCCAGATGAGGCAGCGATGGACGAAGCCTCTCCGCAGCGGATGCTGGAACGCGGAGAGGATTTGGCCCTGCCGCCACTGCTTTCTATCCAGGGAACAGAGGACGATAACCTGACCCCAAACATGGCAACGCATTTCGCCGACGCTTACAGCGCCGCCGGCGGTAATGTGCAACTGGAGATATTTGAGGGCGCACCCCATGCCTTCGTGGCGAAGGACCCAGCCTCCGCCGACTCAACCCGCGCAATCGGCTTGATTATTGACTTCGTGCGTGCCCAAACGGCGCGCTAATTAATCATCAAGCTTGCGGACCCAATCTTCTTGTGGCGCGCGGACCGTGCGCAGTGCGTTGATCGGGGCTGATGTATCCTCATAGCCAAGCGCCATGCCGCAGACGACCGTTTGGTCTTCTGGCATACCGAGCTCGCGGCGGATGATCTGGTGGAAGTCAGCCCATGCCGCCTGTGCGCAGGTGTGCAGGCCTTCGACGCGGGCGGCTGTCATCACGTTCTGAATGAACATGCCGTAGTCCAGCCAACTGCCGATTTCCAGTGACTTGTGAATTGTGAAGAACAGGCCGACCGGCGCTTCGAAGAATGTGAAATTCTGGTCGTGCTGCGCGGTCATCCGCTCCGTATCGCCCTTTTTGATGTCGACAAGGCCGTACATATCCCAACCGACTTTCCGGCGGCGGGTGATGTAGGGCTCTGGGAACATTTTCGGATAATATTGGTATTCGGCTTTGTGTGCCTCGCCGGAGCGTCGGGCAGCCATCACCGCGTCTGTGATGCGGGCTTTGGCAGCACCTGTGACAACGGTGACCTGCCAGGGCTGCATATTCGTGCCGGATGGTGCGCGCGCTGACGCTTCCAGAATGCGGTCAATGGTGGACATCGGTACCGATTGGTCGGTGTATCCGCGGACAGAACGGCGGGAGGTGATGGCTTCAAGCGTCACGGGCGGAATTCCTGTGATTGGGGATATAAAAACGGGCGCGCCAGGATATCCCGGCGCGCCCGCATATATAGAACCAACGGCTGCTTAGCCGCTAGTGCGAGATATCAGATCGTTGCCTCGATCGCGCCGAGGCGCTTCGTCAGCTTCAGGTTCTCGGAATAGTCGACCGGTACGGCGACCAGGGCTGGTACATCCTGCTTGAATGCTTCTTCAATGATTGGGCGAAGGTCTTCGCCCTTGCGCACCGTTTTACCCCAGCAACCGAAGGATTTGGCCAGCAGTTCAAAGTCTGGGTTGGTGAACTTCAGATCAGAATGTTCGCCATCGAACTGGTTCTGCTGCTTCCATTTGATGAGGCCATATTCCTCATCGCAGAAAATCACGCCAACAAACGGGATTTTCAAGCGAGCGGCAGTTTCCAGGTCCTGTACGTTCATCAGGAACCCGGCATCACCCATGATGCAGCCGACCTTTTGGTCAGGAAGCGCCACTTTGGAGCCAATTGCGCCCGGAAGCGCGAAGCCCATGGTGCAGAAACCGTTGGATATCTGGCAGGTGTTCGGCTCATAGCAGTTGTAGTAGCGGGACACCCACATTTTGTGCGCGCCAACGTCCGACAACATGATGTCCTTTGGCCCAAGTGCCCGGCGCATTTCGTTCACAACGCGCTGCGGCTTCATGGGGAAGCTGTTGTCTTCAGCTTCAGCGGTCAGGTCGTCGATGATGTTTTGACGGAGCTTGGCGTGCTTCTTGATATCGAACAGCGGCAGTTTACCAGCGAAGCGGTTGTCGAGCTCCTGGTTGATGCCCCAAAGGGAATCGGCCACGTCAGCAACAATGTCCACTTCCACTGGAAGGGCGGCATCAACTTCAGCAGGTTCAAAGTCGATGACGACGACTTTCTTATCCGTGCCGTGGTTCCAGAAACCCGGCGCGTATTCAACCAAATCATAACCGGCAGCGATAATCACATCGGCGCTGTCGATCAGCAGATTCACGTGGTCACGGCCCTGTAGGCCCATGGTGAACAAGCAATGCTCGTCATCCATAGAGACAGCGCCCTTGCCCATGAAGGTGTTGACCACGGGCATGCCAGTTTTCTTGGCAAGAATACGAAGCTGTTCGGACGCGCGCTTACGCACACAACCATTGCCCGCCAGGATGACAGGGTTTTTGGCTTCAGCGATAACGTCAACGGCAGCTTTAATCGCTTTGTGATCTGCAGCTGGGCGGCGTGTTTTCTTCGGCGTCAACGGAACGCCTTCGACCATGTGTTTGGCGATATCTTCCGGCAGCTCAATCACAACCGCACCTGGCTTTTCAGCTTCAGCGGTTTTAAAGGCTTTGCGGATGACTTCAGGCACCGTGCCCGCGTTGTAGATTGTCTGCGCCCATTTGGTGATGGGGCGGAACATGGCGATCGCGTCCATGTTCTGATGGCTTTCTTTGTGCAGGCGATAGGTGCCGGCTTGGCCGATCAGCGCCACAAGTGGTGCCCGGTCCATGTTGGCATCTGCAACGCCGGTGACGAGGTTGGTTGCCCCTGGCCCAAGCGTGCCGAGGCAAACGCCGGCCTTGCCGGTCAGGCGGCCATAAAGGTCAGCCATGAAAGCTGCGGCCTGCTCATGGCGGCAAAGAACGAACTCGATTGAATCGCTTTTCTTCAGCGAAATCATGAAATCGGCGTTTTCTTCCCCCGGAACGCCGAAGATGTGCGTCACACCTTCTGCTTCAAGGCATTGTACAAATAGGTCTGATGCTTTGATTTCGCTCATTGGCTAGTCCCCCTGTTGCCATTACTCGCGGGCCGCCCATTCGGTTTTGGCCCAGTCAATAAATCAGATGCCATGCATCCACCCAATGCGGCATTACTTGAACCATAACCCGGTTCTGCCACATTGTCGCGTGACTTATGTCACGGAAAAGCTATCTGCTTCATGAACGTCTCTCGACTTCAATTTCAGGGCGTCTTCAATTCCACAGAGAGCGCGTGCACCGGCCCCGCTAATTCTTCGGCAAGTGCTGCGTAGACGGCGCGTTGGCGGGCTACGCGGTTTTGGCCTTCAAAACTGGCAGCAGTCATGATGACGTGAAAATGCGTCTCCCCGCCTTCCCGGAAGCCCATATGCCCGCGATGGCTCTCAGACTGGTCTTCAACGTCGAGATGCGCAGGGTCAAATGCGGCACGGAGTTTCTGTTCTATGGAGGCGGCGACTTTACCCAATGGATATTCCTTTTGTTCAACCAATGCGGTTTTCAACCAATTCGGGCGTAGCGTGCGGCTGCGTCCCGTTCGAATAAATATAGCAGCACGCGCAAGGCTTCGCCGCGCGGGCTCGAAAGGTTGGGATCATTCGCCAGGATCACGTCCACATCCCGCCGGGCAATGGCGACTAGATCAGCCTGGGTTTCCAGGTCTGCGATGCGGAAATCGGGCAGGCCGGACTGGCGCGTGCCCAACACTTCGCCAGCGCCCCGAAGGCGCAAGTCTTCCTCAGCGATTTTGAACCCGTCATTGGTATTTGAAATCGCGAGCAGTCGCGCTTTGGCTGATTCGGTAACACCATCCGCCCGCAACAGCACGCAAAACGAGGCTTTATCGCCCCGCCCAACGCGACCGCGCAGCTGATGTAATTGTGCCAGCCCGAACCGTTCCGCATGTTCGATCACGATGACGGTCGCTTCCGGCACATCGACGCCGACTTCGACGACAGTCGTTGCCACCAGAACCTTTGCCTCGCCAGAAGCAAAGCTGGCCATTGCAGCGTCGCGGTCCGCCGCTTTCATCTGTCCGTGGGCGAGGGCAATGCCGTCCCCCAATATCCGGCGGAGGTCGTCGGCACGGTCTTCGGCGGCGGCCAGGTCGCTGGTTTCGGATTCTTCGACCAGCGGGCATATCCAGTAGACGCGGTCGCCCTTGGTCATTGCGCGCTGTACGCCGCCAATCACTTCATCCATGCGGGAAAGTGGTGTTACGACAGTTTTGATATCCTGCCGGCCCGGCGGCTTATCCGGGATCGATACATGGTCCATATCGCCATAGGCCGTCAGCATGAGTGTGCGGGGGATCGGCGTTGCTGTCATCGAAAGTAGATGCGGCGCCAAGCCTTTCGCTGCCAGCGCCATGCGTTGGTCCACGCCAAAGCGATGCTGCTCATCCACGATAATCAGCGCTAGGTCCTTAAAGCCAACGTCGTTCTGGAAAAGCGCGTGGGTGCCGATTAGAACGTCCGTCGCACCCTCCGCCAGCGCCATCAGTTTCGCCTGCCGGGCTTTGCCTTTGTCCCGCCCCGTCAGCACATCGACGGTCACGCCGATCTTGGTACCAAGGGCCGTTAGTGTGCGTGCGTGCTGGCGGGCGAGCACATCCGTCGGTGCCATGAGTGCGGCCTGTCCACCAGCTTCGACCGCCGCTAGTGCCGCCAGAAACGCGACGACGGTTTTGCCGCTGCCGACATCCCCCTGCAGCAGCCGTTGCATGCGCTTGCCGGATTTCATATCGCCCAGAATTTCAGATAGCGCCTGGGTCTGCCCAATGGTCAGCTTGAAGGGAAGGGCGGCCAGTGCTGCATTTAGCCGTTCATCTGAAAGCGGCAATTCCCGGCCCGCACCCCGTGTCCGGCGGCTACGGATCAACGCCAGCGCAAGCTGGTTTGCCAAAAGCTCGTCATAGGCCAAACGTTCGCGGGGCTTGGCGTCCGGCTCCAGATCGGCCCGTCCGCGCGGCTTATGGCTGGCGGCCAGGGCTGTGCGCCAATCGGCCCAGCTACGTTCCGCTTTCAAAGGCGCATCCAGCCATTCCGGCAGGTCTTTTGCTTGCGCAATCGCCGCATCTATGGCTTTGCGGAGCGTCTTTGGTGCCAGCCCGGCTGTCATCGGATACACGGGTTCGTGCATTGGCAGCGCGTCATCGCCGCCAACCGTAGTGATGTAGTCCGGGTGGGCCATTTGCGCCCGGCCTTGAAATCGCTCGACCACACCGCTGATGATTCGTTTTTCGCCTAATGGCAGTTGCTTGGCGATCCAATCCGGGCGGGCATGGAAGAATACTAAATCAATTTCGCCGGTATCGTCGCCCGCCAGGACACGGAATGGGCGGCGGCCCGATCCGGGGCGATGCTCGAATGTCTGTACCTCAAGCGTCGCAATGCGCCCGGCCTCTGCTGCCGCGACCATCGGTCGGTAACTGCGGTCCACAAGGCCGGACGGCAGGTGCAGGCAAAGATCAATAATGTTTGGCCCTGCCACCTTTTCTATGAGCGCGCCAACGCGCGGACCGACGCCTGGAAGGCGGGTCACATGCTCAAACATCGAAAACAGAATTTCAGGCCGCACTCGCCATGCTCCAACTCAAGGGATATATGGTACTCAAAGATGGTGGAGCGGACTATGCCAGAGGCTGTAAAATTGAAAGACCCGCGTCGTAAGCGCTTGCGCTTTCGCGCGTGGCATCGCGGCACCAAGGAAAGCGACATTATCCTAGGCACCTTCGCGGACGCTAAGTTGGCGGGTTTCAGCGATGCAGACCTGCAGGACTTTGAAACGCTGTTAGATGTGGCAGACCCCATGATTTATGATTGGGTCACTGGTTTGCAGCCTGTGCCGGCGGAACACGATTCGCCCGTTGTCCAAGAATTGCTGAAGTTCAAGATCGTCGTTCGCTGATGCCTGATTCCGCGCCAATGATTCTGCCGCCCGCGGGCCGGGCCGCACTGTCTGGCGCGCCGGATGGAGCGGAAGCCTGGGCGCTGCGCCTGCTTGCTCGTACTGGCGGGGCAAAGCGCATCGTATTTGTTGCACGGGATGCTGAACGCCGTGCGCGTGTGCTTTCTGAACTAGCTGCTTTCCTGCCTGAAGCTCAAGCGATTTCCTTGCCCGCGTGGGACTGCCTGCCGTACGACAGAAGTTCCCCCAACCGTGAAATTGTTTCGGAACGGATGCGGGCGTTTCGCGCGCTCGCCGCCTTGGACGATTGCCCTGTCGATCAGCCTGTCGTGTTGGCAACAACGGTCAACGCCATTCTGCAACGTATTCCGCCTGTGGATGCCCTCGCTGCCGCTGTCGATATCAAGCCGGGCGGCCGGTTCGACGAAAAGGCGTTTCAAGCGTTCGTGTCCGTCAACGGGTATCAGCGTGCCGATACGGTTATGGAGCCAGGTGAGTTCGCGATTCGCGGCAGCTTGGTTGATATTTTCCCGGCGGGCGCAGAATTTCCCGCCCGCATTGATTTGTTTGGTGATGAGGTCGAAGCCATCAAATCGTTTGATCCGCTGACCCAGCGGAGCGAAGGCGTCATTGACCACCTATCGCTCGCTCCAGCCAGTGAAGCACCGCTTGATACCGCTGCAATCGAACGATTTAGGGGCCGATATCGGGAAGCTTTCGGTGCCGATGCGCTGCGGGATCCGCTATACGAAAGTGTTTCTGCAGGGCGTCGCCATCCGGGCATGGAGCATTGGCTGCCGCTCTTCCATGACAGCCTGGCCAGCCTGTTCGAACTGATTCCCAATGATGCCGTGGTCGTGCTGGATCAGGCGTTGGATGACGCTGCGCAATCCCGCATTGAAGCCATTGCGGATCATTTCCTCGGCCGCGCTGAAATTCTAACCAATAGTGCCGATGAACAGCCCTATCGCCCACTGCAACCGGACGCGCTTTATCTAACGCCGGATGAATGGACGGGGCGCCTTGCGGAATGGCGGACGCTGGCGCTTGATCCATTCCTTGGCGCTGATGGCGCGGTTTCAGCACGGGCCCGCGCGATCCTGGATTTCGCTGAAGCCCGCGCCCGGTCAGATGCAGACCTCTATTCTGCCGTCGCAGAACGCTTCGCCCTTGCCGCCAAATCTGGCCAGCGTGCAGTTCTCGCGGCATCGACCGATGGCGCGCTTGACCGTCTTCGTCGCCTTGTTGCGAATGATGGCGGGTACGAAGCCATCCAGGTCGTGGCCACAGTGGATGAAGCGCTGGCGCTGCCAAAGGGCGTTGCGGGTGCCATCGTCGCGGAGATGGAGCGGGGCTTTGAGACGGACAGTCTTGTCGTCGTCACCGAGCAAGACATTCTGGGCGAGCGCTTACAGCGCCGCCAACGCCGCCGTAAGCGGGCGGATACCTTCCTGACCGAAGCCAGTGAAATCGAGGAGAGCGATCTCGTCGTTCACATTGATCATGGCGTTGGGCGCTATGAAGGGTTGGAGACAGTCAAAGCCGGCGGCGTGCCGCATGATTGCTTGCGGGTGATTTATGGCGGCGGGGACCGGTTATTTGTGCCGGTTGAGAATATCGAAGTGCTGTCGCGCTACGGCTCTGATTCCGAAAATGCGCAGCTTGATAAACTTGGCGGCGCGCAATGGCAGGCAAAGCGCGCCAAGCTGAAGCAGCGCATCCGTGATATGGCGGAACAATTGATCGCCGTCGCCGCGGCCCGCCTTATCAAGCCAGCGGAAAAGCTGGAGGCACCGGAAGGTGTCTACGAAGAATTCGCTGCCCGCTTCCCGTTTGAGGAAACCGAAGACCAGTTGAACGCCATCAGCGATGTGATGGAGGACATGACCTCCGGTCGCCCAATGGACCGGCTGATTTGCGGCGACGTTGGTTTTGGCAAAACAGAGGTCGCCATGCGCGCGGCGCTGATTGCCAGCATGAGCGGTCGCCAGGTCGCCATTGTTGCGCCAACGACGTTGCTTGCCAGGCAGCATTACTCGACGTTCGCCAAACGCTTTGCCGGGTTGCCCGTCGAAGTGCGCCAACTTTCCCGACTTGTGACCGCCAAGGAAGCATCTGCGACGCGCAAAGGCTTGGTGGATGGCACGGTCGATATCGTGATCGGCACCCATGCATTGCTCGCCAAGTCCGTATCGATCCCGAACCTGGGCTTGCTGATCGTCGATGAAGAACAGCATTTCGGCGTCTCCCATAAG